>Ga0209345_10005682_pt1 | contig 11491 bp, 13 predicted proteins | sample Cruoilmetagenom7_FD_187294 | JGI IMG/M metagenome (GOLD analysis project Ga0209345, IMG submission 187294) | Oil polluted marine microbial communities from Coal Oil Point, Santa Barbara, California, USA - Sample 7 (SPAdes) (version 2) | ecosystem: Environmental > Aquatic > Marine > Oil seeps ...
CGATGCTGCCATCATCGACATCCCGCAGGACCGGGTTCTCAAGACAGACGGCGAATCAATCGGCTGGATCTGAGAAGATTACAGGTGGCGCAGTGACTACTGTACCACTTCGAGATCGTTGATCATGCGCTTGCCATCGACAACCGTATAGAAAATCACCACTTCAACGTTCTTTTCCAAGCCTTCGAAATTGAACTCCGCAGGCGTGACGTAGACCTTGCCATCATTGAGCTTGATGGTCTGTTCGGCTGTGGAAACGTCGGCGATCTTGCCCGTGGCGTCAGCACTTTGAGCCCATGCGGAGAGCGGTGCGAGCAGAGCTGAAACAGCAAAAAGGGCAGAAATGGCAATACGCATCGGGCAGTCCTTGGTAATTGTTCCGGGTTGCCCCTTTGAAGGAGCATATTGTGGCAAAATTGACGCCGCCAATTGAGCCGCAAACAATTGCCTTGTCAATCAAACCGGCGACATCGCAAGCTGCGGCAACAAAAAGGCTTCCCCCAAGCCCCCTCCATCCTCTAGAACTCACCTGAACCCTCAAATGCGGGCCTGTTCCGCGATATTCCACGGTTGCAACGCATGTCGCACAACACTTTCGGCCATCTGTTTCGCGTGACCACCTGGGGCGAGAGCCATGGGCCGGCGCTGGGCTGCGTCGTCGACGGATGCCCTCCCGGGATCCGGTTTACCGAAGCCGGCCTGCAGCACTGGATGGACAAGCGCAAACCGGGCCAGTCCCGCTTTGTCACCCAGCGGCGCGAGGATGACCTGGTCAAGGTTCTCTCGGGCGTCATGCGCGAGGATGATGGCGGACTGATCACCACCGGCACGCCGGTCTCGATGCTGATCGAGAACACCGACCAGCGATCGAAAGACTATTCGGAGATCGCCAAGCGCTACCGGCCCGGCCATGCGGACTACACCTACGACGTCAAGTATGGGGTGCGCGACTATCGCGGCGGCGGACGCTCCTCTGCCCGGGAAACCGCGGCACGTGTTGCAGCGGGCGGGCTGGCGCGGCTGGTCGTGCCCGGCGTGAGCGTACGGGCGGCGCTGGTGCAGATCGGTGAACACAAGATCAATCGCGCCAACTGGGACTGGGCACAAATCGACCACAACCCGTTCTTCTGCCCCGACCCGGAAACCGTTCCGGTGTGGGAAGAGTATCTCGACGCCATCCGCAAGGCAGGCTCGTCGGTGGGCGCGGTCATCGAGGTGGTGGCCGAGAACGTGCCGGCCGGGCTGGGTGCGCCTATCTATGCCAAGCTCGACCAGGACATCTGCGCCAACCTGATGTCGATCAATGCCGTCAAGGGTGTCGAGATCGGCAACGGGTTTGATGCCGCGCGGATCAGCGGTGAGGAAAATGCCGACGAAATGCGGATCGGTGACGATGGAAATCCGGTGTTCCTGTCCAACAATGCCGGCGGCATTCTGGGCGGCATTTCAACCGGGCAGCCAGTGGTGGCGCGGTTCGCCGTCAAACCGACCTCCTCCATCCTCAACGACCGGCGTTCAATTGACTCCGACGGCAAGGAAGTGGATGTGAGAACCAAGGGCCGGCATGATCCCTGTGTCGGCATCCGCGCCGTTCCCATCGGCGAAGCCATGGTTGCATGCGCGCTTGCCGACCATTACCTGAGAGACCGCGGCCAGACCGGCCGCCTCGATTGAGAGACTGCCCATGAGCTATGATCAAGCCCGCGTCGTTGAAGCCATCCGCGCCTTTGAGGCCGGTGAAATCGTTGTCGTCACCGATGACGGCGGACGCGAAAACGAAGGCGACCTGATCGTCGCTGCCGTCCATTGCACGCCCGAGAAGATGGCGTTTATCGTCCGCCACACATCCGGCATTGTCTGCACGCCGATGCCGCGCGAGGAAGCCAAGCGGCTCAACCTCACCGCCATGGTGGCCGACAATGATTCCGCCCATACAACGGCGTTCACCGTATCGGTAGACTACAAGCACGGCACGACCACCGGCATTTCCGCCGACGACCGGACGCTGACGGCGCGCAACCTGGCCAATCCGAATGCCGGCGCCAGCGATTTCACCCGTCCCGGCCATATTTTTCCGCTGATTGCCCGTGAGGGCGGCGTGCTGATGCGCTCGGGCCATACCGAGGCCGCAGTTGACCTGTGCAAGCTTGCGGAGCTGCCGCCGATCGCGGTGATCTGCGAACTGGTCAATGACGACGGCACGGTCACCCGCGGCGAACAGGTCGATGCCTTTTCGGTCACGCACGGGCTCAAGCAGGTCTCGGTTGCCGATCTGATTGCCTACCGGCAGCGCAAGGAGACGCTGGTCGAGCACATCGACAGTTTTGACGTTGAGACGGTGGCAGGCAAGGCGAAAGCCCACAGCTACAAGCTGCCCTGGGATCCGATGCATCACCTGGCGGTGGTGTTTGGTGATATCCGCGACGGCGTCGACGTGCCGGTGCGGCTGCACCAGGAATCGGTGGTCAATGACGTGTTCTCCAAACAGGAGCCGATGACCGCGATCATGGAGAAAATGGCCAAGGAAGGCCGCGGTGTCGTGATCTACCTGCGCGAAGGCTCGGTGGGGGTCGGACCGCAGGCTTCGCGCCGGACGGCCCTGATCGAAGGCGAAGGCCATGCCGAAGCGCAGGCGCGCGAGGACGAATGGCTGGAAATCGGGCTGGGCGCGCAGATCCTCAAGGATCTCGGCATTAGCTCGATCAAGCTCTACGCATCGCGCGAACGCCACTATGTCGGACTTGAAGGTTTCGGCATCCAGATCTCGTCGACTGAAATCATCTGATGAGACCGCGCTTCCCGGCGCTGCTGGGCCTGGCTCTTTGTGCCCTCCTGCCTGCCGAACGCAGCTGGGCCCAATCGGTTCATGTCCTGAAAACCGACGCGCCGGTCGAGCGGATCATCCGATCCGAGGCAGGTACTTTTGTGAAGGCGGGGGAGCTGTTTTACTCCGCTGTCGCCTGCGGCAGCCCGGCCGGGCTTTGCCTGACACCGGCACACGCCCCCGCCGAAGCGGCCCCCGCTCCAGCCGGCGCACTGCCTGATGGCCGCATTGCCGTCGCCGGAACCGGCGACATCCGGCGCGCTTGGTATGCAAGGCCAACGGGGCGCTATGCCCACGGCGTTCTCGGAGACAGCATTGAAGGCGGATCACTGATCGTCGTCAACGCGGAAGGCCGGCAGTCGGAATTCGTGTTGCCCGACAGCCTGGTGTTTGAAGATCTCACGCCGAGGATTGCCGACCTTGATGGAGACGGGACCAACGAGGTCATCGCCATCCGTTCGTCGAGGTCTGGAGGCGCCGCGATTGCGCTCTACGGGATTGCAGCCGGGCAACTTGTCGAACTGGCGGCCGGTTCGGAAAACGGACGGGCCAACCGCTGGCTCAACATTGCCGGGTTTGTCCCTCGTCCAGCCGGCGGCCTGACAATCTACGGGGTTCGCACGCCGCACATCAACGGACGGCTGTTCTCACTGGTTTTCCGTAACGGGACACTGGTTGAAAGCAATGACATTGCAGCCGACGTCTCCAACCACAAGATTGGTTCGAGGGAACTTGGCCTCTCCGCCGTCGGCGAATTCGGCGGCAAACTGGACTTGATCTTGCCATCCCAGAACCATCAGAGATTGCGGTTTCCGCTCTCCGGCCGCGCCGACATTGCGCTGCCAGGAGAAATCGACAAGGCCATCGCGATTGTCGACGGCGTCATCCTGGCATCCACCGACGATGGCGTGCTGGTCGCGGTCAGCCCGTGATGTCGGAGTGCAATCCGGCATGAGGCAAAAGCCGCTGCGCCGCTATCACCGGTAGACACACGGCGTCAGCGACCACCCGGTTCACCCGCATGGACGCGCTTACCGCACACGAGATCACCCGGACCGCTTGTAGGCTTTGACAGCCTCGCCAAAGGCCTGAAACAGGGGTCTGTTGACCGGGTTGTGCTGCGGATCATATTCGGCATGCCACTGCACGCCGAGCGCAAAGCCGATGGCATCCTTGAAGCGGATGGCTTCGATGGTGCCGTCCTCCGCCACTCCCTCGGCCACGATCCTGTCGCCAAGCTTGAGGACGCCCTGCCCGTGCAGCGAATTCACCCGGATCGACTCACGCCCGAGAATGCGCGCAAAAACACCATCCGGAACCAGCTTCACGTCATGACGATCACCAAAGACGACATCGGGATCCGGATGAACTTCGCCGGTCTCGAGGCGAGGCATGCGGTGGTTTATCCGGCCCGGCAAATCACGAATTTCGGGATGCAGCGAGCCGCCTCCCGCCACATTCATTTCCTGAAAACCGCGGCAGATTCCAAACAACGGAACGCCCTTCGCCACACAGGCCTCGACCAGCGGCAAGGCAACGGCATCCCGCGCCTCGTCATAGGGCTCATATCTGGGATCGGGTTCAGCACCGAAACGGGCCGGATGGACATTTGCCCTGGCTCCGGTCAGCAGCACGCCATCCACGGCGTCCAGCAAATCCGAAATGTCGGTGATGCCCGGATTGCCGGCAAAAACCAGCGGCAGCGCACCCGCCACGTCGGCGACCGCCTGAAGGTTGTTTTGCCCCGCCAGCTGAACGGAAAACCTGTTCTCCAGATTGTAGTAATTGCCGATAACGCCGATGACAGGCTTGGCCATGAATTGGTCTCGCACTCGATTTCCGGACACGCGAACTGGCGTCCGCACGGACTGTATTTTTCACATGCCGGGGCCATCAACAACTCCAGGAACGGAAAAATTCCGGAAATCAACAATGACGCAGCATCAAAAGGGAATGGCGGCCGCCAAATTCACAGCCCCTCGTTCCACCCATCGGCATAGGTGATTTCGCTGACGCCGGCGAAACGGGCGACACGCGCAAGCTCGGCCTCGAGCCTTGCCATGCGGCCCGCAGAGGCGCGAACTTTCGGTTCCAGCCAGAGCCGGGTGACATTCAACGTGCCGGCCTTGCGGTCCGCCTTCATGTCGATGCGACCGATCAGCCGGTCGCCTTCAAGCAGCGGAAAGACATAATAGCCATATTCACGCTTCGGCCCGGGTACGAAGACCTCTATGCGGTAGCGGAACCCGAACAGCCGCTCGGCGCGGTTGCGGTCGCGCAGAAGCGGATCAAACGGGCTAAGCACCCTGATGCGGCCCGGCGGTTCGGGCCAGTCATCCGGCTCGGCGGAGAAGCCCGGCAGGGCAAAGGACGCACGCGGCTTGCCGCCGCCGTCGCATTCGATCTCGACCTCATGCAACTGGTCGCGATTGGCACTGACCCAATCCTTCGCCTCCTGAGGCGAGACCAGGTCCCAGAAGGCCGAGATCTCGCCATGGGTGGCAAAACCGAGGCGCTCAAGCGCACTGCGGCAGGCCCAGTCGATGAACTCGGCATGAGACACCTCGGCAGTCAGACGGGCAGCCGGAATGACGCGTTCGGCAAGATCATAGACCTTCTGGAAGTTCTGCCGCCGGCTGATTGCCAGCCTGCCGGTGTGCCAGTAAAACTCAAGCGCCTTCTTGGAAGGATGCCATTGCCACCAGCCGCCGGACTTGTGGTCTGCCTGCTTGACCTCGCGGGCGAGCACGGCGCCGTTGTCGGCAATGCGCTGATAGGTTTCGCCGAAGGCCTTGTCGAAATCCTCGCCGTGCCATTTGCTCCAGCGTTTGCGCATCGGCTCTTCGCAACGCCTGAACTTGTGCTTCCAATAGGGGTAGAAATCACAAGGCACGATCGCCGCATCATGGGTCCAGTGCTCGAACAGCGCCCGGTCTTCCTCAAGCAGCTGCCTGAGCTGCTCCGGCCGGAATGTCTGGTTACGTGAAAACAGGATCTGGTTGTGAGCCCGCTCGACGGTGGAAATGCTGTCGACCTGCACGAATCCCAGATCGTGGATCATGCGCAACAGGTCTGTCTTGGACAAGGCGCGCGACGGCGGTGCCGACAGCCCCTGCCTGGCCAGAAAAATCCGCCGGGCGGCCTTGTTTGAAACAGGAATCACCATTGACTGATCTTACACGTGTTCGCGTTTTGTCCAAACACGAACAGGCCGACTTTAACCACTACAGACATGTAAAGGAAAACATATCACGGTGGTGCAAAACTAAAGTGCCGACAGCCCTCGATGCAAGTGAACAACAGTGACCCAGTATAGTTGACCCAGCATTTTTTAGTTCGTTATGTCAAACGACGGTTCCCCGAAGCGGCCTGATAACACTTCGCGTAAAGATCAAGAACAGCCTCTATCTTTTTCTGCGGGTCATCAGGAAGAATCGAGGGTTCACGGACATCATACATAAGATCCAGAGCGACACGCGAAACACTCCGGTCCGGCAAGCGAGTTATGCGAATATCGTCAGCCATTTTTCTCTCCTTTTAGTTACAAGAAAACCTACCCCGATTCCCATATTGCTCGAACGAAGAAATGGAGTGAATTCGCTTTTTGAAGGAAACATGATTGTATATCCGGCGAATCCAATATTGAGGTTTGCAGATGGGTATACCAGTAGACGAAGACTTTATGGAGGAAACGTTCGCCGTTCCTACAGTTCAGGTGAACAAGTTTGTTGTAAGCACGAATCCGGGCGTCTTCCGGATTGCGTTCGGCGAATCAAGAGTGTTTGGAAGCAAGGTCAATTGGCGAATTGCGCTTTCAATGTCGCCGATCGAAGCTCACGAATTGCGGGAAGTCTTAGATCAGCTCTTGGAGCCATTCAAAGAGGAGATAGAGACCACTATCGCAAATTTCGAAGCGGCGAAGGCAGACGGCGATGGTGGAGAACAAAAGTAGAGGCGGCGGTATCGACCGCGCCCCAACAGCAACCGCAGCAATTGCTGGCAGTTCGAAACGGATCCAAGCCACCCTCTCGCAAGCAATGGCGGGCGGTGGGGGTTCTTCAAATTATAAGATTAGCAGAACTGGGCCAGATCTGCTTCGACGACATGACATATCTGATGAGGAGCTGAAGATGCTCACCACAGATGACAACAGGCCGTTCGAGAAAGATATTCTTTGGGCGGCCATCGGGACTGCAGGCGGGGCTTCCGCGCCTGCTATACAAGCAGTTCATGGGCTTTTAAAAAACAGCTCTGAATTTGGTTTCTGGGATTTGGCAGAATGCGTGATTTTCGCATGCGGCGTGATTGTGACTATAATTATGGTAGTAGTTATAGCCCGTAAGCCAAAGGACGGCGGTGCAAATGAACTCGCAGATGCAATTCGAGCTAGAACGGCCACGGAAATTGGAACAGGTGCCTAAAACGTTTAATTCCTTGTTGCAGGCGATGCTTACGCAAACTCCCTTACCTCTTTTGGAGCAGGGCGCGGTAAAGCCTGCAAAGGAAGCTCATGCATCAAATGCGGCCGGGCTGCGCCAGTTGGCGCAACCTCGGCACTCATGGTTCAGCGTTCATCACCAAAATACTGTTTCTCGAGCAGATCCAGGTACCCGCCCTCCTGCAGCGCCAGCAGTTTGATCGTGACTTCCTGGGTCAGTGCATCTTCGTTGTAGGGCAGCGCGAAGCCGTATTTGCCGGGATTGAATATCCGGCCGATGACATCAAGGCCGGAATCCGGGTTTTGGTGCTTGTAATATTCCAGCACCGGAGCATCGGCGACGATGGCATCGATATCGTTATCCTTGAGAGCCGTTACGGCATTTTCAATGCCGTCAAACCGGCGGATGTCGATCCCGTCGCTGGCCATGATGTTTTCACTGATGCTTCCGGTAAAGACCCCGACCGTCCGGCCCGGCAAATCCTCAGGTCCCCGGATATCCCCCCGGATGGCCAGACTTGTCATGACACTGGTGACGGATGAGGTGACATAGGCGAGAACAGCAACCCCGATGATGAGCCAGAAGGCCGAAAAGATCCTTCCAACCCAGCCGAACAGCTTCGTCCGGCTCGGCAGGGTTCCCTTGGTCGCAACCAGCATGACGGCATAAAAGCTCTCGGCAATTCCGTCGCGCCAGCGCTCCGGGAAGTTCTTGTCGAAATGCCGGTCAAAAAAGGTCAGCCCGACCGTTGCCAGCAGGATGAGGGAGACAATCCAGCCATAGATTCCGACATAGCCTGCCTCCCACAGCCCATCCCACACGTCACCAAGGCCCGTGGTGCCTTCCTTGTCGATCATGATGCGCAAACCCGCATCGAACCAGGGCTGGGTAAAGTCGATCCGCGTTGCCCGGTCCTCGGTAATGGAGATATTGCCGACTGCGATATCAAGATCATCGGCCCGCGTCGCATCGAGCAGTCCGGAGACTGTCGGGTAATCGCGATAGGAGGCGGTGTAGCCCAGTTCGCCGGCAACCCTGTTCCAGAGATCGATCGCCATTCCGCCAAGGTTTCCCTCCGAATCACGCATCACAAACGGCGGACTGATGTGGTAGCCAACAACGACATTCTTGTCGGCGCGCGGCGCAACCGGTGCCTCCTGAGCCATCACTGCGCCTGCCAAAGCAAGCCAGACAATGGCCGACAGGGCGATCAAACGGGAAATGGATTTTTCAAACCCATCACTCCACCGCTTGATCTCGTCTGCGTACCTACCCGTTGTTCCTGCCGGGTTCGTTCTTCCTGCCGGGGATGTCATCGTATGCAATCTGCTGCTTCCATCTGAAATGCCATGGGTGATCGTGGTGAACCGTGAAACGGCGCTCCTCCTGCTCAGGCTCTAAACACAACTTCTGTGTCACGTCCAATTCTGATCCATATTTCACCATTGAGATGAAGGAAACAGAAACGCCACCAGGATGGGCGGGTGTCCTGAAGCGCAAAGAAGATGGCGCGGCCCATTGGAAAACGGTGATCGTGCGGGCAGGCAACAGGGCCAACCGGTTCAAAACGCCCACCCTGCAAACGCCGGACCGCGCCAAATTGCCACTAGAAAGCCGTTTGTTTCCTGCTAAAACCAACACATGACAACATTTTTCTACTCCAATCCCATCTGCCTCGAACACCTGGTTCCGGCCGGCCATCCCGAGCGGCCCGACCGGATGAAAGCGCTTGAGGCTGTCTTTGAACACGAGCACTTCAACACGCTTGTCCGGCACCTGGCTCCTGAAGCCCAGGCCGAAGCCGTGCTGCTGGCGCATCCGGAGAGCTATCTCGCGAAAATCCGGGCGGCCATTCCTGAAACCGGGTTCTCCAAGATCGATTCCGACACCATGGCCAGCCCGCGTTCGATGGAAGCAGCGCTGATCTCGGTCGGCGGGGCGATGGCAGCGGTTGATGCGGTGTTCAAGAGGGAAGCCGACAACGCCTTTGTCGCAACCCGCCCACCCGGCCACCATGCCGAGAAAAACACGTCGATGGGTTTTTGCCTGTTCAACCAGGCAGCGATTGCCGCACGGCATGCACAGAAGTTCCATGGCGCCGAACGGGTGGCGATTGTCGACTGGGACGTGCACCACGGCAACGGCACCCAGGACATCTTCTACGACGATGACAGCGTGGTCTATTGCTCCACCCACCAGATGCCGCTTTATCCCGGCACCGGGGCTCTGCGGGAAACCGGCAAAGGCAACATCTTCAATGCGCCGCTGTCGGCCAATGATGGCAGCGACCATTTCCGCGAAGCCTTCAAGACCCGCATCCTACCCGCGCTGGAGGAAGCGCATGCCGACCTGATCATCATTTCCGCCGGATTTGACGCGCACCATCGCGACCCGCTGGCCGAGATCAACCTGGTGGCCGACGATTTCGACTGGGCCACCGGCAAGGTGATGGAAATCGCCGGGCGCCATTCAGGCAACCGGGTCGTCAGCCTGCTTGAAGGCGGCTATGATCTGGTGGGCCTCGCCGAATCGGCGGCAGCCCATGTGATCCGGTTGCAGGAGGGTTGATAGATGAGCGAAGCCAATGACATTTCCGCCATGAGCTTCGAAGCAGCAGTGGCGCAACTGGAGAGCATCGTCGAACAGCTCGAGCGCGGTGACGTTCCCCTCGACAAGTCGATTGAAATCTACGAGCGTGGCGAGGCGCTGAAGGCACATTGCGAGAAGCTGCTGTCGGCGGCGGAAAAGCGGATCGAGAAGATCCGCCTCGACCGCCAGGGCCAACCTGCAGGCACGGAGCCTCTCGACACAGAATAAATCCGCAAACACAGGAGCGTGGCATGAGCTTTTTCCCCGGAGGAGACCCGGAACCCGGCGATGCCTATTCCTGTGACGCCATCGAACACCTGATCATTCCATCCTCGCGTGACATCGGCGGCTTCTCGGTCAAGCGGGCGCTGCCGACCGCGCGCAGGCGGATGGTCGGACCCTTCATCTTCTTTGACCGGATGGGGCCCGCGGTTTTGCGCGGCGACACCGCCATGGATGTGCGCCCACACCCGCATATCGGCCTCTCCACCGTCACCTACCTGTTTGACGGCGCGATCAGGCACCGCGACAGCCTGGGCACCGAGATGGTTGTCAGGCCCGGCGATGTGAACCTGATGACGGCGGGCCGCGGCATTGTTCATTCCGAGCGTTCGCCGGAAGAGATGCGCGGTGGCGACATGCCGATATCAGGCCTTCAGACCTGGCTGGCATTGCCCGACCATCTGGAGGAAACCGATCCGGTCTTCTCTCACACGGCCACCACCGCATTGCCCGAGATCACCGACAAGGGAATTCATGCCCGAATCGTGATGGGCGGTTTTGGCGGGCTTGTCTCTCCGGTGCCGCAGCACGTGGGTACGCTGTATGTCGACCTGGCGTTATCACCATCGGCCTCCGCGCCGTTTGATGCCAACTGGGAAGAGCGCGCGCTGTACCTGCTGGAAGGCGAGATCGAGATCGTCGGCGACCGGTTCGGCCCGGATCAGTTGCTGGTTTTCCGCCCCGGAGATGCCATCACCGTGACCGCCGGAGCAAAGGGTGCACGGATGATGCTGTTTGGCGGCGACAGCATTCCGACCAAGCGGCATATCTGGTGGAACTTCGTCTCCTCGTCCAAGGACCGCATCGAACAGGCCAAGGCGGAATGGCGCTCGGGACGGTTCGACATCGTGCCCGGCGATGCGGAAGAGTTCGTCCCGCTGCCGGAAAAGTGAGCCAAAGCGGTCGCAAACGATTGCAAATCAAGCTGTGGCAAGTGCGCCCAGACCTTATTTCAAACCTTAATCCGGGTTTACACATACCTATTTACGGGCTACGCCGTGATCGATTGTGAGGCATGACGTGACCAACCAGCCAGTAACCCCGCTTCTCGACACGGTTCATTATCCCGCCGACCTGAAGAATATCGATGACAAGCTGTTGCCGCAGCTTGCGACCGAGTTGCGGGCCGAGATGATTGATGCGGTGTCGCGTACCGGCGGCCACCTCGGCGCCGGCCTTGGCGTGGTCGAACTGACGATTGCGATCCACAAGGTGTTCGACACGCCGCATGACCGGGTGATCTTCGACGTCGGCCACCAGTGCTATCCGCACAAGATCCTGACAGGCCGCCGCGACCGGATCCGCACGCTTCGCCAGGAAGGCGGTCTTTCCGGCTTCACCAAGCGCGCCGAGAGCG
>Ga0209345_10005684_pt1 | contig 11491 bp, 11 predicted proteins | sample Cruoilmetagenom7_FD_187294 | JGI IMG/M metagenome (GOLD analysis project Ga0209345, IMG submission 187294) | Oil polluted marine microbial communities from Coal Oil Point, Santa Barbara, California, USA - Sample 7 (SPAdes) (version 2) | ecosystem: Environmental > Aquatic > Marine > Oil seeps ...
GCGCTTTAACCCTTCTTTCCAAACGGAGTTCCGATATGTCAAACGCACAGCTTGAAACCGCCATTGAGGCCGCGTGGGAAGACCGCGACAGCATCACCCCTGCCACCACAGGCGAAACCCGCGACGCTATTGAGGCAACGCTGGCAGCACTTGATTCCGGCAAGCTTCGCGTTGCCGAAAAGCAGGATAGCGGTGATTGGCATGTGAACCAGTGGGCCAAAAAGGCCGTGCTGCTTGGCTTCCGCATCAAAGATATGGAAATGCAAAGCGGTGGCCCACAAGGCAGCAGCTGGTGGGACAAAGTCGATAGCAAGTTTATGGGCTGGGGCGATGACCAGTGGAAAGAGGCAGGCTTTCGCGCTGTGCCGAACTGTATCGTCCGCAAGTCAGCCTATATCGCGCCGGGCGTGGTACTGATGCCGTCCTTTGTGAACCTTGGTGCCTATGTTGATACGGGTACGATGGTTGATACATGGGCCACTGTTGGTTCTTGTGCGCAGATCGGCAAAAACGTGCACCTGTCTGGTGGCGTTGGCATTGGTGGCGTGTTGGAGCCAATGCAAGCTGGACCGACTATCATCGAGGATAACTGCTTTATCGGTGCACGCTCCGAAGTGGTTGAGGGATGTATCGTACGCGAAGGCTCTGTCCTTGGTATGGGCGTATTCATCGGCCAGTCGACCAAGATTTTGGACCGCGAAACCGGCGAGGTCATGTATGGCGAAGTTCCTGCCGGTTCGGTTGTTGTGGCCGGCTCTATGCCCTCCAAGAACGGTGTGAATTTGTATTGCGCTGTGATCGTGAAGCGCGTGGATGAGCGGACCCGCTCAAAAACATCGATCAACGAACTGCTGCGCGACTGATGCGGTTCGCCCTGCTCCTGCTTCTTTTGTCTGGTTTTGCCTCAGAAGCAGGGGCCGGCCCTTATGATGGGCGCTACCGGCCTGATCATCCTTCGGGTGACAGTTGGGACTGCAAGAGTATCGGTAAGGATAACGGGGCAGTTCTGCTTACCTCCAATATTTTCTTCGCGCTGGGCAGTCGGTGCACCCTAAGAGATCCGGTCGGCGTCAGTGGCATGGACGCCACGCTTTATGATGCGATTTGCCGTGCGGATGGTGAGCCGTGGCAGCGCCGGATCATGATCATGCGCACTGAAACCGGTATCGCGGTGATCCAGAAGGGCGCGCGCATCAGCCTATTGCGCAAGTGCGAATGAATACCCTGTGCCGCTGAGGCTTTTCAAATGATGGCTGACCGTCTAGGTCTGCACCATTCTTCCCTACGAGGCACGCACCGACATGTCCGACGAATCCAAACCCAAAAAACCATCGCGCCAGCAAGTGTATACTCTGTTGGTCCAGATCGGCCGAAAGTCTGGCGATGGTTTGCCCGATAAGGCCACTGGTGCGGCTTTGATGTGCTTTGCCTCCGGCATAGACGAAGCAGAGGCTGTGCGAGAAACAGTTGCTATTCTCAAGCAGGCCGATACCGCGCCGCTGGATGTTACCGGTTACGGCACCCTGGCCGAGCGTGAAGAAGAGGGTCACGAGATTGACGATGAAGAGCGCGAACTGATGCAGCGCGCGCTCGACGAGAATTCGGTTATCGTGGCGCAAATGACGCCTTTTTTCGACTAGACGTTAGGCCGCGCGGCGTTTTGCCAGATGGATCGCCTCGTACCATTTGAGAACCTTGTGCGAGGGCGCTTTGTGTTCGGGCAGATCATTGCGATCCACACCAAACATCACGCTAGATGCAAGCTGGTGCGTATCACGGCGGATGCGACCGATATACATGCTTTCCAACGGCGCACCGCCTGCTAAAATCGTGTCATGGTTGGGTAGAACCAGCTGGATGTAGCGGACAAGGTGGCCGCAAGGTTCGGTGCGCGCGGCAAATCCGTTCACCAGATGGCGCGCAGGAGTCAGAACCTTTTCGCATGAAAACAGGTACTCAACTTCCGGCCCGTCAATAACCACATGCTGGTCCGGAGCGATGATGATGTCTTCTTGCAAACCGAAGTAGGGTGCGCGCATGCGGATCGGTGCAAAGCTGCCCCGGGCCGGGACAGTCCGCGAGACTGTTTGCAGCACAGGCACCACCAACCCTTCGGCGGTATAGACCGTATCACCACGTTTTAGCGTGCTGGCATTACGATAGCCCCATGGCGTTGCGATTGCTGTATCCGGTGACAGGGTCGGGCTTGTCCCGATCGGCTCAATCTCGTCCGAAAGTGCGGCAAAGATCATATCGGGAGCATAGTCCTGTTGCCCGCGTCCCAGCATAAGATCACGTAAATCTTCAAGTGTGAGCGGTAGCGGGTTCTCCACGGCGACACTCGTGACAGTGCTCTCGCCCGCCTGCTCCAGTGTCAGGCGCCCCCAGTTATATTTGATGTCCCAAGAATAGGTCAGGCGCAAAATCTCTGCGCGGCCTGCGTTTTTATGGGCAATCGCAGCATGGGCTATATCGTCACCTTGAACATGCACCATCGCCACTCCGCCGCCCGGGATTGCCTGAAACACAAGGCTTCGATGCGTGGGGTGTGGATTGGTATAGCCAAAAAGAACCTGCGGTTTGCTATCCTCGGACAATTGGGTCTCGAACACGATGCTCCCGCGGCTCAAGGTCTGGCCAGGAACATCGGCGATAATGGGTGTGGCGCGCTTCTCGTGGCCAAGTCCACGGAGGGACAGCCTACGGTCAGATTTGTCGGTCAGGGCAAGCCAAGTCATTTAAGCCACCTTTGCGGCGCGCAAAAGCTCCGCTTCAAAACGTTTCAGGGTGCGGCGTGCGGCAGTGGGGTAGCCCACACCGGTTTCAGGGTCTAATTCGGGGAAAATACTGTAGATTTCCTCGACGACGTCAGCCTCAAAGCTTGCAGCGGTTTGCGGTCCGGGCAGAAAGCTTTCGGTTTCAAGGCCCTCGGAGAATACAACCTGATGGCGGTCAAACAGCAGGTGCACATATGTCACCTCACCCCCTTCACGCCTTGTGATGGAACGGTCGTTCACCAAATCACGGGCGGCAACCAGTACTTCGGCTTCACCGAACAGAAGCTCAGCCAGATTGTCCTTGATCAGCACACGGTGCAGCGGTGAGACAAGCAAATCGCGATGCTGTCCCAGCGTATTGGCGCGGATATGGATCGGGGCGAAGTCACTCGTTGCGGCAACGCAACGGGAGCCAATCCAGCGCAGCGTTTGTGCGCCCTCGTCCTTTGTCATCACCAGATCGCCGGGCGTCAATGTTTCGACCCGCACGTCGCCCTGCGGCGTTGCAATCAGCGTCCCGGCCACAAAACACGGCACGGACGTTGCGTTGACAAAGCCGACGTCGGTCTCAACGCCGTTAGAGACTGTATAGGTGAAATTGAAGTCTTCTTCGTCCCCGTCGCCCACCACGGTCAGTGTGCCATCGGCGTTCAGCGTGACCATCTGGCCGGTGGGCAGGGTAATGGCCGTGCCCACACTTGCCGCTTGGCCGTTGATATGGGTGATCGTCATCGTGGAGTTGGGAGTGTTGTTCAAATCGTTGGCCAGCACGTCAAATGTCTTGGTCCCGTCGGGAAAGACCTCCACATCATCGGATAGGGCGACAAGCTCGGTCTGGACCGAATTGCCCGCGATCAGCACGTTTGAATCGTAGCTGCTGTCGCCCACATCGGCGAGAGCGATGCGCATCGAATTGGTCTGGCCCGCAATCACATTCATCGTGAGCGTCATCGTGATGGTAAAGCCGTCCATCTCGGTGTTGTAGTCGTCGGTCGTGTTGTCGATGTACATGTTGATATTGTTGGTGGTCGAGATATTGAAGGGGTCCGTTTCCCCGTCGCCGACATCATGCTCAACCAGCTGCCCGTTGACCCAGACGCCAAAGAAATCCTGATAGATCGAATTGGCGAACTCGGGGTATTCTTCCGAGCTAAAGACAAATTTCATCGTCAGCGTGTCACTGTCGGGGATGAAATCAATGTCCAGCGTTGAAGCGTCATAGGTCCTGCCCCCAGCGGCATTGTTGTACTGGCTGAAGTTGTCAGTGCCCGATGTGTTCGTGGATGTGTTCGTGAATTGGTTTGGATCTGCGCCGGTGGCGCCCCCGTTGTTTCCGGTGCCGATGCCGTTGGAATTCCCGTTCCCGTTGCCGATTCCGAAAGCGTTCCCACCGCCATTCCCGATCCCGAAAGCGTTGCCTTGACCGTTGCCGCTCCCGATTCCGCCGGTAGCTGCTTCGTTGGTGAAATCTTCTGCATTGCCGGTGGACATGATCACGCCGCTGTCACCGGGAACGACGCCGGGTGAAGTTGTGTCGCCACCGGTATAGATGCCGGCACTGTCGATATCGCCGTAGTACGTTGCACCGGTGACCGTCACGCCACTGCCAAATATCTCCTGCGCCATCTCGATAGCACTGGTGCCTTCGCGTACTGTTTCGATATCAAGCTCGGATGCCGTTACCATGTCACTGCCTCAAACCTTTTGAGAGACAGCACACACATGCAGACAGACAAAGGGCGTGCCCTTTTGCCAATCGTGTCCGTTTTGTCGGACGCATCCACCCCTGTTTTCAGGTGGTGGACCTGCTCGTGCCCTGCCTCGGGTCATTATTATCCCGCCAAGCTACCATAATTCTGACATAAATGAAGCGGGATTTCATCCGGTGGTTGGGGGCTGGCACTTTTGCACCACAGGAGAGATAAGCAAATCAGAGCGTTAAAGGAGTATAGCCGCATGTCATCATCCTCCCCCGTTGATCCTGTTGATCTTACAGCGCGTTTGGTGCGCTGCCCGTCTGTCACGCCCGCCGACGCGGGTGCGCTGGATATTCTGCACACGTTGCTAGGCGATGCCGGTTTTTCATGCGAATGGGCGGATCGTGGCGGTATTCGCAACCTCTTTGCGCGTTGGGGGGCGAAGGGCAACACCCGCAGCTTCGGGTTTAACGGCCATACGGATGTGGTCCCAATTGGGGATGAAGCGGCGTGGACGATGCCGCCTTTTGGCGCTGAAATCAAAGACGGCGTCATGTATGGGCGCGGCACCACCGATATGAAATCAGGCGTTGCTGCTTTCGTTGCGGCTGCTGTCGATTTCGTCAGCGAGACTCCGCCGGACGGCTCCGTTGTGATCACCATCACAGGCGACGAAGAGGGCGAATCGGTGGACGGTACGCTGGCCCTGCTGGAGCACATGGAAAAGCACGGTGAGCGGATGGATGTGTGTCTGGTGGGGGAACCGACCTGCCCGAACACAATGGGCGAGATGATCAAGATCGGGCGTCGCGGGTCTATGACGGTAAAGTTCCGCGTGATCGGAAAGCAGGGCCATTCAGCTTACCCACATCGCGCCAACAATCCGCTGCCTGCGATGGCCCGGTTGATGGACCGATTGGCCAGTCACGAATTGGATAAGGGCACTGACCACTTCGACGCATCTACTCTTGCGGTGGTCACAGTCGATACTGGAAATCCGGCGACCAACGTCATTCCTGCCGAATGTTCTGCCACAATCAACATCCGCTTTAATGACACACACTCGGGCGCAGGGCTGACCGACTGGATAGAAGGCGAAGTGGCCGCCATCCGGGATGCATTCGGCGTGCAGATCGAGACCCAAGTGAAGATCTCGGGCGAAAGCTTTATCACTCCGCCTGGTGATTTGTCGTCGATGGTATCGCGTGCTGTAGAAGCAGTGACAGGCGTTACGCCTGAGCTTTCTACAACAGGCGGGACATCCGATGCGCGCTTTGTAAAAGCACATTGTCCGGTAGTCGAATTCGGTCTGGTGGGGCAGTCCATGCATCAGGTGGACGAACACGTTCGCGTTGATCACATTCAAGAGCTGAAGTTGATCTATACCCGCATCCTACAGGATTACTTTGCGTGATCCTGATTGCTCCGACTGAAGATACTGAAACGTGTTTTGCATTGCGTCGCGAGGTTTTCGTCGCTGAGCAGGGCTATTCCGCCGAAGGGGAGGTCGATGCGCTGGATGCCAAAAGCCACCACTTGTTGGCTATGGATGATAGCACCCCGGTTGGGACGGCCCGCGTTTATATCGAGGGTACCACTGCCAAAATTGGCCGCGTTTGCATTGTATCTGCACGGCGGGGCGGCGGCCTTGGGGCGGATTTGATCAATGCGGCTGTTGCCTTGGCGGCGGATCAGGGCGCGGAACGTGTTGTGCTGGGTGCACAGGCGCAAGCTGTCGGTTTTTACGGCAAGCTTGGTTTCAAACCTTACGGAGACATCTACAAAGATGAGGGCGAGCCGCATCAGATGATGGAACGGCTCTTGTGAAGCGCACCTTGGTTGTCATGCTGAAAGAGCCCCGAGCGGGACGCGTTAAGACGCGGTTGGGCCGCGATATCGGGATGGTCGCCGCCGCATGGTGGTTCCGCCATCAGGTACGGGGCTTGCTCCGAAGGATTGAAGACCCGCGTTGGGATGTTGTTTTGGCCGTTGCACCGGACCGCGGCGGTTTGCTGTCACGCGTCTGGCCCGGGCATTTGGTGCGCGTCCCACAGGGGAGTGGTGATTTGGGAGACCGGATGGGGCGCGCCTTGCGCGGGGCGCCGCGCGGCCCGGTATGCGTGATTGGCGGCGATATCCCCGGGATAACAAGGGCGCGTGTCGCCGAAGCTTTTGCAGCTCTCGGGTCACATGATGCTGTGTTCGGGCCTGCACCCGACGGCGGCTATTGGCTTGTCGGGCTGCGGCGGACCCGGGCGATTCCACCCTGTCTATTTGCAGGGGTTCGCTGGTCGTCGTCTCATGCGCTGGCCGATTCTAAAGCCAGCCTGCCTGATCATAGTATCGCGCATGTTGCCACGCTTCGTGATGTTGATACGGTCGCTGACTTAAAATGATGTGACGCGCCCCCAAGTGCGTGCTACCTCCATTCCCATGAACAAAATCCCTACCAAGCAAGAGATCCTCGAATGGATCGAACAAAACCCCACACTGACTGCCAAGCGCAACATCGCCAAGGCATTCGGAATCAAGGGTGCTGCGCGCATTGATCTTAAACGGATCCTGAAAGAACTGGAGGCCGAAGGGCATCTGGAGAAGCGCAAGAAAAGCTATAACGACCCCGACCGACTGCCTCCGGTTAGTGTCCTGCTGGTCACCGGACCGGACAAAGATGGCGACCTTTACGCCAAGCCCATGGAATGGGGTGGCGAAGGCGTCGAGCCTGTGGTGCTGATGGTTCTACGGGCCTCTGATCCGGCGCTGGGCGCGGGTGACCGTATTCTGGCGCGCCTGACATTGGTCAAAGGCGAAAGTCATCACTACGAAGGCCGACTGATCCGCCGGATCGGCACGAACCCCAAAAAGATTATCGGCATTTTCCATAAACACGCCGAAGGTGGACGCATCCAGCCAATCGACAAAGGCGCGGACAAAGAGTGGGCTGTGCCAGCGGACGCCATGGGCGGCGCGCAAGAGGGCGAACTGGTCGAGGCGGAACTCGCCGGTCCAAAGGGCCGCATGGGCTTGCCTCGTGCGCGTATCGTGGACCGATTGGGTGACCCGTCAGCGCCAAAGGCTGTTTCGCTCATCGCGATCCACCAGCATAATATTCCGGATGAATTTCCTGATGACGTGATAGCCGAAGCTGACGCCGCCAAGCCGAAGGGTCTGAAGGGCCGCGAAGACCTGCGCGATCTGCCGCTGATAACAATTGATCCGTCAGATGCGCGGGACCACGACGATGCTTGTTTCGCGGAAGCCGACAGCGATCCGGCGAATGAAGGCGGTCATATCCTTTGGGTCGCGATCGCGGATGTTTCCGCCTACGTCACGCCGGGTTCCGCGCTTGACCGCGAAGCACGCAAGCGGGGGAACTCCACCTATTTCCCTGACCGTGTTGTGCCGATGCTTCCGGACCGCCTGTCCGGTGACTTGTGTTCGCTGCACGAAGGGGTTGAGCGTGCCTGTATCGCCGTGCGCATGGTGCTGGATGCAAAGGGCAACAAACTGCGCCATGATTTCCATCGTGGCCTGATGAAGTCACCGGCCAGCCTGCATTACGAAGAAGTGCAGAACGCCATGGACGGCGCGCCGAATGAACGCACAGAGCCATTATTGGAAACGGTTATCAAACCGCTTTATGAAACGTACTGTTCGCTAGTTACGGCCCGTACACACCGCCAGCCGCTTGATCTTGATCTACCTGAGCGCCGGATTGAACTTGATGAAGATGGCACCGTCCGCTCCGTCAACTTTCGTGAACGGTTGGATGCACATCGCCTGATTGAAGAATTCATGGTGCTGGCGAATGTCGCCGCTGCCGAGACTCTGATCAACAAAAAGACACCACTGTTGTTCCGCACACATGAAGAACCGACACCGGAAAAGCTTGATGCGCTACGGGAGACGGCAGCAGCGGCAGGATATTCGCTGGCTAAAGGGCAAGTGCTTCAAACGGCGCACCTAAATCGATTGCTGGATCAGGCGGCAGGCAGCGACGATGCAGAGTTGATCAACATCTCGACTCTACGATCAATGACGCAGGCATACTACGGGCCAGATCACATCGGACATTTCGGTCTTGCTCTGCGGTCATATGCACACTTCACATCACCCATCCGCCGTTATGCCGACTTGATTGTGCATCGCGCGCTGATCACCGCACATGGCTGGGGCAAGGATGGCCTTTCGCCGCATGATATTGAAGATATGGAAGCTACTGGTGCCCATATCTCTGATACTGAACGGCGTTCGATGATTGCGGAACGTGACACAACCGACCGCTACCTTGCCTCTTATTTGTCAGAGCGTGTGGGCAGCGAAATGACGGGGCGCATTAGTGGTGTCGCTCGTTTTGGTGCCTTTGTGAAGCTGGATGAGACCGGCGCAGATGGCCTGATCCCCATGCGCAACATCGGGCGCGAGTATTTCCACCACGATGCGGATGCAGGTACGCTGATGGGGTCTGATACCGGCATGACCATCGGGTTAGGGCAGCGCGTTACTGTCCGGCTGGCCGAGGTGACACCAGTGACCGGCGGCATCGCGCTGGAGCTTCTGGATATAGAGGGCCAGAAAATCCCGCAGGGTCGTAAAAGCCCGGCTGGACAAAGCCCGCGCCGCAAGGGCGCTAAGGCTAAGGGCAAGAAGGCCGCGACTAAACGAAAAGTGACCCGCAGCCGCCGCTAATCTATTGTGGTGGTACAGCGCGCAAGCAGCGGGTGACCACAGACGAGCCGCTTAAGAGGGATGGTAAAGACGCTGCGCCGGGCGTCTGTCCCAGCAGATTTGCCGACAGGAAGCCATGCAGCGCTGGGCGGATTTGAAGGAAGACCCCGATGAACCGCACGCACCGTCTGTTTCAGTTGATGCAAACGCTTCGACGGTTGCCCGCACCTATCACTGCCTCGGCTTTGGTGGATGAGACAGGTGTGTCGCTGCGGACGATCTACCGCGATATTGATGCCTTGCGCGGCTTGGGGGCGGTGATCGATGGCGAAGCTGGTTTTGGATATACTTTGATTGAAGACGCGGCCCTGCCGCCGTTGGGTTTTACCGACGATGAACTTGAGGCGTTGGTGCTGGGCCTGCGCGAAGTGGACGTGATCGGCGATCCGGCGCTGGCATCCGCAGCGCGGACCGCGTTGGCCAAGCTGAAGGCGCGGCTGCCCGCGCGCCAGACCCACCGGTTGCAACATGCGGTTCTTGATGCTGGCCGTTTTGTGCGCCCTCCTGAGCCGTCGATTGACGTCAAAGCGTTGCGCGCAGCCACGTGGGATGAGGCGACAATTGCGTTCAGGTATGAGGATGCAAAAGGCGTAGTATCACACAGGCAGGTCGATCCGCTGAGTATCATGTTCATGCAGAACGCGCATATGCTGGTGGCATGGTGCCATCTGCGTCAAGATTTCCGGTCCTTCCGCCTTGACCGGATGGCGGAATTGTCCCTCACAGGTTCGAGCTTTCGACCGCAGCGTGTGCCAATGCTGCGTGACTTTGTGGCGCGGCTGCGCAGCGACGCAATTGAGCGGGCTGAAGATCGCCGGTGAGCAATCTGACCACTTTGCGCCCTGGCTGATTGTCGATAAATTGGAAGCAATTGCAGCAGATAAAGGGCTAGCGATGCGCGGTTTTACTTTTGTTTTGACGATGTTCACGGCCATTCCGGCCATGGGCGATACTCTGGTATCAGCAGGATTGCGCAGCGAAGCGGGGCTTCAGCAGTGGATTGCAGACTTCAAGCCCAAAGCCTTGGCTGCGGGGATTGAGGTGGGCACCTTTGACGAAGCGATGGCGAATGTCACGTATGCGCCCAAAGTGGTGGAGCGGGACAGGAACCAATCCGAGTTCACAAAGACGATTTGGGACTACCTCAGCACAGCAGTCTCCGATCTGCGGGTAAGCAATGGCAAGGCGGCGATGAAGCGCCAGCAACAAGAGCTTTCAGAGATCGAAGCGCGCTATGGCGTTCCTGCAAGCATCCTTACCGCGATTTGGGGATTGGAGAGCGCCTACGGCACGTTCCGCGGAGGTGATCCGGTGCTGACCTCGATGGCCTCCCTTGCGTATGATGCACGACGCGCAGATTTTTTCGAAGAGCAGGTGATTGCAGCGCTGCGGATTGTCCAAAGCGGGGATACCTCCTTGGAGAACCTGAAGGGGAGCTGGGCAGGTGCCATGGGCCATACGCAGTTTATGCCTGGTTCATTTATCCGCCATGCAGTTGATTGGACCGGTGATGGCAGGCGGGATATCTGGGGGGATGATCCTCTTGACGCGCTTGCGTCTTCAGCGGCCTATCTCAAGGATAACGGCTGGATAACTGGGCAGCCCTGGGGGCGTGAGGTAATTCTGCCCGAAGGTTTCGATTATCTTCTGGCCAACCGTGATGTCTTGAAATTGCCAGCCGAATGGGCGGCGAAGGGTATTCTGGATGTTGATGGACAGCCTGTACCCGATCACGGCTCCGCGTCCATCTTGCTGCCAGCAGGAGCAGAGGGCGCCGCATTCATGGTCTTCAAAAACTTCGAGGTTCTGGAAAGCTACAATACGGCAGATGCATATGTCATCGCGGTTGGCCATCTGGCAGATCGCATCATGGGGGCCGCGCCGTTACAGGGGGATTGGCCACTTGAGGATCGCGCGCTTAGCTATGTTGAGCGGATCGAGCTACAGGAGCGGCTGACGGCGCAGGGGTTTGATACCCAAAAGATCGATGCAAAGATCGGGCCGCTTACCGTGAATGCAGTACGGGGATGGCAGGTGGCGCAGGGAGAGGTGCCTGACGGCTATGCCTCCCCCCGCTTGTTGGAGCGTTTGCGATTAAGTCGGTGACATACCGCGCATCCGCTCTGAACGGCGCCGCAGAAGTTCGACCACTGTCAGCAGACAGATTGAGATACCTACAAGGATCGTCGCCACGGCGAGGATCGTTGGGCTGATCTGTTCGCGCAGACCGATGAACATCTGCCATGGCAGTGTCTTCTGCCCTGCAGACCCCCCGAACAGCAAAACCAC
>Ga0209345_10005685_pt1 | contig 11490 bp, 9 predicted proteins | sample Cruoilmetagenom7_FD_187294 | JGI IMG/M metagenome (GOLD analysis project Ga0209345, IMG submission 187294) | Oil polluted marine microbial communities from Coal Oil Point, Santa Barbara, California, USA - Sample 7 (SPAdes) (version 2) | ecosystem: Environmental > Aquatic > Marine > Oil seeps ...
AACATGCAACACTTGGGCCGCGGGTTTACGGTGCGGGACGGGAACTATCTGTCAGCCCGTTGGCCGGGGGATGTTTACCGGTTCTCGACCGAGTTTTTGGCCATGGTGCGTCACGGCCCCGCCTAATTGCGCCCCCGCACAAATAGCCCGGCATCCTCTGCGGCCTTGCGGATCGCTTTGGATTTGTTCACTGATTCCTGATATTCGGCCTCAGCGTCGCTGTCGTAAACCACGCCACCTCCGGCCTGAATATACAGCTTTTCGTCCTTCAACACGGCGGTGCGCAAGGCAATGCACATGTCCATGTCGCCATTGGCCGCAAAGTAGCCGCAGCCACCGCCATAGACGCCGCGTTTTTCGGGCTCCAGTTCGTCAATGATCTGCATCGCGCGGACCTTTGGCGCCCCCGACACGGTGCCCGCTGGCATGCCCGCGAAAAACGCCGATAGCGCGTCTTGGTCGTCGGCCAATTCGCCCACAACGTTGGATACGATGTGCATCACGTGGCTGTAGCGCTCGACATTGAATTCCTCGGTCGGGCGCACGGTGCCGATTTTGGCGACGCGCCCCACATCGTTGCGGCCCAGATCCAGCAACATCAGGTGCTCGGCCAGTTCTTTTTGGTCGGCCAGAAGGTCCGCCTCCAACGCGCGATCTTCATCCGGTGTAGCCCCGCGTGGCCGTGTGCCCGCAATCGGGCGGATGGTGATTTCGCGCCCGAAAACCCGCACCAGAATTTCGGGGCTGGCGCCGATCACCTGAAAACCGCCAAAGTTGAAATAGAACATAAACGGTGACGGGTTGGTGCGCCGCAAAGACCGATAAAGCGAGAACGGTGGCAGGGTGAAATCCTGCGACCAGCGCTGTGAGGGGACCACCTGAAAAATGTCGCCAGCGCGGATGTAGTCTTTGGCGGTCTCAACCGCAGCCTTATAGCCGTCATGGCTAAAGTTGCAGGATAGGGGGCCTGCTTTGGTTGCATCCCCCAGATCACGGGCGGCGTCGGGCGTTTGGCGTTCCAGATCACGCACCGCATCCATCACCCTTTCGGCCGCTTGGGCATAGGCGGCTTTGGCGGACAAGCCGCTGCTGGCCCATGCGGGCGCGACCACGATCACCTCGCCTTTGACCCCGTCTAGCACCACCACCACTGAGGGGCGCATCATCACAGCGTCAGGCAGGCCGAGCGGGTCGGGATTGACGTCGGGCAGATGTTCAACCAGCCGGATCATGTCATAGCCCAGATACCCAAACAGCCCTGCCGATGCAGGCGGCAGGTCATCGGGCATTTTGATGCGGCTTTCCTTGATCAGATCGCGCAGGTTGTCCAGTGGATCACCTGATTGGTCTTCAAATGTGTCGCGGTCAATGCGGGCCATCCGGTTGATCCGGCTGACCGAACCATGACATTGCCAGATCAAATCAGGCTTTGCACCGATGATCGAATAGCGCCCGCGGACCTCGCCGCCCGTGACGGATTCCAGAATAAAGCTGTCCTTGCGCGCCTCTGACAGCTTTAGCATCAAGGAAACTGGGGTATCCAGATCAGCGGCCAGACGTGTGTAAACCAGCTGGTTTACGCCCGCGTCAAAGTCAGCTTCAAACGTTTCATATGCAGGTGTAAGGGCCACGCTTGCCTCGCTTTATTGAGGGAACTGGGAATGCACCGCGTTCACCGCAGCACTGTTAATATATACCCCTGCCTCGGACTGAATAGCGCCGTTAAACGCGGCAAAGATATCGTCAGACAGGGCTTGGGAAATGGCCGCTTGCAGATTGGTTGTAATCTCTGGCAGGTCAGGGTTTCCGGCATCGGGCTTCTGGATATCTTCCAGCCGCACCACAAACAAAGCACCATTGCCGTCAATGGTCCGGGTGCTGCCTTTGTCCATTTTGAACACGGTCTCAACAAAGCCGGACGGTGTGCCCTCGACAGTATCATCGCGCAGCGTGCCACCTTTTTGAATGGTGTCAACGCCAAGCGCTGTGATGTCTACACCCTCGTTGATGCGCCCCAACAGATTGGCTGCCATTGCGGTCAGGCGTTGCTCGATTTCCTCGGCTTCCCAACCGGTGATGACATCGCTCATCACTGTATCGATCGGCTTCAGCGAAGGGGCAATTACCTCGTTGAACTCCAGCGCAAAGATGCCGCCATCGTCCAGTTCCAGCATTTCGGCGTAATCGCCATCTTTCACGGCCGCCGCTGCATCCCGAAAGGCGCTGTAATTGGCAATGCCATCGCTGTTGCCCTCAGACCAATCGATCTGGGACAGTTGCAGGTTGGTTTCATCCGCGACCTCTTGCATCGATGCACCACCAGCCAGCAGGTCATCAATATCCGAAATACCAGCGTTGATTTGACGTCTGGCGCGGTCCAGTGCCAATTCGTCCTGAAGTTGCTGCCGCACGTCGTCGAAGGTGGTTTCAATCGCGGCCAGAACACCATTCATACGGTAGAGGGCAGGGCCGAGGCTGGTTTGGATCGGGCCGATCACCCCGGGACTATCCATGGCAAAGATAGCCTCGCCAGCATCCTCAAGCTCCTCAACGGTCTGATCGCCAAGATCGATATCAAGAAGGGTCAGGCCGCGCTCGGTGGCCAGTTCTTCAAAGGTGACTGTGCCAGCATCCAGACGGGCTTTGGCGGCGGCAAGAACTTCGGCATTTGGGTAGATCAGCCGTTCAACCAGACGACGTTCGGGTTTTGAATACTCACTAAGACGTTTGTTGTATTCCTCAATCAAATCGGCTTCGGGCACCTCAATGTCGCCAACGATCATTTCAGGTGTGACCCAGATGTAGGACAGGCGTTTCTTTTCCGGATCGGTAAATTCGGCGGCGTTGGCCTCATAAAAGGTTTGCAACTGCGCGTCGGTAGGTTCTGGCACCACATCGGTCAGGTTGTTTTGATCCAGTCGAATCCAAGTCAAATCCCGACGTTCCAGCGAGAAATCAAGGAACGCAGTGGTCATGGCGTCAGGGGCCTGGACGCCGTTTTGGATGGCACCTTGCAGAATCGTGCGGGCGGTCTCGATGCGAATGCTGTTTTCGAACTCGGCTTCTGACATGCCGACCCGATCCAGCGCTTGGCCATAGCCTATGCGATCAAACTTGCCATCAAGACCCTGAAAGGCTGTGTTGGCCAATACTTCGCGGCGCACACGGTCATCGCCAATGGACAGGCCGATGCGATTGGTTTCATCGTCCAGTGCCGCCCCGGTTACCAGTCGGGCGCGGACATTTTGGTCAATGCCAAATTGAATGGCTTGTGATAGGGGCAATGGTTGGCCGGTCTGGGCCTGAAAGCCACGTAAATCCTGTTGCAGGGCGCGGTAATAATCGTCCATGCTGACTTCGGTTTCGCCAACGGTTGCGATGGCCGCCGTCGATCCGCCAAAGTTGCTGACGCCAAACCCGCCCAAGCCCGCGATCAGTAAAAGCAAAATGATCCAGACGATGAAATTGCTGGTTTTTTTTCTGATGCTGCTCACGGTTGTGACCCTCGCTAGATTGGTGTTTAGCGATGTTTAGGCGGTTGTGAGCAGGGGGGCAAGAGCCGTGGCAATGCAATCGGGTGCACGGTTTTGTCATGAATGGTTTTAGATGCTGGAAATAGAACCACTATTCCGGAATAGTAGTTCTATTAAGGTGGCGGAAAACTACATATATATCAATGCTTAACAACGATTTTCTGGCTGGTTCAGCAGCTCAGTTGTCAAAACTTTTCAAGCGCTCAAAAAGGGTGGTAATACCTGCACTGTCGATATTGGCAAAGGCAATGCGCAACTGGCGCGCGCCAGACGCATCATTGACAGGCACGAACATCGTCCCCGGCAAGGTCAACACAGCGACCTCATGCACCAGCCTTTGGGCCAGTTCATCGGATGGAATCGCAAACGGATGCTCGACATATGCAAAATAGGCCCCGCATCCCAGTAACTTCCATCCCAGCGCTTCAAGCTGAGCAAAGCCCGACTGAATTGCAGCACGTCGGCTCAAAATTTCGTCCCGCTCGCCCGCCAGCCATTGCGACAGGTTCTGCATGCCCCAAAGGGCTGCGTGCTGGCCCAGCTGATTTGGGCAAATCGCAACTGTGTCAAGGAACTTCTCGACCTCGGCCAGACGTGAAGTGCTGGCAACCATCGCGCCGACACGGTGGCCGGTCAGACGATAGGCCTTGGAAAACGAATAAAGCTGGATCAGGGTGTTTGGCCAGTTCGGATCCGCAAAGAGATCATGCGGCGCACCTGTGCGTGCATCAAAATCGCGGTAGGTTTCATCAACAATCAGGGCGATACCGTTTTTCTGTGCCAGATCATAGAACTGTTGCAACAGATCGGCGGGGTATTCAGCGCCCGTCGGGTTGTTTGGTGTGACCAACACGATGGCGCGGGTGCGCGGTGTGATCAATGTGGCAGCATAGTCTGGATCGGGCAGCATGTCGGGGCCACAGGGCAGGGGCTTTGTGGTGATCCCTTGCATATCAAGCCACATTTTATGGTTGAAATACCAAGGCGTTGGCAGGATTACCTCATCATTCGCACCAGCAAGTGTGGCAATCGCAGCCGCAAAGGCTTGATTGCATCCGGATGTTATGGCGACTTGCGCTTGGGTGATTTCGCCCGCATAGGCGGCAGACCATTGGCTGGCCACTTCTGTGCGCAGGGCGGGCATGCCCAAAACGGGGCCATAGAGATGGGCCTCTGGCGTGTTCATAACAATCTGGCTCAGGGCGCTGAGGAGGGCCTGAGGTGGCGCGTCAACGGGAGCGGCTTGCGAGACGTTGATTAAGGGCTTGTCGGAGCTGAATGTCACCCCGTCGAGCCAGCGGCGGGCCTCCATGACCGGGGGCGGTGTGGTGGCAGACATGGCGGGGTTAACGGGGGGGGGCATACTGATCCTTTTGGGGCGTGTGCTGTTAGTCTGTGCCGCGATAGGGTTCAACATATTGCAGTGCCATATCCCACGGGAAAAAGATCCATGTATCCTGCGAAACTTCGGTGATGAAGGTTTCCACCATCGGGCGGCCCTTTGGTTTGGCGTAGACCGTGGCGATGTGGGCTTTTGGATAGAGCGATTTCACCACTTCGAGGGTTTTTCCGGTATCCACCAGATCATCGATGATCAAAATGCCGGTGCCATCGCCCATCATGTCATTGTCGGGCGCTTTTAGGACTTTGGCTTCGGATTGTTGTTGGTGGTCGTAGGATTTGATGCTGATGGTATCGACCGTGCGCACGTCAAGTTCGCGCGCGATGATCATTGCAGGCGCCATGCCCCCACGGGTGATCGCGACGATGGCTTTCCATGCACCATCCTCGGGGCCTTTGCCATCTAGACGCCATGCCAATGCACGGCTGTCGCGGTGAATTTGGTCCCAACTGATGTGAAAGCCTTTTTCATGTGGCAGGCGATGGTCGCTCATGGGGAGTATCCTTGTGGGTTAAGTGGTAGCTATTTTGATCCCGAGCAGGCCCAAAAGCCCGCCAAAGGCCCGATCAATCCAGCCCTTCAGGTTTAGATAGGTCGCGCGGGTTTTTTGCATCGAAAATATCCGCGATACAAGTGTGTTCCACATGACTTCGTTAAAGAACACCACGCACAGCAGGGCCGCATAGGTGCCCCATCCGGCGGTTGCCGGAACTGTGCCGATGAAAATTGCGGCAAACAGGATGGCGGGTTTTGGGTTGGAAACCTGTGTGACAAGCCCCAGCATAAAGGCGCTGGTCAGGCTGCGGGGCGCAGTATCACTAATGGTCTGGGCCAGCGGTTCATCCGCAGATTTCCATAACTTATATGCCATATATAGTAAAAACGCGCCGCCGGTGAGTTTAAGCGCGGTCAGCAACATTGGCGCATATTCAAACAACAACGCCAACCCGAACAGCGCCGCACAGGCCCAAAATACGCCGCCAATACCAATGCCAACGGCGATGGCAACGCCTGATCGAAACCCTTCGGTCACGCCAATGCGCGCGGCCATCAAAACGGATGGGCCGGGGCTAACGGCTGCCATCAAATGCAGCAGGGCTACAGCAAGAAAGGCGCTAATTGTCACTTGCGCCCCGTCACCACATCAATATCTGGGGCATCAACCGCCTTCATACCGACCACGTGATAGCCCGCGTCAACATGCAGGTTTTCACCTGTGACACCTGACCCAAGATCGCTCAGTAAATACAGCGCGGATTTTCCGACTTCTTCTTGGGTGACATTGCGACGCAGCGGTGAATTTAACTCATTCCATTTCAGGATATAGCGGAAATCGCCAATCCCGGAGGCGGCCAGCGTTTTAATCGGCCCTGCCGAAATTGCATTCACGCGGATGTTGTCTTTGCCCAGATCTTCGGCCAGATATTTCACCGAAGCCTCAAGCGCGGCCTTGGCGACCCCCATGACATTATAGTGTGGCATCACCTGTTCGGCACCATAATAGGTCAGTGTCAGGATCGACCCGCCCTCTGGCATCATCTTAATCGCGCGCTGGGTGACGGCGGTGAAGGTGTAAACCGACACATCCATCGTCATGCGGAAATTTTCAGGCGAGGTGTCAACATAGCGGCCGCGCAATTCGGATTTGTCCGAAAACCCGATGGCATGGACCACAAAATCAAGTTTGCCCCACTGATCCTCCAAAGATTCAAACATCGCATCCAGCGAGTCAGCATCGGACGCATCGCAATCAAACAGCACCGTTGTGCCCAATGAGGCGGCCAATGGTTCAACCCGCTTCTTGAATGCATCCCCCATATAGGAGAACGCAAGTTCAGCCCCGGCCTCGGCGCAGGCCTTGGCAATGCCCCATGCAATTGATTTATCATTGGCAAGGCCCATAATCAGCCCGCGTTTACCCTTTAGCAATTCTGTTGACATTTTGCGCCTTTCGCCCCCCTATTAATAAGATACCAACCTTTAGGTGATTGCGCGTTCGGCATCAAGTCTATGCTGTCGTAATGGACATGTTGCAATGTTTGGTGCCCGAGTTTAATCCATCCACTGTATTATGAGGTCAGTATGACAAAACGAAGCGGCATCTTTTCGGGGGAGAACCCCTTTAAACTGGCCCAGCACTGGCTGGGCGAGGCCGAATCCGTGGAGCCAAATGATCCGAACGCAATCGCGTTGGCGACGGTTGATGCCGACGGAATGCCGAACACCCGCATGGTGCTGTTGAAAGAAATCGTATCTGACGGATTCGTTTTTTATACCAACTACGAGAGCGCCAAGGCCACGGAAATCAAATCCTCTGACAAGGCAGCTTTTGTGATGCACTGGAAATCTCTGCGCCGTCAAATCAGGGTGCGTGGCGAGGTCGTCAAAGTAGATGAGGCGCAAGCCGACGACTATTTCGCATCACGCTCTTTGCAAAGCCGCCTTGGGGCGTGGGCCTCAAAACAGTCACGCCCGTTAAAGTCGCGTGCAGCCCTGTTGGCTGAGGTTGCAAAGGTGACAGCCGCCCAGGGAACCAACCCGAAACGGCCCGCGTTCTGGGGCGGATACAAGATTGTGCCGATCGAAATCGAATTCTGGGCGGATGGACCATTTCGCCTGCATGACCGGTTCCGATGGACCCGCAAAACACCGAATGACGACTGGGAAATCCTGCGTCTTAATCCATGAGTGTCAATTGATAGCGTTTGGTTCCCGTTTAGGTTACTATTTTCCGCTTGCATCAGGTGCACATTTTGACCCATCCACGTTGAGGTAATGGTAAACTTGTCCACATTGGGCCAAAGACAGATAACAGACGAATAGCAGAGACATATAATACCATGACCGAAGGCGAAAATAATACGAAAAAGATAGCGGGCTATGTTAAATGGTTCGACCCCTCCAAGGGGTTTGGTTTTGTCGTCGCCGATGATGGCGGGCCAGATATTTTGCTGCATGCAAATGTGCTGCGCAATTTCGGTCAAAGCTCGGTTGCCGATCAGGCGGGCATCGAGATTATGGTGCAAGAGACTGATCGCGGCATCCAAACCACCGAAATTTTACGTATTGAACCACCGCAAAATGATGCTGATCCCATGCTGGAAGGGGTTGAAACCTTTGAGGCGCTGAACACCGAGGACCTGGAGCCTGCAAGGGTGAAATGGTTTGACAAGGCCAAGGGCTTTGGCTTTGCCAATGTATTCGGCTCCCCTGATGATGTGTTTATCCATGTCGAGGTGTTGCGCCGTTCCGGTCTGGCAGACTTACAACCAGGCGAAGCGGTTTGCGTTCGGGTCGAGGATGGCGATCGTGGCTCGATGGCCACACATGTTTTGCCGTGGGATGCGTCCTTTGAGGGCGATGAATGATCCAGCCTGTTGCACTGGCCTTGGCTTTTTCTATTGGGGCGGGGGCGGCAATAGCGGATCAATGCGCCTTGACTGGGGTAGATTTGCGCGGCGATTGGGGGCAAGCCCATTTCAGCGTTGAAATTGCTGACGATGCGGCAGAACAGGCCAGAGGGCTGATGTTTCGTGAAAAGCTGGCGGCCAGTTCGGGGATGATTTTTGTCTACCAAACCCCGCGCCATGCGGTTTTCTGGATGCGGAATGTGCCGATCCCGCTGGACATGCTGTTTTTGGACCAGCGCGGTGTAGTGACCCATATCGCCCATAATGCCCGTCCCTTTGATGAAAGCCGGATTGATGGCGGCGAAAATGTTCAGGCGATTCTCGAAATTAATGGCGGAATGGCCAAATCGCTTGGAATTTCGGTAGGAAGCGAGCTGCGCCACCCTACATTTGATTCGTCAATTGCTGCCTGGCCTTGCCTGCTAGAGTAACTTTTTCACAGGTTGCTGGAAAACAGGGCAATCTAGGGGTTTTCATTGCCCGCAAGCCTATATAAAGAGACTGCAGTTCGGGGCGTAGCGCAGCCTGGTAGCGCGACGGTTTTGGGTACCGTAGGCCGCAAGTTCGAATCTTGCCGTCCCGACCATTTCTATTTCTCATATTTTTTGTTGCAGGTGATAATCCTGTGATTTGCACCCAGTGAGCCGACGGGCCGTGCCGCACATGGGAATTGTGTATTCATCTTTCATCTGAGCAATTTTAGGCAAGTCAGCCGATATAAAGAAAAAATTCAAATCGGAGGCTGCCAGAAGGGTTCGAGCCTCGTCATTGCACAGAAGAAATGTGAATCACCGACCGTCAATTGCCTGTTGTGACAATTGCATTCGTCAATGAAAAAGATAGCAAATAAAAGAAATATAAAAGTTGACGCGATAGGGGGGACTACGACAAATAGTAGTGGCTGACCAACGAGACCACTAGATTTAGTAGTGGCGGGTTAATAAAGGGATAAAGACATTTTTTCACCATTGGATGTCAATGGCGTGTGTCGGGCAAGCATTGCCCGCATTGGTTGAATTTTGTTTATCCTTTTCAGTCAGCGTGAGTTTGGCGTAAAAGACCCCATTTTGAGGGTTCTCGCCTGAATGTTGTGACGCGCGGCAATGCGCATACGGGGCAGAAAAACAAATGAAAATAGAGCGCAAGTTCACCAAATCCGGTCAGGACGCATATTCTGATCTTGAATTTACCATCACATCTTCTGAAATCCGCAACCCGGATGGCACAATCGTTTTTCGTCTGGACGACTGCGAAGTGCCTGCAAGCTGGAGCCAAGTGGCCTCGGACGTGATTGCCCAGAAATATTTCCGCAAAGCCGGAGTGCCCGCTGCCTTGAAAAAGGTGCGCGAAAAGAACGTTCCCGAATTTTTGTGGCGTTCCGTGCCCGATGACGCCGCACTGGCGAAACTGCCCGAGGAAGACCGCATTGGCGGCGAGCAATCCGCCAAGCAGGTGTTCAATCGTCTGGCTGGCACTTGGACTTATTGGGGCTGGAAGGGCGGCTATTTCACCAAGGAATCGGACGCTCGCGCCTATTATGACGAAATGCGCCACATGTTGGCCAGCCAGCGCGCGGCACCAAACAGCCCGCAGTGGTTCAACACCGGCATTCACTGGGCTTATGGTATTGATGGACCGGCTCAGGGCCACCACTATGTCGATTACAAAACCGGCAAGCTGACCAAATCCAAATCCTCATACGAGCATCCGCAGCCACACGCCTGTTTCATTCAGTCGGTGGGCGATGATCTGGTCGGCGAGGGCGGTATCATGGACCTTTGGGTACGTGAGGCACGCCTGTTCAAATACGGCTCCGGCACCGGCACGAACTTTTCGTCTCTGCGCGCAGCGGGTGAGTCACTTTCCGGCGGTGGTAATTCTTCTGGTCTTATGGGCTTCTTGAAAATCGGTGACCGCGCAGCTGGTGCGATCAAATCCGGCGGCACAACCCGTCGGGCGGCCAAAATGGTCATCATCGATGCGGACCATCCCGATATCGAAGAGTTCATCAACTGGAAGGTTCTGGAAGAGCAAAAAGTTGCTTCCATCGTAGCGGGCTCCAAACTGCATGAAACCTGCTTGAACGATATTTTTGCGGCGATCAAATCCTGGGACGGTCGCGAAGAAGACGCGGTTGACCCCAAGGTCAATGAAACGCTGAAAACGGCGATCCGCGCCTCGAAAAAATTCGCGATTCCACAGACCTACGTGAAACGCGTGCTGGATTATGCCAAACAGGGTTACACCAGCATTGAATTCCCGACCTATGATACGGATTGGGATTCCGAGGCTTACAATTCGGTCTCTGGTCAAAACTCCAACAACTCGATCCGCGTCACAGATGCCTTCCTGAAGGCCGTCAAAGAGGACGCCAACTGGGATTTAGTGAACCGCACCAACGGCAAGGTCTCTAAGACCATCAAAGCCCGCGATCTGTGGGAACAGGTCGGCCACGCCGCATGGTCCTGTGCCGATCCCGGCATCCAGTATCATGACACTGTTAATGCGTGGCACACATGCCCCGAAGATGGTGCCATTCGCGGCTCCAACCCGTGTTCGGAATATATGTTCCTTGATGACACCGCCTGTAACTTGGCGTCGATGAACTTGCTGACGTTCCTGAAAGACGGCGAATTCCAGTCCGAGGATTACATACACGCCACACGTCTATGGACACTGACGCTGGAAATTTCGGTGACGATGGCGCAATTCCCCTCCAAGGAAATCGCGCAATTGTCTTATGATTTCCGCACCTTGGGGCTGGGTTATGCCAACATCGGCGGCTTGTTGATGAATATGGGCTTTTCCTATGACTCGGATGAGGGCCGTGCGTTATGTGGGGCGCTGACAGCGTTGCTGACGGGCGTATCCTATGCGACATCGGCTGAAGTCGCGGGCGAGCTTGGGCCATTTGACGGCTATAAACGCAACGCTGACCACATGTTGCGGGTGATCCGCAATCACCGCACAGCGGCTTATGGCAAATCCGACGGCTATGAAGGTCTAGACGTGAAACCCGTGCCGCTGGATCACGCCAATTGCCCGGATCAAAGCCTGATTGAGCTGGCCAAATCCGCTTGGGACGAGGCCTTGGCCTTGGGGCAGAAAAACGGGTATCGTAACGCACAAGTCTCGGTGATTGCCC
>Ga0209345_10005686_pt1 | contig 11489 bp, 10 predicted proteins | sample Cruoilmetagenom7_FD_187294 | JGI IMG/M metagenome (GOLD analysis project Ga0209345, IMG submission 187294) | Oil polluted marine microbial communities from Coal Oil Point, Santa Barbara, California, USA - Sample 7 (SPAdes) (version 2) | ecosystem: Environmental > Aquatic > Marine > Oil seeps ...
ATCTTGGGTTCTGATGAAGTAACCCTGAACGGCGGGCGCGCCAACATGACAGCGCAGCAGTTTGCAAATATGTGGATCAGAAAGGCTGAAAGTGTCGCAGACCGTCAACCTATAGACCTTCGCCAAGCAATGTCACCAGAAGCCGTTGCAGCCCTTGATTCTGAAATGCGCTCACAGATTTCATTTGCCAACACTCACGCTGATCGGGCGCAAAGGGATGAAGACCGCGCCCACACCGAACGCCAAGAGGTTGGATTCACATTGTTGACCTATTCCTATTTGAACGGTGGGCAGGATGGTGTTGAACCATTGTCTGAAGACATGATCCAAGGAATGCTTGAAGATCAAGGAATCAGCCATGCCCATGCGCGCCGTGCGCTGGAATGGCTGGCAACCCCACCCCCAGACAATTCAAACCAAGCCGTGTTTGAAGAACTTCAGCGCCGCATGTATCAGGGCGATGATATTGAAGGCGACATTCAGTCTAGCCTTGAACACCTATCCAGGGCGGATGCGTCTTCGCTGCTGGCAAAAAATAACACCCTGAATAGTGAAACCGCGTCGGGCATGACGGAAGAGCAGCGGGGTTATTTGTCGATGATCCGTCAGACAGTCGCGCCTGAAGGGCTGCTGGCACAACAGGACCAAGGTGCTTCAATGCGGGCCTTCAACGCACAGGATGAATATCGAAAGCGGATTGCTGAAGGTGAAGACGCCGCAACTGTGGCGCGTGAAATTGTTGATAGGGCGCAAAGGGAAACTGTTGGTTTTGAAAATTCGCAAATTCAGCGGTTGTTGCGGCCACGTTTTGCGGTTTCAGAAGGTGAAGCTGGGCACATCAACGTGCAACAAACCGCCAGATCATTGGAAGCAGCAAAGGCTGCTGGAACAATCTCAGATGAATCGTATCAGCGCCAACGGGCGCTTGTGATGCAATGGGCAAGATTTCAAGGGGATGTGAACTAATGGCTGGTATTGAAGACGAATTTCCAACTGGCGTTGTTCAGATCAACCCACCGCGTCCTGATGAAGATGCCGTTTCCGAATATATGAGGGATTTTGACCTTCGTGAGTTGGCAGACGAAGACCAACTTTGGCGGGAAATGCTGGGAACAGAGAGCGGCCAAGACGGAAACCAAGGTGGAACCCCCGGCCAGCCCCGCGCGAACGGTCTGCAACAAGAGCCAAATCGGGAAGAAGTTTATGATTTACCGCAACCGGATAGGCCAGCAGAACTTACAGAAAATCGCGACTATGTTGGTGACGCCGTTTCTGACTTTGGGCGGGGATTGACAGAAGCGCCTGGTCAGGTCGTTGGCGGTGTTGTCGATGCCATTGATGAAGCTGGGCAATTGGTTTCTGAAGTGACAGGGTTTGGCGGCATTCAACTTTTTGACGAAAATGAAGATGGATCACTAGAATCCTTCAACCCCAAGATATTAAGCCTTGAAGAATTTGAAGCGGCGGGTGGTGATGATATCATCAACTTTCTTTCGGTTGATCCACCAGAAAGCGCAACGGGCGGTTTTATTCGTGCTACTGCCCAATTTCTAACCGGGTTCATTCCAGCCACAAAAGCTGTGAAGGCGCTTGGTGTAGCGAACAGCTTCGCTGTTGCTTTCTCAGCCGGGGCAATCGCAGATGCTGTTGTTTTTGATCCGCATGAAGACCGGCTGTCAACGTTCCTAAATGAAATCCCTGCCCTTGAACCATTCGTGTTTGATTATCTTGCGGATAACAATCCTGACAATGAAAGTTCTTGGGAAGGACGCATGAAGAACGCCATTGAGGGAACTTTGTTGGGCCTGACTGCCGAAGCAGCCGGTGCATTATTCCGAAGCTTCAAATATTACAAAATCCAACGCACGGAACGCGCGCAACTCACATCTGAAGCACCATCGGTTCAAGCCCAAGCTGCGCGTGATCGGCTTCGTTCTGCGGCGCGGGAAGAATTCATTCAAGATATACCTGATTCGGCGTTGGCAAATTTGGGTGATCCGAACGGCCCGCGCCTGATGAGTTTTGACGCAATGGAAGAAGGTGAAACAACGATCCAAGCACACCTTCGGATTGCGGAAGCTGAAGAACGTGCAGCGGTTTCACTGGAACGGAATGATGCCTTGGCGCGAATCAACGCCGTTACAGAGGCCGCGCAAGCCCGCATGGGTGGGGGTGATACCCCAGAAGACACCTTTGGCGCCCTGCTGGACGCGACACGCGGCCAAAACACGCCTTCTGTTGGTGGCAAAGCCCCAGTGTCAACCATCATCAAGGGCTTGGGCGGCATTGATCCCGCTTCCGGAATGGCGGCAGAGCTTCGGAATCTTGGGATCACAAGCAGAACGCACCCCGGTTTGTTCCGTCGCGGCGGGCTTTCAAACTTGGACAACATCCCGGTTTCTGATCAACCTCTTTTTTCTGCGCGCGATCTGGATGATGGGAATGGTTTCGTGCCTGAACAGGCATGGATTGACGCAATGCGTGATGAAGTTGCGGGAAATCCTTGGCGCTCTCTCGACGAACAAGCCCGCTATGCTGATGAAGTTCAACCGATTGAAGAACTAACTGAAGAACTTCAACGGCTGGGCATTGACCCCGACACAATGTCGAATGCAACAATTCGTCAAAGGTTGGATGAAATCGCTGCCGAAGGGGAAACATCAACGCTGCCAGAAAGGGCTGAAGCCCAAAGTTCTGTCGATCCCGCAGATCGCGTTTTCGTCAACCATTCCCGGATTAACACCCCTGAAGATGTTCATGCCGCTCTTCAGGAAATGGCCGACATGGATTCCAGTGCTATCGCAGATAAAACGCGCGGGGTGGTTTCAAATGAACAAACGATCCGTGAAAGTTCGCAAGAATATCAGGATTTGGATGATTTGATTGGGCGACCACCTGGCCCAATGACCGCAGCACAAGCAACGGCGGCGCGGCGTTTGCTTGTATCTTCCGGCGAACAGATTGTTGAATTGGCGCAGCGGGCATCTGCCCTAGATGCATCGCCTGCGGATCTGTTTAATTTCAGACGTGCCCTGGCAGTTCATTATTCAATTCAGTCAGAAGTAATTGCCGCCAGAACCGAAACAGCGCGGGCGCTGCAATCTTGGGCTATTCCCGCCAACGAAACCAGGGCGCGTTCGCAAGCCATCAATGAACTTATCATGCAGAATGGTGGGTCAGGCGATATTCAGAAGTTGGCACGGGAAATGTCAGCCGTTGGTGAAAATCCTATAGCAGTTAATGCCATAGCAAGGGACGTGGGGCGCGGTAAGTTTGGCCGCGCGATCTATCAAGTATGGATTAACGCGATTTTATCTTCCCCAAAAACTCACATGGTCAACATTCTTTCCAATTCATTGGTTGCTGCTTATTCGATCCCTGAACGGTATTTGGCGGCTGGTATTTCGAAAGCATTTTACAACGGAGAAATTGATGTTGGGGAAGCCGCAGCCAATATGTTTGCGGTGGTCAAAGGTTCCAGGGAAGGTTTACGGCTAATGTGGCACGGAAATAACGCCGAAGGGATGGAAGGGATCAGTGATGTATTTGATGCTTTTGGCAAAACCGAAATCCACACCAACGCTATTTCTGCTGAAGTTTTTGGAATGCGGTCTGAAGGCTCGTTTGGTCGCGGCATTGATTTTCTTGGTAGGGCGGTAAACGTCCCAGGTTCTTTACTTCAAACAGAAGATAAATTTTTTAAGGCGCTTGGTTATCGGATGGAACTGAATTCACTTGCGTATCGCACGGCCATATCAGAAGGCCTTGAAGGTGAGGAAGCGGCGGCACGGATGGTTGATATTCTTCGTAATCCACCTGACAGTTTAAGAGCTGATGCAATTGATGCAGCGCATTACAGGACGTTTACAAATCAGCTTGGTGATATTGGTCAGAAATTTATGACCGCCAGAAGCGCAATACCTGGCGGCAGGATAGTCCTGCCATTTGTCAGAACAGCGACAAACATCGTCAAATACACATTTGCCCGGACGCCCCTTGCCTACATGTCTGGCGCCATTCGCGCAGAAATTTCTGCTGGTGGCGCAAGGGCCGCGCAGGCTCATGCGCGGGTGGGCCTTGGTTCAACCTTGATGTTGGTGGTTGCAGATATGACATTGGAAGGAACCATCACCGGACGCGGGCCAACTGATAGCCGGTTGCGCGCTGCTAAAATGGACACTGGATGGATGCCATATTCAGTCAGGGTTGGGGATCGCTGGTATCAATATTCCCGAACTGATCCGATCGGGATGATGATGGGTATGGGTGCAGATGTTGCCGAATTAACTACAAACGCAAATGGCGAAGATAGCGAAATGATGGCCACTGCGGTTGTTCTTGCCTTGGCAAACAACCTTGCAAACAAAACCTACATGACTGGCATTTATGATTTCATTGGTGCAATCGACCCATCGAACCCAACGAACACACCGGAAAAATATCTATCTGATTTTTCTGGATCAATGGTTCCTTATTCGTCATTCCTTCGCAATATGGCATCTGCCGGTGACACAATAGTTCGTGAAACTCGCGGTTCAGTTTATGGGGAAGACGGTAAGGTTGACCCGGTTGCAACGTATATTGAAAACACAATTGACAACATCCGCAGAGCGATACCTGGCATGGGCGCAGACCTTCCGCCCCGGCGCGATTTGTATGGTGAGCCGATAGATCGCGCTTCTGGTTTGGGCTGGGGTTACGATTTCTTGTCGCCTATATCTTCCCGCGCCGATGATCCGGACCCGGTAACCCAAGTGATCTTGGATAATCAAATCAGAATCAGCAATGTTCCGCGTATGATCCAAGGCGTAGCACTATCATCCGAGCAATATTCGGAGTTTTCACGGATGGCAGGTCAGCCCTTGAAAGAACACCTTGATCGGCTGATTGTGTCACCTGGTTTTCAAAGGCTTTCTGATGGACCCGATGGAATGAAGGCGGAAGTTATCCGCAGCGCGGTCAACTCATTCAGGGATCGCGCAAGAGTAATGATGATGCGGGAATATCCAGACCTTCAAAGGTTGTCCTATATGCGCCAGCTTGAACGCGCCCAAATCCTACAAGGGGAACAGAACTAATGGCCAATATTCCAGTAAATGCAAATGATCGCGTGATCACTGTTGTTGCCACTTCAGACGGGCAGACAGATTTTGATTTCGATTTTGTTGCCTTCACGGGCGACCAGATTTCAGCACGGCACGTTCGGTTAAGTGATGGGGTCCAAACTGATTTGGCTTTTCCGTCAGATTTTAGTGCTTCTGGCTTGATGGACCCAAACGGGGGAACAATAACCTTGATCGGAACAACGATTGTGGTTGGCGATAAAATCATCATTTTTGGGGATACTGCAATCCAAAGGCTTGCCGATTTCCAGCAATCCGGCGATTTTTTAGCGGATACCGTGAACACCGAAGCGGATTTGCAAACAATGATGATGCAGGAAATTCAGCGCGATATTGACCGTAGCGTAAAGTTTGAAGTTGGGAATTCAAATCAAACAGAATTGCTAAGTTCGACAAGTCGCTTGATTGGTGTGGATGATGTGGGCAACATAGCCTTCTATCCAATCAGCCCTGTTTTCACCGCTGATGGGGTGGTTTTGTATGACAACCTAAGTTCGCTTTTTGCAAGTGACGAATCTAGCCGTGGTGTTGGAAACATTTGGACCGGTGACCGCATTCCATTTCCAGAAGTTGCAGATAGTGACCCAACACCACACGCCACCCTTGCCGGTGGGGTAAAGCTTGGCAAGCCGTTGCGGAACTATCGTGAATTCCCGCACGTTTTTGACTATATCCCGCCAGCATACCATGCAGCGATTCAGGCAGGAACGTCAACGCAAGACGTATCCGGATACATCCAGCAAGCAGACGATGATGTTGCAACTGGGGCTGTTGAACTTAGGTTCCCATCTGGTGAATTCATCTTGGGTTCTGAAGTGGTCAAAGATCCCCGCACGGCATGGCAAGGCGCAAGGGCAAGCCGGTCAGTCGGCGGTTTGGGTTCAATGTTTGTTGGGGAACACAACGGAAATCTGATCAAAGTTGTTGGCGATAGCGTCAATCGGCATGGGGTCATTGCGGGCATTCGTCTTCTGAACAGTGACAGCGTGGCCTATCCGCTTGCCAAGGGTATTCTTTGCACGGGCGATGTTAGGGACCACCTGTTTGAAGAAATGTATATTGGCAATTTCGATATAAACATGGATTTCGACGGTGGGAAAGCGGTCGATATTAGGGATATATATTCCTTCGGCGCGCTTACTTACGGTTGCCACGTCAGAAACGGCGCGACTGATTTTTCATTCTCAATAAGCCAATTTCAGGGCGGAACTTATGGCCTGTTCTTGGATGGCAGCGCGACCCGGCTTGCATCAATGGACGTTGATAATTGTCGGCCACAAGTAAGCGGAACGGCCAATCTATACGCTGACGGGATAACATATCTAACCATAAAGGGGGGGTATAGTGACACGGCTGTTTCAACTGGCGGGTCGGGAACGGTCATCAAAAACAGTTCAAAAGTGATCATGTCGGATGCGCAGCTATACGCCAACGGCAACGGCCAACCGCATCTGTTTTTGGATGCCGAAGCGGGCGAAGTTCTGACCGATGTTAAAATCGGCGGCAGTGTGTTCCACAAAGGGGGCAGCACGGGGACGGTTACGGGGATCAAATTTGGCCCCAGCGCGGGGACCACACGCGGCGTCAGCATCACCGGGAACATGCTGCGCGACGTTACTCAAAGTATCGAGTTTGAAACACTTACCGGAACCCGCGACACAATCACAATCGCGGGCGGCAATGTCTTGAATTCTACAACCAAAATTGTCGGCGCCAGCAATGTGCAATCTCAGCTTCGGGTGGCCGATTCCGAAGGGCTGGATCTATATGAGAGCTATTATCTGAACACAACTGATGTGGTCCTTGATGCCGTGTCTGCACCGTTTCAAAGGTTTTCCGGAACCATGAACACCTCTTTCAATGTCGACCTTCCCACCTTGGGCAATTATGTGGGGAAAAAGTTCAGAATATATCGACATGATGGGGGAACTGGGGCTATCACCGTGCGATATAATGGCGCAACCACCGTTGCCACCCTAAGCAATGCGGGTGATTACATCGACGTTATCAACCTTGGAACCGGGCCAACATTTGTCAAAGGCGGTGGGAATGTATGATAATATTTCAACAAGGGGCATGACCAATGGGGCAGGTTGAAGCGGCCAAGCTGGCGGTTGATAGTGTTTTTGCGACAGGCATTTTCGTGGCGTTGGCAGATCAATTGCCGGATAACATTTTGCTTGCCGCGTTCGCTGGCGTTGCCGGTGGGGTTGCCCGATGGGCGGCGGAACGTGAAAAGATTTGGCCCGATGGAATCGGCACCGTGACAATGGGCCTCACGGCGGCGGTGTTCTTGTGGCCCTTGGGGGAACCCGTTGTTGAAGGGGCGCTGGGGTTGGTCCCATCGCTTGATCTGGAACCCGCAACGGCGGTCATGCTGGGCGGGTTTGTAACTGGCCTTGGCGGTGTCAGCATAATTAAGGGGCTGATAGACCTTATGCGCCGCAAAATGACAGGTGATAAAGATGCAGATGGTAGCTAGATTGTGCTGGCGACACGCTGGGTTGAATTTCTTTAAAACGTGGATGATTGTCCCACCATGGATTTTTCTGGCGCTGATCGTTTTTGATGAGCAAATTGCCCAGTTGGCAACAGGAACCCGGCCAGATCCAAGGCTGCGGATCACGATGGTTGAGTTCAGTGATGGGATGTTTCACCAAATTGTGCAGCCGGATCGCGGCGACGGGGTGCAAGCAGAGTGGTCCGCGTCAATATTCAGTGGCCAAGAATTCATTTGCGGGGGTGGCGGGAACGGAACCTACGTTCCTCGAACCACACCGGCGGAATACACCCCTGACGATTGGGCGGGCGATGATTGCTCTGGCCTTGTCGTGGGTCAGGAATACACGGCGGTCGTGTCGTGGTCGCACGATGTTGAAGACGGGCGCAATTTGCTGAAAGCGTCATTCGATTTCATCTATACTGAGGCGAATGAATGACCACTTTCCGAATGGAAGCCAAAGGGAGTTAATAGATGATGATGGACCAACAGCCTTTTTACGATTATGTCACCGAACATTTGTTCAAGGGGTCGCTGCCCGCGTGGCAGAAAGAGCCGCTAAGTTTGATCCTTGCCGAAGGGGTTCGCCGCGAACGCCGGGTGACTGAATGTGCCTACGTCCTTGCCACGGCGCACCACGAAACAGCGCGCTTCAAATTCATGGAAGAAATAGGGCAAGGCCAGGGCAGAGACTATGGCAGGCCGGTCACGTTGATCAGAGGGCGAAGCGTCACCTATCATGGTCGCGGTTTTGTTCAGCTTACGTGGCTGTTGAACTACCTCAAAATGGAACGCAAGCTTGGCCTTAAGCTGGTCGATAACCCTGATACGGTCAGCGACCCGGAAGTTGCATGTCAAATAATCTGGGAAGGTATGATTGCCGGTGACTTCACCGGGAAGAACCTTGCTGACTATTTCAGTGATCAAACAACAGACTATGTGAACGCCCGCCGAATCGTCAACGGCATGGACAAAGCCGGATTGATTGCCCAATATGCAAGGCATTACGACAACGCCTTGCGGCTGGTAGGAACCTGAAATGAAACTGATCGCGCCATACCTTCTTGTCGTTTTGGTCGCGCTGGGCGCGCTGACACAATGGCAACGCGGGAAAATCAAAACACTGACTGAGCAACGCAACGCCTTTGCGACCGAGCTTCAGAACTGCGCGGCCCAAGTAACCAACATGTTAGAGGATAATGCCAGTGACAACGAAATTGACGATATTATTGATCTGTCTGATTTTGGGTCTAGGTGGCTGCGCGACGGTCCCCGACCTACCCTTCCCGCGCGCTGATCCGTATTTCTGCGATGTGGAAGAAGAACGCCGGTTTTCTCAGGAAGAATTAGACTGGCGGGCCGAAAACGCCCCGTGGAATCTGCGCCGCGATTTCAAGACAAACACAACTTGGGAACGGGAGTGTCTTTAGGGCGGCGCATAACGCCGCCCTAAGATTGAATAATTTCGGCCGGTTTAGGCTTAAAGCTGGTTCAGCCTGTCAATTTCGGTTTCAAGACTAATCAGCGCGCACCCTAAATCATCCATTTGTTCCACCAAGACGTTTAGCGACCCGTCTGGTTCGGGCGCGTCAGCGCAGATCGGGGCTGCTTCGTGGATGGTCGGCGCACCGATCAACGTGTTTAACTTTTCACGGGCTTTATCCGTTAAGAAAATAACGCGTTCGATTGCTCTTTCTGTTTTTGAAGAAATGACACCCAAAGCGCTTGGGGTTTGGCCCACAGCACGCTCAATATTTTTTCCAGTTTTCATTTTGTTGTTTTCCTTTTCGGTGGTTGGGTTGGTTAATCTTCCGCGAAGATCGGCGGTGAACAAAAGTGCTTCGGCTCTGGTCTTGGCAAGTTTATTTTCCATTGTTCCCCCACTGATCCGCCATTGCGTCGGCAATCCCTTGGTAGGTTTTGGACCTGAGTTTCCAGCGGTCGGCGGTTGGTGGCAACCTGTTCTGCCCGCTATCTGTCTGGTTCCCCCACCGGGGTTTCCCGTTGACCATCCGGGGTGCCACAAGCTTTGTCGGCTTCAGGGGCGGTAGCCCGTTCATCCATAGGCAAGTCATCTTGCTGGCATCATCCCCGAACTGATACGGTTGGACTATTTGACTTGGCTTGCGAACGCGCGAACCAATAACGCCGACCGGGTTTTCTATGCACATGGGACCGGGGATGGCCATAAGACTTCGGATCTCATCCAAGGCGGCATCCCTGGCCGCGCGCCTATCCGCCCCCACCAGGGTTCCTGGTTTCACGCGCTGGTGATACCCGACCCCAGGGTAGCGGTGAAAGTCAGGGTCTGAGAAGGCCCATTCGGCTGCGCCTGTCAAAAAAGTGCATGTCGGGTGTAGTATCCGCAAATCCCAATCGCCAAAGACGTGGTCCCATACATCACCTTTTATATGGTTTGGGGAACCATCGTCAGCGTCCTGTAGATCACACGACCAAGCATCGTGCCCAAGAGCGCGAAATGCCTCGCGCACCACCCCGGAGCTTTCGTATCCTATGAAAACCCGCATTGCGTTTCTACTCATTGTCACTACCCTTCGTTTCGGGGGTGAACGTCACCGGGTTTCGGGTGCATTCGGAAACGTTGTGGGCCTTTTCGCAGGTGTTGGAATCCAATTCCCAAACTACCAGCGCCCAGATCAGGGCGATGTGCAGGCCGATCCAGACCCCAAGCACAAAGGCAGGCAACCTATCCCACATCATCCGGACCCCAATTCGAATTCGTTTTTGCCATCCGCGTCACGCTTGGCGGCGCGGTCTATCTCAGCGCGTTCCTCGCGGATCAGATCATCAACCCGGCAGGCGTCTTCGTATTGCTGGCCGTCAAGCTGAGGGTCAACGCCGCCCGCCACATAATCGCCGGGCTTTTCCAGAAGCTTGCGGCACGGTGCGATCCATTTAAAAAACGTTCCTATTCCGGCATTTTTCAGCCACACAATCCAACAATAGCTGGTTGCGCTCGATGCCTTTTCATCAAGTTTCCCCTTTACCAACGGCACCCGCTCAGAGAATTGCACGATCATTGTTGGCGGGTTAAGGGAAAATATCCGTTCATAGCGCCCTTTCCCTTCCAAGAATGAGGTTCTGACAAAGACAGCAACACCAACACGGGCGCGCGCTAGAGCGGTGTCAATGAATTGTTCGGCCAGCTTGAAGGGCGGGTTGGTAATGACCCAATCGTATATGTGGTCTTCTGGGTGATCCCAAGAGCAAAGGAAATCGCAGACCTCGCTTTGCCCCAGGAAAGCTTCGCGATAATCATGCACATCGCTGGCAAAAACTGATGCAAAATATTCGCCCAAGGGCCGTGCCATATGCCCTTCGCCGCAAGCCGGTTCCCAAACGATCTGATCTGAAATTGATTTGTATTCCGCCAGCCTTTCGCACAGTGCGCGTGTTGCCCAAGGCGGGGTCGGGAAATAGTCAAGGCTATCGTGCGGTTCATGGCGGCGCTGCATGACTGCTGTTGATCGGTTCTGGGTCATTGGGTTTCTCCTGCCAGTTCTTGCGGTTGGTGCCAGCGACTTAGATCAAGCCCGACCTTCACAAGTTGGATCCGAACGTTCGGCGGTAATTTTGCCGCGATTTGCGGTATAGGTGCCGTTGCGTTCATGTCGTTTCCGCGCCGCACATTGCAATAGTGACACGCGCAAACCAAGTTATAGCCGCCGTCTGTGCCGCCTAGGCTTTGGGGAATTATGTGTTCTACGGTTGCTTTGTGTCGGCGCAAACGCTTCGCTCCGCATACTTCGCCGGGTTCAATCCCGAGAACCATTCTGGCATTCTTTTTCGTTGTTTGCTTGTGGTGCCACGTCCATTCACCACACCAGATGCAGCGCTGATCCTGT
>Ga0209345_10005687_pt1 | contig 11489 bp, 9 predicted proteins | sample Cruoilmetagenom7_FD_187294 | JGI IMG/M metagenome (GOLD analysis project Ga0209345, IMG submission 187294) | Oil polluted marine microbial communities from Coal Oil Point, Santa Barbara, California, USA - Sample 7 (SPAdes) (version 2) | ecosystem: Environmental > Aquatic > Marine > Oil seeps ...
ATTCCACAAGCAATGAATATTGAAGTTGAAATGAAGGAGGGAATAGGACCTTGGTTACCAAACCCAATTCGTTCTCAAAAAGATGTTGATACTGTTGTTGTACCAGACGTTACTGTTGAATTAAAGTACGTAATGGATGCAATTAAAGTAACTAAACAAATGTTGAATGATGATATTCCTTTAATTGGTTTTGCAGGTTCGCCTTGGACAATTTTATGTTATTGTGTGCAAGGACAAGGTTCAAAAAACTTTGATAAAGCAAAAGAATTTTGCTTTACTCAACCACTTGCAGCACATACATTATTGCAAAAAATTACAGACACAACAATTGCTTATTTAAAAGAAAAAGTAAAATCTGGTGTAAATGCTGTTCAGATATTTGACTCTTGGGGAGGAATGTTATCTCCAGTAGATTATCAGGAATTTTCTTGGAAATATATCAATCAAATTATTGAAGCGTTAAAAGATGATGCTCCAGTAATTGCGTTTGGAAAAGGTTGTTGGTTTGCTTTAGAAGAAATGTCAAATTCAAACGCATCAGCTTTGGGTGTAGATTGGACTGTTGCTCCACAAGTTGCTCGTAAATTAACAGGAAATAAGATTACATTACAAGGTAATTTTGATCCGGTACGTTTATTATCACCTCCAAAAGTGATAAAATCTATGGTAAAAGAAATGATTGATGATTTTGGTAAGGATAAATACATTGTAAATTTAGGTCACGGAATTTTACCGCATGTACCTTTAGATAATGCAAAAGCGTTTATTGATGCTGTTAAAGAATACAAAGCATAATGAATTCAACATTAATTCAAAAATATAATATTCCCGGACCAAGATATACAAGTTATCCAACAGTTCCATTTTGGGATAAAGAAGGAATAGCTCTAGAAGATTGGAAAAGTACTGTAAAAAGATCTTTTGATGAAAGTAATGATATTGAAGGTATTAGCCTTTACATTCATTTGCCTTTTTGTGAAAGCTTGTGTACATTTTGTGCTTGTCATAAAAAAATTACCAAGCGTCATGAAGTTGAACAACCTTATATAGAAACCGTTCTAAAAGAATGGGATTTGTATTGCAATTTGTTAGTTGAACGTCCAAAAATTAGAGAAATTCATTTAGGTGGTGGTACACCAACTTTTTTTTCATCAGAGAATTTAAAGAAACTAATCAACGGAATTTTTAAAAGAGCTGATAAGTTTAAAACTTTTGATTTTAGTTATGAAGGTCATCCAAACCATACTTCAGAAGAACAATTACAAACTTTGTATGATTTAGGTTCAAGAAGAAATAGTTTTGGAATTCAAGATTATGATCCAGTTGTTCAAAAAGCAATACACAGAGTTCAAAGTTTTGAGCAAGTAAAAAAAGTGAACGATTTATCAAGAAAAATAGGTTATGAATCTATTAGTCATGATTTAATTTTTGGTTTGCCTTTTCAAACAGAAGAAAGCATTAGAAATACTATAAAAAATACCATTGCTTTAAAGCCTGATAGAATTGCTTATTATAGTTATGCTCACGTACCTTGGATAAAAGGAGTAGGGCAGCGAGGTTTTGAGGATAGTGATTTACCAAAAGATGATGAAAAGCGTCATTTATACGAATTAGGGAAACAATTATTTTTTGATAATGGTTATGTTGAAATAGGAATGGATCATTTTGCGTTGCCAAGCGATTCACTTCATAAAGCTATGGAAGCTAAAAAGTTACACCGTAATTTTATGGGTTATACAGCAGGTAAAACTGAATTGATGATTGGTTTAGGAATGTCTTCAATAAGTGATTCTTGGTATGCTTTTGCTCAAAATGAAAAAGATGTTGATGATTATACTGCAAAAGTAAACGCAGGAATTATTCCTATTTTTAGAGGGCATTTATTAACCGAAAAAGATTTAATTATTAGAAAACATATTTTGAATTTAATGTGTAATCTAGAAACGGAATGGAAAATAGGTTTAGATGCAAAAGTGAAATCTGAGATTATTGACCGTTTGTCTGAAATTATTGATGATGGTTTATTGGAAGTGTCAGAAAATAAAATAGTAGTAAAAGAGGAGGGAAGAATGTTTGTTAGAAATATTTGTATGGCATTTGATTTGCGCTTAATTGAAAACAAACCAGATACAAGAGTCTTTTCAATGACTATTTAAGTGTTGTTAAATATTAGATATAAAAAAAACCGAACAATTGTTCGGTTTTTTTTATATCCAATATTGTTAAGATGCTTATTCAGCTAATGTTCTCATATAATGAACTGTTAGCCACATATCTTCTTCACTCATTTTCTTTTCAAAACTTGGCATATCATCTCTACCAATGTAACTCTTGTAAAATAAAGCTCCATCTGATTGTGCTTGATACTCTTCAGAAGAGAAATCTCCTAATTCACCTTCTACTTCATCAGCTTTTGGTCCATCTCCTAAACCTTCTTTACCGTGGCAAGACTTACAATGTTTTGAATACATAGATTTTCCAATTGCGACATTGCTTTTTGAAGCTTCTTCAGGATTCGTCATTTTTTCATATTTAGCAGGTACTTTCCATTCTTCTTGAACTAAATTACTGAATGATAAAAGTCCTAAGCAAATAACTCCGATGAATGTTAAAAATTTAATAGTTTTCATGTTCTTTTTATTTTAATAATTATTGTTGGTTTAGTTAGTATAAGTCAAAAATAATACCAATTGGTGTTTTACTCTTGATTATTTTCAATTTCAATTTCTGTTGCTAATTCTAATTCTTTTCCTTCTTTTTTAATTTTAAATAAGTGAATGATACTATAAATATAATTTGCCCATACACCTAGCAACAATATAGTTAATACTATATACATCCATAATGGAGCAGCTTCGGACCATAATGTATTTTCTGATATTACATTTTGTTTTAAAGATGTACCCCAATTTATATTTTTTTTATGAATAACATTTCCAAAATCATCGTGATCTTCTAAAAAGACAAATACATCTACATTCCCTTTTGCATCTCCTCTAATGTCTGTAGGAAATTCAAATTCATATTCGCCATCTTCAACGGTTGCTTCTTCAATAGGCATTTTGGAAATCATTCCGCCAACTGAAAATACAACATCCATTTCTGGAGCAGGAACTTGTATTTTAAGACTATCTAAAGTAAAAGCTTTAAAAATAGCAGTTTTAACACTATCAATTTCTTTTAATTGTAAATCGAAAAAGATGTCTTTTATTGCAACGGATCTTTTATAAGATTTAATAGCTTCAGTTTTTTCAAAAACAGCTTTTATATTGATATAATCATCTATATCTGTAATATATGATTGAGATTCTGGAAGAATTAATCTTGCAAAACCGTCTTTATCAGTTTTAACAGTTCCTAATAAAATATCATCTTCATCAGTTGTGTTGTAAAAGTTAATTTCCGCTTCAAATACAGGTACTTTATTTTTACGGTCTTTTTTGTGTTGAGCTATAAAACTAACTTCTAACAGTCTAGAATTATCTTCTTGTTTAGTGGTGTTAAATTTATATAAAAATTTATAGCTTTTAACCTCGTCGTTCTGAGCAATACTATTGGTACTCACAAATAATCCAATTAAGATTGCAATTATCGAAAATTTAGTAAAATACGTTTTCATAATTTTTAATTTGAATTATTTGTTCTTTTTTCTTTTAAGTTTTTCCCATTACGCTCATTGTCTATAATTCCTGACATTGGTATAATTGGAACTAATTTCATAATTAAAATAAAGAATAATATAAATGCTGCAACACCTGCAAAACTTAAAGACCATTCAACCCAAGTTGCAGAATAATGAATAAATTCTTCTCTAGTATCTTGAATTGGTAAATAAGGTGTTTCTAAAGTTGGAACAACAATTAAATATCTATTTAGCCATAATCCTAAAACAGCAATTATTGCTGCAATTGTAATTGATTTAATGGTTCTAAATTTCTTAAAGAATAATATTACAATAGGTACTAAAATCCCAATATAGTTAGCGAAAATAAATTCCCAGAAATATCTGGTAAACAAAGTATCTAGTAAATTAACATCATGTGTTTTATGGCTAAACCATCTTGCAAAATATTCACTAAACGTAAAATACCCATATAAAAGAGACATTACTAAAAGAATAACTCCAGCTCCAATAAAATGTACTTTTCGAATATAATGATCTAAATTATAAAATTTTCGTATTAAATACATTGAAATAATGATAACTGCAACCCCTGAATATAGTCCAGCAATAATAAAGTAAGGTGCAAAAATTGAACTATTCCAACCAGGCTGTAATGTTAAACTAAAAATCCAAGCTAAAACAGAGTATGCAATAATAGCCAAGGCAATAATCATTACAGACATTGTTTTAGTTATTTTGTGTAATCTTTCTCGTTGAGACGTAGTGTCTTGATAACCAATTGCTAAATATTTATATGTTTTTTGTCTCCATTTTGGCATCTTTTCGCTGTTATCTCTTAAGATAGCAAAGTCAGGTATAAAGGTTAGGTATAGGTAAATGAAACAACCAATTAAATCAGTCATAATTGCTATAATATCCCAAGTAATAGGTGATTGAATTCTCGGGTACATAAACAAATAATGCAACCTATCTAATCTTCCTATACAAAGTAAAATAAAGATAGGGCCAATAATTAGGGATAAAACTGTTATTATTTCAACAATTCTAGCTACAGAATTTTTCCAAGGTGTTTTGAAAAAATGTAAGATACCACCAATAAAGGCACCTGAATAACTAAGGCAAACGAAAAATATAAAGTTTATAATATAAACACCCCATACTACATTGTCTCGCATACCAGTTACTATATGACCTTTCATAAATTGTAATACAAAGGCATACAGTCCTACTAAAATAACGATTCCTAAAAAGATCATCCAAATTTTAGAAGTCTTTGTTGTTTTTGACATTAAAGGAGAAAATTCTTCAACTAACTCTCTTTTTCTTTTTGTTACATCCATTTTAAAGAGATTTAAAGTTAAATTTTACCTTGTTTTTTTAAATCTTGAACATAAGGAACATCCTTATAACGTTCAATAATATCTTCATCTACATTAAAACCTCTTTCCAAAGGGAATTGGCGGTCTACAGCAGGTAAGTAATAAACATTTGGTTTTGTACCTAAATGTTCTAAATGACGATAACCACCACGTTCTTTAATTAATTCTGAAAAACGAACAGTTTCTTCACCATTTGTTACAATATCTTCATTTTTATCTCCAAAATAGATAACACCCATTGGGCAGGCTTTAGCACAGTGAGGAAGTTTTCCTTGTCTTAGTAAATCTGGACAAAAATCACATTTCATTACCGTACCTTCGGTTGCAGGGATGCTAGTTTCAGGAGAATAAGGTTGGGATTTATCATCGAATTTATCTTTATGTCCCCAATTAAATTGACGTGCAGAATATGGACAACTTGTAACGCAGAATTTACAACCAATACAACGATCATTATCTACTAATACAATTCCATCATCACGTTTAAAAGTTGCTCCGGTTGGGCAAACAGTTACACAAGGTGGTTCATCACAATGAAAACAAGGTTTTGGGAACCAATAAGGAGACCCTTCCTCGTTATCTTGAATCAGTTGGACTTTCATAAATTCCTCATTATAATCCAAATGATGTGCTTTTTGACAACTTTCTACACATTTACGTGCATTTTTACAACGGGCTAAATCTATTACCATAACAAACTTTTTGTTTGGTATACCTTTTCTAGATTCGGCAGGAGACACATGAGCGTCAGGATATTTATTTATATTAGTAGCATCAACTTCAACCATTTTTCCATCAGGAGTTAAAAGACGAACTTTTTCACCTGTTGATTCTGTTGGTTCTTCTTGAGCAGCTAAACTTGAAACTATAGAAGTACCTGCGACAGCTGTAACACTAGACATTAATCCTAGTTTTAAGAAATTACGTCTATTTGTGCTTCCTTTTTTAGTTTTATTGTTTTCCATAATATTAAAATATATACGAGTACCTGTATTTAGATTACTTATGTAAAGTTAGTTACATAAGCTCTATTTAATTATGATTTTTGTCAGTGAAAGTAGCTTACAAGGTATTATTTTGTTAATTTTTTAGTTAACCAAAAGAAAACAAAATATCAGAAAAATTTATCGATATTTTGTTTTCAACTTGGGGTGATAAAATAATTTAAAAATTATAAATTCTTGTAATGTTGAATCCAATTAGGATATCACCATTTAAGAAATCATTTTGATTAAACATATAATTTTTTTGAGATACAATACCACTGTAGTTAGTTGCAAATAATTGAAATGCGTGGGCAGAAGTAGAAAATTCAAATCCAACACTAACTCCAGGATGTGGGTTATCTTGCAAAAACTCAGTAATTGGTTGACTATAATCAACTGTAACTGCAGTTTGAGGACTTATTTTATATCTTCCTCCAAATGAAATAGCAACCATGTCATTTCTCATCGTGTTTTCTACAATATTGTAATGTGAAACACTTGGTGCAATTTGTGCAGAGAAATTAGGACTAAATCTTTTAGCAATAATTAACTGATTAAAGTTTGAATATCTGTCTTGTATATTCGAGAAATTTTCTTTAGTACGTGCATCTACAGTAAAATTACCATAGTAACTAACGCTAACAGGCATACTGTTAGATCTAGTTTGACGTAGTAAAGCTATTTTCCAATTAAAATCTTGTAACCTGTTAAATTTAGTTGTACCATAACCAATTGTTAATCTTTCATGTATACCATAGGAAAGTCCAATACGAATATTAGAAGGTGCCCAAAAACCTACCAAATCATTAGTTCCACCATTAACTGTTCCAAATCTATGTGACATTACAACTTCTAAAGCGTTTTTGCTTAATAAAACATTTGTTGGATTGTCAATAATAAAAGAACTATCAAAAGCATCTCTTTCTAATTTTTCTTTCTCTTTTTTTGTTTCTTCTTCTTGCGAATTTGCAACAAGAGGAAGCATTAAAAAGGCAAAAAGCAATATTAAATAATTTTTCATGTTTGTTTTCTTAAAGGTTAATTATTTTTAGCTCCTTGATCAATCCATGCTTTTAATAGCGCAATTTCACTGTTGCTCATATTAAATCCAACATCGTGATGTCCGGTGCCAGGCAAGTAACTCATTAAACTACTAGCGTTTGAGTTGTTTGCTGTGACAAAAGTAGGAACAAGAGCACTATAAGATTCGCCATCTCTTAAATCTGGATCAGGGAATCCACCTTTATGGCATCCTGTACAACGTACAAATAATGGTTGAATATCAGTTCCAAAAAAAACTTCAGTTGGAATATCTACATCACCACCGCCAGTATCGATATCTTCATATTCAGGATATGCATCATAATAACAGGAATTCAAAAAGAGTCCTATTAATAGGAGCATTATTAATTTAATTAAATTTTTCATTTGTCTGTTTTTAATTTAAATAACCTTATTTTTTATTTAAAAGTGCAGATTGTTTAAACCTGCACTTTTAATAGAAAGATTATTATTCAATTTTCATGGTTTTGAAATTACTCATACCGTGACCAATTGCTGCATTATTAAATATAGCTAAACCAAAAGGAATAGGTTCTCCTCCAATAAAAGATTTAAAATCAATATCAGTAGGGTCTCCAGTAGATAATTTTCTTCTTATTTCTAATTGCCATCCAGAACCTGTGTGTTTAGATTTTACTTGTACTTCAGATCTACCATCATTTCCTTGTCCACCTGGATTGATAATTATACTTGGCATTCTTTTATTACCAAATCCTTGAGAATAAGCAGGGTCATTCATAGGAACAATACTTCCGCCATCATAAGTTAAGGTACCGTTAAGAGCAATTGCAGTAACAGCTTTTGCTGTGCCACCATCAATTTCAGATTGTGTAATCCAATAGTAATTTTCTCTACCTGGAATAACGTATTTTGGACCACTCATACCTGTAGCATCATCTGTAAATTTCATACCAGTAGAATATGGGTTAATTCCATCATCATTTTTTCTTCCGTTTGCTGAAGCTTTACCAAAGTCATCTTCCCACTGAACGTAACCATCATCACAAGCTTCTGCTAATGCATGTCTGTCGCGTTTCCAATGCCAAAAATCTGTTAGTTCACCTTCGTTTTTCATGTAATGTCTAGTTACTTTTTCTCCTGGTTGAGGATCAGTTAATCCACTATGACAAGTTACAGTACAAGTACCTCCTGTAAATCCTTCTGGATTTCCAATTGGAAACATAAAACCAAATTTATCTTCATAAAATTTATCATTTTTATGATTTGCATATTTGTTTTCTTGTTGCCATTTACTTGTTACAGAATTAAAATACCAAGATTGACGATCTTTACTATCTGTTTCATCTTCCCATTCAAACAATAGGTATAAATAGGTACCATCATGACCACCTCTTAAAGAGTATTTGTAACTTTCACCTGTATAAGGATCCATTAAATCATTTGGTTCTAGAGATAAATCCCCATTACTTGATCCATTTAAGGTAATTTCTCTAGTTCCTGCTGCAGTAACTGCTGCTGCACTTAATAAAGGTCTTGCTTCACTCCAAACTTCATCTATATCTCCATCAAAATTAGGAGCTGTAGAGAATTTTTTTACTAAAAGTTCTTCAGAACTTGATAATGTGCCAGGGTCAATAGCACTATATGTTGGAGCATCATCATGTGTGCAATTTACCAACGTTATAACAGCAAATGCTGCTAGGATGATACTTATGTTAATTTTTTTCATTACTTTTACTTTTAGTTATTATTATTATTATTATTATTATATAAAAAGTTTAGGTGTGTGTACAGCACACCTAAACTTTTTTAATTTATTGTTGTAAAGATTCAATTGAATTTTCTGCTAAAGCTTTTGCGTAGTTTGGGTTATGAATACCACCACTTGCATCTTCAGTAATTAATAAATAATTCCATGCTGCTTGTGCTTCTTTAATAGTATAAGTACCAGGTACTGGATGGCCATCATGTACAATTCCTATTTCTTCTAATAATAAAGCTAATTGGTCTAAGTTTGCAGCTAAGCCACTAACTTCTGAAGGGATTCCACTATTATGGCAACCTGCACATCCATTGTCAGTAACTACAAATGAGTGAGCTCCATTTCCTGCACCGTCATCACTAGACATATGACAAGTAACACAATTTGAACCTGTTCTATGTGTTGCTGATTTTGGAGTAGGATAAGCAGTAGAGCCAACAATATTTGCACCTTGAATACCTTCTAAGAAAGTAGCTTGAGGTCCATGATGTGGTCCCCAGTGAGAACTAGTTACAGCAAACATTCCAGCACCATCATCTATTGGTTCTTTTGTTCTTGGTTGGTGACAGAATGCGCAATTGTTACTTGTTCCTTCAAAATCAATAGTATAACTAGCATCAGTCATTAAAGTAACAGGGTCAAAATTACGTAATGCAAAATCATGACCATCATTTTCAAAATCAAAAGTTGTGTGTTTTTCGTGACAAGTAGTACATCCAATTAAAGATGGGCTATCTAAAGTAACAATTGGTTGCCCAGTCATATAATTAATATATCCTTCTTTAGCGTGGCAAGGTGTGCAACTACCGCCAAAAAAACCTTGGTTTGTATAATCAGTTAAAGCCATTCCATTGTATTGAACTGTATTTTCATTGTGACCAGATGTTAAAAAAGATTCATCAATTGCTGTACGATGGCTTTCAGAGTGACAGGCAACGCAACTTGCAGTACCATCAACACCATTAGCACCGTTGGTTCCGTTGGTTCCATCAGTTCCGTCAATACCAGCTATACCTTGAGGGCCAGTAAGAGCATTTTCACTTGTACATTGGATAAATAATAAGCTTGAGGCTAAAATTATCAAAAAACCGATTAATTTTACATTTTTCATAATACTTGATATTTGTTTGTTTATTTGAATACAATGTAAATTTAGTTACATATAAATATTTAATTTATGACTTAAGTCATATTTTTAAATATTTTAAAATACAGAAAATCAATAAGTTAAGATAATAAGTGACTATTCTATCTTAAAATAGAAGTATTATAATGTCTTATTTGTTACATAACAATGTAATAATTGTTACAAAATTTAATATTTGTAAATTGCTATTTGTTCATGAGTATTAAAAAATTGAAGTATTGCTAATACATATTAAAAAGATTGATTGAAATATAATTTTAGACTTAATTATGGCTTATTAATTATACATATGATAATTAAAAAATTATTAAAATTCTGATAATTTCTTTGGAACTTAAGAAATAGACAGTAATTTTTGTAAATTTGCAAAATCTAAAAAATATACAATGGCAAGATTTGAAGTAAAACTTCCTAAAATGGGTGAAAGTGTTGCGGAAGCAACCATAACTTCTTGGTTAAAAAATGTTGGTGATACTATTGAACTTGACGAAGCAATTGTTGAGATTGCTACAGATAAAGTAGATTCTGAAGTTCCTAGTGAAGTTGAGGGTACTTTAATTGAAGTTTTATTTGATGTAGATGCTGTTGTAAATGTAGGTGATACTATTGCGGTTATAGAAACTTTGGAGGATGATGATTCAAATGAAAAAAAGAAAGCTGTTATTATTGAAGAAACAAAAGAATCTAAAGCTATTGAGACAGAGGTTGAAGATATTGTTAATGAACCAGCTATAAGTAAAATTTCAACTTCAGGTAAATTCTTTTCACCTTTAGTTAGAAATATAGCTACAACTGAAGGCGTTTCAATGGAGGAGTTAGAAGCAATAGTTGGAACAGGAATGGATGAAAGAGTTACAAAAAATGATATCTTAGCATATATTGAGAGTAGAAGAGACACAATTAAGACTCCTGATAATATTGAAGTTAAACTACCTGTAGAGAGGAAGAAAAACATAGAGAAGGTAAACATACCCGTTTCAGTAAATGGAGAAGATGAGGTTATTGAAATGAGCCGTATGGGTAAATTGATAGCGCATCATATGGTTGAGTCAGTTCAAACTTCAGCCCATGTGCAATCTTTTATTGAAGTTGATGTAACCAATATTGTTAAGTGGAGGAATAATGTAAAAGATCAGTTTTTTGCCCGTGAAGGTGAAAAAATCACATATACTCCAATTTTTATGCAAGCAGTAGCAAAGGCTATAAGAGATTATCCAATGATTAATATTGCTGTAGATGGAGATAAAATTATTAAAAAGAAAGCTATAAACTTAGGTATGGCAGCAGCCTTAGCTGATGGAAACTTAATTGTACCTGTAATTAAAAATGCAGATCAATTAAATTTGGTTGGTATGACCAAAGCTGTAAATAATCTAGCAAATAAGGCACGTAATGGGAAATTGAGCCCAGATGATATTCAAGGAGGAACTTATACAGTAACAAATGTTGGTAGTTTTGGAAGTGTTTTTGGAACACCTATAATTAACCAGCCTCAAGTTGCAATTTTAGCCTTAGGAGCTGTTAGAAAAGTACCTGCAGTAATTGAAACTTCAGAAGGTGATTTTAT
>Ga0209345_10005688_pt1 | contig 11487 bp, 13 predicted proteins | sample Cruoilmetagenom7_FD_187294 | JGI IMG/M metagenome (GOLD analysis project Ga0209345, IMG submission 187294) | Oil polluted marine microbial communities from Coal Oil Point, Santa Barbara, California, USA - Sample 7 (SPAdes) (version 2) | ecosystem: Environmental > Aquatic > Marine > Oil seeps ...
TAGCTGAGAGCTTTTTACATACCTTGAAGACAGAATTGACGCATCAATATCAGTTCCAGAACCAACGAGAAGCCAAGCAGGTCATTTTTGAATATATTGAGGTGTTTTATAATAGAAGTCGTTTGCATTCTGCCAATAACTATTTGTCGCCAGAAGACTTCGAGACAATCTCAAAAGTTGCCTGAAAAACTGTCCAGAAAAGTGTAGACACATCAAGTCAACACGATGCACCTTCCCATGACAAACCTCGTCCAAAATAACACCGGGTTTTGATTCGCATGATTACTCAGAATATATCAAGGAAACTCAGGCTACGATCTGCATTGCCAGCTCTTAAATACATGGAACGGATCGTTATGCCAAAACCTGCAGGCTATGAAGTCAAGGTCGATTGTTAGCAATGAGACATCTTGTAAAATTGCGTCGAAATTTGATCGCTCAGCCTGATTCTACGAGAATGCACAAGATTCTATAAGATTACACGAGATTATACGATTTTTGCGCCCATATCAGCCGATATACGAGATTCTATAAGATTATACGAAAATAACCAACATTCTACGACATTCTACAACTGCTACTTTATGATTCTACGTCGTATCGGAGGCAGGATAGAGCAAGTGGTCCCACTTCCTATAAGGGCAAGTGTCTTATTCGCACCTTTGGTGCTCAACGAGTGAAGAGTGTAGATGAACAAGTCCGAAACCATTTTTGGAAATGGCTATTGAAGACTGATTTTGTAATGTTTGAATGTCTGCTTATTCACATTAAGCGGTAGTCGTTACGTTGGCCTTGAATGACTGCTTGTAGCCAGTAGCGACTAGTTTTTTAAGTTGTTCATCATCCTGTTCATATAAATATTCAATATTGACACAACGTAGATCAACCAAAAATTAGGAAATATGCATTTCAAATTTATCCGCCATTCACAAGTAATTGAACCCGATCACTTGAAAAGCTCGTGACGCCATATTCAATTGGCGTCCCTATGGTATCTACATCGACACTTTCTGTTTGTAATATGGGCTTATTCTTTGCTTGTTTCAGCATACTCGCAATATGTGCAGACGGCATTTGTGCGATGATGCGTGTGTATTTACGTGTATAATCAAGAATTTGATATGTCTTAAAGGCTTCGGTAAGCGACTTTGTTTCGCTAAAAATTTTCTCAATACCCTTAAATCGCTGTTCTGGGAGGTAACTCACGGCATGAGCAAGCGGAATGTCATCCGCAATACTTAAAGATTCCAGACGGATGATGGGCTCTCCAGTTTTAAGATTAAGTTGTTTAGCAATCGATTTTGATGCCTTTAACATCTCTGTCTTAATGAGTTTCTTATCCGGCATTCGATGGCGCCCGGAAACCGTTTGCGAAAACCGTGTGCGGTTGCCCAAAGGGTAATCGAGGATGGCTTCTTGCACAAATGTGCCACGGCCCTGTTCAACACGTGTCACATTCGATTCTGTTAAAGCGGCAATCGCACTGCGCACAGTATGTCTGTTCACTTCAAAGCGTTTAGCAAGTTCGTTTTCTGTTGGAAGTTTTTCACCCGGTTTATAAATGCCCTGCGCAATGTCGCGCAAAAGCTGCCTTTGGATCTGTTTCCATATGGTTTCGCCGCGTTCCCATTCCATTATTCACCTGCCTTAAAAAAACGTCACAAAACCTTAACCAAGCATTGATTGCCAATGTAATCGTAAAATCTTATAACGCTTATAGATATAGATGTCTAGACAAATATTGGATTTGTCGAAAGGAGAAAGATTAAGTGAGCGATATTCAAAATACATCCTTAGGTCAAGATGAAAACATCAAAGCCCGCCAACGTTGGATTTCAATTCTTGCGCGTTCATCATCAGATGAATTGCAGGCTTATTGGGACGAGTTCTCGCCCTCTCAAAATTTTACACACCTTCGCCAGCCCGAAACCGGATTAGTTATGGTGCGGGGGCGCACTGGTGGTAATGGTCAGCGTTTTAATCTTGGTGAAGCCAGCGTGACGCGTTGTTCTATCCATTTAGACAGTGGTGAAATCGGTCATTCATATGTCAAAGGGCGCAACAAACGCCATGCGGAATTAGCAGCTGTCTTTGATGCGCTCTTGCAAAATCAAGAATGGGGGCCTCGTTTGGATGAGGCGATGATCAAGTCCATTGAGGCGCGTCTGAATAAATCCAAAAAAGAGCGAGAAACAAAAGTCGCTTCTACCAAAGTCGATTTTTTCACCATGGTACGCGGAGAAGACGAATGAGCCTAGATCACCAAAACGCCGCTGGAATATCTCTCCCAGGTTTTACCAATCCAATTTTCGATGCAACAGAAGTTTTTAGAAAGGTCCTAGCTGCCATGTCTCGCCCCGGTGAAATGCAATCTATTAAAAAGCTTTGTGCGTTTCCTGATAGCCTTAATTCTTCAAGTGCTGCGATTTTACTGGCGCTTGCGGATATGGAAACCGAAGTTTGGCTTGCCCCTGAAATGGATAGCCCCCAAGCACGTGATTTTTTAAAATTTCATACAGGTTGTCGTGTGATTGAAACGCCAGAAGATTGCATGTTTGCGATCGTGAATACCCAGACTGATCTTGCTATTTTCAACAAACTACCAATCGGGACATCTGAATATCCAGATCGTTCTGCAACATTGGTCATGGCTGTTGAAAACATAGAATCTGAACCGGGCGTGACTTTAAAAGGACCAGGTATCAAGGTTAGTCATGATCTACGCATTGCAGATGTTACAACTGATTTTTGGCGTTGGTTTGAACAAAACACCCAACTTTTCCCCTGCGGCATTGATGTGATTTTTGCCAGTGAAGATCATATTGCCGCAGTTCCGCGCAGTATTAAAGCAGAGTTTTCATTATGTATGTAGCTGTCAAAGGTGGCGAAAAAGCCATTAAAAATGCCCACAAGCTTTTAGCAGAAGAGCGTCGGGGAGACCCAAAAGTCAAAGAGCTTGAAACTGAGCAAATTAAGGAACAATTAGGACTCGCCGTAAGTCGTGTAATGGCTGAGGGCTCGTTATACGATAAAGACCTATGTGCACTTGCCATTAAACAAGCGCGTGGCGACATGATCGAAGCCATATTCTTGATCCGTGCGTATCGCACAACATTGCCTCGCTTTGCTTATACTGAGGCGATTGATACAAGTAAGATGCAAATTGATCGTCGTATTTCAGCGACATATAAAGATTTACCCGGTGGACAAATCCTCGGCCCCACGTTTGATTACACCCATCGTCTTATTGATTTCTCATTGGATGAAAAAGGTGAAACAGCGCCTCAAGCCAATAGGTCTGAAATACCTTTAGATGAAAAGATGCCACGCGTCCTCGACAATCTTCTCAATAGTGAGGGGTTGATTCAACAAGAAGCAGCCCCTGAAAACGAAGAAGATTTATCTGTTGGCGATCTCACACGCGAACCGATTGATTTCCCAGTAGATCGTGACATCCGTTTGCAAAATTTAGCGCGCGGGGATGAAGGTTTTATCCTCGCCCTTGGTTATTCTACGCAACGTGGTTATGCACGCAATCATGCCTTTGTGGGTGAAATTCGTTTTGGAAAGGCGAGCCTTGTTATCGAGCCTGAAGAGCTAGGATTTCCAATTGATATTGGTGACATTGAATTAACCGAATGTGAAACCGTAAATCAATTCGAAGGATCAAAGAAAGAACCACCGCAATTTACCCGCGGTTACGGTCTCGCCTTTGGCCAGAACGAGCGCAAAGTCATTTCTATGGCCCTTGTTGATCGATCCTTGCGCGCACGTGAATTGGGCGAAGATGTTGTAACAGCAGCCCAAGATGAAGAGTTCGTCCTGTCCCACAGTGATAACATTGAAGCAACCGGTTTTGTTGAACATATCAAATTACCCCATTACGTGGATTTCCAATCTGAACTCGAATTGGTACGCCGTATGCGCCGTGAAAGTGAAGAACGCAACAAACCAACCACACAGGCAGCGGAGTAAGCATCATGTCAAACAATGCCCTTTTCAAAAGTGAATATAACTTTGCCTATTTGGATGAACAAACCAAACGCATGATCAGGCGTGCAATTTTAAAAGCAGTCGCTATTCCCGGCTATCAAGTGCCCTTTGCAGGACGAGAAATGCCCATGCCTTATGGCTGGGGAACAGGGGGCGTTCAGGTCTCTGCAGCAATTTTAGACCCAAAAGATACCTTGAAAGTCATTGACCAAGGCAGTGATGATACGACCAATGCCGTCAGTATTCGCCAGTTTTTTGCTAAGACAGCCAATGTGGTGACAACGGAAAAAACCAATGCGGCCACCATTATCCAAACGCGCCATCGCATTCCCGAAAGCCCCTTAAGTGAGAACCAAATTTTGGTCTACCAAGTGCCCATTCCGGAACCTTTGCGATTTTTAGAACCGCGTGAAACAGAAACACGCAAAATGCACGCCTTGGAAGAATACGGCCTCATGCATGTGAAACTATATGAAGATATTTCACGTCACGGTCATATTGCGACAACCTATGCCTATCCGGTTAAAGTGGATGGGCGGTATGTGATGGATCCGTCCCCGACGCCAAAATTTGATAACCCAAAAATGGACATGTGCCCTGCACTTCAACTGTTTGGAGCTGGTCGTGAAAAACGAATTTATGCCATTCCACCTTATACCAAGGTAGAAAGCTTGGATTTTGAGGACCATCCTTTTGAAATTCAAAAATGGGAAGAAAATTGCGCCATGTGTGGTGCAGAAGAAACCTTTCTCGATGAGGTCATTTTAGATGACCAAGGCACACATATGTTTGTCTGTTCCGACAGCGATCACTGCAACAGTCGTCAAGAAAAAGGTTTTCGCGGCACTGCCAATCAAGATGACTTAGTTAAAGCAATGGAGGCCGCACAATGATGGGTTCAAGCGAGGCACTTCTAAGTGTCGAAAATCTCACCATGATGTATGGAGAACGAGTTGGGTGCCAAAATATTTCTTTTGATTTATGGCCAGGAGAGGTTCTGGGTATCGTCGGAGAATCAGGTTCTGGAAAATCAACTTTATTAAGCTGTATTTCAGGCCAAATGGAACCTACTAAGGGGGCCATTAAATACAATACACGCGCAGCTGACATGCGCGATTTATTTGAAGAATTATCCGAACCTGAACGCCGTTTTTTGATGCGCACAGACTGGGCCTTCGTTCATCAAAACCCACGAGATGGTTTGCGCATGGGCGTCAGTGCAGGCGCAAATATTGGCGAACGTTTGATGGCTGTTGGTTGGCGCCATTATGGCAATATCCGCAATACTGCGACACAATGGTTAGACAAGGTCGAAATCACGGATGATCGTTTGGATGATTTGCCTACGACATTTTCAGGGGGCATGCAACAACGCCTTCAGATCGCACGCAACCTTGTAACCAACCCGCGCCTTGTCTTTATGGATGAACCCACGGGCGGATTGGACGTTTCCGTTCAAGCAAAGCTGCTCGATCTGCTTCGTGGTCTTGTTCAAGACTTGGGTTTATCTGTGGTGATCGTGACCCATGATCTAGCTGTAGCACGTTTGTTATCGCATCGATTGATGGTCATGCAACAAGGTGAAGTGGTCGAAACTGGATTAACAGATCAAGTTTTGGATGATCCACAACACCCCTACACCCAGCTCCTCGTTTCCTCAATTTTGCAAGCTTAAGGTCACAAAAATGTCAGAAATGCTTCACGTGGAAAATGTCGCCAAAAGTTTTACCTTGCATACTCAAGGCGCTTTAACGATCCCTGTTTTTGAAGATGTGAATTTCTCGCTTCAGGCAGGTGATTGCATCGCGCTAACAGGTGCCTCAGGTGCAGGGAAAAGTACATTTATGCGCATGGTCTATGCCAATTATATTTGCACGAAAGGCAATATCCGTATTCGTCATAAAGACGACTGGATGAGCCTTGTTAGCGCAACCCCACACGAGGTTTTGGATGTACGTCGCCATACACTTGGTTATGTCAGCCAGTTCTTACGTGTCATCCCTCGGGTTGCGACATTAGATATCGTTGCGGAACCTTTGATCGCAACTGGTGTGACAAAAGATATCGCTCAGGATAAAGCAAAAATACTTTTAACGCGTCTGCGTATCCCAGAACATCTTTGGACTTTATCACCTTTGACCTTTTCAGGGGGCGAGCAACAGCGTGTCAATATCGCACGCGGGTTTATCGTTGATTACCCCGTCATGTTGTTAGACGAACCTACAGCCTCCTTAGATGCAGACAATCGGCGCACCGTTTTGGACTTCATTAATGAAGCCAAGGAAAAGGGGAGTGCTGTTCTCGGAATTTTTCATGATCAAGAAGCCCGCGATGCAGTTTGCACCGGCGCATTTGATGTCACAAAATATCAGGTACAAAACAATGCATGAGCAAATATATACCAATGCTAAAATTGTCATGGCAGATGAAGTCATCAAAGGCACATTAAGCATTAGAGATAACAAATTCTATGACATTTCAACCTCTATATCCTCGCTACCCAATGCCATAGATATGGCAAATGATTTGGTCATGCCGGGGTTGGTTGAACTTCATACAGATAATCTTGAAAAACATATGACACCACGTCCTAAAACACAGTGGCCTTCCATCGCAGCGGTCATCGCGCATGACAACCAAATTGCTAGTGCAGGCATCACGACCGTTTTTGATGCCATCTCAATTGGGGATGTGAAAGACGGAAGTGCACGTATCCATCGTTTACAGGAAATGGTTGATGGGTTGGCCCATACACAAAAAGAAAACCTATTGCGATCAGACCATTTGATCCATTTGCGGTGTGAAGTCAGCTACCCTGAAATGCAGAGTACGCTTGATACCTTATCCAATAACGCACTGGTTCGAATGTTTTCTGTTATGGATCACACACCCGGTCAGCGCCAATTTGTGAGTATGGAAGCCTATTATATTTACTATCAAGGCAAATACGCACTTAGCGATGACGAAATGGAAGTCTTCATTTCTCAACGTAGAAAAGATCAAGCCCTTCACAGCGAAGTAAATCGTAAATATGTGGTTGAAACTGCGCACCGTAAAAACATGGCCTTAGCCAGCCATGATGATGCAACAGACCTTCACGTTAAAGAGGCCGTTGCTGATGGCATGACTGTAGCTGAGTTCCCAACCACTGTTGAAGCCGCAAAAAGCTCTCATCAATCGGGGCTCGCCGTCATGATGGGGGGACCAAATATGGTTCGTGGAGGATCACATTCCGGTAATGTTTCAGCCGGAGGTCTTGCCGAGAAAGGCTATCTCGACATCATTTCAAGCGACTATGTTCCTCATAGCCTCCTACATGCATCGATGTTACTTTTCGAGAAATTCGACACTTACGATTTGCCAAAAGCCATTCGATGTGTAAGCAAAACCCCTGCTGATCGTGTTGGACTGACTGATCGCGGAGAAATCGCGGTTGGAAAGCGCGCTGATTTCATTCATGTCCATCATTCAGATCATCACCCTATTATTCGCGGTGTCTGGCGTGAAGGCAAGCGGGTGTCTTAGGAGATGACAGGACATTTATTTCTTGTTGTCGGTCCCAGCGGCGCTGGGAAAGACACCTTATTAGATGCAGCGCGGGCTCACTTTACAGGAAATCCAAACGTGATTTTCCCTCGACGTTATATAACACGCCCCTGTGATGCGGGAGGGGAAGATCACATAGCGACAAGCGAGGATGAGTTCAACACATTAAAAAAGCAGGGTTTGTTTGCATTCCATTGGGGGGCGCATGACCTCCATTATGGTATCCCACTTCAAATAAACGGTGCGCTTGAAAGTGGTATCAATGTTGTCGTTAATGTATCACGCGGTGCTATCGAGTTTGTGCGTGAAAATTATGACAATGTCAGCGTAATATCAATTGTTGTGGATCAAGCTATTCTTGCTGAACGCCTAAAAGCACGCGGACGTGAAAATGAAAATGATATTTCACGCAGGTTAGATCGTGCAAAGTCATTTTCTGTGTCGGGAAATGATGTGATCACAATCGACAACAGCGGCTTAATGCACCCCGCTGTGAAACAATTTATCTCAGTTGTTTCAAAATCAGCAAAAAGACACACCCTTAAGCTCGCAACATTTTAGAACCAAAAAAATTATAAATAATAGCGTTTTATACAGTGGAAAGGTTGCCCAGCCCCAGGGTCCCCAAACAAACAAAGACTATCTATTATAAAAGGTATGGTAAGAATTTCGTCACAATGACTTTCTAAAGTTTTACACAGCAAGTCCAAATGCTCGGATTCTAGTTTGTTACTTAACGTAATGTGGAAACGAAACTCATCCATAACGTAAGGATAACCCCATTGTTTTAAAAGATCGTCTTGCCGGTTTGTTAAAACATTTTGTCGACGCTTATTTAATTCTTCAGGGCTGCTTTCAGCACGGAAACCATCAAGTTGCGAGACACAACTATCTGCAATGGCTGATATGGCTGATTTGCAATCCCTTGGCCTAAAAGCCAAAAAATTACTTGCTTTTGAAAGCGTAAGTGGCACCGATTTAATCGGTTTTAATTCATTTGCAAGTTCTGTAATAGCTGTATCCAGCTCATTAAAGTTTCGTTTTTCATTCAATCGAAAGGGAGGTTTTAACGTCCCATGAAACCCATAACGCCTAGGCGTTTTTGTAATGGTCTCAATTTCAAACTGATTCAAGCCTTCAATCAAAGGGCGCGACACAGGTATTTTACTCTCAGCGTTCCATCCGAGCCATGAGTTGCCGAACTGTCCCAATGAAGATTCTGAACTGGGTGCATAATAGAGTGCGTATCTTTCAAAATTCATTTTAATATTTAAACCATCGGGTCGTATTGTTTACAAAATGTTACAGCATCTAATTTTCTGAAGTCATCCATTCGTTCAGCCAATTCTTCATGGGACCAATCCCACCAAGCGATGCGCATCAAGGCCTCTTGTATAGGTGCCTCGAAACGCAGGCGTAAAGTGTTTGATGGAATACCTGTCACGATCGTATAAGGTGCAACATCTTTTGTGACAACTGCACTAGAACCCACAACCGCGCCTGTTCCAATCGTAACACCACCTTGAACAACTGCGCCATGCCCGATCCAGACATCATGATCGATTTTAACTTGGCTTGATCTGCGCCAATCAAAAAAAGCAAGATCATCTTCGCCCAGATTATAAGCCGCACTGCGATATTGGAAATGGTGCATACTCGTACGATTCATCGGATGCTGCCCGGGATTAATACGCGTATGGGCCGCAATATTCACGAATTTGCCAATTTTTGTATAAATAATCTCTGCGTCATTCACCACATAAGAATAATCCCCCATGCTGCTTTCAATAACCTTTGAGCGCTCACCAATTTCAGTCCATTTCCCAAGGTCGCAATCTTTAACCATCGCAGATGGATCAATCGTTGCCTGTTCGCTTAATTTTTTCATGACAACTTGTTTCATCATGTCACCATCTTGCGAAGACGTTGGGATAAGATATCAAGAAGACTGACCGATATAATGATTAAAATCATGACAGCAGCCGTTTCTGCATAATAAAACCCTCGGATATTTTCCCATAAAATCGCGCCAATGCCACCCGCACCAACAATACCCAATACGGTTGCCGAACGAACATTTGATTCAAAACGGTACAAAGCATATGAAATCCACAACGGCAGCACTTGTGGGATCACGCCATAGATAACTTCTTGTAAAGCACTGGCCCCTGTAGCGCGAATACCTTCAACAGGGCGTGGATCAATAGATTCAACTGCTTCTGAAAAAAGCTTTGCAAGAATACCTGTCGTATGTATCCAAAGCGCCAAGACACCAGCAAATGGACCGAGCCCAACCGCCACCACAAACAACATGGCAAACACCATTTCGTTAATCGCACGTGCAGCATCCATCAGCCTACGCATAGGCTGGTAAACCCACCACGGCACAATATTTTCTGAACATAAAATTCCTAAAGGGATAGAGCAAACCACGCTTAAAGCTGTTCCCCAAATGGCAATTTGAATTGTAATCCAAATTTCTGCCACATACATTTTCCATTGCGACATATCGGGCGGGAAAAAGCCGGATGCAAATTGGCTCATATTTTCCGCATTCTCAATTAAAGACATTGGCCGCATGTCTGCACCTTCCCAAGATAAGGCGAGCAGAGCGAATGTGATACCCCACAAGAATAAACTGGTGAAAGATCGTTTGCTACCTTGTATCAAAACAGGCGCGGATGTTGGCCGTTCGGCGTTGGAATGCATCATTTGTAATTCCGTTTTTTAATATCGATAAATGAAAAACATATAGAAAAACGGCACTCCTGTTTCAAGAGTGCCGTTCTCATAAGATCAACAATTATTGAGCTGCAACCATGATTGCAAGATCAGATAATTTTTTATCAATTGATGTGATTTTATTCATTTTTTCAGCTTTATTTAAGCCTTCATTACCTTCAATTTTTAGCTTGTTTTTAAACAAAGCAAGCTGGCGTACAGGATATAGCTGTGTGTTATTGCTTTCCATGAACAAGCCTTGACCATCAGAAATGCCACCAAGTATTTTTTTAGCATGGGCAACATCACCAAGACGGCCATAACCTAAGAAGAAAGCTTTGATTTTTGATTTCAATTCTTTTGACATGTCTTTGCGATAAACCATTGGATCTGAAGGGATCAATGGAGACGTCCAGATGACTTTAATATTTTTCGCTGCATCTGGTGCTTTCATGGTCGAGCGACCAATTTGCTCTGAATTGTTCGCAGCAACTTCAACTTGTTTATGTGCAACAGCCATCAAGTTAGTTTCGTGATTTGCGTTACGTACTGTTTTAAAACATTTTTTAGGATCGATGTTATTTTGTGCAAACACATAATAAGACGGTACCAAGAAACCAGAAGTCGAGTTTGGATCTCCGATACCAAAGTTCATAGATTTGTCACACTTGAAGATGTCTTCTAGTTTATTGATATGTTTGTTATCAACATGTGTGATGATATGGGAGTAGTAACCTTGTGAACCATCCGCCTTTGATGTTTGCACAAAGACTTCACCACCAGAACGATCAACAGCTTCCATACCGGATTTATTACCGAACCAAGCCAGATGCACTTTACCAAAACGCATCGCTTCGATAACACCTGCATAATCAGGGGCAAAGAAAGCGTTTACTTTCATTCCTAAAGATTTTTCCATATCGTTCATCAATGGCAACCATTGTTCTTTAAGGTTGGTCGTTGATTCAGTCGAGATGATACCGAAATTAATTTCTTTCGGGTCTTGCTTCAAAGGCTTGTAAGACATTTCAGCTTGTGCTGTACCAGTAATCAATAGAGTTACAGCAATTGCGCAAGACGCAAGAAGTTTACGGACCATTGTAGTTATACTCCTGTTGTATAAAAAATTAGATACTATTTGGTTTGGAATTTAGATTAAGCCGTTGCAAATGCAGCGACATTGTCTGGGTAGATATTTTCTACAGGTTCTTCCTGATTTTTGTTGCC
>Ga0209345_10005689_pt1 | contig 11485 bp, 10 predicted proteins | sample Cruoilmetagenom7_FD_187294 | JGI IMG/M metagenome (GOLD analysis project Ga0209345, IMG submission 187294) | Oil polluted marine microbial communities from Coal Oil Point, Santa Barbara, California, USA - Sample 7 (SPAdes) (version 2) | ecosystem: Environmental > Aquatic > Marine > Oil seeps ...
TCAATTTCACAATCTTTTAAAAAATATGTTGTAAATTAAAGCTATGATGATGACAAGATTCAGTTTCTGGCATATACTCTTGACCAAAAGTTTTTAACATTCTGAAGTACTGATCAATGAATAATCGTAAGCGATTTTCAGCTATCTTTGGACCAGCCAATCAACTCGTAAACTATTAGCGCATGTCTGAGAATAAACCTGCTGTGCTCTATGTGGATGATGTCCCGGTGAATCTTATCCTGTTTAAGGAGACATTTAAGAATGACTTTGACCTTACCCTCACAGAGTTTCCCCGGGAAGCTTTGAAAATATTGGAAGAAAAGGAGATCGATGTGATTGTTTCCGACCAGCGAATGCCGGAAATGACAGGTATTGAGCTGCTTGAAATTGTTGCAGAAAAATATCCTGATGTACGAAGATATCTTCTAACCGCATTCACGGATGCTGAAACAGTAATTGAAGCGGTCAACGTGGGCCGGGTTCATGGCTATATCAAAAAGCCATTAAAGGCTGATGATATCCGGGCCACCATTAAAAGCTCCCTGGAGGTCTTATTCCTGAGAAAGAAGAATCAGCAAATACTGGAAGAACTTGAAAAGGTGAATGCTGAATTGTTGAATATGGATGGTCTGAAATCAGAGATCATAAACTCCATTAGAAATGAGATCAGTCCTCCTTTGAACCAGATAATGGGGACCCTGCACCTCTTAAAAAATAAAATTGAAGGAGATGAACTCACCGAAGTGGTAAATATTCTCGATCAATCTGTATTTAAACTAGAGCAGTTCTCCACGCTGGCCCAACAGATTTCCACCTTGAAATCCCCTTCGTTCTCGATTAATAAGCAGCATGTATCTATAAACCAGATGATCCAATACGGTCTTATAGAGACAAGTGAAGAACTTAAGGAAAGCGATATCAAACTTGTAAAACAACTTGATGAGACTAATCATCAGGTTAACGGAGAGTCAGATCTGCTTGTTAGTTGCCTGGTAAATCTGATTCGTTTTGCCAGGGAACATACTGACAATAACGGTGAAATCAATATTACAACGTCTGCTCTAAATGGAGAAGTGGAATGCCATATCCTTGACGGGGGAAATAACTATTCCGACACCCTGTTCAATATTCTGAGCGATCAGTTTTCAACAAATAATATCCCCCTGAACCTGACCCTGGGAATTGGGCTGACGGTATCCCAGATTATCATGGAAGTTCACGGAGGACATCTGGTCTATGAGAAAACTGAAAGCGGCCAGGGTAAAATGAAAATGGTGTTCCCCAATGAATGAGTCAATGCTCAACTCCCTCATGCGTTTGTTTGCCATTATGGTGAACATAAACAGGGGAGGTATTTATCTCATTGCCAGGAATTTCGTAGAGACATATCTTATCCAACAATTCAGTAATACCTTATCCGAGAAGTACCTTCTGGTATTTGACAAGTATGCTGATGAGATGGAGCTGCTTGAGATAAAGCAGAAAGATAAAGATATCTCAAACAGATCTTTGAAGATTAAGGAAATTTGTGATCAGATAGTCGCTGAACTACATATTGCTCAACGATTTATGATCCTCCTTAGCTTGATAAGATTCACCAAATTTTATTCAGATGCAGGGATGGCCGGAAGTGGTTTTTCCGGTACTTTATCCGATGTGGTAAGTTCTATTTCTGATGGTTTGTTGATTACGGAAGAAGAGTATAACAATTGCTCAGCGTTTATCAAGGATAAGTTTTACCAGGTTCCCAGAAAAGACCGTTTACTCATAATTAGCGATGATCCCGATTTTGAGGATGGTGAGGTAACACATCTCCAAAAAGATGGCATGTCAGGTCAAATCCTGTTTTTCAGGATAAAACGGGCGGACATCTATATGTTCCAATACATTGGAAAAGCAAAGCTGGAATGCAATGAGAACTATGTCTTTCCAAAACATGTCTACCTGTTTCCCAGGGGAGCAGCCATCAGGGGTGACCATATCTCTCCCATCTACTACTCCGATATCGTATCAGGATATCACCGCGACAAAGAGACGCCTTTAGTAAACTTTTGTGCAAAAGACATTGAGTACCACTTCAGAAATTCATCCCAGGGAATCCAAGAATTCAGCTATTTGGGCACATCAGGTCAGCTTGTTGGAATTCTGGGTGGAAGTGGTGCCGGTAAATCAACCCTTCTGAAAGTTTTAAACGGTAGCCTCAAGCCTCAAACAGGAGGCATCTATGTCAATGGTCGCAACCTGCACAGAAAGAGTAAAGAACTGGAAGGTATGATCGGGTATATTCCGCAAGATGATCTGCTGATGGAGGAGCTGACCGTAGAACAGAATCTGTTGTTCAATGCACAATTATGCATGAACGGACACAATTCTGAAGAGATTGGAGTGGCCGTCAATAATCTGCTCAATGAGATGGACCTGTTTAACGCCAAAGATCTTAAGGTTGGGTCCCCTCTTAACAAATTTATCAGTGGAGGCCAGCGAAAAAGACTAAACATTGCCCTGGAACTGATTCGTGAGCCCCAATTACTATTTGTGGACGAACCCACTTCCGGACTTTCATCCACCGATTCTGAAAATGTCATAGAATTGCTCAAAGAACAGGCTCTAAAGGGTAAACTGGTCATCTCCACCATTCACCAGCCCTCTGCTGTCTTATTCAAACAATTCGACCACCTGATAGTCCTGGACAAGGGCGGCTACCCTGTGTATTCCGGAAATCCCATAGATGCCATCACTTACTTTAAGAAACAGGCCGGGAGGGTAGATGCTACTGAGAGTCAATGCCATTCCTGCGGAAATGTGAATCCGGACGAAATACTTAATGTGCTTGAAGCGAGAGATGTGGATGAATCCGGGGCTTTTACAGCAAAGCGGAAGAATTCCCCTTCGCAGTGGTACTCGCTCTATAAAGAACAGATTGAAAAAAGTCAGGTATTCAATACGGAGAAGACAGCTATTCCATCAAACAAACTCCTTATTCCTGGTGCATTTAGACAATTTCTGATATTCTTTAAAAGAAATCTGTTATCCAAACTGGCTGATCGCCAGTTTATGTCAATTGCACTTCTTGTGGCTCCATTACTGGCCGTGATCCTTGGATTCTTTTCCAAATATGTAGTCGGTGACGAAAGCAATCCACGCCATTATTTGTTCAGCCAGAATGAAAACCTTCCTGCATATCTCTTTATGAGTGTGATTGTTGCCATGTTCCTTGGACTGATCATCGCTGCCGAAGAGATTCATCGGGATCGTAAAATTCTGGAAAGGGAATCTTTTCTTAATCTGAGTCGAACAGCTTATTTGTTTTCTAAGATCTCGCTTTTATTTATCCTGTCCGGTATCCAGATGCTGATGTTCGTTGGGATTGGAAACCTGATCATGGAGATACAGGGCCTATCTTTCATCTACTGGATGATCCTTTTCTCAACTGCCTGTTTTGCAAATATGTTTGGTCTGCTCATTTCTGATGGCCTGAAATCAGTGGTCGCCATTTATGTAATCGTCCCATTTTTATTGGTACCACAAATTCTTCTGGCTGGAGTCATTGTAAAATTTGACAAGCTTCATTACAGTTTTGCCTCAGATATTGTTGTCCCCTTTTCAGGCGATATAATGGCCAGTCGCTGGGCTTACGAAGCCCTGGTTGTGAACCAGTTTGTGAATAATAGCTACCAGAAACCCCTGTATGAAATAGAGAGACTGGAGAGCAACGTAACTTATGACTTACAGTTCCTAATCCCGGCAATTACGCATGAAATTGAAGCGGCCATCTCCTTGCATAAGAAGGACCCAACAGATCCGGATTTAAAGGCATCTCTTGCTACCATTGACCAGGCCCTGCGTTCCATTCGATTGACGTCGCCCTATCCAAATCCTGGGCAATTAAGTGTGGAGCAGTTCTCTGATGGAACTGCAGATGAACTTATCACCTGGTTAGAAAATTACAGATCCGCTCTACGAAAACACCGGGACAGGCTCACCAGGGGAAAAGACCTGCTGATTGATTCTCTGAAGACTGACGCCGGCGGCCTGGAAAACTACATTCATTTAAAAAGGTCCAATCATAATGAGCAATTGGCTCAACTGGTATTGAACAGAAATAATTTATACAAACTAGTGAAAAAGGATGGCCGGTTTCTCAGAAAAATGGATCCTGTATATGCTTATCCATCCAAAAGGAATGGTCGTGCACATTTCTATGCTTCCGTTAAGCAATGGGGGGACAACTACATTCCCACTCCCTATTTCAACCTTTTAGCCATCTGGACTATGACTTTAATCCTCTTTGTTCTGCTTCGTTTCAGCGTACTCAGAAAGATTCTTGACTTATCCGACAGTAAGAAAGTGCGAGGGCTGTCGGAAAAAAAAATATAGTAGCTAATGGAATTTGAATTATGTTTACAAAAAAATAAGCGATGAAACCTTTACGTAATAGCTTCTTTATACTGGCCGCAGTTGGTAGCATGATGCTGGCCGGTGCATGCAATTCAGGGCAGAAGAAATCTACTGTTCTGATCGAGGATGTAAGCAATACAACATCCGAAGATGGCTTAAGGTCTTTCAGCCAGATTATCCATCTTTATCCTTCACCAGCAGAAATGTTGAGTGTCATTGATCTGGCCGATATAAGCTACAATGCAGCACTCCTTAACCCAGTTGAAAAGGTGGATCAATATCTCGACTCCAAAATGAAAACCTTTGCTTTGGGCATGTACTTGACAGATCTTGCCTATAATGCACTGTTTGGCAGGCATGTAGAAACACTGGATTATCTGGAGGTAGTGAAATCACTTGCCGCGGAGATTAATATTAATGAGGCAGTGGACGAATCCATGATTGAACAGGTTAAGAACAATGTGGAATTTCTGGATTCATTATATAACATTTCCAACGAAGCATTTATGAATATACTCAGCTTCTGCGAAAGAAACGAAAGATCAAATACGGTGGTGATGCTTTCAGCCGGTGCATTTACAGAAAGTCTGTACCTGGCAGTCAATATGATAGAAGACTACAGTACTGCGGACCAGTTACTGCAGCATCTGGCAGATCAAAAATATTCCATTGATAATTTCATGCTTTTTGCCAAAGGACTGGGATCCAATGATCCTGGCGTTGTATCAACCTTGAAAGATCTTGAAGAGATTAAAAGTATTTTTGACGGGATTAAACCCGGTTCGGGGGGCGTAAGCATTAAAACAGCAGAAAGTACGGATGAAAACCAGCCCAAAAAACTGGTCATAGGTGGAACGGGAGCTGGAAGTCAACCCCATCTGTCGGAAAAGGACTTTAGAGCCCTAAAGGCTGCTGTGATTGAACTGAGAAACAAAGCCGTTGGAGTTAACTAATAAATCCGGTCAATTATGAAACTTATAAGAAAAATCCAAGTAGTGGCCGTTCTGTTCCTGATCATCCCTGGTCACCTGTTTTCACAAAATTGTGGCACTCATCATCTGGATGGAGACTGTCATAATGATGTTCAGAGAGGGTATAAAGTTTATAGCCAATCCCACTCAACCACAATAAGTGCCCTGGATACCGTTGAGCTAAATGTTGTGTTTTATGGTCAGAAAGATTATATCCTCTCCTTTTGCACCCATAAAAACCTGTACCCCATTCACTTTGTCCTGATCGACGAGCAAACCAAGGAGGTGCTGTATGACAACGAAGATGATAAATACCTGGAATCACTTGGATTGGGCTTTGATGTAGCAAAACCGCTGATAATCAGAGTAGATGCTATCGCCAGAATGTCCTCCGACGATGAGATCAAAGATAAAGTCGGATGTCTGGGATTACTGATCCAGTATAAAAATTATTCCAGAAAGAAAGTACAGCTACAACTCTGATCTGACGGCGGGCATTCCGGCCAACCAGCCTGTAGAATATGCGATCTGCAGGTTATAGCCACCCGTATCAGCATCCAGGTCGATCATCTCACCGGCAAAATGGAGTCCTGACACCAGTCTTGACTCCATTGTTTTTGAGACAATTTCTTCAGTACTAAGGCCACCGGCTGTAATGATGGCCTCTTTAAAGGAACGGTGACTCATAATCCTGAACCGGAAGTCCTTCATCAGGTTACGGATCCCTCTTCGCTCCCTGGAGGAAACCTGATGAGCCTCCTTTTCCGGATCAATCCCAGTGAGTTCCAGGAAAATCGGGATCATAGAAGCTGGCAGCCAGTTCCGGAACAGATTCCCAATCTTTTTCTTTCCGGAATCATCCAAATCTCTTAACAGGCGGGCATCTAGTTTTTGCTCATCCAGTGCGGGCTTCAGATCGATGGAGATCTCCACTTTACTCTTTTTTTGCAGCTCATCCACAACCATCCTGCTTAGGGTAAGAATAATGGGACCGGATAGTCCAAAATGAGTGAAAATCATCTCGCCGAATTCTTCTCCTCTTTTTCTATCATTTGACCAGACTGTAGCCCTTACATTTTTAAGTGTGAGCCCCTGAAGCTTGGGGGCTACATCGCCAACCGTCTCTACAGGAACCAGGGCAGGCCTTGGTGGAATAATCGTATGTCCCACAGATCTGGCCAGTTCATATCCCTCCCCGTTTGATCCGGTGGCTGGATAGGACTTTCCCCCGGTGGCCAGGATGATTTTAGAAGCTCTGAATTTCTGGCCATTGGCCTGAACTCCCTGAATCACATGGTCGTCAACAATCAGTTTCTCCACGCTGTACCCGCACCGGATCTCCACATCCAGATCATGCAGCCATTTCAACAGGGCAGTTAAAACATCTTTGGACCTGTTGCTGGTGGGGAAGTAGCGTCCGCCCCGCTCACGGGTGGTCTCTACCCCGAACTGCTGAAGTAAGTCTAGAATCTCTTTGGAAAAAAACTGTCCGAATGCAGGACGAAGAAAACGGCCATTGGGGTGGACATGCTTAATAAATTCACCCACTTCAGCATCATTTGTTATATTGCAACGACCCTTTCCGGTGATTAAAAGTTTCCTGCCCTCCTGCCTCATTTTCTCCAGGACAAGCACTTTCTTACCAGCTGTTGAGGCACTACCTGCAGCCAGCAGGCCAGCCGGTCCTGCTCCAACAACGATTACATCGAACATTTCCATCAAATACAAAGGTATCTTTTTACCTGATCCCGGAGAAGCTGATTTTTGCCTCTGCAGATATCGTAGTTTGACTTTAAAGTTTGAATTTAAATAACGATTCGGAGATCCATTAAAACGCTGCCGTTCTCTCATTCAAGGTTGATTGGAAGTCTAATTTGACCGAAATACACTTGCAGATACGGGTTTGGACAGTCATTTTATTATCTGGCTATCTGTATTGGTAATGAGCCTCTTAGCCTTTGTTTTCATCCTCCTTAGGTTAAAAAGGCTTAGATCCATAGGGTGATTCAGGCCAATAATTCAAACAAAATTTAAATAAGAGGAAGAAACACCTCAGCCAGAAACAATCTTCTCTTAAGCCCGTTTTATTCCAAATGCACTTAACATGAAAACATCATTCAGCAAGTGTACCCCACTTATTGTTACCCTCATTAGCCTCATCAGCCTCTCCTGCACCAAGTATGAGATTCCTGGGAGACAGGGGCCGGAGACAGATCCGGGAATTGATCCTACCACCCAAAGTCCCTGTGATCCGGACACCGTGTACTTTCAGAACACCATTCTTCCCCTGGTTGTATCTTCCTGTGCCACTACAGTTTGTCATGACCAGATATCACGTGAAGATGGTGTGATACTGACCGATTATACATCAATCATCAATACGGGAGAAATTAAACCCGGGGATCCGGAGGATAGTGAGTTTTTTGAGACCCTGACTGATGATGGTGATGACCTGATGCCTCCACCACCCTATGATCCACTTAGCTCCGAGCAGATCCGGACGATCAGATTATGGATAGAGCAGGGAGCCAGGGACAACGCCTGCAGCGATGGCTGCGATACATCGTCAGTAACTTTTGCGGGACAGATCTGGCCCATGATGGAATCATATTGCATCGGTTGTCACAGCGCCAGTGCTCCTGGCGGAGGGATCATAATTGCTGGGTATACAGATCTGGTTGCACTGGCCGGGAATGGAAGCCTGATGGGATCCATCAGATGGGAATCGGGATATGCTAAAATGCCTACAAATCAGCAGCTTTCCGAATGCAATATCACGCTGCTTCAGAAGTGGATCGACGAGAGATTTCCGGAATAGATCCTCCCTCGCAGATATGACAATACCTTAAAATTAGAGCTCTACTCCTCCTTTTTCATGTTTAAATCCCGGACCTGCCCAAACTGGGTGAGTGTCCCTTTTATATTTGGTAGCATCCTCGAGGTTCCCCACATAGAGCACATCGAATTCGGCTATCTTAATAGTTAACTCGGGATTCTTAAAAATGGTGGTATCCACCGGCATCCCAAAGGCATCCTGAGCTGAAAGGGTGATAACAGCAAGGAACAGAATCAAACTTGAAGCTACTTTTTTCCTTTGTTTAATATTGATATGAAAGAGAGATGCGCCAATAATTGAACTTATGAAAATCACCCCCTGACGGTCCGGACCTCTATGGCTGGCGGATCCTTCAAAACGAGCTTCACCGCACATTGATCGGCAGCTTTAATCACCGCTACCCTGTATTTCTCCGGGAAATCATCGGGCAGGAATATCTCCAGATCGATTTCAAGCAGTTTGCGGGTTTGCGGATCGTTACGGTGTTTCTGGATGATCTTTATTTCAGAAGGATCTATCCCCCTTTTGTCACAAAAAACCTTGACGTATATACCGGCACAGGTGGCCAGTGAAGTCAGAAAATAATCAAAGGGCGCCGGGGCACTACCCTCTCCCCCGCCATGTGCCTTTTGATCTGTTTTTACTATATGCTTTCCAATACGGGCATTCACTTTTGCCCCCTCTTCAAAATATACTTCAATATCCATTACAGTTCAGGTTCAGCATTCAGGGCCGCTTCCTGTTTCTGTTTCAGGCGATCCTCACGAAATTTTATCTCCTTGCGCATTCTGCGCATCTGACCCACATAGTTAACAGGTAGGAAAATATATGTAAGACCTATCAACAACCAGGTCCAGTTGAATTTGTACGAGGTGGAGAAAAACACAACAAAAGAGGCTATGGCAATGGCTATAAACAGGTAGATAAAGAGATTTAATATCTTCACTCTTCGCCTTAGTTGTTCCTTTCTCAGGTGCTTAAATTCAGATGTTTTCATACTTAAAACTAACGAATACTTACCTCACACACAAGCCCCATTTGACTTATGGCCTTTCATATTGTAAATTGCATAGAACCAATTCTGTGAGCTATATGGCCGGCAAGCAAAAGAGACCGTTCCTCTTCTGGAAAGAACTGAAACGACGCGGCGTACCCAGAGTTATGGCCATGTATGCTGCCACCGCATTTATCATTATTGAGGCCAGTGATATTATTCTTCCCCGGCTTGGACTGCCCGACTGGACAGTCACTTTATTGATTATCCTGCTGATCGTTGGCTTCCCGGTAGCTTTTGCACTCTCCTGGATTTTCGATATCACCCTGCAGGGAGTGGTTAAAACAGAACCTGTTGCCGAGGGGATTTCCGAAACAAAGAAGAGTCAGGACAGGCGTCGCAAATTAAGAATCAGCGATGTGGTGATTGGTATCCTGCTTGTAGCTGTGATTATTCTTGCCTACCCAAAAATATTCCAGCAGGGAAGGTCCCAAATCCCCCGGGAGATGCGTGGCAAAATTTCAATAGCGGTAATGCCCTTTAAAAACGTCACCGGAGATACCATTTTTAGTCTCTGGCAGGAGGGAATGCAAAACCTGATGATCACGGCTCTTTCCAACTCCCCGGAGTTATCGGTGCGACAATTTGAAACAATGAACAGCGCCCTGGCCGGAAGGACAGATGTCAAGTTTGCATCATTCACCCCATCTATGATCGGTCAACTGGCCAGACAACTGGAAGCCAATACCGTAGTTTCAGGCAGTCTGCATAAATCGGGGGACAAGATCCGGATCACCACCAATATCATGAACGCCGAAACGGAAGAGATCTACAGGTCCTATGAGCTGGATGGTCATACCGAAGATGACTTCTTTAAACTGGCCGATTCAATGTCGCTGAAAATCAGGGATTTTCTTGAAATCAAGAATCTGAGTAAAGACAACTATTTCGATACCGGAGATATCTACACCCAGTCGGCCGATGCTTATAAAGCATATATCAATGGCTTGCAATGTCATACAAGGCTTGACTATAAGTGTGCCGCAGAATACTATAATAAAGCGGTAGAGATTGATTCAAACTTTGTTTCTGCCATGCTGAAACTGGCCTATTGCTATGGAGATATGCAGCAGGCTGTAAGTTCGAAATCCTGGGCATATGAAGCTTTTGATCGAATAGATCAGCTGCCAAGCGATATGCAAATACTGGTAAAAGCTGTCAAAGCAGCAGTGGATAAAAGGCCTCTTGAACAGTTGGATTACTGCAAACAATATCTGTTGCTGGATCCGCATTCCATATATATGACCTACATGAGCGGCTGGATCCATTTCAATCTGGAGCAGTGGCCCCAGGCTATTGAGGCCTTTGAAAAGAGTCTTGAAATGCTAAAAAAACTGGATTCCCATCCCTGGTCATGGACCTACATCTTACTGGGCCGTGCCTACCATTTTGAAGGCCTGCATAAAAAGGAAGAAAAAACTTTTGAAACTGGCAGAGGATTCTGGCCTGACCAGAACTCCACTTTCGACTACTGGCAGGCCATTTGTGCTGTTTCTCAGGGAGATAGTGTTCTGGCAAATGCTTATATGTCAGAGATCCGGAAAATGACTGAAATGAAAGGATGGCCGGAGGCCAATCTCTACCTGTGGTTTGCAGGCATCTACACCTGGGCCGAATCCTTTGAAAAAGCAGAGGAGTGCTACCGGAAAGCCATGCAGCTTCGTCCCGGAAGCGAATTAGTCACTTTTGAATTGGCAAAGTTTCTTATTATCCATGACGTCCAGGTTGAGGAGGGAATGAGCCTACTTGCTCCGCTGGTGGAAAAATATCAGGAAAACGCCTTCTTCATTCACGCCTACGGGGTTGGCCTTTATAAAACAGAAAAGCCCCGGGAAGCCAGCGAAGCGCTTAATAGATCATGGGATCTGAGGCCCTATTACGACCACAAACACTTTTCTCTTGCAAGAAAGGTGGACGATCTCCTCAACAGGGGATAAAACAATCAATCACTATTCAGGAAGCGTGGCTATAATATCCCTCAGGAAATCATTGACAGAGAAATTGCTCAGGCTGTAACCCATTCGCACAATCACCAGCTTCCTGGAGGGAATCACATACACACGCTGGCCCAGAAAACCATCGGCGAAAAAAATATCATCTGGCACATCCACCAGTGCATTTTCCGGATTGGGTTCTTTCAACCAGAAGGTAGCAGCATATTGACCATCCGATGCAGGCGCCGGGGTACGCATATACTCTACCCATTCAGGGCTTAAAACAGTATCT
>Ga0209345_10005691_pt1 | contig 11484 bp, 11 predicted proteins | sample Cruoilmetagenom7_FD_187294 | JGI IMG/M metagenome (GOLD analysis project Ga0209345, IMG submission 187294) | Oil polluted marine microbial communities from Coal Oil Point, Santa Barbara, California, USA - Sample 7 (SPAdes) (version 2) | ecosystem: Environmental > Aquatic > Marine > Oil seeps ...
TGCTCTCTTACCCCTTATTTATTTTAATGGTCTGTACAACGGTCTCGGGCGCGGCTTGGGTCAGGTCCACATGCAGCAGGCCATTTTCCATCAATGCCTCGCCCACCTCGACCCCGTCAGCCAGCACGAAAGACCGCTGAAACTGGCGCGCCGCAATGCCGCGGTGCAGGAACATACGCCCCTCTTCGTCGTCACGTTGACGGCCCCGGATCACCAATTGGCGATCCTCAACCGTGATGCTCAGATCACCTTCGCCAAATCCGGCGACGGCCAATGTGATGCGATAGGAACTGACCGAGGTCTGTTCAATATTGAACGGCGGGTAGCCTTCATTGCCCGACTTGGCCGAGCGTTCCAGCAAGCGTTCGAGTTGTTCAAACCCGACAATATAGGGATGCGACCCTAAGGTAAGTTTTGTCATCGACACGTCCTTGGCTTAAGCGACAGTCCATTTTTCATCGTAAGGTCCCGGAGTTCGGCAACCTGATGTCTAAAATATGGGGGCTTCACCATGTCTGCGCAAGGGCTTTGAGGAATCACTGTAAATGGCTATGCTGGCCCTTCACTCTTCCAACGGGAATCACCACGCATGAACGCCTACCGTGATCTGTCGATGAAATCGGACGAGGTGTTGCAGGTCGAACTGGAAGAGTTCCGCCGTCAACACCGTGATCTGGACGAGGCGATTATTGCCCTGGAGGAAAAAGGCGCGCGTGATCCTTTGACGATCAAGCGGCTGAAACAGCAAAAATTGCGGCTCAAAGACATCATTGCGATGATCGAGGACCGGCTATACCCGGACATTATTGCCTGAGGCCAAACCGCCAAATGCCACTGCCATAGACGCTCAGAACGCGCTGAAACCAGAGCATCGTATGCCCCCTCATTCCGCCTGATACACGCTTGCCTCAAAGGCGCGCATCGCTATAGTGCCGCACTCCAAACGAAGTGGAAAACGCGATGAGTGACGTACAGGTTGGGATCATCATGGGCAGCCAGTCCGACTGGCCCACCATGCGTGAAGCCGCAGATATGCTTGATCAACTGGGCGTGGCTTATGAGACGCGCATCGTCTCGGCGCACCGCACACCGGACCGCCTGTGGGACTATGGCAAAACCGCCGCAGAGCGCGGATTGCAGGTGATCATCGCCGGGGCTGGCGGGGCGGCACATCTGCCCGGCATGATGGCCTCAAAAACCCGTGTGCCTGTGATTGGCGTGCCTGTGCAGACCAAGGCGCTCTCGGGTGTTGATAGTCTTTATTCCATCGTGCAAATGCCGCGCGGCTTTCCCGTGGCAACCATGGCCATTGGTGCTGCTGGTGCCGCCAACGCGGGCCTGATGGCCGCCGCGATCCTTGCCAATGGTGACCCCGATCTGGCGGCACGGCTTGATGCGTGGCGCGCGGCTCTTTCCGCCTCAATCCCTGAAGCGCCCACAAATGACTGAGATATTACCCACCGGGGCCACGATCGGCATTTTGGGGGGCGGTCAGCTGGGGCGGATGCTCAGTGTTGCGGCCTCGCGTCTGGGCTTTAGAACCTGCATTTTTGAACCCGGCGCCGATTGCCCTGCCAGCCATGTGGCCCACACCCATATTCAGGCCCCCTACGACGATGCCAACGCCCTGCGCCAATTCGCAGAAGCTGTGGATGTGATCACTTACGAGTTTGAAAACATCCCCACCTCGGCTCTCGACATTCTGGACGCACTCAAACCTGTGCGCCCCGGCCGTGATGCCTTGCGTGTCAGCCAGGACCGTCTGGTGGAAAAGGCATTCCTGAGTGAAATGGGCCTGATGACGGCGCCTTTCGCGGCTGTGGATGACGCCGGTGATCTGGCCGAAGCCATGACAGAAATCGGCGCGCCCGGCATTCTGAAAACCCGCCGCTTTGGCTATGATGGCAAAGGGCAGGCCCGGATCATGACGCCCCAGGATGCCCAACAGGCGCTGGAGGATATGAAGGGTGCCCCCGCGATTTATGAGGGCTTCATTGATTTCAGCCATGAGGTTTCAATCATCGGCGCGCGTGGGTTGACTGGCGACGTTGCTTGCTTTGATCCCGGCGAGAACGTGCATCGCGATGGTATTTTGCGCACCACCACCCTGCCCGCACGCCTCAGCCCGGCGCAACGCTCGGATGCGGTGCTGCTGAGTGCACAAATCCTGAACAAGCTGGATTATGTCGGCGTCATGGGGGTGGAACTGTTCGTGACACCCCAAGGGCTGATCATCAATGAAATTGCACCGCGTGTGCATAATTCTGGCCACTGGACCCAACAGGGCTGCGCAGTAGACCAGTTTGAGCAACACATCCGCGCCGTGGCCGGCTGGCCCTTGGGCGATGGCACACGGTATGCAGATGTGGTGATGGAAAACCTGATTGGCAGTGACATGGACCGCCTGGGCGAAATTGCCCGCGAGCCACGCGCCAGCCTGCATCTCTATGGCAAGACGGATGTGAAAGAGGGCCGCAAAATGGGCCATGTCAACCGCATCACCTCAAAAGGGTAAGGGCTGCCTCTGCCGTTACCTTGTTGCCAGTGACGTCCCTGACGCAGGTCCCGGCTATTTGATAAACCGGGCGGCGACTTCGCCACTCATGTAGGAGACGCGCCCGGCACACAGCGTGGCACAAACCGCGCGGGTTTTGGCATCTATGATCACCATATCGGCCCGTTGTCCAAGGGTCAGAGCCCCCCGGTCAGCCAGCCCAAGCACACGTGCAGGCCCAGATGAGATCAGCCCCCAGGCGGTGGCCAGATCACAAACGCCACCAGCCTCAAGAAAGAACGCCGCACGGCGCAGTGAAGGGTAATGGTAATCCGATGCAAGGGCATCAACATAGCCCATCATCGCCATTTCAGCCGCCGAGACATTGCCATTGTGAGAGCCCCCACGCACCACATTGGGCGCGCCCATAATTACCGGATCACCCGCAGCATGTGCCGCCTCAACCGCGGCTGTGGTTTCAGGGAATTCAGCGATCTGCACGCCGCGAGCCCGCCATGTAGAGCGCTCTGTTTGAGTGCGATCATCATGGCTGCCCATGCGCACACCTCTGGCCGCAAGGGCTTGCGTCATAGCATCCAAAGCGGCGTGCACCTCGCCCTGACGCCCGTGCAATTCCTGCATATAGGCCAGATGTTTTTCCGGATTGCGCCCGATCCGCAGCGCCTGCCCGGTCAGGCGTTGCGGGCGCTTGCCCGAGGCCAGCACATCATGCGGCAAATGATCGTTGAACACGACATAGCCAATCGAGTGCCGCGCAATCATCTCGCCAACCGCGTCGTAATCATCAACCATCGGTGTTTCAAAGCGCAACTGGCTAAGCAGATCGGTCGTCACATGCGGGCGCATCTTGGCCAGCCCTTCAAACACGCGTTGGGCAAACTCAGGCCCGCGCATCCCGCCTTCCCAGCTGTAAAACTGCGCCATAACGGCGGTGGTTATGCCATTGGCAGCAATCTCAGCTTCGGCGGTGACAAGGCCTTGGTCAATATCTTTCATCGCCCCTCGGCGGGGGGCCAAATGGCGCTCAAACCCGTCGCCGTGGGCATCCACGATACCGGGCAATACCATATAGCCCGTCAAATCAATCTCGCGCAGTGTGGCCGTGTCCGGGACCAGCAGACCATTGGCAAACGCCAGTGGCGCATCACTCAACCCGGCGGGCCTCAGCACTTGTGCCCCGGTCAGACGCAGCGCCAGAGCATTCACTCGCTTGATCCCCAGATCAACCCATCGACGGTCAACTTCTGGTCAAACTGCCCGTCCGCCAAAAAGGCCTGCACCTGTGCAATGGCCAGTGGGTTGATGGTCATGAATGTGTGGGTCACGGGCAGTTCGATATGATCGGCCATGCCCTCAACCTTGGTCGAGGCAACTGACACCTTGCCGTCATCAACACCTTCAATCAGCGAGGAAAAATAGGGATTGAGCGTGCGCGTGCCCGCGATCACGCCCAGTTCATAATCAACCTCAGGCAAATGTGCCGGCAGGCCATTTTTGCCGGTTTCCAGCTGCTGCCCTGCCGGGCCGTTGATCCAGGCAAACAATTCGAACCCACCCAGTTGGTCCACGATCTCTGATCCATGATTGGGCGGGCCCAGCATCACCACGCGCCCCAGATCCTTGGGGCGATGCTCACCCAGCCAATGGCGCAGCAGGATTCCCCCCATGGAATGTGTTACGAAATGGATTTTTTGTTCACCGCAATCCTGCACCGCTCTGGGCAGGGTTTCATCGGCCAAATGGGCAATATCGGCCTCGGTGGATGCGTATTTCGGGCTGATCACCGCATAACCTTGCTTGTGCAGCACTTCCTCCATCACCAGAAACGATGTGTCACTGCGCGCCAGCCCGTGCAGCAAAACAACACAGTCAGCCCGCGCGCCAGCAGGCAACATCAATAACAAGGTCAATGCAAACCATCTCATACCGATTGAGATAGGCCTATTCGACCCGATAAGAAAGAGGGCATGACGTAGCGGAAATCCATAAGTAACGCTGGCCAACCAAAAGGCCTTCAGCGTGTCCGGGTCATGCAGATAGTGATGGACTAGGTTTTTCTGTTCTGATGCCCCGGACTGATGGATATGACCACGCCCCCCAGCACCAAAACACTGGCCAGCACAAACCTTGTGGTCAGGCTCTCGCCCAGCCACAAGATGCCGCCCACCATGGTGATCACAGGCACTGTCAACTGCGCCACCGCCGCCACTGATCCGGCAAGCCGTGGCAACACCGCATACCACAATGCATAGCCCAACCCCGAGGTGATCGCCCCCGATGCCACGGCCAACCACAGGCCCAGCGCATGGGCGTTATGGGTGATATCCATCACCAAACTGCCGCCGGTGGAGGCCAACCCTATCGCCAGGGCAACCACACTGGCGACAATGAAGTTCGCCGTGGTCGCCTGCAACGCATCCGGTTCCTTGCGCCCGGCCAGAGAATATATCCCCCACCCTATCCCGGCCCCGGCCATCATCAGGCCATGCACCGGGCTGATCGCGCCCACACCAACAGGCCACAAAAGCCAAGCCAGCCCAACAAACGCCAGCCCGGCCCCCAGCCAACGGTTCAGCGGCATGTCCTCATGGACCAACAACGCCCCGGCAAACATGGTGATCTGCACCATGCCAAAAAGCACAAGCGCACCGATGCCCGATTGCAGGTCTGTATACGCCGCTGAAAACCCAAAGAGATAGAGCAACAACGATGCGACACCAATCCACCGCCCCTGCCCGCCCAGTTTTAAATTTCCGCGCAACACAAAGCACAAGATAGCCAATATCACAGCGCCTGATCCCAGCCGGACAACGGCAAACTCAACTGCGCTCAACCCGCCGCCTGTCAACCCGGCGCGGGTCAGCAATGGATTGCCGGCAAAGGCCAGCATGACCAACGTTGTCAGCATGAATATTCGCATCACACAGCCTTAAATGCTGCGGGATAAATCAAGGTCTCGTCAGGTTGATCCTGCCCCGGCCCGGCAAGCAATGTATGTTCAATTGGATAGGGGCTTTGCAATCTCGCCGCACGGGCCTGATCAAACCCGGCGCGCGCATAAAAATCTGTCTGCCCCAGCACAACCACATACTGCCTTGTGGCCACAGCCCAGGCACTTAACTGCCCGATCATGCGCCGTCCATGGCCCTTGCCTTGCCATTCGGGATGCACTGCAACCGGGGCAAGGCATAACCAGCTTTTGGGCTGGCGCATCACCGATAGGGCATAATACCCCACAAGACCGCCATCCCGTGCAGGCATCACCATCTCGCCTGCCATCTGGCCACCCTTGCGCAGCACATCCACCAATTTGGCCTCGGCCTTACCACCGAATGCCAGATGCAGCAGCTCCGCAACGGCGGCTTCTTCGCCGCGCTTCATGGCCCGGCAAAACTCCACTTGATTGATCACCCGACATCCTTCCCTGCTTTTGCTCAGCTACTTTTGTGGCCCTACGTTCGCCCACGATGTCTTACGCTGGTATCACACACCTCAAATGCGCACCAACCTAAGTATCAAAGCGTCGCCTCTCAACTGCACCCCGAGGAGGCGGCTGAAAGACGACGACGAGACAAACCAGCGCGTAAGCTCAATTAGGTCACGCCGCGCTCAGGGCAAGGGAATGAATTCACCCTCATCGCCCGGCGGCAGTTGAAAGCGGCCATGCTCCCAATCACCTGCGGCCCAGGCCTCTTTTGCAGCATCAATTTTGTCGCGGCTCGAGGCGACAAAGTTCCACCAGATATGGCGCGGGCCGTTCAATGTCTCCCCGCCCAACGCCATGATCCGTGCCCCCCTTGCGCCTGCCGTCAAGGTGATGGCATCACCGGGGCGAAACACCATCATGCGACCTGCTCCAAAGCTTTGGCCGGCCACCTCGATGTCCCCTTGGGTCACATAAACGCCGCGATCTTCATGATCGTCCGGCAAAGGAAGCTTGGCCCCCGCCTCCAGTACAGCATCGGCATAAAACATATCGCTGAAAGCACTGACCGGCGCGCGTTCTCCCCAGCCGCGCCCCATGATCAGGCGCAGCTCCTTGCCCTCGCCTTGCAATACGGGCAGCGCGCCCGCACCGTGATGCTCAAAACTCGCCGGGTTATCTTCCTTGTCTTCAGGCAGCGCCACCCAGGTTTGCACGCCAAACAGACGGCTGGTGCCTGCACGAGTGGCCACACTGGTGCGCTCTGAGTGGGTCACGCCGTGGCCTGCCACCATCCAGTTCACTTCGCCCGGTGTAATCATCTGATCACTGCCCAGGCTGTCGCGGTGGTGAAATTCACCCTCATAAAGATAGGTCACCGTGCCCAGCCCAATATGGGGATGTGGGCGCACATCTATCCCCTGCCCGGTCAAAAACTCCGCCGGGCCAACTTGGTCAAAAAAGATGAAAGGGCCCACCATTTGCCGCTTGGGAGCAGGCAAAGCGCGGCGCACTTCAAACCCGCCCAGATCGCGGGCGCGTGGCACGATAATTGTTTCAATATCATCCAGATTGCCGGCGTCAGGGCAGATCGGATCCAGTGTCGGGTTCCAGCTCATGTTGGCCTCCATTACGAATGCAGGCCTAACAATAAGACGTCTTAACCCTGCCAACATCGCCAGAAACCGCACAGACCCTGTGCACAAACTGCCCATCCGAGCTTGCCTATTGAATAGGCCAGCACGCCCCGTCTTGCTCGAGGTTGCGATCTATTCCTCAGCCAGCTGTGCCATCACCTCGTCAGAGGCTTCAAAATTGGTGGTCACGCGCTGCACGTCGTCATCATCTTCCAGTGCATCCACCAGACGCATCAAGGTTTGCATACTGTCCAGATCCAACTCCGTCGTCGTGGTTGGACGCCATGTCAGGCGGGTGGCTTCACTTTCGCCCAACTCGGCTTCCAGTGCAGTGCTGACATCGTTCAGATCGGTGTCGGCACACCAGATAACATGACCATCCTCAGAGCTTTCCACATCCTCTGCACCCGCTTCGATCGCGGCCATCATCAGCGTATCGGCATCACCGGTATCGGCCGGGTATGTCACCTCGCCCTTGCGCTCAAACATGAATCCAACACTGCCGGTTTCCCCCAGGTTGCCGCCATTCTTGCTAAAGGTTGAGCGCACGGTGCTGGCCGTCCGGTTGCGATTGTCGGTCATGGTTTCGACGATCACCGCCACGCCATTGGGGCCATAGCCCTCATAACGGATTTCTTCGTAATCCTCGGCATCGCCCCCGATCGCCTTTTTGATGGCACGATCAATATTGTCCTTGGGCATGGATTGCGATTTGGCTTCCTTGACCGCCAGCCGCAGACGTGGGTTTTTGTCGGGATCCGGGTCGCCCATCTTGGCGGCGATCGTTATTTCCTTGGAAAACTTAGAAAAAACCTTGGCGCGGATCTTGTCCTGACGCCCTTTGCGGTGCTGAATATTTGCCCATTTTGAGTGGCCGGCCATGTGGGTGCCTCCGAGTGAAACCTGATGTTTCAGCCTCTATAGGCCAGCCATGGGGGGCCTCGCAAGCCGGTTGCGTTTGGGCCCCGAATGGGTTTGGTTAGTCAAAAAGAGAGCACACCACATGACCACAGACCAGATCATCCTCTTCAGCCTGTTTGGGGCCGTCTTTGCCATGTTGCTGTGGGGGCGATACCGCTATGATCTTGTTGCCTTTTCTGCCCTCATGCTGGGCGTCGTTCTGGGTGTTGTACCCACCAAGGAGGCCTTCTCGGGCTTTGGCCATCCGGCCACTCTGGTGGTGGCGCTGGTGTTGGTTGTCTCGGCCGGGTTGGTGCGCTCCGGTGCTGTGTTCCTGATCACCCGCACATTGGTGGATGCCAGCCGCTCATTGGGCACACATATCGCCATCATGGGGGGGATTGGTGGTATTTTGTCGGCATTCATGAACAACGTCGCCGCCCTGGCCCTGCTGATGCCAGTAGACGTGCAAACCGCCCGCAAAGCCAAACGATCCCCCGGCATTAGCCTGATGCCTCTGAGTTTTGCCACCATTCTGGGTGGTATGGCCACTTTGATCGGCACACCTCCCAATATCATCATCGCCTCCATCCGCGAAGATGCATTGGGCGCGCCATTCAAGATGTTCGATTTTGCGCCCGTGGGCGGCATTACCGCCATCGCCGGGCTGTTGTTTGTTGCCCTCATCGGTTGGCGGCTGATCCCCCAACGCGAGGACGCAACCCTGCAAGCCGCAGAAATAGCTCAATATATTGCAGAACTCACCGTGCCCGAAGACTCTGCACATATCGGCAAACGTCTGATTGAACTGGAGGAGGCCGCCAACAAGGCCGATGTTGCTATCATCGGCCTGATCCGCGATGGAACGCGCCGCTACGGCTCGGCGATCAACGCGGTTTTGCGCCCCGCGGATGTGCTGGTGCTGGAAGCCAGCCCCGATGCACTGGATGAGTTCCGCTCTGCCTTGTCGCTCAATTTCTCGGATGATCAACGCGAGGAGTTGCTCAAGGCCGATGGTGACGGGCTTGATCTGATCGAGGTGGTTGCCACCACAGAAAGCCGCCTGCATGGCAAAACAGCGCAAGGCATCGGGCTACATTGGCGTCAACGCTCGGTTCTGATGGGGATTTCACGCAGTGGTCGCAAGATCACCAAACAGGTGCGCAAAACGGCCATTCAGGCCGGCGATATCCTGTTGTTGCTGGTCCCCAAGGACAAAGGCGCGGATGTTACTGATTGGCTGGGATGCCTGCCCCTGGCGGATCGGGGGCTGGCGGTGACGCAAAACTCGAAAACTTGGCTGGCGATTGGCCTGTTCGGCGCCGCAGTAGCCGCCGCCAGCTTTGGCCTGCTTTACCTGCCTGTTGCCCTGGGCCTTGTGGTCGTGGCCTATGTGCTGGCGCAGATTGTCCCACTGAAAGAACTGTATGACCATATTGAATGGCCCGTTGTGGTATTGCTCGGCTCGATGATCCCGTTGGGCGCCGCGTTGCAAGACGTGGGAGGCACCGAACTGATTGCCGGTACGTTGGTGAACCTGACCCAAGGCATGCCCGCCTGGGCCATTCTGACCGTATTGATGATCGTCACAATGAGCCTGTCGGACGTGTTGAACAACACCGCCACAACCATCGTGGCCGCCCCGGTGGGCATCCAGATGGCTCAGTCCCTGGGAGTGTCGCCCGATCCCTTCCTGATGGCGGTGGCGATTGCCGCATCCTCGGCCTTTCTCACCCCCATCGGACACAAGAACAACACGCTGATCCTTGGCCCTGGTGGGTACAAATTCGGCGATTACTGGCGCATCGGGCTACCACTGGAAATACTGGTGGTGGCCGTGTCGATCCCGGCCATTCTGGTGTTCTGGCCATTGTGAGGCCTCACCCCAAGGTCATAGTGGCCAGATAAAGGGAATCAGCGCCGAGGCCAGAAACCCAACGCTCAGATTAAGCGGGATACCGACCTTCAAAAAGTCAGTGAACTTATACCCGCCGGGGCCATAGACCATCATGTTGGTCTGATAGCTGATCGGCGTGGCGAATGTTGCACTGGCGGCAAACATCACCGTCACCACCAGCGGGCGTGGATCAACTCCGAGGCTGATTGCCAACCCGATGGCCACAGGTGTCAGCACCACCGCCACCGCATGGTTGATCAGCTCAGACAAGGCCGAGGTCAGCAAATAAATCGACCAGACAATAAAGAAGGGCGAGAACCCGGCGATAAAGGGCGTAAGAGCGCCCACAATCAAATCAACCGCACCGGATGTTTCCAGCGATGTGGCCACGGCCAGCATGGCAAAGATCAGCGCCAACAGACGCCCATCCACGAAGGAAAATGCCTCATCTGAATCGATGCAGCGGGTCAGAAAGACAACGGCCATCGCCAAGACGGCCAACAGCAAAATCGGCGCCACACCGAAGGCCGCCAACGCCACGATTCCGGCCAAAGCGGCCAGGGCAATCGGGGCATGTGAGCGCCGGTAGGCCCGCGCCGAAGGATGCGAGACATCAACCATGTCCATCTCGCGCGCCAAGCGCTGAATGTCCTCAGGCGCCCCTTCAAGCAGCAACGTGTCCCCCACCCGAACCACCAGATCATCCAGCTGGCGCCCGATATTCTGGTTTCTGCGGTGCACGGCCAGTGGGTAAACGCCATAGCGCCGTCTGAGCCGCATCTCGCCCAGGCTGCGCCCCACCATTTTGCACCCCGGTGTAATAAGGACTTCCACCGTGGAGGTTTCCACCGCCGAGACCTGATCCACGCGCTTGAGCTCTTTATTGCTTTGCAAACTCAGCAATTCAGTCATCCGGGTGCGCAAAACGATCCGATCCCCCAATTGCAGGGTCACGCCCTTGAGGTTGCGCCGCAGAGATAGATCACCACGGATCACATCAATCAGCCGCACACCTTCACGCTTGAACAATTGCACACCTGTCACGTCACGCCCGATCAGGTTGCTCTCGGGTGGGACGACGGCCTCGGTAAAGAACTTCATCTTGCTTTTGTCAGACAAAATATCGGCCATACTGTCGCGTGCAGGCAGCAAATGCGGGGCGATGAAACGCAAGTATATCATCCCCCAGATCACCAGCACGATGGCCAGCGGGGTGATCTCAAATATCGTGAACGCCTCCATGCCCGCCGCCCGCGCCACGCCGTCCACAAGCAAGTTCGTCGAGGTGCCAATCAGCGTGAGAGTGCCCCCCAGGATTGCCGCATAACTCAGCGGTATCAGCATCTTAGAGGCCTGAACGCCCAAGGTTTTTGACAGTTGCACAAAGACCGGGATCATCACCACCACCACCGGTGTGTTGTTCATAAATGCCGAGGCAATCACCACAAACCCCAAAAGCATGGCAATCGCAATGCGAGGGTTTACCCTGGCTTGCCTTTCGGCCATCGCCGTGAAGGCATCCAATGCGCCGGTGCGCACCAAGGCCCCCATGACGATAAACATCGCCGCAATGGTCCAGGGCGCCGGATTGGACAGCACATGTAGCGCGTCT
>Ga0209345_10005692_pt1 | contig 11478 bp, 10 predicted proteins | sample Cruoilmetagenom7_FD_187294 | JGI IMG/M metagenome (GOLD analysis project Ga0209345, IMG submission 187294) | Oil polluted marine microbial communities from Coal Oil Point, Santa Barbara, California, USA - Sample 7 (SPAdes) (version 2) | ecosystem: Environmental > Aquatic > Marine > Oil seeps ...
TCCGATCTAGCCCCGCCAGATCACCGGCCTGCTCGTAGAAATGCACGGGCGTGAAGACCAGTTCGATCGCCCATTTGGTGGCCAGACCCTCGGCTTCGAGCGGGTTGGCAAGGCCAAGCCCGCACACCGTCAGATCGGGCCGCGCAGCGCGGCAGCGATCCAGTTGCAGATCGACATCCTGTCCCTCGCTCAGCACCGGGCCCTCCGCCAGCAGGTCCAGGTCGGGTCCGACGATGTTGGTGTGGATATAGGGGGCACCGACTTCGATGGCCGTCATGCCGCATTCGCGGGTCAGGAACCGGGCCAGCGGGATTTCAAGCTGACTGTCGGGAAAGAAGAACACGGACTTGCCGCGCAGGCTTTCAGACGCTTGCGCCACGGCGCGGCGCGCCCGGTCACGCGGAGCGGCGGTAACGCGATCGAAGACCTCTTGTGTGACGCCGAATTCCGTTGCGATGGCGGCAAGCCATGCAGTCGTGCCTTCCTCGCCGAAGGGGAAAGGCGCCGCGATGTGACGGGCACCGCGCCGTTCCAGCGCCGCGTGTGTATCCCCCAGAAAGGGTTGGGTCAGTGCGAAAACGGTGTTTTCGCCCACACCGAACTGATCGGCCGCGCGGGGTGCAGGCAGGACACGGATCGGGCCGATGCCCATCTGTTCGAGAAGGCCGATCGCCTGCTGTTCAACCACATCCGGGAGCGCGCCGACAAGCATCAACTCGCGCGCATCGGTCGCGGGAAGGACCGGCACCATCGAGGCAAGGCAGGCGTCCTCGCCTTGCGTGAAGGTTGTCTCGATCCCGGAGCCCGAGAAGTTCAGGACACGGACGTGGGGGGCATAGGCCTGGGTCATCCGCTCGGCTGCGCGGGACAGATCAAGCTTGATCACTTCGGAGGGGCAAGACCCGACAAGGAACAGCTGCTTGATATCCGGTCGCCGCGCCAGAAGCTGCGCCACGACCTTGTCCAGCTCGTCCTGCGCATCGGCCATTCCGGCAAGATCCGTCTCTTCGAGAATGGCGGTGCCGAATCGGGGTTCGGCAAAGATCATCACACCGGCGGCGCTTTGCAGCAGGTGCGCGCATGTGCGCGATCCGATCACGAGGAAAAACGCATCCTGCATCTTGCGGTGCAACCAGATGATTCCGGTCAGGCCGCAGAAAACCTCGCGCTGGCCGCGCTGCTTCAGGATCGGTGTGTCGCGGCAACCCGTCGTGGCGGGTAGAGGGCTATCGAGGCTCATGCGATACCCTCCGCCTGCAAACGCGCCAAGCGAAGTTTCCAGATGAACTGGGCCGCGTTGATCACATAGGTCGCATAGGCGGCCAGAGCCAAAAGCATGAGATCGAAAGGTGTCATGGAATTGGTGTAAAGCGCCCAAACATAGGCGGTATGCAGGGCAATCACGGCGAAGCTGAACACGTCCTCCCAGAAGAACGCTTCGGCGAAAAGATACTGTCCGAACACGACCTTCTCCCAGATCGCGCCGGTCACCATGATCAGGTAGAGAAAGCCCGTCTTGACGAGGACCGAGATCGTTGCGGCGTCGTAGCCCTGACCGGTCGCCAGATACCGAAGAACCAGACCCAGCGACACCAGGAACACCAGGAACTGAACAGGGGCCAGAATACCTTGCACCAGGGTCCAGATAGTGTTGTCGCGGCGCACCCGTTCTTCCTCTGTGTAGAGGCCCTGGCGTTCCGCTTTGCTGGTGATGCTTTGCGACATCTTCGACTCCGTTGGCGTAGGTCTTAGCAAACTGTAGCGGCGAAATTTCAAAAGTGTCAATTAAAACTTACACAAACGCACTGTAAGTTTCAGAGTGTCAGTCTGCTCGAACATCTGACGCGAGGCGTAGTAAATTATTGTTTTTATTGTTTTTATTTTTGTTGCCCAGCCGCCTTGTCGCGCTAACTTGCTTGATGTGTCTATTGTCTTTGACATTTATCTCGCAAAGTCCGACAATCTCCTGAGTCGTAAGTTTACATTCAGTGCGATGCTCTGAAGGCTGAGATGCTCAGACAGGTCCCGGAGGGCGCAATGTCGGGAAGACCCACAGAGAACCATCCGAGGGATCATGGCGCGCCTGCAATCAAGGGGGCTGCACAAGTCAGCAATCTTGCCAGCCGGGTGATCAGCCTGCTGCGTCAGAAGGCATCCCCGGATCGGCCCTCGGTCTCGGAACATATTGTCGAGAAGCTCTTGCTCGCCGCCAGCGATCCCGCCGGCTTCGATCCCGAGGCCACGATGGATATGTTGCGCCGCGCGCAACTGTCAGATCAGGAGATACTTGAAACCTACATCCCCGAGGCAGCCCGGCGTTTAGGGTGCTTCTGGAATGAAAGCGTGATGAGCTTTGCCCAGGTTACAATCGTGGCCGCGCGGCTGCAGCTCATGGTGCGGGAGGTCGAGATTGATCATCCCCGCAAAAACGCGCGTGCCGACGCAGGCTCTGAGTTGAGCATTCTCGTTGTCGTTTGCGAAAATGAAATGCACACCCTGGGTTGTGTCACGCTCGCCGCCAGCCTGCGCAACAGTGGACATTCCGTTCGGCAATTGGTGGGTGCGACGCAATCCGACTTCCGCAAAGTGGTGAAGCAGGATTGGTACGATCTGATACTGTTTTCCTGTGCTCGTAAGCAAAGTCTTGAATTTGTATCCTCACTCGTTATTTACGCCCGTACAAATTTGCGGACTGCCCCGCCGCTGATCATTGGCGGCGCTGTTCTTGCTGAAATATCCGATGCGGCGGAACGAACTGGCGTGGATCTTGCGACGAATGACTTGCAACTCGCACTCAAACTTGGCGACACGCGGTGCCTCGACAAGAACCTTGTGGCCGAATAAATGACGAAGGATGGCTCCAAATTCTGGTCAAGTGGTTCGGTACCACTGATCGAACCGGAGTTCCTCAAAAGCATCGTCGCGGCAGCGTCGGACATTGCTTTGGTGATCTCGCGCGATAGCGTTATCCAATCCGTTCTGATCAACAGCAACGACAACTCCTACGGTAACCTTGATCATTGGGAAGGCCGGCGGATCCAGCAGTTTCTGACCGTCGATAGCGTGCCTAAATTCGACACCGCCGCCAGGCGTTTCGCGGAGGGCGATGCGACTCTGCGGCCCATCGAGTTGAATCATTCGGACAATGCGATCTGGGAATTCCCGATCAGGTATACGTTTCACCGGATCGGGAGCGATGGTGAAATCCTGCTTCTCGGGCGTGATCTGCGCCTTATGGCCGAAACACAGCAGCATCTTGTGCAGGCGCAGATGGCGCTCGAACGCGGCTATGAGGCGCGGCGCGAATTCGACTCGCGGTATCGGATGCTTTTGTCGACGACCCGCGATGCGATCGTGTTCGTCTCGGTGGGCACCGGGCGCATCAAGGACATCAACGATCCCGCCGCCAGCCTTCTCGGGGCGTCGCGGGATGATCTGACGGGCTCGACCTTCGCGCAGGAGTTCAAGGACAAGCGCAGCGGTGAATTCGTTGAATCGCTCGTCAATCTGGCGATATCGGAATCCGTGTCGGATCTTGAGGTGCAGACGCGGCGCAGCCGCAAGCGCGTGACCATTACGCCGACGGTTTTCCGGGCCGGAGGAGAGCGTGTCCTGATCTGCCGCATGGACCCGGGCGAGGATGCCCGTGTCGTGGACGACCAGCTGTCCGTGAACCTGTTCACACTGTATCACAACGGGGCCGATGCGGTTGTCTTCACGGATTCCAAGGGTGTGATCGCAGCGGCCAATGACAGCTTCCTGAACATGGCGGACGCGGCCCATATGTCCGATATCAAGGGGCGCAGCCTTTCCGACTTTCTGGCGCGCGGGCAAATCGACCTGAATGTTCTGATCGACAATGCCCAACGGTCCGGCAACATGCGGATGTATTCCACGCAGCTGGTCAACGACTATGGCGGAAAGGTCGCCATCGAAGTGGCCACGACCTGGCTGAACGACCGCAGTAGCCCCGCCATTGCCTTCGTGCTGCGCGACGTGAGCCGTGTCGATACCGTGCGCAAGCCGGTGACTGCCGTGGATGAAGGATCTCAGCACAGCGTGATGGAGCTTGTGGGGTCCGCGACGCTGAAAGAGATTGTCGCAGAGACCACCGACGTGGTCGAAAAGATGTGCATCGAGACAGCCGTGACACTGACACGCAACAACCGTGTGGCCGCCGCCGAGATGCTGGGCCTTTCGCGGCAGAGTCTTTACGTGAAGCTGCGCAAGTACGGGCTTCTGAGCAAGGACAGCGACGACTGAGGCGCACGCCTGGTCAGACGACTCTCCTGTCCAATCCAGAAAATTTACAACGCTTCGGAGCTGCGGTTTTTCTTGCGCCGACTCGAAATGTAATGTTTTAGTTTACACATGACTGTAAACCAAACCTTACACATCCGCACATTGCCAGAACCGGTCGCCATGCTGCGGCTGATCAAGCCGATCACGTGGTTTCCCCCGATGTGGGCCTATCTCTGCGGCGCGATCTCATCCGGTGTTTCGCCTTCTGGTCAGTGGGGCATGGTGCTGCTCGGCGTAGCGCTTGCGGGCCCCATCGTCTGCGGAATGTCACAGGCCGCCAATGACTGGTGCGATCGGCATGTGGATGCGATCAACGAACCTGACCGGCCCATTCCTTCGGGACGGATACCGGGTCGCTGGGGTCTGTGGATCGCTCTTGCAATGACGTTCTTGTCCCTTTTCGTCGGTTGGCAACTGGGTCCCTGGGGTTTTGGCGCCACGGTCATCGGTGTTCTGGCGGCATGGGCCTATTCGGCTGAACCCGTGCGCCTGAAACGTTCGGGCTGGTGGGGACCGGGCGTGTGTGGCCTGTCCTATGAAACGCTTCCCTGGATCACGGGCGCCGCTGTGCTGAGCGCGGGCGCTCCATCCTTGCCGGTGATCGTCATCTCGCTGCTCTATGGGATCGGGGCGCATGGCATCATGACGCTCAATGATTTCAAGGCGCTGGAAGGAGACCGGAAGATGGGGCTGAACTCCCTGCCGGTCACCATGGGCCCCGAGCGCGCCGCGCGGCTGGCCTGTTGGGTCATGGCGGTTCCGCAAGTCGTGGTGATTGCGCTTTTGTTCCTGTGGGACAAGCCCTTTCATGCCGCCGCAATCGCCGTGCTTCTGGTCCTGCAATTCTGGGCGATGCGCGTCTTGCTGACGGACCCCAAGGGCCGCACGCCCTGGTACAATGGCACCGGCATTACCCTTTACGTCAGCGGCATGATGATCGCAGCTTTCGCGTTGCGCAGCATCGAGGTGGCACTATGACCCTGTCGTGGTTTGCCATCTTCCGTCTTGGCCTTGTGCAGATGTGCATCGGTGCGGTCGTTGTGCTGACCACGTCGACACTCAACCGCCTGATGGTCGTGGAACTGGCGCTGCCGGCACTTCTGCCCGGTTTTCTTGTCGCTCTCCACTACGGCATACAGATCACGCGACCCAACTGGGGGTTCCGGTCCGATACTTCCGGCAACCGCACGCGCTGGATCATCGGAGGCATGGCGATCCTGTCGTCAGGGGCCTTTCTCGCGGCCCTCGCAATCCCCTTGTTCGCGGCAAGTTTCGGGCTTGGCATGGCGCTATCCGTTCTTGCCTACGCAATGATCGGCTTGGGCGCGGGGGCGTCGGGTACATCGCTTCTGGCGCTGCTGGCGACGGTCACCGCCCCGCGGCGCCGGGCTGCTGCCGCCACGATAACATGGCTGATGATGATTTTCGGGATCGCGGTCACCGCCGGAACCGTGGGGGCCTTTCTGGACCCCTACAGCCATCCTCTCCTGATGCGCATCGTCGGCGTCGTAACGCTCGGAGCCGTTTTGCTGACCACATTGGCGATCTGGCGGGTCGAGCGTGGCGTCGATGCGATGCCGGAGCTTGACGCCATGCCCTTCATGGAAGGGCTGCGCGAGGTCTGGGCCGAACCGAAGGCGCGGATGTTCACCCTTTTCGTGTTCCTGTCCATGACCGCCTATTTCATGCAGGAGCTCATCCTCGAGCCCTATGCAGGGCTCGTCTTTGCTTTCACGCCGGGGCAGTCGACTTCGCTGTCGGGCGCGCAGAACGGCGGCGTCTTTGTCGGGATGCTGCTGGTCGGGATCGCGGCCACGGGCCTGCGCATCGGATCACTGCGGGGATGGGTGGTTGCCGGGTGCCTTGGCTCTGCGGCAAGTCTGGGGGTTGTTGCCCTTCTTGGCCCGATGGGCCCCGGTGCGCCTTTGGTGCCCGCAGTGGTGTCCTTGGGCATATTCAACGGAATGTTTGCGGTTGCCGCCATCGGGTCGATGATGGCGCTGGCCGGTGAAGGGCGCGGTGCCCGCGAGGGCACGCGCATGGGTCTGTGGGGCGCTGCTCAGGCGATTGCCGCCGGGTTTGGCGGCTTGCTGGGCGCGGCCTCGGTAGATGCGCTGCGCGCGCTGCTGGGCGAGGATGCCCCGGCCTTCGGCATCGTCTTCGTGGCGGAAGCCGCGTTGTTTCTGGCAGCGGCCTTGATGGCCTCACGTATTATGGAAAGCCGCCGCGGCGGTGCACAACTGGTTCCGGGAGAATGAACATGTATGATGTTGTCGTTGTGGGCGCAGGCCCATCCGGTGCCACTGCCGCCGAAGACCTGGCGCGCTCGGGGATCAAGGTGGCCATGCTGGACAGGGATGGACGGATCAAGCCCTGCGGTGGCGCGATACCGCCGCGTCTGATCGCGGATTTCGACATTCCCGACAGCCAGATCGTCGCCAAGATCACCACGGCCCGGATGATCTCGCCCACCGGGCGGACGGTGGACATTCCGATCGAGAACGGTTTCGTCGGCATGGTCGACCGCGAGCATTTCGACGAGTTTCTGCGCAGCCGTGCGGCAAGTGCGGGTGCCACGCGGCTGACCGGCACCTATCTGCGGATCGAAAGGGACGATGCGGGAACCCATGTCGTCTATCGTGAAAAAGCCTCGAGCGAGGAGAAGCGCCTGACCACGAAACTTGTGATCGGCGCCGATGGTGCGCGCTCCAAGGTCGGGCGGACCGAAGTCCCGGGCGGGGACAAGATCCCCTACGTTCTAGCCTATCACGAGATCATCGAGGCGCCGGCGAAAACCGCCATCTATGATCCGGAACGCTGCGACGTGATTTATGACGGGGCCATTTCACCCGATTTCTATGGCTGGGTTTTCCCGCATGGCAAATCTGCAAGTGTCGGCATGGGCACTGAAGTGGACAGCGTCGACCTGAAGAAGGCAACCGCCGATCTGCGCACGGCTGCAGGGTTGACCGATTGCAAGACAATCCGTCGTGAAGGTGCGCCGATTCCCCTCAAGCCCCTTGATCGCTGGGACAATGGCCGTGATGTGGTGCTGGCCGGTGATGCGGCGGGTGTCGTTGCGCCATCCTCTGGCGAGGGCATATATTATGCCATGGTCGGCGGCCGCGTGGCGGCAACTGCGGCGGCAGCCTGCCTTGCCTCGGGTCGTGTGCGCGACCTCAAACTGGCGCGGCAACTCTTCATGAAGGAACACAAGATGGTGTTCCGGGTTCTTGCCTCGATGCAGAACGCGTATTATCGGTCCGATGAACGGCGCGAGCGCTTCGTTTCGCTTTGCCATGACATTGATGTGCAGCGCCTCACCTTCGAGGCTTACATGAACAAAAAACTGGTGCGGGCGCGTCCCATGGCGCATCTGAAGATCGGGCTCAAGAACCTCGCCCATCTTACCCGCCTGATCCCTGCGAGCCGCGTATGACATTGATGATACCTGCCTGGGTCGATGACGTTCTGACCCCCGTCGACAAACTTGAGGTGCACCAGCGCGGGCTGCGCCACAAAGCAGTGTCGGTCTTCGTGATCCGGGGCATGGATGTTCTGATCCAGCGCCGGGCCATGGGCAAGTATCATACGCCCGGCCTGTGGGCCAACACCTGCTGCACCCATCCCGATTGGGACGAGGCTCCAGAGGTTTGCGCCACGCGACGCCTGCGCGAGGAGCTGGGCATTACGGGCCTGCATCCCGAGCATCGCGACCGGGTCGAATACCGGGCCGATGTGGGCGCAGGACTGGTCGAACACGAAGTGGTGGATATCTACCTTGCTCGCGCAGACGCAGGCCTGAAGGTTGCGCCCAACCCTGACGAGGTGATGGAGGTTCGCTGGATCAACTATCAGGATCTGCAGGCCGAGGTGGCGCGCTGGCCCGACCGGTTCACGCCTTGGATGAAGATCTATCTGGCTGATCACAGCGACCGGATTTTCGGCCCGGATATGGTCTATCTGGCCAGCCTTTCGCAGGGCTGAAAGGCGATTTCCGCGCTCAGGCCGTCCCGCCTTCGATCAGGCTGAAACCTACGTCAATGATGCGGTCGCTCCGCGTGCCTTCCAGATGCCCAAGGATGCAGGCCGCGGCGGTCTCGCCGATACGCGCACGATGGGACGCTGTGGTCGTCAGCGGCACCGGTAGGCTCTGACCAAGGTCAAGGCCGTTGAAGCCCGCAATGGCGATCTGATCCGGCAGGCTGATGCCGCTTGCCATGCAGTGGAAAACACCGCCTACCGCCATGTCGTCATTCGAGAAATAGACAAGGTCGGGCCTTGGTGCATCGCGGTCCAGAAGCTGTGCAAGTCCGCGCCGGCCCAGCGCGACCGAGGATGGCTCTGCCAGGGTCAGACAACCCGCCAGCTCCAGCCCGGCCTCGTCCAAGCCTGACTTGAAACCCGCAAGACGCGCGCTTGCACGACGGTCGCGGGAAATGTCATGGCCGACATAGGCAAGGCTCCGGTAGCCTCGCGCGATCAGATGGCGCGCCATTGCCAACCCGGCAGAGCGATGCGACATCCCGACAGCCATATCCACAGGATCAGTGTCGATATCCATGATCTCGACCACCGGCAAATCGGCAGCGCGCAACAGCGCCCTGCTTGCCGACGTCATTTCACAAGGCGCGATGACGAGCCCGGCCGGTCGCCAGGACAGCAGATTGCGGATCAACTGTTCTTCCTGGCTGGAATCATAGTTGGAAATGCCCAGAACAGGGTGAAAACCCGCATGTTCCAGCCTGTCCTCAAGCCCCTTGAGCACATCCGGAAAGACGATGTTCGAGAGAGAGGGCAGGATGACCCCGACCTGATTCGACGGGCCGCCCGCCAGCGCACCAGCCAGGCGGTTGCGCAGGTAGCCAAGCGAGTCGGCGGCATCCTGCACTTTCAAGATGGTGTCCTGTGTGACGGCGGGGCTACCCCGCAGGGCGCGCGACACGGTAATCTCGCTGACTCCGGCCAGCGCGGCAACCTCTGACAGTGTTGGCTTTCGGGGACGTTTTGTCGTTTGCACGATGGTCTTCAAACCCTTGATATGACCGCAGAGCAGTCAGTGTTCATCTCAACCAAACTCTGGCCTTTCACGAATCGATTCTCATCATGGCACCGATTGACAGCGCTGTCATTCAGTGACAGCTTGACGCTCGGAGGAGATCTGACCTTGCGTATTCTGGTGACAGGAGCGGCCGGTTTCATCGGCCAGATGGTAGTCAGCGCGCTTTCAGCGCGTGACACATTGCTGTTGAATGGAACCGAACGTCGGATCGCGGCCATCCTTGCCACTGACATCGCAGAAGCGCCACTGGCCGATCTGGCCGCGCGGAACCGTCGGGTTCATGCCTTGCCGGGAACCCTGTCCGCGCCCGAGGTACTGGAGCGCATCGTCGAGGACGCGCCCGATCTGGTGATCCATCTGGCGGCTGTCGTATCCGGTCAGGCCGAGGCGGACTACGATCTGGGAATGACGGTAAATCTTCAGTCCACCATCGACCTGCTCGATGCGTGTCGCCGGATGCCGAAACCGCCGGTTTTCCTGTTCTCGTCTTCCGTCGCGGTGTTTTCCTGCGCGGCCAATGACACGATCTCCGAAGATACGCTGCCTGCTCCGCGGTCGTCCTATGGCACGCAGAAACTGATGGGCGAATTGCTTGTGCGCGATACCACGCGCAAGGGCTTCATCCTTGGCCGGAGCCTTCGTTTCCCGACAATCTCGGTCAGACCGGGTGCGCCGAACAAGGCAGCCAGCAGTTTTGCGAGCGGGATCATCCGCGAGCCTCTTGCGGGGCAGGAGGCAATCCTGCCGGTCGGGCGCGACCTGCGGCTGCATCTGGCGTCGCCTGACCGGGCACTCGCCTATACGCTTCATGCCGCCGGTCTGGCACAGGAGGCCATAGGTCCCGATACGACCCTGACCCTGCCCGGTGTGACTGTCACCGTTGGCGCAATGATCGACACATTGACGCGCGTGGCCGGACAAGAAGTCGCCGCGCGCATCAAGCCTGCACATGACCCGGCCATCGAAGCGATCGTCGCAAGCTGGCCGGGCCAGATCCTGACCCCGCGTGCCGAGGCGTTGGGATTTGTACCTGATACGGATTTTGCCGACCTGATCACGTCCCATATGGGCCGGATCGCGGCTGAATGACCCTAAGACCTGAAACCAAGCTCATGGGAGGAGCATCATGAAACATTTCTTCACCGGCCTTGTTGCGGCAACCGTTCTGGCCACTGGCGCGCAAGCGCAACAGAATATCGTTGTCGGCCACGCCCTGTCGCCGACCTCGCATTACGGTGTAGGCGCGCAAGCCTTCATCGACACGCTGACCGAACTGTCGGGCGGCGCATTCACCGGCGAGCAGGCCCCTGCGGGTCAGTTGGGCGGCGAGCGTGACATGATCGAGGGTCTGCAGATCGGCTCGCTGGATCTGGTGGTGACCTCGACCGGGCCGCTGGGCAACTTCGTTCCCGAAGTCTTCGCCCTCGACCTGCCATTCCTGTTCCGTGACTACGACCATGCGCGCAAAACGCTGGACGGTGAAATCGGTCAGGAACTGCTTGCCAAGATCGGCGAGAACAATCTGGTTGGCCTGGCCTGGTCCGAGAACGGTTTCCGTCACGTGACCAACTCGCAGCGTGCGGTTCGCACGCCTGCAGACCTCGAAGGTCTGAAGCTGCGCACGATGGAAAACAAGGTCCACATGACCGCTTTCAGCGGGATGGGCGCCGCACCGACGCCAATGGCCTTCCCCGAACTCTTCACCGCGCTGCAGCAGGGCGTTGTTGATGGGCAGGAAAACCCTGTGACCGTGATCACCGCCTCGAAATTCTGGGAAGTACAGAAGTACGTCTCGCTGACGGGTCACGTGTATTCGCCCGCAGTTGTCTTGGCGTCGCCGGTGCTGTTCGATGGCCTGACCGACGAGCAGAAGGGCTGGTTCATGGAAGCGGCCAAGGCATCCGCTGCCGCAACCCGCGCCGAAGTGAACCGTCTTGAAGAAGCAGGCGTTGCCCTGCTGCGCGAAAACGGCATGGAAGTGATCACCGACATCGACAAGGCGCCTTTCGCAGCCCTCGCCGAAGCTTCCTACTCGGTCTACACGGACCAGTATGGCACCGAGATGGTGGATCGCATCAAAGCGGTGGAATAATCCTCACCGCATAGGTCAGACC
>Ga0209345_10005693_pt1 | contig 11478 bp, 13 predicted proteins | sample Cruoilmetagenom7_FD_187294 | JGI IMG/M metagenome (GOLD analysis project Ga0209345, IMG submission 187294) | Oil polluted marine microbial communities from Coal Oil Point, Santa Barbara, California, USA - Sample 7 (SPAdes) (version 2) | ecosystem: Environmental > Aquatic > Marine > Oil seeps ...
ACCCAACGTCCCGCCTGAGCCAGTCGAGAGGGGTTCTCCTCTCACGACGGAAGAGACGAGGTTGGTGAGGCTGGGCCGCCCCTCAAGCGCGAATTGGGCACCTCCGACAATGGCATCGTTCAAGACGGCACCAAATTGGGCAGAAAGGTCCGCAAACCCGTCGACCGACATCTCGAAAATTACGGCTTCCACCAATACCTGTGAAGGGCGGCGATCAAGGAATTGGATCATCTCGACGATATCGCGCAGGCGTTCTTGGGGCGCGGTGATCAACAGCGTGTTGGTTTGTGTTTCAGGCACGATCCGAATGTTGGATTGCTGGCCGGTGTCATTTTGCGTTTGGTTGGTGATGGCACGCAACACCACATCAGCAAGGATGGTGGCATCGGCATAGTTCAATTCGATTGCGCGGGATGTGACATTATTACGCTGGGTGTCGAGGCGCGCGGCGAGGGTCCGCAGCTGACGGCGCATGTCCTCGGGGCCAGTCACCACAAGGGCATTTGACCGTTGGTCGACAGAAACGGCAGCACCGGGTGGAATAATTTCCATTGATTGAATTACTTCAAGAACTTCGGACGCATTGGCATTGCGCAGGCGGATCATTTCGATGGGCCGTTCGCTTGGCCTGTCGAGCCGTTCAATCAGATTTTCGATACGTGCATGGTTCTTGCCTCGATCCGACAAGATCAACAGGTTGGAGCGCGGCACCGACGTGATCACGGCCTCGGCGGGCAAAAGGGGGCGCACCACCTCGATGATTTCGTTCAACGGAACGTTGTGCACTTCGATCACCCGGGTTTGAAAGTCACCACGGCCACCCGAAGGTGTGCCAGAGGATAATTCGCGTGCGACATTCATCGGCACGATTCTATCCGCCCCGTTTCCTGTAACAATGGTCAGACGATTCAGCTCTAGAACATTGAGGAAGACATCATAGAGATCTGCGGGGCTCAGTTGTTTGGGGGCCAAAATGGTCACTGTGCCGCGCACAGCGGGATCAATGACAAAGCCGCGGCCTGTGGCCTCAGATACGATCTCAACGAAACTGCGTAGATCAGCATCGCGCAGATCAAGCTGAACCTGTGCGCGAACTGGCGTAGCCACGAGGCACGCAATGAAAAATGCCTGCGTTGCCACAAGCACCAAGGCGACGAAAGCCGCCCGAGTATGAATGATTGCGGTCATAACCTGCTCTGCCATTTGTTGTTTTTCGAAAACTTTTTTATTGTTATTGGTCAGACCATAACCGATCGTGGGTATTATTGCATCCCCAACAATCGAATTTTGAAAACTGTGGTCTTCGGGATTCATTCGCGAAAACCGAGCAATTCTGGTTGGTCTGCACCAACATCAACCCACAGGCCCATCTCGTCAATTCGGGCAATAACTGTGCCATCGGTCAGGGTATCACCCACCCGTATGATTTGATCTCCGGTCGGGTGAGACACCAACCCCCAGACGACATTGCCGGCCTGTATCACGCCTTTGAGCTCATACCCAAGTGAACTGAGAGGTGGTTTTGGTGGTGCGGGAGGCTGTTTTTCCTCGACCACCACTGGTGCTGGAGGGGCCGGGGGCGGCGCTGGTGGTTCAGGTGAACCAAAGAGTGCAGGCCACACGAGTGCTGTGTCGTTTTCATTTGTGTTCGCCTCAATTTCAGCGACCGCGCGCGCGACTATGGCGGGTGCTGCACGCGGCGTAGGGGCTGCCAATCCAGCAGACAGCTCTAGTCCGGCAAGCACAGTGGCCGCCAGCATCAGCAGTGTGAAAAAAGCCGCAGTCAAACGCATTCGTATAACCCTAACATCAACAATGCCTTGTTTTGTAGACCAATTGGGCCATTCGTGGTAACCGATAAAGCAATCAATATAACAAAAAGAGCAGCGAATGAAGGCAGGAACCCAAGCACTGGCCATATTTATTGGCCTATCCATCGTCCTATTGACGGGTTGTACGGAAATCGCAGGTACTGGCCAGCGGGGTTTCGCGACGCGGTATAACACAGCGCGTACCGCTCTTGAGAAGGGAAATTATGCGACTGCCGGTAGGCTTTACGAACGTATGCTGTCCCAATCCGGGCCTTTGAACGACCGCATTCAGGTTGAATATGCGCATACCATGTTGCGATCGGGTCAATATGAAAAGGCATCCCAGTTAGCGGGCGACGTCGCCAAGAACAATAACGGGTCAACGCGTGCGGCGGCGCTTTCAGTGAAAGGCACGGCGGATCATGAGGTCGCTTTGAAACTGTTGCGCAATGGCGACCAAGCAAACGCTACTGCACGTTTGCAAGCCGCGCAAAAGGCGCTGGACGAAGTGCTTAAATCCCATCCCGACTTTGATCCGTTGGGGTCTCTTGCCGGGCGGCAAGCCGGCATTGCGGCACTGCTCAAAAAATTGAGCTAGAGCAAAGAGCTTCATTCTGCTTGAGGCACCAATGTGAGCGTGGCCGCGACATTACCGGATGTCTGGGCCGCTTCTATGCGAAACACAGATATGTCGTAGCCCCATGCAGGGTCTAACCCCGACAGCCAGTCGGCCAGTCGCGTGAAGCGGACGTTATCAAAACGCAACGCGACGACCCCGTCACTGTCGCTGCTCAACTCGCGGACCGCACCGCGCAGGCCCGCGCCGATCAGGTCTTGTTCAATCTCGCTGGTTCCAACCGCCTGACGCGAGCCGCGCCGGGGTGATTGCTCAAGTGCTTGCGCCTCGCCAACCCTGTCTTGCACCCATAGGTTCAGGGCCACGGCTTGGGTGCGTCCGGAAAGCGCAGTTTCCCGTGCGTCCTGCAATGGCAACAACACGCCCAACACTATCCCGGCCGGTAGAACGATCAGAACGAGCAATCCCAAAAGCAGCCGTTCGCGCGGTGCCAGCCGCATCAGCATGTCAATTAGCCGGGCGCTCATTTGTCGGCCCCGGATCGGGCTGCGACCCGTAATTCAGTGCGCACAGTGCTGGCCCCCTCATCGACCCGCGTATCAATAACGGTGATTTCAAGCTCTGCTTCTGATAAGGCTGCCGCCAACCGTTCCGCAGCGGCAAAGTCCGTGACTTGCAGGATCATGGCAAGAGTTTCATCGCCTGTATAAATAACCGCGCGTGTTTCGGCGCCCTGCGATGCAATGATCTTGGCTGCCCGATTGAAAAGCTGCATTGGGTCTGTTCGGGTCACCGGACCGACCGCCTTCGATTGCAGCCGAGCAAGCGCTTGGCTGACCTGAATACGCACATCAAGCACCGGTCCGGTTTTGATGAAATGATCCTGAACCAAAGAGGTTGTATTGGCCGTAATCTCGCTTGTTTCAGCCGTGATCCGATTTAACACTATCAGTTGAGATGCAGTCCAGAGTCCGGCCGCGATCAACCCAAGAACAAGGGGCCAGCGCCACGGCAGAACCCGCCGAGCAAAAGTGGCACGTGCCATCTGAGGATCCAGGCGCAAATCCATCTGCGCTTCACCATGGCCCAACACTTGCGGTGTAGATAGGCCCAGCGCATCTGCCTGAGTGACATCCGTAATCACCGGGATGCCGCGCGCTTCGAATAGCGCTTCAAATGGCCGTTGCGCTGGGCCAATCCGCAACAAAGCCTTGGGGGCCGGATCTGTATCTTGCAAGGCACGATCCAGTAATGCCAGCGCGGTGTCTGCGGGGGCACCGAACCCATCTTCGGGGCCAAGACGCACGGCGACACCATGTGGCGTTGCGGCAATGCTCCAAAGGGCAGGCACAGTCGGCAAGGCGAGGTAATCCGGCAGCACGGCGCGGCATTGCGTTCCTGCTCGGTCGCGCCACGCTTCGACCAACGCTCGGTCCGCTACCAGAACCCGTGACCAGTTATCGCCGATGGCCCGAGTCTGAAACGGCCGCATTTCGGCGGCTTGCGCGTCTACCCCAACATGATCCCGCAGTTGCCGACGCGCCACTTGTTCCCGGTTTTGTCCGCGCAAGCCCTTGGGCAGATCAAGGGCCAATGCCGGCACATCGCTGCCCGGCACCAGCATGATCTGGCGTGCGCCCAAAGCCTGATCCGTCACAGCGCCAGCATGCACGAAATCCGCGCTGATTTCCTGAAACGGATCGGATAATGCCACGCGTGTTCCTGCTGTTGTTGGAGTGATTAATATCCGAACAATCATGCCGTTCTAAATCGGTTTGATCAAGGGTGCTTTCATCAGAACTGTGTGACCCGCCACTCAATCTGGGTGCCCACGGGCGCGGCTTCGCGCCGAAACAGCACCCGGCGGCTTGCGCTGCGTGTATCTAGGGTTGCGATAATGGCAGCACCAAACCAGTTTGAACCAACCGCGTATCGCGTCGGATTTACCGCATCAGGGTTTTCGGGGTCGGTCGAAAGCCCCAGTTCCTCAAAAAAGACGTCAAGCGAAGTGTAGGGATCTTTTTGGCGCCGCAGCACGATGCCTTCGAGCCGAGCAATAGAGAGTTGCGGCAACATTGCAGCCAACACGTTGATACCTGCCGAGTTAACGTTGACCCGACTGTTTGTTGGGAGCGCGGTGGCGTGACGCCGGAGGAGTTTAAGGTCCTCGGGTTGAAGTGCGATCAGTGAGGCAAGTTGATCAATGAGCAGGATGCCGCCGCCCAGTGGTGAGATGGGTGGGTTTAAACCGCTAAAGGCAGTGCTGTTCGACGGGCCTTGAGGCGACAAAAAGTCCACGATTGCATCGCCCTTCTGCGGGGCTAGACCGATCCTGCTCAGCAACACCTGCCACCCCTCGTGCGCGAGTGTGTCGTCTGGGTTAGCAAGCCAGTTGAGGTTAAAAAGTGCCTGCTGATCGGTGATTACACCAGACACCCTGCCGTGGGCCAAAGGCACATCAATGGTCGTCTGTGCCCAAGTGTCGTTTAAGCTGTCTACGGCTCCCTCGTGTAGATCGCGGTCTAGCAGGACACGCCCCAATGCTTCGAACGCATCCAACGCATGGGTCAATGCGTCAGCCTCCTGTGTTGCGACAAGCCGCACACGCCCGCCTTCCGCGCGTGACAGTAACAACGTGGCCGCCGCCGCAAGCGCTGCAACAATAATCAATGCGTTAACAAGCACGAACCCCGCTGCGCGGTTTGAGGGCGCACGCGCTTTCATTGTAGCGTCTGAACAAGGCGCAGATTGCCATGTCGCTCGGTTTGCAAAGTCACTTCGACGGCTATTGGCAATATACTGAAACTGGCCGAGGGCGGTGCGCCGATGCTATCCTGATCAACGCTGACCTCTTGGACGATAATCAGGGCACCCATTGGCGGAGTGTCACCCGCCACCCATCCAACATCGGGCCAAAATGTACGCAACGTCAGTGAGCGCACGCCGCTGAGCACTGTCATATCGGCACTAAGCTGGTTTGAATCTGCGGGTAATAGCGCAGGCCAGAAACGCCGTATGAGCGTGCCTTGAGCGGCGTCAACTGACCATTCCGCACGGTGTCTGTCAGTATGTGCAGGCGCAAATGTTTTTTGACCCGCAAGTGACAAACCCAGAAGCGTGCCGTCCTGCGACAGATCCACGGCGCGATGCGGTGCGCCTTGGGGTGGGTAAAACAACATCGGCACCACCGAAGTCAGATCATTTCGCAACAGCGCCACCGCATTGCCAAGTTCTGCTGTGTCGCTGTCGATCTGGGTCAAACGTTCAGAAATCCGCATCGTCCCGGTCAGGCTTTGTAAGCCCATTATCGCCACCATGGCGAACAGGGCCATCGCGACAACCAATTCAATCAGCGACAGACCCGTATCGGCAGGATAGAACTGTTTGCGTATCACAAGCCACCTCCCGGTAGATAGACAACAATTCGAGCCCGAACACCGCGTTCAGATTGAGCCGAGATGGCGACCTGAACCACGCCGCTGACTGTGGGCAAAGTTTCGGTGGTGATGGCAAAACTTTGCCCGCCTAACTGCATTATATCGCCGAGCCCAATTGCGCCACCACCAGGCAGCCGCAATTCTTCCGCCCGGTTCCGCGTTGCGAGTTGCGCCAGCATTCGGTCTTTTACACCGCCAATGGCGACCCGCGCTTGATCAGTCGCACGCAATGCCGCGATGCTGCCCATGGCCAGTATAAACACGGCAATCACCAATTCCAGCAGAGTGATGCCCTGTTCGGGTTTGAATTTGCGTAGCGTCAACCTTGGCCGCATGACATCCCCGCACTCCCATCGCTACGGCAAACAATGCGGCGACTGCCATCTGGTGCAAACAAGAGGGTAAAGGGCGAAACGCGGCCATCTGGCAACAACACGATATGGGGGGTTTTTGGCCCTTGGCGAGGAGCCCCGAGTTGTAATGTTACGCGCCCGCGCCAGCGGGTTTCACGCTGGCTATTGGCCCAGCCATCAACGGTTTCGACAGTGGGTTGAAAACCGCGTGTGGTTACGAACAGGCCGTGCACTTGACGCCCCTGCAAGGCCTGCGCACGTGCAGTTTGGATGTGCCGCTCAAAACGTTGTAGATCGGTGGTTGCTGCCGATTTTCCGCTGCGCGACGCCACCAGACCGGCCCCAACAGCAAGGACTGACAGGACGGCAACCACCACCATAAGTTCGATTAACGTAAAACCACCAGTCCTGTCCTCAACGAGGCCGGAACCAGTGCGGTGTGAAGTCAATTCTGATCCCATGATCCGATATCGGCATCCGCACCGCTGCCCCCCGCCGCGCTATCGGCACCATAGGTAAAGACGTCATATTGCCCGTGCACACCTGGTGACAGGTACTGATAGGGTTCGCCCCAAGGGTCGCGCGGCAGGCGGTCGATATAGCCGTTGGTTGCATAGTTTGCGGGGGCGGGGTCAGTGGCAGGACGGCTGACCAAGGCGGCCAAGCCCTGATCGGTTGTGGGGTAGCGCAGATTGTCCAGACGGTAGAGCTGAAGTGCGCTGGCAACGGCAGCAATGTCAGATTGCGCTCGGGCGGCACGCGCCTGATCTGGTCGGTCAATCACGCGCGGCACAATAACCAATGCCAGAATGGACAGGATAACGACCACAACCATCAATTCCAAGAGCGAGAAACCCGCGTCACGTGAGGTTACAGGATCATGCTCAACGCAGGGCTTTGTGGGTGGTTTAAAATGCATGATCATTGAATAATCCATATAGTTGCGATTATGATAGCACCACAATATTGGGCTTGTCCATCGCACGATGGCAGGTCAGAAAGGCATATGCTGGCCTTGGATATCCCTGCGTTTCTTTTGATTCTGACAAGCCCTGCAATTGGGTCTTTTATCGCAGTTCTGGTGGACCGGCTACCGCGTGGCGAAGATATTGTCCGATCCCCATCATGTTGCCGATCCTGCGGAACCCGACTTGCTGCATATGAATTAATCCCATTCGTATCCTTTGCACTGCAAAAGGGTCGATGCCGTCATTGCGGGGCACCCATTCCACCCTTTGTCTTCTATATCGAACTCTTAGCTCTTGGCGCTGCGGTGTTGGCAGTGCTGGCGGGTGGCGGGCCAGTTGATATGGTGCTTGCGGCACTTTGGCTTTGGCTTCTTTTGGGGCTGGCGATAACGGATGCCATATGGCTGCGACTGCCCGATATATTAACACTGGCAATTTTTGTCGTGGCGCTGATCATCGCGATGCAGCCTTATGCGATGGGTTTGGGCCTCGCGTTATGGGGTGCGGTAATCGGGGCGGGCAGCTTTTTCATATTGCGCTGGGCCTATGCGGTTTTGCGGCGCAGGGTGGGTCTTGGACTTGGGGATGTGAAACTCATGGCGGGTCTCGGCGCATTTGTTGGGCCGCTCGCTTTGCCGCAACTTGTGCTGATTGCCGCTATTGCCGCTTTGGCAGCTGCGCTGCTGACCCATCGTAAGGCACCGGAAGGGCTGAGCGGAATTCGCGCCTTACCTTTTGGCACCGCACTTTGTTTTTCTGCTGCTCTGATCTGGCTTTGGCGGGCGGCGATCTAGAACCAAATAGGTCTTGCAGTATGGTGTTATTTTTGAATTGATACGTAGAAGTCCCGTCATTGCGGGCCGAATAGAAAGAGACCTTTTAATATGTTTGTCAGATATCTGATGCCAGCTGCTGCCCTTTGTATTGCATTTACAGCACCTCTTCCCGCGCAAACTTTGCCCGGCGAGATCACGGATGCACTTGGTCGGGGGGACTTTGCGACCGCCCGCGCCGCGCTTGCGACGATAGCCCAAGAAGACGGAAATGCGCTTGCGCAATTTCACTATGGAACTTTGTTGCTTCAAGGTCAGGGCGGCCCGTTGGCACAAGCGCAAGGCATCGATATGCTGGAAAAATCCGCAGCACAGGATCATGCAGCCGCGGCGCTATTGTTGGCGCGGGTCTATCTGACAGGGAATATTGCTGGAACTTCGCGCAATCCTGAACGCGCTGCCGTGTTGCTTTTGGCAGCCGCCGAGCAAGGCAATGGCGAGGCCCAGTATTACCTTGGCCTTTTGCACCAAAACGGAAGTGGCGTGGAGAAGAACCTTGAACAGGCCTTTACGCTTTTCAAAAGTGCTGCCGAGAACGGCGATCACGCCGCAAAGTATGAGTTAAGCAAAGCCTATGCAAATGGTCGCGGCACCGATGTCGATAGCGTGAAAGCACTGCATTGGCTGCGTGCAGCTGCCGATAGCGGCCTAGGTGATGCGCAGTTCTTCCTTGCAAATGCATTGGAAAGTGGCCAAGGCGCGCCTCTCGATAGGATTGAGGCGCTTGGCTGGTACCGCCGTGCAGCAGAAAACGGCATACCTATTGCGCAACGTATTTTAGGCGGTAAATATTTGACGGGTAACGATACCACGGAACCCGACCCGAACGAGGCCCTGCGGTGGCTTACTCTTGCAGCCCAAGCGGGTGATCCGGGGGCAATGCATAACCTTGCTGTCGCCTATGGTGGGGGTCACAATATTGCACGCGACGATGCGAAAGCATTGAAATGGTACGCCGCTGGATCAGAGGCAGGGCTGGCGCGGTCAACATATGCGCTGGCACAATATCACGAACTTGGTCGTGGACTGCCCGCTGATATCAAACAAGCAGCATTGCTCTATCGCACAGCGCTCGAACAGGGGGATAAGCGCGCGGCTTTGCGGTTGGGTTATCTAACCGGACAGGGCGCGCTTGACGCCTATATGCCCCCACATTTCGGCGTAGATTGGACAGCGGCTGCCGCGCGCGAGGGCGATGAGAACGCGAAAAACTGGTTGCGCAAGCAGGCCGATGAGGGGTTGCGCGCGGCTGAGGTTGTTTTTGCTTTGCTGCTGCTGGACGATCCGGCGCAAGCAGCCGATGCCGCGCCCTATCTTGAACGCGCGGCCGAGGCGGGAGAGGTTACGGCACAGTTCGAACTTGGCATGTTATATATGAAAGGGTTGGGCGTGACGCTGGATTATGTCCAAGCACACGCTTGGCTCAACATTGCCGCGACGAGCGGGCATGCAAAAGCTGCCGAAACCCGCGAAATTCTGGGCAACTTGATGACACCAGATCAGATCAGCGCAGCTCAGACCACGGCAAGAGTCTTTTTCGAAACCGCATCGCAACGGCGCACGGAGGCCGTGGCAGGATCACGTTCTGACCCATGAAAGTATTGTGGCATTTCACGGCAGCCGCCTTTGTGATTATGGCTCTGGCACAGGCTGGGGCCGCGCAGGATTTGACCCGTGTACCGCTGGATCAGGTCCGGAAAGGTGCCGAAATTGGGTCACCCGTGGCGCAGGTCGAATTGGCCAACCGGTATGTGGGTGGTATCGGGACTCTGCAAAACTATACCACAGCGGCTGAATGGTATGAAAAAGCAGCGGAACAGGGCGATCCGACTGCACAGAATGGGTTGGGAAAGCTCTATTATGCCGGGCTTGGGTTGACGCGGGATGTGCCTATGGCGTTGCATTGGCTGTCGCAGGCTGCACGCGTCGGTACAGCACAGTTTATGTTTGATTACGCTTCTGTCTTGGAAACCCCTGAGGGCGGAGCGGCATTTTCCGAGGCGGCAGAATATTATCGACGAGCCGCTGAGGCGGGCCATCTCGAAGCCAGTGTGAGCCTTGCGGTTCTGTATCAGAACGGCACGGGCGTGCCACAGGACCTAGACCAAGCGCGTGCGCTTTATGAGGCGGCGGTGCAGGTGGATCATCCGCGTGCACTGAACAATCTGGGGCTGCTCTATGTCAGGGGTGACGGCGTTGTGCAGAATTACGACCGTGCTGCACAGTTATTCGCTCGGGCCGCCGAACTGGGTTTGTCGATTGCGATGACCAACCTTGGTGTAATGTACGAAAACGGGTTTGGGGTGCCGCTGGATGAGGAAAAGGCCGCCGCGCTCTATCGATTGGCAAGTTCCGGAGTTGCAGATGAAAACGGGCCAACCTTTTTTTACGACGCCCGCCTTTCCCCTTTGGATATTGGCGCAGAGGCGTTGGCCCAGACGCAGGCCTCGTCAGAGGCTGGTGACCCGGTAGCGCAGTTCCAACTGGGCTGGGTGCTGGCGACACAAGCAGAGGGCACGGCGCAAAATATGCGTGAGGCTGCGCGCCTGTTTGCGCAGGCAGCAGACGCGGGCCACGGCCCTGCGATGGCCAACCTCAGCGTGATGTATTTCAGGGGGCAGGGGCTGCCGCAGGACTATATGCTGGGGCATATGTGGCTGCTGCTGGCCAATCGCGCGGGCGTTAATACCCAGTCAATCAGTGCGGCATATGGCGCAAAAGTGACGACTGATCAGGTCAATACGGCACAAGACCGCGCCCTTATTTTATTCAACGCACAGACTCTGCCAGGGCTCAAAAGGGACTAAAATTCTTGCAAGGATGGCGGAAAATTGCTAGCGTTAGCGAATTGTTAACTATTGCCCCCCAATCGGTATTTTAGGGGACTGCTATTCATAAGGGCCTAACCATGAAACGTATATTTTCTTCATTTGCGTTTATAATAACGCTTGGATGGGGTGCTGCGATGGCGGTTGAGCCCCAGCCCGTTCAGCAAAACAACTCTAACGCGGTCTGGTTCGAGAACTGGATCGGGTTGAGTAAGGCAACGATGGCCGTGGCGACCCCAAGTGGTCAGTTGATTTCCCTTTATGCGGCGTCGGGCACGCCGGTTTTCGAACTAAAGGGCAACGAGGTTCTGGACGGTATCTATCGTTATGAGCTGAGCGCTGCGACAGAGGAAGAAGTCAAAATCGTGAATAAGATAGATGAAGGACGGGGGGATGCGTCCAAAGATACATCTGCAAAACCTTTTTACTTTTCGGGCGCGTTTGTCGTCGAAAGGGGCGTGATTGTTCAGCTAGAAGAGATCGCGGAAGAATAAGAACAGCTTTTACTGCCTCTGGGGGCGATATTACTATTCCAATGGGAGATTGATACATGAAAAATAATATGAAAACATTCTTGCGCAGCACCGCGCTTGGTACGTCGGCGTTGTGTCTGGCAAGCGGCATAGCGTTTGCCGACCAAGTATTTCTCGACGATGTAATCGTCGACGGGA
>Ga0209345_10005694_pt1 | contig 11478 bp, 11 predicted proteins | sample Cruoilmetagenom7_FD_187294 | JGI IMG/M metagenome (GOLD analysis project Ga0209345, IMG submission 187294) | Oil polluted marine microbial communities from Coal Oil Point, Santa Barbara, California, USA - Sample 7 (SPAdes) (version 2) | ecosystem: Environmental > Aquatic > Marine > Oil seeps ...
CCCCGAGCGCGGCGCGCCGTCAGAGCTATCCTAAAAAGGCCTCAACCGCCGCCTGAAATTCCCGAGGTTTCTCGGCGTGCAGCCAGTGCCCCGCGCCTTCAATCGCCTCAAATTCCGCCTGCGGAAATAGTCGCAATATGTCTGGCCGCCGCTCAGGCGTCACATAATCAGAGCACGCCCCACTCAGCATCAATACTGGGCCATCAAAAACGCTCTCAAACTGAGGAAACCCCATAATCTTTGGCATTTCAACCGCTAGGGCTGCAAGGTTCAGCACCCAGCGCGCGCCAGCATCCCCCAGCTCGATAGATTGCACAAAGAACGCCCGCAGCGGGGCCTCTGCCACCGTTGCCGCCAGCTGCTTATCCGCATCGCTCCTGCGTGCCACCACGCTCATATCCACCGCTTGCATCGCTGCAATATACCCCGCCTGCGTGTGCCCATAGGCCACCGGCGCAATATCCGCCACGATCAACCGCCGCAGCATTTCTGGCCGCGCCAAAGCCAGCGCCATCGCCGCTTTGCCACCCATAGAGTGCCCGAGCACATCGGCCACCCCACCATGCGCTTCAATCACCGCGGCAAGGTCCGCCGCCAGCGCCTCATAGCTATTGTCATCATCCCAAAAACTGCTGCCATGATTGCGCAAATCCACAGCAATCACCCGACGGCTTTCAGCCAGCCGTTTTTGCAGCACTCGCCAGTTGCGCGCCGAGCCAAACAGCCCGTGCACAATCAAGAGCGGCACTTCGCCCTCGCCCATTTCAACCGCGTTCAGCATGGTCCCTCACACAATAAAATTCGCCAAAGTGGCATTATCCGTGATGTCCTCAAAGGCAAACCCATGCCCTTCCATCTCGGCTTCAATCCGCTCAAACCCGCCCGTCTTGCGGGTTTCGATCCCAATAAGCACCGAGCCAAAATTCCGCGCTGATTTCTTCAGGTATTCAAAGCGCGCAATATCATCATCCGGCCCCAGAATATTCAGAAAGTCCTTCAAGGCCCCCGGCCGCTGCGGCATCCGCAATATGTAATACTTCTTCAGCCCCGCCCAGCGCAACGCGCGCTCTTTCACGTCCGGCAAGCGCTCAAAATCAAAGTTCCCGCCCGAAACCACCGCCACCACGGTTTTTCCGGCAATATCCTCAATGTCCCGCAAGCCATCAATTGCCAGCGCGCCCGCTGGCTCCAGCACTACACCCTCAATATTGAGCATCTCTATCATCGTGGCGCAAATCCGGTCTTCGGGCGCAATCAGCACATGGTCAGCCGGCACATGAGAAAGCGCTTTAAAATTCCGCTCGCCAATTCGTGCCACCGCCGCACCATCCACAAAGCTATCAACTTTAGGCAAGGTCACCAGCTCCCCGGCCAACAACGAATCTCGCAAGCTGGGCCCGCCCTCGGGCTCCACAAAGCGGTACGCCACGCGATCGCCCAAAAGCTTCGTTATGCCCGCCGCAAGGCCGCCCCCGCCAACCGGCAGCACCAGCATATCAACCGTTTCATCCTCAGGCATCTGCGCCATGATCTCGGCGGCCACGGTGGCCTGCCCTTCAATCACATCGTCACTATCAAACGGGGGCACAAATACCGCGCCCGCTTCACGGCAATAGGCCTGCGCCGCCGCCAGCGTTTCGTCAAAATAATCACCCTCAAGCCGGATCTCGGCATGGCTACCGCCAAAAGCACCGGTTTTTTGCACCTTTTGCTGGGGCGTGGTTATCGGCATATAAATCACAGCCTGCACCCCAAAATGCGCGCACATATAGGCCACGCCCTGCGCGTGATTGCCCGCGCTTGCACACACAAACGGCCCCGTTTCCCCCGCGTCCAACGCCTTCACAATCGCATTAAAGGCCCCGCGAATTTTATAAGACCGCACCGGCGAAAGATCTTCGCGCTTTAGGTAAATATCTGCGCCATAGCGCGCACTCAAAAAATCATTGCGCTGCAAAGGCGTGCGCTCAAAAACCGAGCGCATCCGCCGCTCGGCCCGAGCCACGCCCAAAGCAAAATCCACCTAGTAAACCTCGCGTTTTTGCACAATATGCCCGTAAAGCGTGCTGAGCACACTGATATTGAGCATAAAATAGAACCACTGGAATAGCCCCGAAAGCACGGTATCCACCCATGGCATACTGCCAAATGCAAAGGTTATAACCATCGGCACAACGGCACTTATAAAGGACAGCGCCAGCGCCAGCACAATTATAGCCCCCGTAAAGCCCGAGGTTTCCCCCCAAGCCTGCCCAATGGTTAAGCGCTCATCAAGGGCCACGGCCGGCAAAATCAACGCCATTCGTAAATATACAACAAAAACAATCAGCCCAATCAGGAGCCCGATTAAAAATGTGGTCACACTCAAACCAGCTGACAGCCCCTGTGCGCCATTCGGCAACGCGCCCTCTAGAAACGGTCCAAATATTATGCCTGAAATGATGCCCAGTATGACAAACACCACCCCAGCCAGCAAAGATATTACGAATCCAAACCAAAAGTAGCGAAAAACCCGAAGCCCTTTCCGGTAAGGAATTATACCCCGCGGCATTTCCTCCAGCAAAATGTAACGGTGCCAAACGATCGCGATGAGCGAGACTGACCAAATCAGAAAAACGAGCGCCGCGAGGAATGAAAGAAAAAACAACCCACCATTCCCGTCCATTGCTTCGGCAGCCCGCGTCAAGCCGTCAGCATCCTGGTTTAAGGCCGCTTGCAAAAAATCTGGCGCCATATTCAGCAAGGCAAAAGAGATAATGACATAGACCACCACCAGCCAGCCACTCACCTTTATGGCCATACCAAGGTTTCCCGACACCTGTCGGAAACTATGTGCTAAAATTGTTAAACCGTTCATACCCGCCTCCTGAATTTTCACCCTAATTATCACATGTAATAATGGCAGGCCAGCCCCATGATCTCGCTAAAGCTGCAAAGCCTCGGGGATGTCAAAATAGCCCTTCATCAAGGCATAATCGCCAGCGCAGTAGGTAAGCAAAGCATCACGAGCTTGCCTACCCATGCGCAACACCATCGGTTTTTCACTGCCTTTTTGGCGGTGCCCAACTTCAAACTTTCGCCCTGTCAAATGTTCTATTTGAGCCGCTAACTCAGGAATTTTTCTAATTTTCACAACATCGGTGAAATAAGAAAGGTCTGGCCCTAAGAAACTGGTAAAAGGATCGGTGTGATGCTTAATCTCTAGGGATAAAAGCCTGTATTTTTCGATATTGCAAATGAAGTCACTGCGACTCGGGTTTGGTTTGACACCAAGCGCCCTCGCGAGGTCCATGTCTATCCGCTTTTCCGTCAGCGCCAATTCGCGCTCCACACGATGGTGAAAAGCAGATATGATCCTTTGAACAGGATCACGAATAATAGCAATTCGAGAATAGTCAGTATAACGCGCATGATCTATACGATTAAAAGGCTGTGTACTCAAATACTTGTTGTGAATGCCGGTTTTTTGCCCTGGCACTCTTACCATTTCAAACGGCTTTCCGTGTTCTAGCTGGTAAAACGCGTGTTTCATCGATGTGCTGGCCGTTTTGGGCACAGGGAAATAAGCTATTTTGAATTGCGCATTCTCGACAACCCGCATTTTGCTTCCTTTTTCCTATCCCTTTACGCCCAAAACGCTTTCCCGCTTGAAGGGCGCGGAAAACTGACGTATTGCCAGCCTATAAAATATTTAGCCGGAGAACGCCAGATGTCTGCCCCTAAAAAAGTTGTCCTCGCCTATTCGGGCGGGTTGGATACCTCGATTATTCTAAAGTGGCTTGAAACCGAATATGGCTGTGAGGTGGTGACCTTCACCGCCGATCTTGGCCAAGGCGAAGAGCTAGGCCCTGCCCGCAAAAAAGCCGAGCTGTTGGGCGTGAAGCCGGAAAACATTCACATCGAGGACGTGCGCGAGGAATTCGTGCGCGATTTTGTGTTCCCGATGTTCCGCGCCAATGCGCAATATGAAGGCCTTTACCTGCTCGGCACCTCCATTGCCCGCCCGCTTATTTCCAAGCGCTTGGTTGAGATCGCCGAAGAGTGCGGCGCTGATGCCGTCGCCCACGGGGCCACCGGCAAAGGTAATGACCAAGTCCGTTTTGAGCTGGCCGCCTATGCGCTAAACCCCGAGATCAAGGTCATTGCCCCGTGGCGCGAGTGGGATCTGACCTCCCGCACCCGCCTGCTTGAATTTGCCGAAATGAACCAGATTCCAATCGCCAAAGACAAGCGCGGCGAGGCGCCTTTCAGCGTGGACGCCAACCTCCTGCACACCTCCTCTGAGGGCAAAGTGCTGGAAGACCCCGCGATCGAAGCGCCAGATTATGTGTATCAGCGCACGGTCGCCCCTGAGGACGCCCCGGATACGCCTGAGCATATCGAGATCACCTATGAAAAGGGTGACCCAGTGGCGCTCAACGGTAAGGCGCTTTCCCCTGCTGAAATGCTCACCGCGCTTAACGAGCTTGGTGGCAAGCACGGCATTGGCCGGCTTGACCTCGTAGAAGGCCGTTTTGTTGGCATGAAATCCCGTGGGATTTATGAAACACCCGGCGGCACAATTATGCTAGAGGCCCATCGCGGCATCGAAAGCATCACGCTCGACCGTGGCGCAGCCCATCTGAAAGACGAGCTGATGCCAAAATATGCTGAGCTGATCTATAACGGCTTTTGGTATTCGCCCGAGCGCGACATGCTGCAAGCCTTGATTGACGAAAGCCAAAAGCACGTGACAGGCACCGTAAAGCTTAAGCTTTACAAAGGCCTGTGCCAAACCGTTGGCCGCTGGTCAGAGCACTCGCTTTATTCTGAAGAGCACGTCACCTTTGAGGATGACGCCGGTGCTTATGACCAAAAAGACGCCGCTGGCTTTATCCAGATCAACGCCCTGCGGCTCAAGCTTTTGGCCGCGCGCGATCGTCGGCTTAAATAGCCGGCTTACAAAATTTGGCATTGCCCGTTTCGCACTGATGCGCGAAATGGGCAAAGCATTGCGCCAGAGATCAAGCATGCTATAAGTGCCCATGGCCACCGGACGACCCTCACAAACGCTACGCATTTTGCGTTTTATGGCCTTCGCCGCCACATTGCTGGGCGGGTATAAGCTGGTGGGCACCGTTATGGATTATAACGATTCTATGCCCACGCAAGGCATCGTGCTTGATTTCGCGCCAACAAATGAGGCGTTCGCGCCCGATAGAACCCCGATTGTGGCCTTCATTGATTATCGTGATGAAAAGCTGTTTGGCACACCCGAAAGTGCGCTTGGCGCCACAGCGTCTGTGCGCGGGCTAAAAATTGCGATCAGGTATAATCGCGACAACCCTGAGTCTTTCCGGCTGGACACCGTTCTGGGCATGTGGGGCAGCGGTGTGCTCGGTGTGCTTTACGGGCTGGTGCCCTACCTGTTTCTTACGGTTTTCATGGCCTCTTCCAGCAAAAGCAAGCTCCCCCACCCGCGCGCGCAAAAGCGCGAAAGCACGCTAAATGTAAGCCACCTCGTGGACCATACCCAAAGTCTAACCGGTACCGACAAGCCAGTGGTTCGCCGTATGCGCTAGCGGCTCCCTTTTTCAACGAAGGCACGGTACAAAAATGGAAATTCAGACATGACCACAAAAACGAAAAGCAAACGCAACATTGTCGGCATAGTCGTTATCATTATGGGGCTGGTGTTTGCGGCCATCGGGGGCGGCTTTACTGTTTTTTCATACACATTCTCGCAAACGGCGCTCGCCACCAGCGGTGTGGTTACCGATATTGAGGTAAACTGGTCCAGCAGCAGCAACAGCAGCTCGTCCTCCCCGACCTACAAACCCACCATTTCGTATTTTGACCAAAACGGAGCCGAGCAAAGCGCGCAGACCTTTCTCTCGTCCTCTAGCTATAATTACCGGATCGGCACCAAATTGCAGATTCTTTACAACCCGGAAAAACCCAGCAGCATCCGCATTGACAGTTGGTTTGCCCTCTGGGGTTTTGGTTTGATCTTCTTCGTTGTGGGGCTTCTGACCATGTGCGGCGGGGTGGTTTTGTTTTTCTTTGCCAATCGCGGCAAGAACCAGCCAAAAGAGAGCCGTGCCAAAACCAGAAGACCAAAAAGACCGGACTACAGCTATAGCTCGTCTGACCAATACGAAAAACGCCCACCGACAGTACGCCGAAAATAGGCGCGCGCTTGCGTAAACACGCGCCTGCCGAGAGCTACAAAACCTGATCGAGCGCGGCTTCCAGCCGCTTGACCGTGCCGTCAACATCCGCCAGCTTATCCAGCCCAAACAGCCCCAGCCGGAAGGTGCTAAAGCCCTCTGGCTCATCACATTGCAGCGGCACGCCCGCCGCAATTTGCATACCCAGCGCGGCAAATTTCTTGCCGGTTTTGATGTCCGCATCATCGGTATAGCTCACCACCACACCCGGCGCTTCAAAGCCAGCCGCCGCAACCGAGGCAATGCCCCGCGCCTTTAGCATAGCCCGCACTTTGTCGCCCAATTCCTGCTGCGCCGCCGCTATATTTTTCCAGCCGAGCGCCTCGGTTTCCTTCATCGCATCGCGAAAAGCCTTCAGCGAGTCCGTCGGCAAGGTTGCGTGGTAAGCATGGCCACCATCAACGTAAGCCTGCATAATGGCGTGCCATGTGTTCAGGTTGAGCGCAAAGCTGCTGGAGGTCGTTTCCGCCATCCGCGCAAGCGCCGCTTCCGAGAGCATCACCAGCGCCGCCGCGGGCGAGCTGCTCCAGCCTTTTTGTGGGGCCGAGATCAAAATATCGACACCTGTCGCCGCCATATCCACCCAGATCGTGCCCGAAGCAATGCAATCCAGCACCATCAATCCACCGACCTCATGCGCCGCATCTGCGAGCGCTTTGATATAGTCATCGGGCAGAATCATCCCGCTAGAGGTTTCCACATGCGGGGCAAATACCAAGGCGGGGCGCTCGGCGTGGATGCGGGCAACGGCTTCCTCAATCGCCACTGGCGCAAAGGGGGCCGTGGCCGCATTGCCCGTTTGCCGTGCCTTCAGCACCGTATGCTCCGAGGGTATGTTCCCCGCCTCAAAAATCTGCGTCCAGCGGTAAGAAAACCAACCGTTGCGAATAACCAAGGCCTTCTGATCATTGGCAAACTGCCGTGCTACAGCTTCCATGCCATAGGTGCCGCCCCCCGGCACAACCACCACGGCCTCAGCGTTGTAAACGCCCTTCAGCGTATCAGAAATATCGCGCATTACCTGCTGAAAGCTGGCTGACATATGGTTAAGCGAGCGGTCGGTAAACACCACCGAAAATTCCTGAAGGCCGTCTGGGTCTACGTTGGGTAAAAGTCCGGGCATATTAGGCTCCTGAATGATTGTAACAATTCCTCACCGGAATGTTGTTTGCATGTGACTGGCCATGCCAGCATATTGCCGCCATATCAGCTTTTTGAGGAAATGAGAATGAAAATCCTGACCGTTTTACTGGCCCTTTTAGCGGGCGCAACTGTTGCCAAAGCCGAAACCCTGGAAACCGCGATCTTCGCGGGTGGGTGTTTTTGGTGTGTCGAAAGTGACTTTGACCGCGTCGAAGGCGTGGTCGAAACCACCTCCGGCTATACCGGCGGCACCTTGCAAAACGCCACCTATCGCAACCACGGCCAGCACCGCGAGGCGGTAAAAATCACCTTTGATGCCGATGTGGTCAGCTATGACCAGCTGCTTTATATTTTCTGGCGCACGGTTGATGCCACCGATGCCGGCGGCCAATTCTGTGATCGCGGCCACAGCTATCTCACCGGTATTTTTGCGCTGAATGACGCGCAAGCCGCCGCCGCCCGCGCCTCAAAAGCGGCGCTCGATGGCCGCTTAAGCGCGCCAATCGTCACCGAGATTTTCCCCGCCGGAGATTTTTGGGACGCCGAAAATTACCACCAAAACTACTATCAGAAAAACGCCAATCGTTATGCCTATTACCGCAATGGCTGTGGCCGAGATGCCCGTGTAGCCCAGCTCTGGGGTGACGAAGCCCCCTTTGCAAACGCCCACTAGAAAAGCCACCTCGGGCTTTTTCAATGTGAAAATATCGGAACGCAGGGGCGCAGCTAAGGCCGCGCCCCTTTCTGCGTGTGCACGCTGCGTTTGCGGACAGGCCGCCGTCATCCCATGGCGACCTGCCCCAATCTATGCAGCACAATGGCCTTCAGCACCTGCAATATCCGCTTTTCAATCCGCACACCCGGCTGCACGCGCCCTACCTTCTTTTTCAGCCACAGCCATCATCGCCTCCTTTTTCCCTTTATCTCTTTGTAACGCGGCACCATAGTGTGCAATTCACATCAAGAGGCGTCCTCGCTTATGACCGTTCCATCCTCAAGTCCGATGCACGATAATATTAGAGGCATACTCTGGGCCCTGATCAGCGCCGCGCTATTTGCAACGGTGGCCGCCATGGCCAAGGTCGCGGTCACCCAATACCACGTTCTGCAAATCCTGTTTTTCCGTCAAGCCATCGTCTTTCTGTCGTCCTTGCCCTCAATCACAAGAAACCTCCCGCAAAGCCTCAAAACGCAGCGTCCGGCGCTGCACCTCCTGCGGCTGACAGGTGCTTTTGTGGCCCTCTCTGCTAGCATATGGGCCGTGGCGGTGCTGCCGCTCACCACGGCCATCACCTTGGCCTTTGCGCAAGTGTTTTTCGTTGCCCTGCTGGCGATGCGTTTTTTAGGAGAACCCGTAGGCGCCCATCGCTTGGGGGCGGTGGCCGTGGGCTTTATTGGCGTTGTGGTTGTGATGCAGCCCAGCGTCGACGGGCTTATCAACGTCTATGCCCTCATTCCCCTTGCGGGCGCCGTCGGGGCCGCTTTCGCCGTTATCTCGGTGCGCACCCTATCGCAAACCGAATCCACAGCAACCCTGCTCTTGTATCAGGCCTTGTTTGTCGGGGCGCTCGCGGGCATTCCGCTTTTCTGGTTCTGGACAACGCCTGACCTCCCGGGCTTGCTCCTCTTGCTGGCCATGGGTATCCTTGCAACGATGGGCCAATGGGTCGCGGTCAAAGCATTGCGCCTGGGCGAGGCCAGCGTGATCGGAAACATCCAATACACCCAGCTCATTTATGCCGCCATTTTGGGCTACGCGATGTTTGGCGAAACACCTGATAGCCACACCTTGCTCGGTGCGGCCATCATCATCGCGTCAGCGCTCTATATCGTGCATCGAGAGACCCTTAAAAAGCGAACGGGCTAAACCTCGATCGCTAGCGCAATGCCCTGCCCGCCGCCAATGCACATGGTAATCAGCGCTTTGCCGCCGCCAATGCGCTCCAGCTCGTAAATCGCCTTGAGCATTATGATCGCGCCCGTGGCCCCCACGGGGTGCCCCAGCGCAATCGCCCCGCCATTGGGGTTCACGCGCGCAGGGTCCAGCCCCAGCTCTCGGGTCACGGCGCAGGCTTGTGCCGCAAAGGCCTCGTTGCTCTCGACCACCGCGAAATCATCCGCCTTTAGCCCCGTGCGTTTTAGGAGCGCCTGAACCGCTGGAATAGGCCCAATGCCCATAATTTCGGGCGCAACGCCCGCATGGGCATAGCCCAATATCCGCGCTTTTGGCTTCAGCCCTGCCTTTGCCGCTGCGGCCTCTGTGGCCAGCACCAGCGCAGCCGCACCATCATTAATCCCCGAGGCATTCCCCGCCGTCACCGAGCCATCTTTCTGGAAAGCCGCCCGCAGCCCGCCAAGCGCATCTGCCGATGTGACCTTCGGGTGCTCGTCTGTATCAAATACCACGGTTTTACGGCCCTGCCGCACTTCCATTGGCACGATCTGGTCAGCAAAATACCCGGCCTCAATTGCCGCCGCCGCCCGCCGCTGGCTTTCCAGCGCAAAGGCATCCTGCGCCCCGCGGCTAATCTCATATTTCGCCGCTACATTCTCGGCCGTAACGCCCATATGGCCAGAGCCAAACGGGCAATGCAACGTGGCCAACATCATGTCGATCGATTGCATATCACCCATTTTCTTGCCAAATCGCGCATCTTGCAAAATGTAAGGCGCACGGCTCATCGCCTCTGCGCCGCCCGCCAAGGCAAAGTCTGCATCACCAAGCATCAGCGATTGCGCCGCCGAAACAATTGCCTGCGCACCCGAGCCACAAAGCCGGTTCACATTCATCGCCGGCACCGCTTCGGGCACGCCCGCGTCCACGGCGGCAACACGAGAAAGATACATATCCCGTGGCTCGGTATTAATAACATGGCCAAACACCACATGCCCAATTTGCGCAGGCTCTACACCCGCGCGCACCATGGCCTCACGGCTCACATGCGCCGCCGTTTGTGTAGGCGGCACGCCCGCCAAACTGCCACCAAACCCACCAATCGCCGTGCGCGCACCATCAAGAATCACAATATCCGACATTTTTTTACCTCTCCAAATTTCACATCCAATTTGGCCCATTCAGCCAGATTTGCAAGCTCCTATTTCGATAGCGCGGCGCACATGCACCCAATGCACCACCCCGCACCAAAGCCTCAGCCCCGCGCCGCCCAATCCGCACTTGCCATTTCATGTAGTCTGGATGCTGTGCGCGCAAACTCAAACGCCCCGTCCCCCGCCTCAAAAAGCTGCTCCGGCAGCGCGTCAGCCGAGCATATCAGTCTGGTTTTTGCCTCATAAAGCGCATCAATCAGCGTCACAAACCGCTTGGCAGGCCCCGCCTGCTCACGGCTCAACAATGGGATATTATCCAAAAACAATATGGCAATCTCATCCGCAATCGCCAAATAGTCCGCCGCCCCCAGATGGGCCTCACACAGGTCAGCAAAACTGGCCCGCGCCACGCCATCGCAATATAAAGGCAGGCGCACCTTGCGCCCATGTACCTCCAGCAGCAGCGGCTTGCCCTTGCACACCGCAAAAATATCCCAAGCCGTATCCATATCATGGCGGGCGCGCGCATTCACCGGCGTAAAATACACTTTGCCACCAGGCAGTCTATTTTGCCGGTAATCCGTATCACTGACCAGATGAAAAACCTCCAAGCGCTCTTTAATCCGCTCAATAAACGGCACAAAAAGCTGGCGGTTCAGCCCGTCTTTATAAAGGTCATCAGGGTGGCGATTAGACGTCGCCACAATCACCACACCGCGCGCAAAAAGCTTTTCAAACAAGCGCCCAACGATCATTGCATCGGTGATGTCACCAATCTGCAGCTCATCAAAACACAAAAGCGTTGCGCCCTCGGCAATGCCTGCCGCCACCGGCTCGATCGGGTCCTTGGCATATTTCTGCCGCGCTTTGGTAATGCCGGCATGCACCTCTTGCATAAACGCATGAAAATGCACTCGCCGTTTTTTTACCACCGGCGCTGTATCAAAGAATAAGTCCATCAGCATAGATTTGCCGCGCCCAACGCCGCCATAAAGATACAGCCCCTGAACCTCGACCTCCTCAATATGCTCACGCCCCCAGCCAAATATACCGAGGCCAAAGCGGCTGGGCTTGGCAG
>Ga0209345_10005696_pt1 | contig 11473 bp, 6 predicted proteins | sample Cruoilmetagenom7_FD_187294 | JGI IMG/M metagenome (GOLD analysis project Ga0209345, IMG submission 187294) | Oil polluted marine microbial communities from Coal Oil Point, Santa Barbara, California, USA - Sample 7 (SPAdes) (version 2) | ecosystem: Environmental > Aquatic > Marine > Oil seeps ...
CTCAAGAAAATAATAGAACCATTAGCGATTTACAGCTTAATTTAAAACCTGCTGATGGGCTTAAAGTAAATTACATTATTGGTTATGACAATTCTGAATCTATAGGGAATTCTTATATCCCAATTGGGACAAATACTAGAACGTCAGGTAGAGCAGCTTCAACAACTATTAGCACAAAACAATTAAATAGCGATCTAAATGCTTCATTTAATAAAGACTTAAACGATAACATAAAATCTACAACAACAGCAGGATTTTCTTGGCAATCAGATAAAACATTTTACCGTTCTATTTCAGCTGAAGGTTTAGCATTAGGGGTAAAAACAACTGATGGAGCTGCATCAATTTCTACTGACGAAAGCAGAAGTGAACGATCTTTTTGGGGTGGTTTTTTACAACAAACATTTGGCTTGAGTGATAAAATTTTCTTAACAGGTGCAATTAGATTGGATGGTTCTTCAGTATTTGGTAAAGATGAAAGAAACCAATTTTACCCAAAAGCAAGTATGTCGTATTTAATTTCTGAAGAAGATTTTTGGAAAAACAGTTTTGGTAGTTCAGTTAATAGCTTTAAAATTAGAGCAGCCTGGGGACAAGCAGGTAACCTAACAGCTATAGGTCCTTTTGATAGATTGTCAAACTATTCAGCGACAAGCATTGATGGTTCATCAGGTTTAATTGCTCCTACTAGATTAGGAAATGCTGATTTAAAACCGGAAAGACAAACAGAATTAGAATTTGGTATTGATATGGGACTTCTTGATAATAAGGTTGGTATTGAACTTACATATTACGAACAAGACATAGAAGATCTTTTATTAGCAAGAACACTTTCTCCATCAACTGGTTTTGGTTCAAGAGTTGAAAATATAGGAACTATGACTAACAAAGGTTTTGAAGCATTAATTACAGCAATGCCTATCCAAACTGCAGATTTTAGTTGGTCAGTTACTGGTACCTATTCTACAAATAAAAATGAAGTGAATGATATTGAAGGTGAACAATTTGGAATTGGAAATTTTGGATTTTCAGTTGCTAAAAACGGTCAACCTTTAGGTGTTTTTTATCAAGGATTTTATGCAAGAAATGAAGATGGAAGCTTACTTTTAACTCCTGATGGACTACCTCAAAGAGATAAAGGGTCTTACGATTCTAATGGAAATGCTGTTCCAGAAAGAGATGCCTCTGGACAACCAACTGGGTCCTCTTTAAGTAAAGTAATAGGAGATCCAAACCCTGACTTTATTGCGTCGTTAACTAATGAGCTGAAATACAAGAATTTTTCTTTTAGAATGCAATTTGACGCTGTACAAGGTGTTGATGTTTTAAGTTGGGATACACGTATGTTCTATCGTTTTGGGGGTGGGCCAGCTACCGCTAGTGAATTAAGTGGAGAGAGTGTAAGAGGAACTGGTGCTGCTAAGTTTGGTATTGCTGAATCTTATATTGAAGATGGTTCTTATATTAAACTTCGAGAAGTTTCAACTTCCTATTTATTAAAAGATCCTTTGAAAGGAGTTAGTAGTGTTAAATTTACCATAACCGGACGTAATTTATTCTCAATTGATAATTTTTCAGGCTATGACCCAGAAGTAAATATGGATGGACAAAGCAATGGAGCTAGAGGTGGTATTATGGGACTTGTTCCAATACCTAGTGTAATTAAATTTGGTGTAATAGCTACATTTTAAGTGTTAAAATATAAAATATAATAAAATGAAAAATATAAAAATATTTACAATCATAAGTGCTTTGCTTATTAGCAGTGGTTTATTCACTGCTTGCGACACGGAGTTTGAAAATCCAAACAACCCAACCGAGGATGTTGTTTTAGGAACGAAGGAAGGTCTTTTTGCTTTAGCAACTGGAATTAGACAATACTATTCTGTAACAGCTTTAAGACAAATAATTGAAGCCCCAGGAATTACGACTAGAGAGTTAGGAGTAACCAATACTTTTTTAAATATTAATGAATTAGCCAAAGGAGGCTCTGAATTACCTTCTGAAAGTGGGGGTATTACAAATCCTTGGGTAAATATTATGCGCGTGAAAGGAATGGCTGAATCATTAATTAACGGAGCAAATGAAGTTGATCTTTCTCCAGGGACTAGAAGTGGTGTTTTAGCATATGGAAATCTAATTAAAGCAATGAGTTTAGGTAACCTTATTCAAATGTTTGAACAAGCGCCAATTAATAATGCTGCTGATGGTGCTGCTGAATTTAGTGATCGGGCAACAGTGTTGGCTAATTGTATTTCATTACTTGAAGAAGCTAAAAATGTGATGTCAGCATCACCTGTTTCAGATGAATTTAAATCAACTGTTTTATGGTCAGATATGAATTTAGAAAAAACAGTAAATGCTATGTTATCAAGATATTACTTATCAGTGGGCAATTATACAGAGTCTATTAATGCTGCAAATGCTGTATTGAACAATAGTGATGCAACCAATTCTATGTGGGTTTATGATGCTAATAATCAAAATCCTATTTGGAATCGCACAGTAAATTCTGCTGACTTAAATCCACAAACTAACTTTGGATTATTAGGTGATTATATTCCTGAAGCTGGTGATGGACGTGTTAGTTTCTACTTAGGAAACGACGCTGGTTTTGCTAATTTAGATGCAGGTGGGCAAGCACTAAGTGAAATGCTAGGGTTCTTTGGAACTAGTACTACATCAATTCCAATATACCTTAACGGAGAAATGTTATTAAACAAAGCGGAAGCGTATGCTAGACAAAGTCAATTAACCGATGCGGTTATTCAACTAAACTTAGTAAGACAAAAGAATAATGATCCATTAGGTGTTAATGCTAACCTTCCAGCATGGACAGGAAACGAAACTAGCCAAGGTGATATTTTGGAGGAAATTTATAAAAATAGATGTATTGAATTGTTTTTAACTGGAATGAGATTTGAGGACAGTAAAAGATTTCACCCTAATTTTATTGTTCCTACAGCAAGCAGTACAACTAATGAAAGGAATAGGAATTTTTATCCTTATCCATCTATAGAAAGAGAGAATAACCCTAATACTCCTGCTGACCCAAGTATTTAATTAAGTTTTGAGTTAATATTGATTATAAACGGGGTTTCAAAGAAATTTGTAAACCTCGTTTATTAATCTTATCCATACTTAAACTAACTATTTTAAATGCAATTAGTATGGCAATATTACTTAATTTTGCACATTAAAAATATTAAAAACCTGAATTAAATTCATGAACGCAACCCTCATTTTAATAATTATAGCATCCTACTTTGGAGTATTAATGTTAATTTCTCACTTTACTTCTAAAAACACAAGCGACGATTCATTCTATACTGGAGATAGAAAATCACCTTGGCAAGTTGTAGCGTTTGGAATGATTGGAGCAGTTATGTCTGGTGTTACATTTGTATCTATTCCTGGTATGGTAGGAACAAATTACCTTTACTACCTACAGTTTGTTTTTGGAAATGTTGTTGGATATGTGTTTATAACTTACGTTCTTATTCCTATATACTATGAATTAAAATTAGTTTCAATTTATACATACCTAGAAACACGATTTGGAATTAAAACCTATAAAACCGGATCACTATTCTTTCTAATATCACAATCCTTTGGTGCAGCACTAAGATTATTACTCGCAGTAAAAATTTTACAATATGCGGTTTTTGATGCATTTAATATACCTTTTTACATAACTGTACTTATTATTTTAATCCTAATTTGGTTGTACACTAATAAATCAGGTATAAAAACAATCGTTTGGACAGATACACTTCAAACACTATTTTTATTGATGGCTGCAATTGTATCTATTTATATTATAAAAGACTCCTTAAATTTAAGTATTTCAGAAACAATCTCATCGGTTACTAAACACGAATATTTTAAGGTTTTTGATTGGGATTTTAACTCTGGAAGTAACTTTTTTAAACAATTTATTTCAGGAATTTTAATTGCTGTTGCTATGGTTGGCTTAGATCAAAATATGATGCAAAAAACCCTAACTTGTAAAAACAAAAAAGAAGCCCAACAAAACATATTAACTTTTAGTTTATTTTTAGCAGTTGCTCAATTCTTATTTTTAGGATTAGGAATAATGCTCTATATATATGCCGAAAAGTTTGGTATTCAATTACAAGTTGAAAATGGAAAATTTATTAATACTGATGCTTTATTCCCTATGCTTTCACTAAATCATTTTGGTACACTAGCTACTATTAGTTTTATTTTAGGAATAACAGCTGCTTCATTTTCAAGTGTAGATTCAGCTTTAACTGCCTTAACAACATCATTTACCCATGATTTTTTAGATATTCAACATAAAAATTCAAAAGAAAAAAAACGTTTAAAAAACTATGTTTTATTAGGTTTTTCTATTGTAATCTTTATAATTATAATGTCATTTTCAGAAAGTAAAGGAGATGTTATTTCAACAATATTTAAAGTTGCTGGTTACACTTACGGACCACTTTTAGGACTTTATTTATTTGGAATTTTTACAAAAATAAAAATAAAAGATGCTGCAGTTCCTTATATATGTGTTTTAATGCCGCTTCTAACCTATTACCTAAATTACCTATTCATAACCAAGTTCTCTTTCGATTTAGGATTTATGAATATTTTAGTAAATGCACTACTAACCATAGTAAGTTTAATAATTGTAACAAAAAAAAATGAAAAATAAACCAACAACTGAACAAGCTTCAAAATATAATAACCTAGAGAAAATGAGTACTCTTGAGTTACTCTCTAATATAAACGCTGAAGATAAAACAGTTCCAAATACCATAGAAAAAGTTATCCCTTCCATTGAAAAATTGGTTGATATAATTTACAACAAAATGTCTAAAGGCGGACGTTTATTTTATATTGGAGCAGGAACAAGTGGAAGATTAGGAGTTTTAGATGCTTCTGAGTGCCCACCAACTTTTGGTGTTCCAAATAATTGGGTTATAGGATTAATTGCTGGTGGTGATACTGCACTTAGAACAGCCGTTGAAAATGCAGAAGATGATGTTAATTTAGCTTGGGAAGATTTAAGTAAATATAATATTTCTGATAAAGATGTTTTAGTTGGTATTGCAGCTTCAGGAACAACGCCTTATGTAATTGGAGCACTTAATGAAGCTAATAAACATAACATAGCAACAGGTTGTATTGTTTGTAATGAAAATAGCCCTTTATCTGAAGTAGCAGACATATCTATTGAATTAATTGTAGGTCCTGAATTTGTTACTGGAAGTACCAGAATGAAAGCTGGTACAGCACAAAAGTTAGTCCTAAATATGATAACAACTTCAGTTATGATTAAATTAGGTAGAGTTGAAGATAACAAAATGGTACACATGCAACTCAATAATAAAAAATTAGTAAATCGTGGTGTTCTAATGCTCATGGATGAACTTCATATTGATCAAAATTTAGCAAGCATCCTTCTAGAAAAGCATAAAAGCGTAAAAAATGTTTTAGACAATTATAAAAGTAAATTTTTGTGATATGAAAAATTCTTACAAATATATAATTGGTGTTATGAGTGGCACTTCATTAGATGGAATTGATATTGCTTATGTAAAAATTAATAATGCTAACAATTATACATTTGAAATACTGAATGCTACAACTATTTCATATACTAATGAATGGAAATCTACTCTAAAGGAAGGTTTTCATTTAACTGGTGAAGAACTCACAAAATTAGATGCTGAATATGGTATCTTTTTAGGTGGAATAATTCAAAATTTTATTCAAGAAAATAAAATTACAACTATAGATTTTATTGCATCTCACGGACATACAATTTATCACAATCCAGCAAAAAACTACACACTTCAAATTGGAAATGGACCTTATATTACTTCAATAACAGGTATAAAAACCATTTGCGATTTTAGATCACAAGATATTGCGCTGGGTGGTCAAGGAGCTCCATTAGTCCCAATTGGAGATCAGCTTTTATTTTCTGAATACGATTATTGTATAAATTTAGGCGGTTTTTCAAATATTTCAATGAATGAAAATAATCAACGAATTGCTTATGATATTTGCCCAGTAAATATAGTTTTAAACCATTATGTTACTTCATTAAATATCGAATATGATGACAAAGGAACTATTGCATCTACAGGTAGTATCCACAAAAAGTTATTAGAAGAATTGAACTCCTTACCATTTTATAATGCTATAAAACCAAAATCTTTAGGTTATGAATTTATTGTAGAAACAATTTTTCCAATTATTGATACATACAAACTTGAAATAAAGGATATTTTAAGAACTTTTGTTGAACACGTTGCTATACAAATAGCTAGAAAAGTAGCATCAAACCCTTCAAAAAACATACTCGTTGCTGGCGGTGGTGCATACAACACTTTTCTTATTGAAAGAATACAATGGTACACTAAAACCAAACTTATAATACCTAATGATACCATTATAAACTATAAAGAAGCCTTAGTATTTGCTTTGTTAGGTTTTTTAAAAGACGAAGGTAAAAATAACTGCTTAAAAAGTGTTACTGGAGCAAGTAAAGATCATAGCAGCGGAATTGTATATGAATTTTAAGTTAAAAATAGCATATCAAAATGTCATCAAAAATAGTGGACCTAAACAAACTATCCAATTTATTATCAGGAGAATTATTTTTTGATAATTTACACAAAAGTATTTATGCAACTGATGCATCTGTATATCGAAAAACACCTCTTGGAGTTGCATACCCAAAAAGCAATCAAGATTTAAAAACATTAATTCAATTTGCTACAGAAAATAAAATAACGTTAATTCCACGAGCAGCAGGAACTTCATTAGCAGGTCAATGTGTTGGAGATGGTTTAGTGGTAGATATTTCAAAACATTTTACCAAAATTTTAGCTTTTGACGAGCATAAAAAAACGGTTACTATTCAGCCAGGTATTATTAGAGATGAATTAAATGATTATTTAAAACCGTATGGTTTATTTTTTAGTCCAAACACTTCAACTAGTAATAGGTGTATGCTTGGCGGGATGGTTGGCAACAACTCATCTGGTACAACTTCAATTAAATATGGTGTAACTCGTGATAAAGTACTAGAGCTAAAAACCATTTTAAGCGATGGTTCTGAAGCTATATTTAACGAAATTACTACTTCCGAATTCAAACTAAAAAGACAAGGAAATTCATTAGAAAATAAGATTTATAACATTATTTATAATGAGCTTTCCAACTCAGAAAACCAACAAGAAATTATAAAAGAATTTCCAAAAAAAAATATTCATCGGCGAAATAATGGTTATGCTATTGATGAATTATTAAATTATGAAGGTTTTGGTGGTGAAAACCCAACTGTAAATTTAACAAAGCTATTAACAGGAAGTGAAGGCACTTTGGCTTTTACAACTGAAATTACGCTACAATTAGATGAATTACCACCTTCAAAAAATATAATGGTGGCTGCACATTTTAACAGCATTAAAGAAAGCATGGATGCTGTTTTAATTGCAATGAAACACAATTTATATACGTGTGAATTAATGGATAAAACCATTTTAGATTGCACAAAAAATAACAGAGAACAATTAAAAAATAGGTTTTTTGTTGAAGGTGATCCAAAAGCAATGTTAATGCTTGAAATTTGCACCAATTCAGATAAAGAATCTAACAAATTAGCAAACGATTTAATAAATAATTTAAAAGAAAATAATTTAGGGTATGCATTTCCCAAATTAATAAATAGTGATATTAATAAAGCTGTAAACCTGCGTAAAGCTGGTTTAGGATTATTAGGGAATATTGTGGGCGATTATAAATCTGTTCCGTGTATTGAAGATACAGCCGTTGAAGTGGAAGATTTACCAAACTACATTTCAGATTTCACTAAAATAATGGAAGAGTATAACCAAGAAGCTGTGTATTATGCACACGCTGGTGCGGGTGAATTGCATTTGCGCCCTATCTTAAATTTAAAGAAAAAAGAAGATGTTATTTTATTTAGAGAAATAACTAGTAGAACAGCTGACTTAGTAAAAAAATATGGTGGCTCATTTAGTGGTGAGCATGGCGATGGAATTGTAAGAGCTGAGTTTATCTCAAAAATGATTGGAGAAAAAAACTACGAGCTTTTAAAACGCATAAAACATACTTTTGACCCTAATAATATATTTAACAAAGGCAAAATTATTGATCCATTTCCTATGGACGAAAGTTTGCGTTATAAAGTTGACAGAGAAGAACCCGAAATTGAAACTATTCAAGATTTTTCAGATAGTTTAGGGATTTTAAGAGCTGCAGAAAAGTGCAATGGTTCAGGTGATTGTAGAAAACTTCCAGAAGCTGGTGGAACTATGTGTCCGAGTTATAGGGCAACTAGAAATGAAAAAGATACAACACGCGCAAGAGCAAATGTCTTACGTGAATTTTTAACAAATTCAGAAAAACAAAATAAGTTTAATCACAAAGAATTATACGATGTATTTGATTTGTGTTTAAGTTGTAAAGCCTGCGCAAGTGAATGCCCAAGTAATGTAGATGTTGCTGCTTTAAAAGCTGAGTTTTTACATCAATATTATAAAGAAAATAGCATTCCTTTTAGGACCAAAATGTTTGCTAACAATGTAATGTGGAATAAATTAGGAAGCCTCACTCCTACTTTTACAAATTTAGTTTTAAACACCAAGCTTACAAAAAAACTCATGGGAATTGCAACCGAAAGAAGCATTCCTAAAATTGCAAAAAAAACTGTTTATAGCTGGTATAAAAAAAACAAAAAAAGATTATTGAATCAACCTGCTAAAAACGGTGAGTTATTCCTATTTGTTGATGAATTTACCAATTATTATGATGCGAATATTGGTGTTGACACCATTGAATTATTAACCAAATTAGGCTACAAAGTAAATATTACACAACACGAAGAAAGTGGAAGAAGCTTTATTTCAAAAGGAATTTTAGACAAAGCAAAAGAAAAAGCAGATTTTAATGTGAATTTTTTTAAAAATATTATTTCATCAAAAAAACCTTTAGTTGGTATTGAACCTTCTGCAATTTTAACTTTTAGAGATGAATATTTAAGATTGGCTGATGATAAAAATGCAGCAAAAGAAGTTTCAAAAAACACTTTTACTCTCGAAGAATTTATAAAACAAGAATTCGAGAAAAAGAATATTTCTGCTGAAAGTTTCACAAAAAAAACGCAAGTATTAAAAATTCACGGTCATTGTCAGCAAAAATCTTTGAGTAGTACAGAACCAACATTCCAAATGTTGTCTATTCCTGAAAATTATAAAGTAACCATTATAAATTCAGGGTGTTGTGGTATGGCAGGTTCTTTTGGTTATGAGAAAGAGCACTATAAAATAAGTATGCAAGTTGGAGAAGACACGTTATTTCCAAAAATAAGAAATACTGAAATAGACACCATTATTGCTGTACCAGGAACAAGTTGCAGACATCAAATAAAAGATGGAACCAGTAGAGAATCTAAACATCCCGTATCAATTTTAAGAGAAGCGTTAGCATAGAATGAAGCTAATTATACGAACATACAATTTACAATTAAAACATCCTTTTACAATTTCAAGAGGCACAAGAACTGAAATTCCTTCCATAATAGTTGAGCTTCAAGAAAATGGTTTCTCTGGTTTTGGCGAAGCTACTGCAAATCCTTATTACAATACTTTTGTTGAACAGTTTGAAAAGGAACTTGTAGAAAAGCGTGAAATTATTGAAATTCCTTCAACTAAAACACCTGAAGAATTCTGGACTTATTTACTACCGAACTTTAAAGATAACATGTTTCTATTATGTGCTTTAGATGAAGCTTACACAGATTTATATACTCGTAAAAAAGGCATTAAACTTTATAACTATTGGAACTTCAACCTTGATAATATTCCTCAAACAAATTACACTATTGGAATTGATACTGTTGAAAATATGGTTTCAAAAATGAAAGAAATGCCATGGCCAATTTATAAAATTAAGTTAGGAACAAAAGATGATATTCAAATAATTACTGAACTAAGAAAACACTCAAACTCCATATTTAGAATTGATGCAAACTGTGGTTGGGATGTTACCGAAACAGTAAAAAACTCTGTTGAATTAAAAAAGTTAGGTGTAGAATTTATTGAACAACCACTTCCAGCAGGAAACTGGAGAGGAGCAAAAGTTGTGTATGACAATACTTTCTTACCTATAATTGCTGATGAAAGTTGTATTGTAGAAAGCGATGTTGAAAAATGTTACAACCATTTTCATGGTGTTAACATTAAACTAATGAAATGTGGTGGCTTAACACCTGCTAAGAGAATGATTACAAAAGCTAAATCACTAGGATTAAAAACTATGGTTGGCTGTATGACAGAATCTTCAGTTGGTATTTCAGCAATTGCACACTTAACGCCTCTTTTAGATTTTGTAGATATGGATGGCGCATTATTATTAAAAAATGATATTGCAAATGGTGTAAAACTAGAAAATGGCAACATTCTCTTTTCTGAATTAAACGGAACAGGAGTACTTTTAAACGAATAAAATTTAATTAAAATGAAAAAAATACTAATTATAAGCGTATTCTTATTCTTAACAACAAGCTACGGGCAACAAATTGATCCATTATTAACTTCTGATGTTGAAAATCAAGAAGAGTGGGTTGAAAATATAATGAGTAAACTAACCTTAAATGAAAAAATAGGGCAACTTTTTATGATTCAGGCATATTCAAATAAAGATAAAAAACATACTGCCTATGTTAAGAAAATGATTAAGAAATACCATATTGGTGGCTTAATTTTTATGCAAGGAACACCTAAAAAGCAGGCTGAATTGACAAATATTTATCAAAAAAAATCAAAAATTCCATTATTAATTGGGTTTGATGGTGAATGGGGTTTAAATATGCGTTTAAAAAATTCTTTTCGTTACCCTTGGAATATGACATTAGGTGCAGTTCAAAACAATAAATTAATTGAACAGTTTGGAGAACAATTAGGTAAACATTGCAAAAGAATTGGAATACACGTTAATTTTGCACCAGTTGTAGACATTAATACAAATCCAGCAAATCCGATAATTGGAAATCGCTCTTTTGGTGAAAATAAATACAATGTAACCGAAAAAGCAATTGCTTTTACAAACGGAATGCAACGAACTGGAGTACTTGCAAACGCAAAGCATTTTCCTGGTCACGGTGACACATCAACCGATTCACACAAAACGCTTCCTTTTCTTGATTTTACTTTAGAGCGCTTAGATTCTATTGAGTTATTTCCTTACAAAAAATTATTTAAAACCAATTTAGCAAGTGTAATGGTTGCACATTTAAATGTGCCTTCATTAGAATCTAAACAAGGTGTACCAACATCTATTTCTTATAAAGTGATTACTGAGCTTTTAAAAGAAAAAATGGGCTATAATGGTTTAATTTTCACAGATGCTCTAAATATGAAAGGTGCTGCAAATTATGCTAAGCCAGGTGATATAGATTTAGCTGCCT
>Ga0209345_10005697_pt1 | contig 11472 bp, 9 predicted proteins | sample Cruoilmetagenom7_FD_187294 | JGI IMG/M metagenome (GOLD analysis project Ga0209345, IMG submission 187294) | Oil polluted marine microbial communities from Coal Oil Point, Santa Barbara, California, USA - Sample 7 (SPAdes) (version 2) | ecosystem: Environmental > Aquatic > Marine > Oil seeps ...
TTACCCTCTTTTTCCATCTCTAAAGCCGCATCCGCATTAACCCACATCGAATCAGTCGCTTCACGTCCATCATGACTGGCAAGTTGTACTTTTGGTGCAGGAGCGACGTAAAAATGCGTATCGAATCGCTTGGGCATCATAACTGGCGTTATCCAATGACCGAAAGGTATGAGGCTATCGAGGGCTAAGACGAGGTTATGCTCACGCATCAACTCCAAAAAACTCTTCTCACGCCGATCAACGGCTGTTCGATATGGTGCCAACGCTTCCGCGACATCAGCCCCCACTAACTCCGCATCCGTCCCACGCTTCGCTTTTGGTCGCGCGAGGATCAAACCAGACTCCTCAAATGTCTCGCGGACTGCCGCAATACGTGCGTCTTGTTGAACAGGACCAAAGTCGCCATCCGTCAATTCATCCCATGCCGGATCTGCATCTTCATCATGTGCTTTCCCGCCCGGAAACACGAGCGCGCCCGCAGCAAAATCAATCTCATAGTGTCGCTTCACCATCAGCACTTCTAAGTTCTCTCGGTCTCTAATGATAAGAACGGTGGCCGATAGCTTAGGTTCAGGTGCTTGGTGAGGCATAGAAGTTAGTCCATTTCTATAAAATTTGCCGAAAATCCGGTCAATAATCTGCGTCTGATCTTCAACTCTCGACGCTAAGGAAAGCAAGAGCAATAAATCATAAAGGTAGATAAGCATGCAGGTTGTCGGTCAGAACACTCATTCGAAACCACATAAAGCCCCGCGTGTTCAGGTCCGCACAACACCAATCTATAGCCTTCTATCTGGTGAACCTTATGGGCTTATAAGCGAGCATCTCGTCGCCTACGAAGAACGAGTTTCATTTGGCCCCGCAAGATCTAACAATGATAATCCCGATCCTGCCGAATGGATCGCCGTCCAAATCGAGAAAACGGCAGCCCACATCTCACAACAGGATATTACAGAACGCCCCATCATCATCTCAGCTCCCCAAACGGCGCTTGCACACGCCAATACGGCGATCGCCGCAAACACAGCCGTACGCAGCACACATTTATGCCATCAGGAAATCTGCCTAGAATTCTGTGACACAGCATTCGCAGGCGATCCTACAGATGTTATACAGAAAGTTGCAAAGCTGAAGCGCTGCGGCTTTCGCGTAGGCGTCGATATGCGGAAATCATGGAACAGCGCCCTCACTCAGGGCCTAGCGCTTCTCCTAGATACGATCAGGGTCGATGCACTTGAAATCTATCGAAACACTGATCTTCAAGAGATGGCGCTGACGGCTAAACACGCAGGCGTCTTTGTAATTGCAGACAATGCAAAATGGCGTGATGGCGAATATCTAGAAAGCCTCGGTATTCTCGGCGCCGTACGTCCAATCGCAGACAGTTAAGCAGCGTCAGACGCACCAGAAGATTCTTCTTTATTGGCCTGCTCAGAATAGTAATCCAATTTATCAAGAAGATAGTCGAGATCTTCTTGCGGGATTGCCTGAAACTGCGTCAACACACGCTCAATCATACGCGCACGAAAACGTGCACGATCATTTCTTCCGCCATCATAATTTGTGTCATGAAAGACATTCACAGCCGCCTTAAACGCCGGCAACATTTTGCGCGGCAAGCCCGCACGGTCAAACACAGCCTGCAAACCAAGTGGGCCTGCATCATGAATCATCAACCAAACGCGCTGGTGATTTACACCCGATAACTCTGCAAGCGCATGTTCAACAAAGGGCATTTGCCCACAGCACAATGCGCGCATAATCAAGGAATGCGTCAGGCGACCATTAAGATTCAGCTGAGATACAAAGCGAGGCAAATCATTGGTACGCCCAGCCTGCTCAACCATATCCACTGTTGCGCGCTCACGCGTGCTAGAGGCCAAATCTATCGCCAACTGCGCCGGTAGCTCGTGGCGGTTTACAAGCACATCAAACAACTCGCCCGAAACGAGCGAAACCATCTTTTCAGCAATATGCGAAGGAACAAAGTCACGGTGGATAAGGCCGCGCTGAATAAACTCGTCAGTTCCATAACGCTGCAGCGTATCTTCGTATGCTTTATCGCTCCACTCTGCCCCATCATTCGCAGACAAATCACGAACGGATTCGACGCTGCCATACTCTGACAACACTTCTGTTAGTGTAATTGAAAGTGATTCGCGGCGCGCAATTGCAGCCTGCTTAGCTGCCGTAACAGACAAGACAAGCTCGACCAGATCTTCTTCTGTGAACGAAGGCGAATTCTCTAGGATGGGTATCGCGACCGCCTCAATGTCTTGAGCGAGTTTCAAAGCAACTTCCCGCGGCAAAACGGGAGAGTTTTGCAACGTAACAGCCAATGTACGACGCACGAGATCAGCAGCATCGCCAGCCAATATGCCCATAATTTCTTCAGCAAAACGTTTCTCTTCGTCGCTAAGTACGTCCAAAGCGATTCGTCGACACAAACGATGAGCAACGGAGGCGCGCTGTTCAGGGGTATCCCCTTTCATCAGCCTAATAATATCGTCTTCGGTCAACTGTGGTCTGATTGTTTGCACGGCCATCCGTCAGAATCCTTTATTTATCTAACGATGAAATTCACCGAACCCGGTTAATATGTGGTTTACCAGACCGTATTTCATGCAGTCTTTTCATAAAAAAAACCGGACTGCCAGCAAAGACAGCCCGGTCAAATTTTTAATCAAAGAAGGTGCTATTCGTCATCTTCTTTGAACAAGTCATCTTTTGACACAGTCTTGTCAGTTACCGTCGCAACTTCAAGAATATGATCAACGACCTTATCTTCATAAATTGGCGCGCGCAGTTGGGCCATCGCCCCAGGGTTCTTTTGGAAGAACTCAACAACTTCGCGTTCTTGACCAGGATATTTGCGAGCCTCAGCGATCAAAGACTGCTGAACTTCTTGCTCGGAGATCTGTACATCAGCTTCACGACCTATTTCAGCCAGAACCAAACCAAGACGCACACGACGCTCTGAAATCTTGCGGTACTCCGCTTTCAGATCGTCTTCGGACTTGTCTTTATCGTCCTCAGCAATATTGCCAGCATCCATTTCTGTCCGCAGTTGCTGCCAAATTTGATCAAACTCTTGCTCAACCATGTTCGGTGGCAGGTCAAAATCATGCGCCTCATCTAGCTTATCCAGCAGGTGACGTTTCGCACGCGCACGTGACGCGGCTGTGTAGTCAGTTGAAATTTGCTCTTTAACCATCTCGCGCAACTGATCCATGCCTTCAAGGCCAAGACCTTTCGCGAAATCATCATCTAACTCGGGCGTTTTTGGCGCACGTACTTCATGCACCTTCACCTCGAACACAGCTTCTTTGCCTGCGAGATCAGCTGAAGGATAATCCTCAGGGAAAGTTACATTTAATTCAGTCTCGTCATCTTTCTTCACGCCGATAAGCTGCTCTTCAAAGCCAGGAATGAAGCGATTTGACCCAATAACAATGGCTTGCTCTTCAGCCTTACCGCCGTCGAATGCTTCACCATCAACTTTACCGAGGTAATCAATAACAACCGCGTCGCCATCTTTAGCTTTGGCTGTTTTCGCACGTGCCTCGAACTGTGTGTTCTGCTCAGCGATACGGCCAATTGCTTCTTCGACCTCTTCGTCAGCAATCTCTGCGACAGGACGATCAATTTTAAGCTTCTTAATATCAGTTGGCTTGAATTCAGGCATGACTTCGACATGCATGTGATAAGCAAGATCAGCTTCGCCTGCTAGCACTGGCTCCATGTCACCGTCCATGTGGACGTTTGGCTGACCAGCGGGTCGCAACTCATTTTCCTCAAGCGCTTTTTGATTCGTTTCGTTGACGAGTTTGTCGATCAACTCACCCATAAGGTCTTTGCCAAACATTTTCCGCACATGCGAAGCCGGCACTTTACCGGGGCGAAAGCCCTTTAGCTTCATAGTCGGGCGAATCTCTTCGATCCGCGCGTCGAGCTTTTCTTGAAGCTCCTTAGCGGGCACATTTACATTAAATTCCCGGCTCAGGCCTTCGGTTTTTGTCTGGGTGACTTGCATGTCTGCCTCACTGCTTGCGATGCGGCGCTGTGAACGGGGCGCGCATCGCCGTTAATTCCTGTCTGAAAGCGCGGCTTATGTCACAGCAATATGCCCCTGTCCACGCATACGCAGCGGGATACTCAGCCATATTCCTCACAGCTTATTTTCATTCATGTGCCGATCGGGCTTGAAGATATAATGACACAGGCGTAAGAGGGCGCTGCTTGCGGATGTGGCGGAATTGGTAGACGCGCCAGATTTAGGTTCTGGTATCTTAGGGTGTGGAGGTTCGAGTCCTCTCATCCGCACGCGATTTTCAGACCGTGTTCTGTCAAGCCTCAAGCGATTTTAAGTCAGCATAAACGCCCACAGTCTTCGAAAGCACTACAATACTTTCGTCACGCTTTCTCCGCCACGCTCCACTACGACACACTCGTCGCTCGAGTTATCTATGACCGTAACGGAGCAATGGCCTGGCCTAAACAGCAAAACCTCATCTCGCCCTTCTAGCGCAGATACAATAGCATTTATCGCCACAAAATGCGTAAAGACCACACTGCCTGACGGCATCGCTTTTATGCATTCAACGAGCTGTGTCCGCCATGCGAGCAAATCATCGCCCGCCCCTGTCCACTGCCCTGCCATGATTTTCTGTAACCAACTCACACGATCTTCGACCTCAGAAGGCGTGCCTACTTCTGAAACTCTAGGCTCAACATATGCTTCTTTACCAAACAGAGCCTCAAACGGCGCAGCTGTCTCGCGGCATCTTTGCATCGGACTAGAAACGACATGCTTTATATCCTTTGTAGCTAATTGCTGAGCAACAGCAATTGCCTGATCTTGCCCAAGCTCACTTAAGCCCGGATTAGGGTGATCCCCCCAAGATGCCGCTGCTTCGCCATGTCGAACAAGATAAATCAAGCTGCTACTCCCACTTGGTCAGTCGCTAAACCTGCGGCCTCACAAACTGAGATCGCATGCTGGTAGGCGACTGGTGGCGCTATATTTAGACGCGCGCGTGCCTTATCCAATGGTTGCTTTAAGAGCTCGATGATGTCCTGTTGGTCAATCTTCTTTGCCACTGCACCATTACGCTTGCCTTCACGATAACAATCCCAGACACGTGCCTCGCGCGGGACTTCTCTCGCGATCTGTCGGCATCCCATATAAGCAATGAATTTAATACCACGCCCCGGTGTTTGACTGCCTGTGAAGGCCAGCAATGAGTCTTCACCTAATGCATCACGCCCATACCCGCTGAGCACATGGAACATGTCGTGTGTATCTCTCAAGCGATTGCCGTACCAAAGAAGGTCATCATCGAAATCACGTCGCCCGCCTTTGCTCCTGATTTCACTCTCGTCTACTAACCCCTGCGCCGTCAGGCCTTCACGCTCCATAAATTCCACATACGCTCTCCCAACAGTTCCGTCCGGCAGTTTCCTAATCCATTCATGATCATCCAGCAAAGGTGGAAGATATCGACGCTCACGCAACCGCTTGGCCCCCTCTTCACTCGCTGCAAACGCTTTGAAGTTTTGTACTATTGCATCACCATCCAGCGCTTCAATGATATGAAACACCTGCCCCGTGTCCTCTTTATCAGCGATTAAACGCCTCATGTGCCTCATCGCTTTTATTGGACGAATGCGCGGCGTCTTACGGTCAGGATGTATGAATATATCGGGTGTCATGGTCATAGCCTCATAATCGATTGGATTAAGCATACACAAACATGCGAAAAAAAATAGTGACGCAGGCGTCATAATTTATGCCGCAGGCTAAACTTAGTCTTTGCCATGGACATCGCGCCCAATTATCGAGCAGTTGCGCACAAAAAGTAGCCACACTAGCAATGATTGTAATGACCGTAGTTACAATCACTCGCTTGACCCGGTGAGTTTACTTACCGAAATACATAGTAACTCAACTCGGCTGGGAGATTGAAGGCCATGAAAAAGATCGAAGCAATCATTAAACCGTTCAAACTTGATGATGTAAAAGAAGCGCTACAAGAGATTGGCCTTCAGGGCATGACTGTCCTTGAAGCCAAAGGCTTTGGCCGACAGAGAGGCCATACAGAGCTTTACCGCGGTGCTGAATATGTCGTCGACTTTCTTCCAAAGCTAAAAGTCGAGATTGTCCTCGCAGACAGCGCTGTCGAAGGCGCAATCACTGCAATCAAAAAAGCTGCACACACAGATAAAATCGGTGATGGGAAAATCTTTGTTTCAGCGATTGAAGAAGCCGTTCGCATAAGAACAGGTGAAGTCGGTGATTCTGCACTCTAAATATCCAACCTTAACTAATAAATATATTTACCCGATGGAGGGCACCCCATGGCTGACAATCTAATGAAAATGATGAAGGACGAGGACGTACAATTTGTCGATCTTCGCTTTACTGACACGCAAGGCAAAATGCAGCATGTCACGTTTGACAAAGGCATGATCGACAAAGACTTCTTCGAAGAAGGTCAGATGTTTGACGGTTCTTCAATTGCAGGCTGGAAAGCCATCAACGAGTCAGACATGGTTCTTATGCCTGACACAGCGACGGCGATGATTGACCCGTTTTTTCAACAGACCACACTTGCTGTTTTCTGTGACGTTTTGGATCCAATTACAGGTCAAGCTTACAGCCGTGATCCGCGGACAACTGCGAAGAAAGCAGAAGCTTACCTTCAATCTTCCGGCGTAGGCGATACCGCCTTCTTCGGTCCGGAAGCAGAATTCTTCATTTTCGATGATGTCCGCTGGAATACAGACGCACATAACACGGGTTACTCATTCGATTCGACCGAACTCCCTGCCAATACTGGTAAGGAATACATGACAGGTAATATGGGGCATCGCCCTGGACCAAAGGGCGGATATTTCCCTGTTCCTCCCATCGACTCTGAGCAAGATATGCGCTCAGAAATGTTATCCATCATGGGTGAACTTGGTCTGGAACCTGAAAAACACCATCACGAAGTTGCGCCTGCTCAGCACGAACTGGGCATGAAGTTCTCAACGCTGACTGTGATGGCTGACCGTCTGCAGCTCTATAAATATGTCATTCACAATGTGGCAGCATCTTACGGAAAAACAGCGACGTTTATGCCGAAACCTTACTTCGGCGACAACGGATCTGGTATGCACGTCCACCAGTCAATCTGGGACAAAGGCAAACCACTATTTGCTGGCAACCGTTACGCTGACTTGTCTGACATGTGCCTCCACTATATCGGCGGTATCATCAAACATGCAAAAGCTTTGAATGCGATCACTAACGCTTCAACAAACTCATACAAGCGTCTCGTGCCGGGCTATGAGGCCCCTGTTATGCTCGCTTATTCAGCACGCAACCGCTCTGCGTCAATCCGTATTCCGTTCGGTAACAATCCAAAAGCCAAGCGGATTGAAACACGCTTCCCTGACCCAACAGCTAACCCATATTTGTGCTTTGCAGCGCTGCTAATGGCCGGTCTTGACGGTATCGAGAACAAAATTGATCCAGGTGATGCCATGGATAAGGATCTTTACGACCTTCCCGCGGAAGAAGCGAATAGCATTCCACAAGTCTGCGGCAGCCTGAGTGAAGCACTCGATGCACTCGACGCTGATCGCGCGTTCTTGACCAAAGGCGACGTGTTCGATGATGAGCAAATTGATGCGTATATCGAATTGAAGCGGGCCGAAGTGGAGCGCCTACAGCTTCACCCGCACCCGGTAGAATTCGACATGTACTACAAAGTGTAACGCTACGTTATCTGACATAGAAAAGGCCGAAGCAGCGATGCTTCGGCCTTTTTTGTCGCCGCAAATATCGTATTTATTCCCAGCCTTGCAGCTTAGCGGCATCCGCGCGCGCAGCTGTCGCCCCACCGAACATTTGATTGTTTAAGCCAATCCGTTTGAACCAATAGTGCAGACCCAGAAGATCCGTAAATCCCATTCCGCCATGCACTTCTGTAGATGTACGAGCAATGAAACGACTCGCCTCAGCCATATAAGATGCAGCCAATGACGCCATTAGAGAGGCTTCAGAATCGTCAGTATCTGTTAAATGCGCCGCATGCCACATCAATGCACGCCCCGGCTCCAACTTTGCCACCATTTCAGCACACATGTGCTTAACCGCCTGAAAGCTGCCGATTGTTCGTCCAAACTGTTTTCGCTCCATTGCATAAGCCACAGCCTTATCAATCATACACTGCGCTGCACCTAGCGTATCAGCCGCCACAAGTAGGCGCGCGATACGCAACAAATCGCTCGCATTCACGCCCTCAAGTTGCTCAGACTGTGTGTCTTTGAAGCTCAACTTTAGAACCTCACGCGTTCGGTCTATCGTCGACATACGTTCAACTGTGACTTGGGAGGTATCATTCTTTACAAGATGAACAGTACCATCGACATCTGATACGATGATTATATCTGCATCTGCCGGACCAATACAGAAAAGCGCAGTTCCGTTTAGTCCTTTCTCCGAATACTCGACCCCTGCCCCATCACGCTTAGACACGAACTCGGTCAGCGCAATCGCTACGCGTGTCTCGCCACGAGCAATGCCTGCGATTGTCAGCGCAGATTGATCAGCTTCAGACGATTGCAGAGCAAGAGTCGCAATCGCTGCCGTTAACGCATCACTTGGCGTCACAGCATAACCAAGCTGCTCTTGAATGAGCGCGGCTTCAACGAGCCCCAAACCAAGCCCGCCATTATCAACATGGCCCAGCACCCCGCTGATTCCCATTTCGGCAGCTTGACGGCGAAGATCCGCCTCTGCGCCTATATCACCCGTCGCAATTTCGCGCACAATTGTTAGTGATGCCTTTGCCGCTAAGAACGATTTCGTTCCTTCGGCCAACATCATTTGATCTTCTGTCAAAGCAAATTGCATAGATTTATCCCCCTAAACTTTCTGTAGCCGCGGCTCGCGGGGCATTGCTAGTCCGCGTTCGCTGATGATGTTTTTTTGAATTTGCGCTGTTCCGCCACCGATAATCAGGCCTAAGTCATACATATATCGCGCCTGCCAGCTGCCGTCGGCGCGTAAATGATCCCCATCTTCATAAAGAACACCGAGCTCTCCCAGAGCATCAATCGCTAGCGCGGCAATATCATGGTTCAATTCACAGCCATTAAGCTTCACGATCAGGCCAGCTAGGCCAGCGCTTTCTTTATTCAAACGCGATGTCAGAATACGCAAACCATTCGCCTGCATTGCATAGACATCAGACTGTAGCTTTATGAGGCGATCACGCAGGAGCGGATTGTCAATCATACGACTGCCTGATGACGTCTCTGTCTCCATAAGAGTGATCAATTCTTGCAAACGCGCCTTTGTTGCATTTGGGTTACCCAACATACCGCGCTCATGCGTTAGCGTTGCGTTAGCGACTTGCCATCCTTTGTTGACCTCGCCAATTGTACCCGATCGCGGCACACGCACATCGGTAAAGAACACTTCGTTGAAGTTTGCTTTGCCTGTCATATCAACCAGTGGCCGAACTTCGATGCCCTTTGTGTCCATCGGAAAGACAACGTATGATATCCCGTGATGCTTCTTGGTATCAGGATCAGTACGAACAAGACAGAAGATCATGTCGGCTTGCTTCGCCGTTGAAGTCCATATCTTCTGACCATTGATTACATAATCATCGCCATCAATTTCAGCCCGCGTGCGCAAAGCCGCAAGATCAGATCCCGCCTCTGGCTCCGAGTAACCCTGACACCAAATCATTTCACCGTATAAAGTCGGCCTTATATACGCTTCTTTTTGTTCTGTCGTACCAAGCTCAAGCAGGGTGGGAACTAGCATAGATATCCCTTGACTTGCCATAGGTCGAGGTAAACCGGTGATCGCGAACTGCTCAGCGATGATACGGGATTTTAGTATGTCTGGTTCTGCCCCATAACCCCCATATTCCTTCGGTATGGTTCGCGCAGCCAACCCATTATCAATGAGCAATTTCTGCCATGCCAAGCGCTTTGGATTCTTAAGCCCGCGGTCCTCATGCGTCGGCGCTGCGCTTCGATGCATTTCCAATACATTCCGCACCTCTTTTTCAAACGTCTTGTACTCTTGGCTAAGTGATAAATCCATTATTCGGCTCCGATCAATTTGCTCATGTATCCATATATTTACCCAAGGGCCGCCAAGAGAAAAGTTCATGCGTGGCTGAAATCAAACAGAACTGAGCGCATTTTATCACGGCCATGTCGCCACCAATGGTAGGTATACTTTCACCCTTATGGGGCAGCGATATTATTTCAAAATTGTGATCGTGGCACATCTACAACGCCGCAAACGAATTCTCATCACGTCTACTTTTCCTGCCTTGCAAATGACCGCGAGCAATGTAGGGAAGCCTCATCAATCCTTACAATTCAAGATCAAGAAGGTCTTACTAGAATACAGTTATCTGACACTTCTGGGAGGAAACTACGTGTCCACAAAAATAAAATCTAATTCAACAATGACTAGCCGCAACTTCAAGACATTCTTGAGCGTTGGTGTTGGTATTGCTGCCGTCTCAACATTCTTATCGCCTGCCGTTGCGCAGGACGCAGCAGATGATGATGGCGCGCGCACATTACAAACAGTGACGATCACCGCTACAAAGAGAGAGCAAACACTTCAGGATGTGCCTGTTGCTGTTTCTGTTGTCGGCGAAGACGCGATTGAAAAAGCAGAAATCCAAGACCTCGGCGACCTTCAGTCGCTCGTGCCTTCACTTGTTGTTGGACAGCTACAGTCATCAGCAAACACAAACTTTATCATCCGTGGTTTCGGTAACGGCGCAAACAACGTCGGCATTGAGCCGTCTGTTGGTGTCTTTATTGATGGCGTATATCGCTCACGTTCAGCTGCACAGATTTCAGACCTTCCAAACCTACAGCGTGTTGAGGTTCTTCGCGGACCACAATCAACACTGTTCGGCAAAAACGCATCTGCTGGTGTTATCTCAATCATCACACAAGAAGCTCAGTTTGATTGGGGTGGCGGTTTGTCAGCGACATACGGTAACTTCAATACTGTGCGTCTTGCTGGTGATATTACGGGCCCGCTAACTGACACACTCGCCTTTAGTCTTGCTGCGAATGTCAATCAACGCGGCGGTTACGCAGACGATCTCGGTACTGGACGCGAAAGCAATGAGCGCAATCGCTACGGCTTCCGCGGCCAATTGCAGTTCGAACCTTCAGAAAACGTCAGCTTCCGACTCATTGCTGATTATGATGACATTGACGAAGTTTGCTGTATTGCAGGCAACGTCATTGATGGGCCGACTGGCGCCGTCGTGCGCGCGCTAGGCGGAAATATAGATAGCGAGAATCCGTTCTCTTATGACGTTTACGGCAACTTCGACTCTATAAATGAAATCACAAATAGCGGCGTTTCGTTGCAAGGTGATTTCGATATGGATTTCGCAACACTGACATCCATCACCGCTTACAGAAATGTAG
>Ga0209345_10005698_pt1 | contig 11471 bp, 9 predicted proteins | sample Cruoilmetagenom7_FD_187294 | JGI IMG/M metagenome (GOLD analysis project Ga0209345, IMG submission 187294) | Oil polluted marine microbial communities from Coal Oil Point, Santa Barbara, California, USA - Sample 7 (SPAdes) (version 2) | ecosystem: Environmental > Aquatic > Marine > Oil seeps ...
CCAACCCTGGATATTCCGCGCCCAGCGGCATAGAAATCTGTGGTGTCCTTGGCCCGGAAAAGAATGCCCACCAGGACAAACAGGCAGAGGATGGTAATCAGGATGATGGAAGGTCCGACCTTAAAACTGCCTTCTAGCTGTGTTGCACCGGTGGCTGCAGAAAGAACGGCAGGAATGGAAATAAGCAAGAGGGGGAGGATTATTTTTTTCATTTTTGACGCTATTGGAATAGGATTAAATATTTTTATTGATCAATACCTAGGATGACATCCCTGCGGTCAGCGCGTATGCAATAAAGCCAGCAGAGTCCAACAAAAAGCACCAGGAGAAAGACAGCAGTATAGAAGTAGTGAAATGGGAATCCCAAAAAGCGGCCGTCGGTGAGGAAGGATTGCGGGTGGATCAGGTAAAGTGCCATAGCGGCCGGGATGGCTTCCCTGGATTCCGGACTCAAGGCATCCATCATGGAGGAGTTTAATTCAATGGAGACGAGGGTCGTCCTGACATCCCTGGGGGAGAGTCCCACAATAGGTGAAACGGTGGCTGCCAGTTCATCTCTCGCTTTTACATATTGAGGATCTGTAATGTTTTCAATCTCCCCTTTGAGTTTTTCGAAGGCAGCAATATCCTGCCTGATTGCAGCTCCCTGGTCCGGTCCTGCCAGCTGTTGGATAGACCAGCTCAGGCCGTTGTCCAGTGCATTCTTGTGCCCGGGATCGATAAAGTTCTTTCCCAGTACAGATAGGGAGGCTTGCGCAAATACCTGGAGGTCTGCATCTGAGGCTTCGCCACTACTGACCTTATCCCACACCTGTTCAAAAGCCAGGTAGGCAGGTTCGGGGGTCGGCTTGCTGATTACTTTTAGAACGATCTGGAAGCCAAAGATGGTAACAGTCCAGATTATTACAAGGGATATGACGATGTTCCGGTTAAGCCGGGCCATTTCTGTGGCAGGCTTGAAAAAGCTGATGTGATAGTCATTCGGATTAGATTCCATAAAGATCAGGGATAAAAGAAGTTTCGGATTATAAAATGTAGCTGGTACTGTTTTTAGTTGAAGCCTGTAAATTTATATATAAAATTAATTCAACCGGCATGATAAAGGTCAGACAAAGAAATATATAATGATTCCAAAGAAGTAAAAAACGAATTGGTCCAGGTTATTTCCGGTAGAAGTTCATTTCATCCAGGTATTTCCAGGCGGCAGGAGGGAGGAAATGACGTATGTCCTTTCCACTACTGATGGCTTTGCGGATAAAGCTTGATGAGATCTCAATATGGGGGGCATCTACGACTTCCAGGTTTTCTTGTCCCGATATATCCACGGGATACCCCGGCCTTGGATAGACATATCGCCGGAAATTGCGCTGGATCTCAGCAGCATTTTTCCATTTCGGGAAGGAAGGCAGGCCATCACTTCCCATAATGATCACAAATTGGTTTTTGGGATATTTATCTTCAAGCCAGGCAAGGGTATCGATGGTGTAGGAGGGGGTGGGCATTTTGAATTCAATATCACTGGCAAGGAAACGGGCATCATCTCCAAGGGCCCGTTCCACCAGTTCAAGGCGATGATGGTCGTCAAGCAGTGTTTTTCTTTGCTTGAAGGGATTATGGGGACTGATAACAAACCAGAGCCGGTCCATGTCAGTATATTCGACCAAAAAATTGGCAATGGCCATATGCCCGATATGGACGGGGTTAAAGCTGCCGAAAAATAATCCGATTTTCATTTCATTTCCTGAATTAAAGGTAAATCCAGGAATTCTCTCACAATATCTTCTCCCCGTAGCAGGGTTTCTTCCAGGTTATCATTGACCAGTATCACATCGAACTGCTCCGCTGAGTGCATTTCATCACCGGCTTTATCCATTCTGTTTTGGATCTTGTCATCAGCATCTGTGGATCTGTCTCTGAGCCTCTTTTCAAGTTCCTTCAAGGAAGGAGGTTGAACGAATACAGCCAACGCATTTCGCCCAAAATACCTCTTCAGGTTCAGTCCACCAACAACATCCACATCAAACACTACATGTTTCTGCCTTTTCCAGATCCGGTCAAGTTCAGTTATCAGTGTACCATAATAATGATCATGGTAAACTTCTTCCCACTCCAGGAATTTTTCCTGTTTGATGTGTTTCCTGAAATCTGCCACGCTCATGAAATAATAATCCTGGCCATCGACCTCCTGTGGCCGGGGTGGCCTGCTGCAGGCTGAAATAGAGAATTCGAGTCCCAAGTCAAGCTGCAGCAAATGTTTCACAATGGTGGTTTTGCCTGCCCCTGAAGGAGCTGAGAATATGATGGCTTTTCCCTTCATGGCCTACAGTATATTCAGTACCTGTTCTTTGATCTTTTCCAGTTCATCCTTCATCCCTACCACCAGGCGCTGAATATTGGCTTCAGAGGCCTTTGATCCAAGTGTATTGATCTCCCTGCCAATTTCCTGGGAAATGAAGCCCAGCTTTTTGCCTGCCGGGGAAGCAGTAGCTATGGTTTCCAGGAAAAATCTGCAATGATTTTCCAGCCTGACTTTTTCTTCAGTGATATCCATCTTCTCCATGTAAAAGATCATCTCCTGTTCGATCCGGCCGGGATCTGTGGAATGGTTTTGTCCCAAGACCTCCAGTGCAGAAAGGATACGTTTCCTGACAGCCAGTACGCGGTCTTCTTCAAAAGGCGTTACCTCCGACAATAGCTGAAGGATGTTATTGATTCTCAGGGTGATATCTTTTTCCAGTGCCTTCCCTTCCTGTTTCCGGAATGAATTCAGTTCGTCCAGGGCAGCCTGGATGCTACCCCTGACTTCTAACCAGTCATCTTCCTGCAGCTTATCCTTTTCTGATAACATGGTATCGGGTAAGCGCATGGCTACCTGTATCAGTTGTTCCGGATCTTTCAGGCCAGTATCCCCTGAGATTTCCCTCAGCTGCCTGATATATTCCTCTACAACGGGCCTGTTAATTGACCATCCGGCCGCCCCTTCTTTAATCTCCAGAAAAATGCCCAGCTCAATTTTTCCCCTTTGCAGCTCAGTGCCTAGCCACCTGCGGATCTCCATTTCCTTATCTTTCAGGAATACTGGTGTTTTTACCGAGAAATCAAGCTGTTTGCTGTTCAACGATTTTATTTCAACAGCATAAACCACGTTTCTGAGATCACATTCGGCCCTGCCGTAACCTGTCATGGAGATAAGCATAGATGATGGATTTGGTTACCTGCTTGTAAGGCAAAATTAAGATAAAGTCAGGAATTTGCAACCCGGGGTTTTACCACTGCTTTCGTTTTCCACCTGCCCGTCAGGTAATAAAGGAAGGACAAAACCAGGCCGATTCCCCAGCCTGCAGGAACCGACCACCAGATACCGGTTTCACCCATACTCCTCGAAAAAACCCAGGCAAAGGGGATGCGAAAAATCCAGAGGGAGGTCAGGGTTATGAACATGGGGATGAGGGTATCCCCTGCCCCACGCAATACGCCGTTGAACATAAACATCGTAGTGAACAAGAGGTAGAAGGAAGAAACTATGACAAGGTATTCTCCCCCTATCCTGATTACCTCCAGGTCCTTTGTGAACATGCCCATTAATTGGAATTTTAAGAAAATGACAACGGCTATGACAATCACTGATACGGCCGATGACATCAGCAGGGTGGCAACAAGGCCACTCCTCACCCTGTCAGACCTGCCTGCCCCTATGTTTTGTCCCACAAAAGTAGCCAGTGCTGCAGAAAAGTTCATGGCAGGCAGGGTGGCAAGGCTGTCTATCCTGATGGCTGCAGCATACCCTGCAATAACATTGGTGCCAAAAGTATTTACAATGGCCATAATGGCCATCATTCCCAGGGAAACAAAGGTATGCTGCAAGCCTGTCGGAAGCCCTATCCGCAGGCTTTGCCAGAAGATCTTTTTATCAAACCTGTACCTGGGCAGGTCGAAGTCAATGAGCTTATGGTTCCTGTGCAGGTAGATCACTGCCGTCAGGAAGGCACCTGCCTGGGAAATGACAGTGGCTACAGCTGCGCCGGCAATCCCCCATTTAAAAACAATAATAAAGAGCAGGTCAAACCCGATATTAAATAAGGTGGAGATCATTAGAAAATACAGCGGGGTTTTTGAATCTCCCAGTCCACGCAGGATAGCAGAGGTTGCACTGAAACCAAAAAAGGCGAGCAGTCCAAAGAGGTATATGGACAGGTAAGTGGTTGCTTCTGGTATAATCTCTTCGGGCAGGCGGATCAGCCTGAATATTTCATCGGTCAGGGGGATCCCCACGAGCGTAAGTACCACTGAGGCAATGGTCAGGAAAATATACATGGTGTGAATGGCCTTCTTCACACTGTTATGGTCCCCAGCACCAAAATACTGTGCAATGACAATGGTCCCACCCGAAGCCACCCCAATGATCAGGGAGATGAGGGTAAATACGATGGGAAAGGATGCACCTACAGCGGCAAGGGCCTCTTTGCCAAGAATATTACCGACGATGATGGTATCAACGATATTGTAAAGCTGCTGGAAAAGGTTGCCTAGCAGCATGGGCATGGCAAAGTTAAAAATCAGGCGGGCTTCATTTCCGCTGGTAAGTTCCTTCATTAACCTGGATGGGATAAAAACACCAAAGGTGGGTAAATTTTAATAAACGGCCATTCAGCCATACGTCAAAACCTCCCGGCTTGTCAATGTGCTGCCACCGGTTCAAGCTCAACGGTAAAGTGCCGCATAATGGCTGCTTCGGAGATGATCCTATAGCCGGAAGTGATCTGCTCCCTGCGTTTATAAATGTTTTCCAGTGCAAAGGCCACGACATCCATATGATTATTGGTGTAGACACGCCTCGGGATGGCCAGCCTCAGGTACTCTATTTCTGGATAGCGGTTTTCACCGGACTGAGGATCCCGGTCCGCCAATAAAGTCCCTATCTCAACCGCCCTTATTCCTCCATCCAGGTAAAGCTCAATGACAAGGGATTGTGCAATGAATTCTTCCCGGGGTACCCTGGTTAGGAAACGTTTTGCATCGACATAGACGGCATGACCGCCGGTTGGTTGTTGAATAGGGATTCCTTTGTCCGCCAGGCAATTGGCCAGGTATTCGGTTTGTTTGATACGGGTTTCAAGGTAGTCATAGGCTATGCCTTCACGCAGCCCGCAGGCCAATGCATTCATATCCCTCCCTGCCATCCCGCCGTAGGTAATGAAGCCCTCGAACATAATGTTATAGGTGCAGGCCTTGTCATACCAATCCATTTCACGAAAAGCGATAAAACCACCGATGTTTACATTCCCGTCCTTTTTACTGCTCATGGTAACCGCATCCGGGTAAGAGAACATTTCCATTACTATTTCTGCAATGGTTTTGTCTTTATACCCTTCCTCACGCTGTTTGATGAAATAGGCATTTTCAGCAAAGCGGGCCGCATCATATACCAGGGGTATTGAGTACTGGTCCGCCAGCGCCTTTACTTCCCTCATGTTCTGCATGGAGACCGGTTGTCCACCCGTTGTATTGCAGGTCAGGGTAAGGATCACGAAGGGGATGTCATCGGTGTATTTCTCCAGCACGCTCTTCAGGATATCCAGGTCTATGTTGCCTTTGAAAGGATGGACCAGGCTGGTATTATAGGCTTCCTGTATGGTACAGTCCAGGGCGGTGGCCCTGCGGTATTCAATATGGCCTTTGGTGGTGTCAAAATGGGCATTGCCGGGGATTATGTCTCCTTCTTTGACCAGCACAGAAAACAGGACATTTTCTGCTGCCCTTCCCTGGTGGACCGGTAGGAAATAGGCTAATCCAAACAGGTCCTGTATGCTTTGCTTGAGCTTGTAGTAGCTGCTGGATCCAGCATAACTTTCATCCCCCAGCATAATTTCTGACCATTGCTGCTGGCTCATGGAAGAGGTTCCTGAATCAGTCAGCAGGTCGATATAAACCTGCTCGCTTCTCAGGTTGAATATGTTGTAATGGGCTTCCCTGATCCACCTTGTCCGCTGTTCGCGTGAACTCCTGAATACAGGTTCAACCATCTTGATCTTGAATGATTCTGCAAAAGGTTCTTCCATGGAATTTTCCTGGCTTTGTTCGGCCATAAAATTAGGAAGGAGGCGGGTGCATTAAGGAGGAGATTTAAATGTTTGTGAACATGTATGCTATCAAACATACAGACCCTCACTTATCAATGTCCTGCAGGTGTTTCTGCTGATATTTGAAATAGAGGTCCTGGCGGAATTTTTCTGCGGTTAACCGGCGTGCCTGATAAGCATCCCGGCTTTCTCCTTTCCTGCGGGACTCGAATAATCCTGAGTCTTCCATTTCCTCTTCGATCTCGTTATAGTAGTAATGTTCGGCTAAAAACCGGGCAGACATTTCAAAGATCATGACGGTCCCATCATTTGAACAAGTAACAATCCCACTTCCGTCAGGAAGGAAATCCGCCGCATACAGGGCATCTTCGTGCGCTATGAAGGTGTATATGCATTGCCCGGTGGCTATCTCCCATAGCTTAGCCGTACCATCATAGGATGCACTGATCAGGTAGCGGGCATCTGGACTGAAGCGCACTGATACAACCGCATAATTATGGCCTGTGAACAGCTTATGTATCTTGCCAGAATCAACATCCCAGGTCTTGATATTTTCATCCATAGAACAACTGGCCAGGAGTTTGCTGTCCGGACTGAAATCCAAGGAAAATATATTACCACCATGGGCTGACATGGTAAAAACAGGCTCGTAATACCCGGCATGCCATATGATCACCGTCTGGTCTAGGGAACCTGAGGCAATCCACTGGTTGTCCGGACTGAAGGCTGTAGCCAGCGCTGTTTTTGAATGGGCTTCAAAGGTATGGATCACCTTTCCTTCCTCGCGATCCCATAAATAAAAATTATTATTCAGGCTGGTGCTTAGAAATTGTGTGGCATCCTGGTTAAAATCGAGGTTATATACATGGGTCACATGTTTCCTGTAAATTTTCCATGTACCATCAGAAAGGTCCCATATCCGAATTTCCGGGCCTCCAGCTCCCAGGAGGTACCTGCCATCATTTGAGAAGGTGAGGTACTTTACCGGATTCCGGTATCCTTCAAGTGTGGCATTTATCTCACCGCTGTTTTTATCCCATAAATGGATCACCAGGTCCTCACCGCTACTGGCAATGGTTTTTCCATCGGGACTGATGGCCATGGCATAAACAGGGCCCTTGTGTTTCTTAAATGTAAACACCAGGCTTTCATCTTCCTGCCCCAGGCATAGTGGCCAGGAGGAAAATAGCAGAAAGGTGATCAATACACTGACTGAAATAAAAGGAGGCTTCATAAGATTGCTTTGTTAAGGTACAGGGGATAAAAATATAAAAATGAGATATACCCGCCTTGCAACCCTGTTATTTTTCACCTGTCTCTTATAGCAAAACCACATTATATCATTTGAACTCCAATGAAACCACTACCATTTTTTTTATGTCTTTTTTTCTTCCTGCTTACCACTGTATCAGTCGCTGCAGGTTCCGCCAGGCATGCAGGCACAAATCCCGGTTTTACAACAAGCAAGGGGGAGGACAACCGTGCTGGACATTCAGAATGTCTCCAACCGCTTGAATACCATGGGCGCCTATTATGATCCAGATGAGGATATGATAGATACCTGGACCCAGATGGGCATCATCCCCACCATCATATACAGGGTTGAATTCTAAGCATCCTCAGCAGGAGGCCCTGGTTTTTCAGATAACCATTAAGTATTTAAATAGTACTTTTATAAATAACTCCATATACTATTTAGACTCACCAAATGAATCCTGAACAAAGTATGATGAAATGTAAAATGTTAATATTCAGCATACTTAGTTTGCTACTTATTATTAGTGTTCAGGGTATGGATACAAGTTCGGCTAAACTCAGAACAGAAGTAAAAAAGCAAGGTTCAATAATTGGATTAGCAGAAAAATATCAATCTCCTGGAGATGGTATCCCGGGCATTCGTAAGATAAAAGATATTATAATTTACAAAGACTCGACATTTTTCTCTTCTTTTCCATCAGTGGTAAAACGACCTGATGGGGAAATATTAGTAGCGTTCAGACGTGCACCAGACCGTAAAATATTTCGTGAGAAATATACCAACCATGTTGATCCGAACAGTTATCTAATGATGGTGTACTCCAGTGATGCAGAAAACTGGATAAAAGACCCGGAACTGATTTATGCTCATCCATTTGGAGGATCTCAAGATCCTTGTTTATTGCAATTACGTGATGGAACGTTGTTTTGTATGAGTTATGGCTGGGCTGTTGTGCGTCCAGACGGCATCCCTAATCTTAGAAAGCCCTATTCTGAGGCAGGAGGTGCAATATTCCTTGGAGGGTATTTTCTGCGGTCAACTGATGGTGGAAAAAAATGGCAGGGACCTAATTACCCCCCCCACATAGCTCCTGATATTCGGTTCAACGCTTTGGGAAAACGTTTACCGGCAGCTAATCGAGGGGCATTATATGAGGGTAAGAGTGGCAGGATTTTTTGGGTTGTTGCGGCTATGGACTCTGATTCTCCTAGAAAAACATCCACACATTTGTTAACCTCGGACGATAAAGGCCAAACCTGGCAATATTCTTGTCTGGTTGCGATAGATGAGGAAGCATCATTTAACGAGACATCGGTTTATGAAACCCCGAATGGAGATATTGTAGCTTTCCTTCGTACAGCAAATATGGATGATCAGGCTTGTATAGTCCGTTCAACTGATGGAGGAAAAACTTTTCAAAAGTGGCAAACGATGGGGTTTCAGGGACATCCTTTACATGCGTTAAGGCTGTCTGATAATAGAGTGTTGCTCACTTATGGATACCGTCATAAGCCTTTTGGGATACGTGCCCGCATTCTGAATCCAGTGTGTACGGATTTCGCAACAGCTCCCGAGATTGTGCTTCGCGATGATGGAGACAATGGCGACATAGGCTATACCTGGGCAGTACAGCTTGATGATAACCGGGTTTTAGTAGTCTATTATTTTAACCAAAAAAATAGTACACGATATATTGCTGGTACTATCCTTGAAATCAGTAACAAATAACAACAAGGAGCAGCGCTGTTCCTCATCTCATCATATACCGGGTTGAATGCTGACTCAATGGAGGATCATTGGACCGGGCCAAACCTGGGGAGTTCAAGTGTAAATGTGCTGCCTTTTCCGGGTTTGCTGCTGACTGTTATGGTCCCTCCGTTTTTCCGGGCAAACTCCATGCTGAGTATTAATCCAAGTCCAGTGCCATCCTCATTGGCAGTACCTGTCCTGATAACCTGTTCATCGATCCGGAATAACTTCTCGGCCAGCTCTCCAGAGATACCTATGCCATTGTCTGCCACCAGGATTTGAATTCCATTCCTGGATGATTTGGTACTGATGGTGATTTTTCCCTTGGGCCTGGTAAATTTAATGGCATTGGAGATGAGGTTCCGAACAATGGTGCTTACCATATTCTGGTCAGCATACACCATGGTGCCCGGGCTCACCCGATTAAACAAATGCAGGTTCTTTTCAAATGCATTTAGTTTATACAGCTTAAACACAGCATTTACTACCTGGTTTACATCAATACCGGTCGGCTCAAACTTGATCCGGTCTGTCTGCGACATTGACCAGTCCAACAGGTTGTTAAGCAGGTTCTGTGCCTGCCGGGATGCCCCATGGATCATTGTTACGAAGGTGAGCACTTCCTCGGTGTCATAGGAGGCATAATCTTTCAAGAGCAGGTCAGAGAAACCCGTGATGGAGCTCAGGGGGTTTTTAAGATCATGGGCAATGATGGAAATAAACTTGTTAGTGGCTGACTTGGTTTCCTGGGTTTTCCATCCCGTCATATCCCTGAAGACAGCAAAAGTCCCGGAAAATTCACCCTCTTCATACTGGGGGGTTGCAGTAACAAGGATCTGTCTTTTTTCCTTATCAGGACGAATGATCTCAAGCTCATAGCTGTTTTCTTCTCCATGTTTTCGCAGATCGGTCTGTTCCCTTATGAATTCTCTGTTTTTGGGAGATAAAAAATCAAAGACCGTTTTACCAACCAGTTTACCTGCAGGCATGCCGAATATTTCCTCTGCCTTTGGATTTACGAAAATAAATTGATCATCCGGGTCGACCATGCCAATGCCTTCGCCCTGGTTGTCGATTAGCAGCCTGTAATTCTGTTCGCTCCTGTATAGCTCTTCCAGCGTATTTTTATAGTCGGTAACATCCCTGGATATGGCTGCCACAGCGATCAGTTTGTGTTGCTCATCATAAATGGGGAATTTTTTGACAAGGGAATGGATTTTCCTGCCATCCGGGTACATGAAGACCTGGTCATTCACCAGTGTTTCTCCATGCTTTAGCTTCATTGCCTTCCGGTCATCGTCCATGTATTGCCTCACGTGATCAAAATCTCCATAAATCTCCAGGTCAGTTTTGCCAATCAACTGGTCTGCCGATTTCTTGCCAGCGGCGGCTGTATTGGCTTTGTTGGAAGCTATGACCTTCAGGTTGGTATCCTTGATCACGGCATGGTCCTCCACATTCTCGACAATGGCGGCCAGCAGGTCCTTTTCACGCTGAGACTTTTTCCGCTGTGTTATATCCTGGGCCGTCCCGATAGACAGGGAAGGTTTTTTACGGTGATCCCTAATGACAAATGACCTGGTCCAGATCTGCTTCTCCTCTCCGGAAGGACCAATGATACGGTATTCCATGTCAAGACCGGATCCTTTGGCAACTCTTTTATAGGCTTTTTTAAGGTATTCCCTGTCATCTTTATGGACAGATTTCAGGAAAGATCCGGGATTCTGGTAGAGGCTTTCAGCCGACCGACCAAAGACCATTTCGTACTTTGGACTGATAAAGAGCAACTGGTTAGCTTTCAGGTCAAATATCCAGAAGACTTCCTCAATGGTGTCTACCAGGAGCTGCAGGGTCTCATCCTGCTTTCGCAGTTCTTCCTCGGCTGCAAATTTCTTAGTGATATCATGAGCTATTCCTTCCACACCGTTGACCTTGCCGTTTTCATCATGGATCGGTAGTTCGGTATTGTAAAATATCCGGGTAGAACCATCGATATGATAAAGTTCATTCATGAATGGAGGCTGGACCAATCCTTTCAGGCTGGCCTGTGAATGGTTCAATGCCTCCAGGTTCATCTCATGATCGGTCAGGAATTCCTTGTAGTTCCTCATCGCCTCTTCCTGGGAATAGCCCAGGATCTTGTTGATGGAGGGACTCACATAGGTAACCATGCCTGTAAGGTCATGTGAGTAGAAGATGTATTCCTCACTCAGGCTCTCAACCAGCCTCTTATATTTCTCTTCAAGTTGCCTAAGTTCAGCTTCCTGCTTCAGCTGTTCTTCAAGCCTGGCTACCTGTTGTTCCAGCTGTACACGGATACTCGCCAATTCATCATATGTGGGCTGTTCATTCAAGGGGCCGGGAAATATTTGTACAAAATTTAT
>Ga0209345_10005700_pt1 | contig 11470 bp, 8 predicted proteins | sample Cruoilmetagenom7_FD_187294 | JGI IMG/M metagenome (GOLD analysis project Ga0209345, IMG submission 187294) | Oil polluted marine microbial communities from Coal Oil Point, Santa Barbara, California, USA - Sample 7 (SPAdes) (version 2) | ecosystem: Environmental > Aquatic > Marine > Oil seeps ...
AATATATCCTCGTAGAAGAGGGATACATCTTCCGGAATGGATCGTCCTTTAAATTTGATCCTGCCGTTGGGGTCCAGCAAAACATAAGGTGTTTTCTGAGTAGGCTGAAACTCTAGTTTATCCATGCTTTGCAAAAAAGTATCAACAATATAGTGATTTTTGCGATTTGCCCGAACAAATCATTTCCATTTTCTCAAACATTTTACCCTCAGACTCAGAAATACATTCTGGCCAGTGGAGCAATATCATCGGAAGCGAAATAGCCCTCCAGATACCTGTAGTATCCGGTGATGGCTATCATGGCTGCATTATCTGTGGTAAAACTGAAGGGGGGAATGAATAGCTCCCACCCATGCTGTTCAGCTTCCTGCTCCATGGCCAGTCGAAGCCCCGAATTGGCAGAAACTCCACCTGCAAGGGCCACCTGATTGATCCCCGTTTGCTTCATGGCAAGACGAAGCTTTTGAAGTAATATATCAATAATGGTACTTTGCAGAGATGCGGCCAGGTCGGCTTTGTTATTCGTAATAAACCCCGGATCTTCCTTCTGCCTGTCCCTCAGAAAGTATAAAAAGGATGTTTTCAGGCCAGAGAAAGAGTAATCGTATCCCTCAATCCTGGGTTTGTTGAATTTAAACCTGGATGCATCGCCCTCTTTTGCCAGGCTGTCCACATGTGGACCTCCCGGATAGGGCAATCCAAGCAGTTTGGCACATTTATCAAAGGCCTCCCCTGCCGCATCGTCAATGGTGCGGCCAATGATCTCCATGGTATGATAATCCCGGACCACCACCAGTTGAGTATGCCCCCCGGATACCAGAAGGGAAAGAAAAGGAAAACGGGGAGTAGTTGCAGCTGATACCTCCGATTGAATAAAATGAACCATCATATGTGCCTGAAGATGATTTACCTCAATCATCGGGATACCCAGAGCAGCTGTAAAACCCTTGGCAAAAGAGGTTCCCACAAGAAGTGATCCCAGGAGTCCGGGCCCCCTGGTAAAGGCCAGGGCATCTATATCACTACGCAGCACACCGGCCTCCTTTAGTGCACTATCCACAACGGGAACAATATTTTGCTGATGTGCCCTGGAAGCCAGTTCGGGCACCACCCCTCCATATTTCCGGTGAACATCCTGCCCGGCAATTACATTGGAAAGCAGTTGGCGATCTCTGATTACTGCAGCAGAAGTATCATCGCAGGAAGATTCAATCCCAAGAATAACAGTGCCCTTCACAACTTTTTATATTTTTGTAGTGTTTAAAACTAATGAAAGTGCAAAAGTATTAAAAAGATAGCGAAAATAGGACTGATCGTAATATTGCTGTTGCTGGCAATTCCTTCGCTCTCTTTACTTTTTTTGCAGAACCGCCAGGTTCAGACCAGAGTCAGCAAGATGCTAGCCGATCAACTTTCAGAGGAGCTCCGGGCCACTATTTCCCTCTCTTCTGTCAACTACTCCTTTTTCAAACGAATCCAGGTGAGGGACCTCTATATTGAGGATCTGCATGGAGATACCCTGATCTACTCGGAGCTTACAAAGATCCGCATAAAGCAGATCCGGCCTGATCAGCGTAGACTGGAGATCAGGAAGATCAGCCTGGAAAATGCCTGGTTAAACCTGGTCATTGAACCTGAAGGCGGGGTCAACCTGAGTTTGATCATAGACCGCTTGAAAAAACCTCACGTTCCCCCAGAAAGAAAATCAAGGCTCCATATACACGAAATAACAATGAATAATGGCAGGTTTTCCCTGACCAAAACAGGGCACCCTCCCCTACGATCGGAAATTGATTTTAATGATTTTGATTTGCATGAACTGGAGATCTCCCTGCTGGACCTTATCAGTGAACAGGATACAGTGAATATGAATATCGTCTCCCTATCGGCGGTGGAGAAATCGGGATTCGAATTTTCTAAGCTGGTAACCCTGATGTCCATTGGCAAAACCCATATGCATTTCAATGACCTGGAAATTGAAACCAGTGGTTCTGAGCTCCATGTTCCTATGCTGGGTTTCGATTTTAGTCATTGGAGCCGCTTTAAATCTTTCTCCAGGGAGGTGGACCTCACTTTTGAGTCAATTCAATCTCAATTGAACATGGAGGATCTTGCTGTCTTTGTCCCTCAAACAGAGGGTTTGCTGGACCGTCTCACCATCGATGGCTTTGTACATGGCAAGCTCAATAATCTGAAAGGTGAAAAAATGCAGCTGAGTTATGACAGGCAGAGCACCCTGGCCTTTGATTTTATAGTCATTGGTTTGCCGGATGTTAAGAACACCTTTCTGGACTTCAATTTCCGGGAGCTGAATAGTTCGGTGTCAGCCCTGCATCAATTACTTACCGAGGAGAGGGGTGCATCCAGACAGTCCCTCTACCCGTGGATTAATATGGGTAAGCTTGATTTCAAGGGACAATTTACGGGATACTTCGATAATTTTGTAGCCTCTGGTTTGCTTCAGACCGATATGGGGCGGATGCTGATGGACCTCTCCTTCAGGCCGGATAGCATCCTGGGAATAGATTTTCATGGACACCTTTCCACGGTCGCTTACAAACTGGGGGAACTCCTGGGACAGGAGGAGCTGCTCTCTCAACTGGATATGGATGTGATGGTAGATGGCAACCTCTTTCAGGGCGAAATGAGGGCAAACCTGAACGGAACCATTGATACCCTTTACTTCTCCCAGTACGCCTACAGCAATATTACCCTGGATGGAGCTTTCACAAATAACACCTTCAACGGTGGTTTTGGAATCAGTGATCCCAACATAAGAATGGACTTCCAGGGAAAGATGGACTTCTCCGGCGAAGTACCGGTCTATAATTTTACAGCTGATGTGGCACGATCCAGGCCCCATTTTTTAAACCTCGGCGTGGAGGACCCAAATACCTTTGCCTCATTTTTAATTGAAACCGATATCAGCGGAAAAACCCTGGATGAGCTGAATGGAGAGATTCGCCTGGTAAACAGTCTTTTTGAGAGAAATGAGGACCAGGTCCAGTTATATGATTTCAGACTGAGTGCCCTCAACCAGCCGGATACCTCCTCAATCGTAATTACATCAGAGCTCTTCGATGCCTCCATCATGGGAAAGTTCAAACTCTCTACCCTGCCCGCTTCCCTGGAGAAGATGGTTGATCACTATGTAAACCTGATACCGGGGAATTTCCTGGAGACTGATACAATCAACCGCTTCGACTATCAAGTTGATCTGAAACATGTGAATCCGATCCTGGATTTTTTCTTTCCGAAAATCCAGATTGCTGAAAACAGCAGCATCCAAGGACAATACAATCCTGGCAAGGGGATTAACAAAGCTGTTGGACTGTTTCCGGAGCTGGGCATCGGTCCCGGTTCCTGGTCCAATGCTGAATATCATACCAGGACCCACAACAATGAATTTGAGTTTAAATTCCGTTCCGACAGTTTGGTATATGGCAGAAATTATGCCCTGGAGAATCAGCAGTTCCACCTCCTTGCTTCCAATGATACCGCCAGGCTAAACATTAACTGGAGTAACCAGGCTGAATCAATGTACAGCGGGGAGATTAAGTTCTATGGTACCTTTCAATCCGATTCAGAGGAAGAGCGGAGCTTCCAGGTAGAGGTGGAACCCTCTGAGTTTTATATCAACAGTGAGAAATGGACCATCGATCCCGCCTCCCTGCTAATCAGGAAGAAGTACTTATATGTGGACAATTTGTCCGTTCAAAGCCGGGAGAAACATGTACTTGCCGCCGGGACCATTGCCTCGGAAGGCGGCCAGGATTTCGATCTTGATATCCGGAACCTGAATCTGGGCGAGCTGGCAAGCCTGGGAGGATTTAAGGCAGCACTGGAAGGAAATATTACAGGGAATCTGAACTACCGTGAGACCGATGGGAATCCCTATATTTTTTCAGACCTTCAGGTAGATACGCTCCGCTTCAACAAGGAACTGATCGGTCCCACCAGTTTAAAGGCAGCCTGGAACGACTCCCGCAAGACCATCAGGATGATGATGATATCCAATCTGAACGACATAAAAACCATAGAAGTGGATGGGGAGTACACTCCCAATGGCCGCAAAGTGGATTTTGAAATCCATCTCAATGAGTTACAGTTACAGGCACTCAATCCCTATGTGGAGAACATCCTTCATGATTTATCCGGTTCAGCTTCGGTGAACCTTACCCTGGATGGCACGCTTGATCAGCCCAAATTAAACGGTAATCTGAGATTTAACCAGGGAGCTGCCACCTTCTCCTTTCTAAAGACACGCTATGTGTTTAATGACCCGGTCCGGATTTATAATAACAACCTCTACTTCGAAAACTTTGCCGCCACTGACGAACTGGGCAACCTGGGAAAAATAAATGGTGCCATTTCCAATAATTATTTCCGTGACTTCTATATCAACCTTCAAATAGCTGCGGAAAATCTGAAGTGTATGAACACCCTGTCGACGGATAACGAACTCTTTTACGGGACTATTTTCGCCACCGGCGACGCAACTATTCAGGGTGGGATCAGAGATATTAAGCTGAGCATTGATGCAAGCACCGAAAGAAACACTGCCCTTAATCTTCCTCTCTATAATGCCAGGGAAGTGCAGAGTTCAGACTTTATCACCTTTATCCAGGAAACAGATCTGGATGAACCAGAAGCTCACAGCCAAGAGGCCCTGAGGGGTGTGGAAATGGAACTGGAGGTGGATATTACCGAAGATGCAGAGGTTCAACTGATCTTCGATCCCAAGGTTGGCGACATTATTAAAGCCAGCGGCCGGGGAAATCTGCGTATGCTCCTGGATCAGAACCAGGGCTTCAGGATGTTCGGAGATGTGGAGCTGCTAAAGGGGGATTACCTGTTTACCCTTCAGAATGTGGTCAATAAGCGCTTTCAGATTGAACCTGGAGGTATAATCAACTTCAGCGGTTCGCCTACCAACTCTACCATTGACCTGGCAGCCATCTACGGCACCAGAGTAGCTCCCTACAACCTCTACCAGGGCGATCCCTCCGATGATCGGGCAGAATCTCTGAAGAAGCGCATACCCGTTGAGTGTCATCTGAATCTGCTGGGAGAGCTCCGGTCCCCCACCATTGCTGCCGGCATTAAAATGCCAACAGCCGATCCGGAAACACGGGGTATTCTGGACAATGCCACAAGTACCGAAGACGAACTGATGAAACAGTTTATCTCCCTGCTGGTGATCAATGATTTCTATAGCGTTTCAGGCTATGGCATTCAGAATATGGGTACCATGAATAGCTCCTTTGCCGGGGTTACGGCCAGTGAACTACTCTCCAACCAGCTGAGTAACTGGCTTTCCCAGATCAGTGATGATTTCGATATAGGCTTCAACTACAGGCCAGGCGACCAGGTGACCACCCAGGAGATGGAAGTGGCACTTTCCACCCAGCTTCTAAATGACCGGGTGATCATCAGCGGAAACCTGGATGTGGGTGGACAGGAGACCAATCCTTCCAGCGAAGCAAGTAACAACCCTTATATCATGGGGGACTTTGAAGTGGAGTACCGGGTGACCGATAATGTAAGTGTGCTTGCATTTAACCGCTCGCGGGATGAACTGATCGCCATGACTGCACCCTACAAACAGGGAGTTGGAGTTTCCTACCGGGAAGACTTTAATAATTTAGGTCAACTATTGGCCCGGTACAAAGACGCCATCACTAATCGTAAAAAGAAGAAGAAAAAGTCGGAAAAGTCAGATTCTGAAGAGTAAAACTTTTTTATCTTTGCGGCTCACGATTCCATATACCTAACTTAATTTCTAGATCATGTTTATTGTAATGGTTGTTGTTTTTGTTCTGGGGTATCTTGCCATAGCCCTCGAACACCCGCTGCATGTTGATAAGGCCATACCTGCTTTAGCAATTGGTTCGCTGCTCTGGGTTCTGTATATCTTTGGCGCTTATGATATTTTTACGGCTGGATTGAGTGAAGCCTGGAACTCCTACACCCACGGCGGTGACCATCATGGGGAGCAAGGGATTCAGGCCATGCGCCACTTCATCGTAGACAAGGAGATTATTCACCACCTGGGTGAGATCTCTGAAATCCTCTTCTTCCTGCTTGGTGCCATGACCATTGTAGAGGTCATTGACAAGCATGACGGGTTCAAGATCATCACCGACAAGATCAAGACCACCAAAAAGGTCAAACTTTTGTGGATCCTCAGTTTCCTCACCTTCTTTATGTCTGCCGCGCTGGATAATCTGACTACTACTATCGTAATGGTTGCCCTGCTTCGCAAGCTGGTCTCCGATAAAGAGACCCGATGGTTCTTTGCTTCCATGGTGGTCCTGGCAGCCAATGCCGGTGGTGCCTGGTCACCCATCGGGGATGTCACCACCATCATGCTCTGGATCGGGAACCAGGTGACTACTGCAGCTATTATTACGCGGGTTATCATCCCCAGTCTTTTCACCATGATCGTACCGCTTGCCTTACTCAGTTTTACGCAGAAGGGCAATGTAACACGTCCCAAGGTCGATGAAAATGAAAAGATCTACACCAAACCCTTTGAACGTAAACTAATGCTGATCATGGGTGTTTGCGGACTCCTCTTTGTTCCGGTTTTTAAAACCATCACCCATCTTCCTCCCTATATGGGCATGCTCTTCTCGCTGTCTGTCATCTGGCTTGTCTCTGAACTAATGCACAAGAACAAACCGGACGAAGTCAAGAAAAAACTGAAGGTTATTTATATCCTTGAGAAAGTTGACACGCCTACCATATTCTTCTTCCTGGGGATCCTTTCAGCAGTAGCCGCACTTCAGAGTGCAGGACAGTTAAACGTGTTGGCCGGCTGGCTTGATGAGAACCTTGGTAATATCTTCCTCATCGACCTGGCCATCGGTGTGCTCTCTGCCATCGTGGATAACGTGCCACTTGTGGCGGGTGCCATGGGCATGTACCCCATTGAAGATGCAGCCAGTATCGCCGCGCTGACCGATCCGGCAGCCATTGAATATGCTCAGAACTTTGTTCAGGACGGACTTTTCTGGGAATTCCTGGCTTACTGTGCGGGAACCGGTGGAAGTATCCTTATCATTGGTTCTGCTGCTGGCGTGGCCGCCATGGGTATGGAGAAGATCGATTTTATCTGGTACATGAAGCGAATCTCACTCCTGGCACTCCTGGGTTATGTAGCTGGTGCTGGTGTATATTACCTGCAGTCACTTCTGCTGCACCATTAAACCGCTAAGGAGTAGCTGTTAATAAAAGAGCTAAATCTTTGATAACGGGATATACTACAAGCAAGTATATCCCGTTTTACTTCATATATTTGACGGAAATTCAACTCGCATGAAAAACTTGATTATTCTTCAGGTTACCAATCTGGATACCAGCAGTATACAGGGAACCTCCACAGAGTCCTTTATCGATATTGCCCTGAAGGGCGGCTGGGTAATGCTCCCCATTGTGATACTGAGCTTTATTGCAGTTTACATCTTTTTCGAACGCTGGTTTGCCATTAAGAAAGCAGCCCGTGTGGACCAGAACTTTATGAACCGGATAAAAGACTATATCATAGACGGTAAGGTCGATTCGGCCCATACCCTTTGCCAGTCCACCGACAACCCGGTGGCACGGATGATCGATAAGGGGATCAGCCGCATTGGCAGACCACTTAATGATGTCAACGCAGCCATCGAGAATGTGGGCCGGCTTGAGATCTATAAGCTGGAACGGGGATTGCCTACACTGGCAACCGTAGCCGGGGGTGCACCCATGATCGGTTTCCTGGGAACAGTCATCGGTATGGTACAGGCATTTCTCCAGATGTCCACCGCCGGTAACAACATCAACGTGGGACAGCTCTCAGGGGGTATTTATACCGCACTGATCACCACCGTGGCCGGCCTGACCGTTGGTATCATCGCCTACTTTGCTTATAACACACTGGTGGCCAGGGTAGATAAGGTGATTAACAATATGGAAGCAGGTACTTCAGAGTTCATCGACCTGCTTAACGAACCTGCAAAATAGGAATATGGCACTTAAACCCAGGAACAAGGTACTGGATAATTTCGCTATGTCGGGAATGACAGACATTGTATTCTTGCTGCTGATTTTTTTTATGCTTACTTCCACCCTGATTGCCCCCAATGCCTTGAAGATGCTGCTGCCCAGCCGAGGCCAGGTGGTCATTCAGGGAGAGTCACGGATTCCCACAGTAACCATACACAGTGGAAGCCGCATCACCGTGGATGGAAGAACCATTTCTCTGGAAGACCTTGGCATGGTCCTTGAATCAAAACTCCAGGGGCAGCCCGAACCAACCATAAAGGTGGTTACTTCACCGGCTGTGTCTGTGGGTGATGCAGTAAGCATCATGAATGTGGCAGCCGAAAAAGATTACACCGTGGTGCTGAAACAACTCTGATGGCCATAGAATCGAGACATAAAACCAATAAGAACTTTGCCATGTCGGGAATGACCGATATTGTATTCCTCTTGCTGATCTTTTTTATGATTTCCTCCACCTTAATCTCGCCTGCATCACAGGATGTGAGGCTCCCGGAAAGCAACAACCAGACTCAGGCCAACCCGGTCCTGGTGGTCTCTATTGCACAGAATAAAACCATCTATGTGGACGACCAGGAGTACCTTCTTTCAGAATTGGAGGGTGTACTTAGGAAGAAACTTGAAGACTATGGAGAGGCTCCTACGGTGCGCCTGAACGCTGACCGGGACCTCAATATGGAAGAGGTATTTGCTTTCCTCAATATCGCAAAACGGAACCGGTACAAGGTAATTCTTGGAACCAGACCGTCGGACTGATTGTTATATAAGTACCATGAAGCTCAAAAGAAGAGGCCTCATAGCAACCATTATCTACCATGCACTGCTGCTTTTGCTGCTGGTGTTTGCCGGGCTTACTTTCCCCGATCCCCCACCGGAGGAAGAGGGCATCCTGGTAAACTTTGGTACCGATGAGTTTGGCCTGGGCGATTTCGAACCCATGGGAGATGATCAGCAGGCAGGCAATCCCGATGAGGAGGTAAGCCGCAGCCAGGAGTCTGTGGAAGAGGAGGTCGAAGAATATTTGGAACCTGTAGAAGAAACCAGAGAGGCTTATACCCCACCCGATCCGGTGGAGGTGGACCAGACCCAGGATGTGGAGGAGGTACGTGTAAGAGAAGAGCCCAAGCCCACCGCAGAAGAACTGGAAAGGCAGCGACAGCAGGAGATTGAGAGACAACGGCAGGCGGAACTGGAAAGGCAGAGAATTGAGCAGGAACGAATAGAAAGGGAACGGCGCGAAGAGCAAGAGCGTATTGAACGGGAACGGCAACAGCAGGCCGAGCGACTTAACAACCTGGGGCGGGATGCCTTTGGAAGACAGGGTGTGGGTGAAACAGAAGGCTCAGAAGGTATTACCCAGGGCAGTGGAAACCAGGGCGATCCCAACGGGAGTCCGGATGCCGACGACTATGGTACGGGGGGCGGACTGGGTAATAATCCCTACTCCTACGGACTTGGATCAAGAAAGGCCCGGGGAACATGGCCACTTCCCAACATGTCGGGTTGTGATGTAACCCAGAAGATTGTAGTCACGGTGGAGATACAGGTTGACCAGGAGGGAAATGTAATCAATGCCTTTGTTCAAAAATCCACGGTCAGTGATAACTGCATATATGAAATGGTCGTTGAAGCCGCCAAGAAAAGTAAATTCTCAGCGGACCAGGCAGCCGCCTATCGTCAGACCGGCTGGATCAGGTACATTATAGTGCCTTAATGGCATCCAGGATTAACTTGGTGGCTGCTGCCAGAATAGCAACCAGCACAAAGTAGCGGATAAATTTTGCTCCCCCCTTTACTGCAATTTTAGTTCCTACAAGGGCACCTATCATATTCCCCACAGCCAGTACCAGCCCCATCCATATATCCACATCCCCGTGCAGGAAAAAAATCACCAGGGCCAGGGGCGTGTAAAGCAATATCACAAAGATTTTCAGGGCATTGGCCTTCAGGAGTTCAAAACCGCTTCCCAGCACCAGGCTGGTGAGCAGGAAAAATCCCACACCCGCCTGGATAAAACCGCCATAAATCCCAACAAAAAAGAATACGATCACCTGAACCCAGTATGGGATAGGGGGATGTTCTTCATGACTGTTGATCCAGCGGTTAGGCTTTAAGAGCATCAGGATAAAGACAAGGATCATGACCCCGGCAATGGCCAGTTTCATCACTTCATCATTCAGATTCACAGCAATAAAGGCACCTGCAATGGCTCCCAGAAGCGCAGGGATCCCTACCTTGAAGCCGGAGGGAAAATCCATTACCTTTTCCTTGTGAAACTGCCTTACTCCCACTACATTCTGAAGAAAAATAGCGATGCGGTTGGTCCCGTTGGCCATATTAGGCGGCAATCCCAGGGCCATCAATACCGGAAGGGTCAGCAGGGACCCTCCGGCGGCCAGGGTGTTAATAATACCTGCAACGATCCCAATGGCTATGACAAAGATATAGGTGTACCACTCCATGCAGGCACAATCAGGCAAACATGGGGAAATCAGTCATCAACGCATTAACTTCCCTGCGGGTCTTCTCAATCAGCAGTTTATCATCAATATTCATGATCACGCGGTCCATCAGATCCACCATTATTGGTATCAAATCCTCCTTCACCCCACGGGTGGTGATGGCCGGTGTTCCCACCCGGATTCCACTGGTCTGGAAAGGTGACCTGGAGTCGAAGGGCACCATGTTCTTGTTGACTGTGATATCTGCCTCCACCAGGGTATGCTCCACCTGTTTCCCGGTAATATCCTCTACCCGGGTCCGCAGGTCAATAAGCATGGAATGATTGTCGGTTCCATCGGATACCACCTTATATCCCTTTTCTATAAAAGCATCGGCCATAACTGCCGCATTCTTCTTTACCTGTACCTGATAAGCTTTGAAATCGTCGGTAAGCGCTTCCCCGAATGACACTGCCTTGGAGGCAATGACATGCTCCAGGGGCCCCCCTTGGATGCCCGGGAACACGGCCGAATTAATCAGGGAGGACATCTTACGGATGGTCCCCTTCTTGGTGGCCCTTCCCCAGGGATTTTCATAGTCTTTCCCAAGAAGGATAATTCCACCCCGCGGTCCACGAAGGGTTTTGTGGGTGGTGGAAGTTACAATATGGGCGTATGGAAGCGGATTATCCAGGAGACCGGCTGCAATCAGTCCCGCCGGATGAGCCATGTCAACCATCAGGATCGCTCCAATCTTATCGGCGATCTCCCTCATTCTCTTATAATCCCATTCACGTGAATAGGCCGAAGCTCCGCCTACTATCATTTTGGGTCGCTCCTTAAGGGCCACTTCCTCCATGGCGTCGTAATCGATCCTTCCGGTCTTTTCATCCAGTCCATAGGATACGGCCCTGTACAAAATCCCCGAGCTGTTTACCGGAGAACCATGTGAAAGGTGTCCCCCGTGGCTCAGATCCAGGCCCATA
>Ga0209345_10005701_pt1 | contig 11468 bp, 9 predicted proteins | sample Cruoilmetagenom7_FD_187294 | JGI IMG/M metagenome (GOLD analysis project Ga0209345, IMG submission 187294) | Oil polluted marine microbial communities from Coal Oil Point, Santa Barbara, California, USA - Sample 7 (SPAdes) (version 2) | ecosystem: Environmental > Aquatic > Marine > Oil seeps ...
TAACACCTGCTATACTTATATTTGTAGCAATTATAAAGTATTCATCCCAGGCTGCTACTAAACTATCTGTAGTAGTTATTCTAGCTATCCTCATATAGGATAACTCTTCTATATCCTCTTCTATTTCTTCTAAGTCTACAGTTTGTTCTAGGACCTTTTCGTATTGTGCCATTATTGTAGCTATATCAGTAGCTATGGTCGTTGAACCTACAGCACCCACATTAGGGTCTAAAGTAAGAACCACATCCAAGGTTATATTCAATTGAGTAGGATCTGACAGAGTGGGCATGTAAATCCCAAAAGGCCTATAATTATCTATCTCTGCTAGAGCCGTTACCTTCTCCGCAGGGGTTAATAAAGTAAGGTCACTTCTAACGTACGTCAAGGCCACTGTAGCAGGTGAAACGTCATAACCATTTGTACTTACTGCACCTGGTATAATCAATAGCATTGCATTTTTAAAGTCGTCCCTGCTCTTAATAACCGAGTTTATTTCATGGTATAGAGGACCTCTTATTTTAAGACTTTCCTTGGATTCCGGACCTAAATAATTACTTAACAACTTGGTGGCAGTAATGCCACCAATAGTTAGTATTAATTTGGTATCATCACCTGTGCCATAGCCTACATCTACCAATTCTACATAGGACAATGTTAGGGTATTACCATAGCCATACTGATGGGGACCTTCATTAAGATATAGAGCGTCTATCGCTCCATAAGCATTTGATAGAATAACGTAATAGTCATCTACCAAATCTTTTAGATTTTCACTTAGAAGAGGTAAGATGGTAGAGTCTAAAGATAATATAAGGTCATCCGAGACTTTTTCAGATTCAAACCTAAACACTTGAAGGTCAGAAGAAGCTATGTTAATACTTTCTGTATAAACCTCACCTAAGATAACTTCTATTACAGCAGGTGTACCCGCCGTCATTGAAAAAGCGTCTGCGGCTAATATGTCATAGCTTTTATAAGTACCTAAGACACTTAGTTTGGCTACAGAAGCTGTTTGATTAGGTATAAAGTACAAACGCAATCTTACGTTAGAACCTCTAAACGCGGAATAGCCTAAGGTATTATCAATGGCTACGCAAGAACTCCTATTCTCTGCATAAAATAAATAAGACTCTCTACGGTTTACAATTACATTATACTGATGAAGAGCACCCATACCCGCAGCGATATAAATTATTAATGCGCCTGTAGAAGATTGATAGAAAGGTTTCCACGCCTCAGCATTTGGCTGAGCCAAAAGGAATTCTAACAATGCCGCTTTGACATTTTCAGGGCTTACGTTAGTGGGATCGACTATCATAGCCATACTATTACCTCTGGAGTTCTCCCACGAATTCGTGGGGCTGTTCTTCTAAACCCAAAACTCGGATTATTATTGAAACATCGTATTTGTTTTCTTCGGGTATAGCTGTTATAGTGGACTTAGCGGGTAGTAACCTTGCTCTGGTTTCCCATGCATCTATAGCATCTAAGGACTCTTTCTTTATCTCCATCTCTGTGAAATCGTCCATGCTCTGAAATAGAATGTCTTCTAAGCCAGAACCTATATCCTCGAACAGCACCTCACCTTTTCGTATGACTAAGACGTTAAATACACCCTGCATCACAGCCTCAATATCATATACAAGAGGTGATCTTGTAGGATCATTTACGTTTATATCGGCGTATATTGACATAATTAACCTGCCCTTGTACCTGTTGTTATCATATTATTATCAATAGGCGTTAATGGGGGTGACGTGGGACTACCTGAGGAAGATGAAGTATGCACATGTGCATCAAATAGCGGTGCAAATAATGCATTCACCAAAAGTTGCAGATTACCTCCCGATAAATCTGTTAGCCCTAAAGTCTGTATAAGCGGGGAAGTAATAGTGATAATCCCACCAGCAGCTACCGTTATCATTGTACCTACGTTCAGACTTAAATTAGTACCAACTACCTCTGTTTTTGCACCTGAAACTATAGCCGAAGCATTCCCGCCTACGCTCATGTCTAAATTTGCAGCAATTATTTCTGTTTTTTTACCTGATGTTGTTATAGATACATTCCCACCAGAGTCTATACTTATAGTAACACCCGAAGGATGGATAAAATCTATTTGCTCCTGTGCCTTATTAACTTTTAGCTGCAAACCTGTAGAGTCTAACCAACCGTAAGTTTCTGGATAATCAATATCAAGAGCTGTCTGATGCACAACGGATGATTGCCAATAGCCTGTGTAGAATCCAAAGTAAATATCATCATAAGGAAATATCACTACTAACTCTGAACCTATTTCAGGAACTGAAAATCCTGATGAATCCGATTTTCCACCTAGACCATAAGCATTGAGTGGGTATATCCAAGGTAGCTCTATAGTAGTTAGACCTTCTAAGAAACCTATTACTTCTATTTTAAGTCTACCTAGTTTTTTAGGGTCTAGGTTATCTTTAACTATACCTCTATTAGGCCTAGAAAGATTTCTATTCTTAGTTAACCACTCAGATAATTTAATAAACATACATCATCCCTTTATTCTGCAAGGACCGAAGATTCTCTACTTAACTGGCACGTAGTAACAAACCTTTGGTCAGTAAGAGACCTGCTTATTTTAGTTACAATGTAATGCCCGGAATGAGACAATAAAGCGGCATGCGTAACAGGCATAGTATCCGCAAAGTATACCAGATCTAGTATTTTCATACCATGGTACACATTTTGATAAGAGGTATACAGCTTGAAAGAACTAAATACCGCTAAGTAAGATAGGTTTCGTAAATAAGATGACCAATAGTTTGAATGGACATTGTCTGATAGCAGTCCATTTTCTGCGGCCCTAGTACCTACATCTGCCAATCTTTCTAGTGTACCTTCTATTAGCATAGTATCTATCGAAGGTGATATACTTGCATTAGCACCAGATTCTAAAGTATAAACGGATTTTATTCTTTCATAACCTGCCCATTTGTTTAGAAATCCTGATTCACCCTCTACAAAAAAGTCGGGGTCATAAAAAATCTCATTAGCCTTACCCCCAGGAGCATCCACTAACCGCCACGCAGGTTCACTAGCCAATAGAGACAACATATCTTTAATAACAAACTTACCATCTGAAGTAATACCCAAAGCTAAAAAAGAATCACCCATATTACAGTGCATCCAAATGTTATTGACAAACTTTTTATCAGGACAATTAGGTTGTATCCAAGTTTGTGTATCTCTAGAGGTAGCGTTTGAGTCTATATCAAAATAGGTATTAGCTATTGAAGTTATAGCCGCCACCCCAGACTGATTAGAAAAAGCACGAGTCTGACAGTTTAATATATACTTCATACTATTACATAGTCCTGCCAACCTCACCAAGTATTTACCTTCACCTTGTTTTTGTATGCTTCTGGATAAAGGGACTAAACTTATATTCGACATATCTGTTTGTTTTGCACCCATAACCACTTCTAAAGTGTTTCCCTCATGTAACTTATATAAGATATCTAAGTCTGATACACTAAGGACAAACTCAAAACTAGGTAATACATTCCCCGCTTCCTCAATTATGGTAAAATCTATTATATCTTCGGCTCTTACAAAATCCTGAGTACCTTCTAAATCAAACCTAACTACATACTGGCCTTCCACTCCTATCATAACTACTACCTCGATCGCCTGGAAACTTCACGTTTACGTAAAGATAAAAATAAATCTTCTATACTATCTTGTGATGGATAAATTATGTCTAAACCAGTGATTAATTCACAAGTATCCAAGATATCATTGTATAGTAAAAGTATCCACCAGTATTGAGAATCTCCCCTGTATATAGCTTTAGATATTAAATCAGGTCTTCCGTCTTCTCCTTTTAAAGTGTACTCCCCTTTCTTTGGTAGCTTTTTTATGTTAGCAATAAAATATGATGTTAGAATGTCATAGTTATCATCATTCCAGTCCATAAACCTAGCCATGTCATATCTAACACCAGAAGATAATAAGGGATTGGAATAATACAAAGCAGAAGTATAACCTTCACCAGGACCTTCAGGTGTATAGCTTGAACTAGAACTACTAGAAGAGGAACTAGAACTAATGGAACTAGAGCTAATAGATGAGGAACTCGAACTAGTGGAGCTTGAGCTTGAGCTTGAGCTGGAACTTACAGATATGGATGAAGAAGAGGAACTGGAGCTTATACTACTGGAGCTTGAACTAGAACTAGTAGAACTAGAAGAGGAAGAACTAACCCATTGAAAAGCCAAACCAAAAGGAAGAGTACTGGGACTACTGAAGCTAGTAGATATAGTAGAGGTTATACCTGAATGGACAAAAATCTTATCGGGAGTATAATCACAAGATATAAGGTTGGGGTAATCAAAAGTTAATCCTGAGGGATAATCATCAGGACTTGGAAAGCTATAGGTTATTACAGAGGATATACCAACATGAACATATATTAAGTTGGTGCCATAGTCACAGGATATCAGGTTAGAGCCATCATAGGCTAAACCATGAGGACTTCCTGAAGGTGAAGCAAAACTAGTCCCTATAGTAGAGCTTATACCTGTATGAACATAAATCTTATTTTCAAATGAATCACAAGATATTAGATTTAGTCCTGCATAGGTTAGACCTGATATATAACCTCCAGGAGAAGCGAAGCTATCAGATATAGTAGAGCTTAAACCTGAATGTCTGTATATCTTATTTTCTAAATGATCGCAGGATACTAAATTAGTACCTGTGTATGTAATACCTGAGGGGTTTAAGGCAGGTGCCGAAAAACTATTTAATAGTGTAGTAGTTAATCCGTCATGCACATAAATTCTATCTAGGTTAGCATCACAAGATATTAAATTACCTGACATTATCTACCCCTTATGCTATTTTTAGTGTACCCACAGGACAGCCTACAGCTACCTCTCTGGAGCCTCTCAGCGGGTGACCCAAATTCACGTGTATTTGTGCTAGAGCTCCCAGGGCATAGCCTGTACGCTAGCAGGGGCTATGTTTCATAGCAGTATATGGCTCTGTTTTGGTACTGCCCACAGAGTCAAGGCGTTTAGACTCTAGTATTAGTAAACCAACCAATCATATCTTCTACATCAGGTACTCTATACGGTTCAAAGTCCACTTTTACTTCTACATATAAAGGTCTGCCTGGGGCTACTAACTCTTTAGAAAAAGTGGCAGATACGTTTTTAACTACTTGTTGACGGGCATAAAACCATTGTCCAATGGCTACGTCAACTGTTCCTGTTACTCCTGAGCGTGTTGCCAAATAACCTAGAGGCGGGCCGTATAGTGCACCGTCTTTTAAACTCTGTGGATAAACACATTTCCATAATTGATTTACTTTAGCTCTAACGTCATCCTTCCTGCGTATTGCAATAAATACGGTGTCCACAGAAAATGTAGGTTTTTGTGTACTAACCCAGAAGTCCGTAGTCTCCCACTTTGATTTCATATGCACACCACCCAGTGCGCCTATTATTTTATCTGCTCCTGATATTTCTCCAGCTATAAACTTTATCTTGGACAAAGACTCTGATAGCTTAGTAGATAAAGTAGATTGAAAAATACTATTATACTCTGCGGCTCCCCCAGCCGTAAAGCCTCCAACAGCTATACCTTTTACACGCACACCAGACCCCGCAACTCTAATTAAAGCATGTTCATTGGATAGTAGTGTATCTAAGTCAAACGCCATGGGTATCTCCTAATCAAAGAGTAAAGAGTTGGTTATAGCTATTCCAAAGTCATCAATTACCATTTTCCGGTTAACCGCTCCACCTTGTTTCTCAGCGACAGGTACAGGAATTTGTATTATTTGTGGGGGCGAAGGTGCAACAACAGGTTGAGCTACAGGTATTTCTTTGGTAACCGGACCGGCTACTACTTGTTGCCTTGTTATTTGAGGTTTAATGTCTATATTAGGAGTCATTGGAGGTACACTACTTTCTGCTAAACTAGCCTCAAGAGCTGCCTCATCTATAGGTACAGTAGACTCTTCCATATCTACCTCACCTTCTTTCTTGATGTCCCTAGCCATTAGACCTACGTCTATAGCTGTGCTTAAAGCTGTACCTAAACCAGGTACAATAGAAGCAGCACCAGAACCTACTTCTCCTAATGCACCTAGTACATCACCCTGCATGAGACGACTTGCCCCAAAACCTATACCTGCTAACAAACCAATACCCGGTACTTTTTTTAGTAAAGACTTACCTAGAGCTTTTCCCCCTGTTTTTGCTATACCTTTGCTACCGAATTTTTTTAAGATCCCTTTCCCTGCCCGTTTAACTACACCTTTCCCTGTCTTCCTAACCTTAGGTACCTTAGGTTTTTTTCTAGGTGGCTTAGCTTTTTTTTCAGGTAAACCAGTATCAGGTGGTAAATACTCTTCTTCAGGGTAATAGTCTTCAGGGTAATAATCGTCAACACCCGCTCCTGTGATGCCTCCAGTTAAAGCACGTGCACCTAATAGACCTGCACCAGCAGTAGCTACCGTGCCTAGTATGCCACCTACGCCCCTTCTACCTCGTCTTCGTGGAGGACGAGAAGGACCCCGCCTAGGCCTTCTGATCCCGCGTCCCGGGGTTGTGGGGGCTCGTAAGGCCTCAAGAGGGGCTTCTCCTTCTCTTCTACCTGATCTCCTAAATCTATCTCTAACAGCACCTCCACCTCGGCGAATTCCGCCAGCAGCACGTTTAGCTCCCCTGAACATACCTCCACCTGATAGTAGTTCAGGTGCTCCTACCATGTTTAATACATCTAAACCTGTAGAAGCGAATAGTGCATGCAGTCCACCAGAAATTAGGCCTTGGCTTCTAGAAAACATCCCAGGTAAACTAGTAAAACTATCCTTAAGTGATTTACCTAAAGATTTTACTTCTGTATCAAGAACCTCTTTGAGTTCTTCTTGTTGGAGTACACTAGTATCCAAAGATTCTGAGATGTTACTTAAAGAAGTGTTTACCTCCCTGCCTATTACGTCGTTGGATAACGTGCTCAATAGTTTACTTACCTCAGTTAGTTGGTTACCTTCAAGGGCATAACCTTCTTGGCTTAACTGAGTCAATTTAGTTAAAGAGTCAGACTGAACCTCAGAAGTCTCTAAGAACTTGGTCAAAGATTTTAATAGCGTTGACCTATATGTAGGATCTATTTCCTTATGTAATAAACTAGTATAGTCTTCCACTAGTTTAGGAATAGATACTTTCATATCCAAGTCCATGGTAGACAACGCTGAAGTAAACTTTTCTAAGCTTTTTATTAAATGCGTAGCTTCACGGGTGCTTAGAGTTTTCTCCTCTAACATCTTTTGTGTGGACTTAGTCTTCTTGGTATCCTTAAGGTATTCAAGGACAGCCGTTGCAGATTCATCTCCCGAGGATGCAGCCTTCTTTAATGAAGAGGTATTTTGAAGTAATAATTTCTCAGTGTTTTGTGCTTCTATGAAAGTCCTTATCAAATCTTTACGAAGGTGTATTATTTCTTCGTTAGCCTCACCCTCTGCGGCACTAGTAGATTTAATTAAGTTTTTTACCTGAGACGCTGTGCCCCAAAGTTTACTCAAGGAGGAAGACCGCAAAGAATTGTCTTTGGGGCCTTTGTTAGCATAGCCTATTATATTTTGTGAGCCTGCCAAAGCCATTTACTTCCCTCCTTTTAGGTCCACATAGAGTTGGAGGACATCATTAAACTCCATATGATTTATACTGTATAAATCAATTAGTCCTTTTTTAACCAAAGTGTATCTCACCTCCTTCAGTAGCGTGCTCGGAACGAAAGGGACGGATGAGTACCCCTTCATCTATAGGATCTAACATGAATACTCCACCGCAGTACACACATGTCATTTCATTAGGGACAGGCCCGTGATATAAAAGATCATCTACCGCTTCTAATATTAATGAGTCCTTATCAAAAGCATTATTCACTATAGGTATGGCATCTTCAAGTTTCATGTCTTTAATCTGCTTTGCAAATATATTTACGGGATTAGTATGCATGTCTCTAGCCAATAGTTCCATGTAATCCCCAAAAGTTAGGGGCATAAACTCTACTTTCGTATCTTCTAACATAATCCATACAGGTAGCTTGGGTATACTTAAATCTTGGAACTCCAGCATAGTTACATCTACCTTCTGTGTTTGTCTTTTAGCACACTCGGGACAAGAAAAAGTTAAACTTGCTTCTGTCATATTACCCCGAGACAGATTACGCAGTAAACCTATAAACATCACATCCCAATAAGTCATATCAGTTACCTTAATGGGCGATACATCTATACCTGATACAACAAAGTGCATCCTAGATGCCTCTGATAATTGAGAGTCATTATAGTATAGTAAGTTCCCATAAGAGTATGATCTATAAGATACCCTAGTATCCTTTGGATAAGGCATACCCTTGGATGATAATGAACTTAATGCTACGTCTATTTTAGGTACATAAGACGTTGGAGATACTTGTATTTCTTCGTTAACTTCGTTAGCCTCTTCTTTTTCTGGAATTGTTCTACCTCTGGTAAGAACCATAACGTACCTCCTTTAACTAAATCTTTAAGTAATTGTACCTACAGAAATAAACGTAACTTGATAAGTATGCAAACCATTCTCTGATTTACCCTCATAGTGTAGCTCACCTTCTGGGTATACTATATAGCTGGTTGTATGCAGTACAGACTTATCCGGTTTTAACTTTGCTATGTACAAAGCGGTGACTACTTCTTCTAAAGGATATAAAAATACCCCATCCCCAAGTATCTTTTTGTTTACCCAGTCAGTTAACCAATCAGAGAGTGTATCCTTATAGTCATCTATAAAAGTAAGCTCTATAGTAAACACTGAGGTAGACTGAGGAACTTTTAAAGTGGATATATGGGTTTCAAATTCTTTACTTTGGAGTGTAGAAAGGTTCTCTCTAACTTCTGTAGCCGGAAACCAAGTATCAAACGGTTTCTTAGGGGCGGGCACTATGGAGGAGGGGGATACCTCCCTCCCTGATCCAAATTTACAATCCCATAGATAGGCTCTACCCCACTCTATGCTACTTACTACATCTAAACCTTTAAGATAGGGAGCGCTTCCCATGTGTATACTCCTCCAATTAAAAGGCTACAGATCCCTCTATAAAATCTGCATAGTACAGAACAAAAGTTGGTCTTATGATGTCTGAGGTAGAACCGTCCAAAGGTGTTCCACCAGTAGGTTCATAAGTTTCAAGAAAACAACCAAAGAGTATGTACTCCCAGATTTCTTCATCTTGCCTGTTTAACCGGGCCAATCTTAGAGTTGCCTCTACGTTTTCTTTAGATACATGGCTACCTGTATTAGTCTCATAGCAAGCCTCTCGCCAATCCTTAAGAAACTGAGATACCTTGTTGTCTACAGTTTCTACCATAGCTAAATTCAAAGTATGGGTAGCATCGTATATCCCAGTCTGCTTTACATGGTGACCCCTGACCCATATGTCAGGATTCCCTACAGGATCTTTCTTAGGTACATCTGAAGAAAAGCATCTCAAGTTAAATTCTGATTCAATATCCATCATAGTTAAGGACATTCCTATTCTAGGGGGTGAAGGCATGCTAATGTTCCATTGATAAACGGTAGCAAAATCAGGTAACGCCCTCAAATTTTGCATCGTAGGTCTTGCCATAATATATTACCTCCTTAAAAACAGTACATGCTATTATAGGTTTTGTGCAGCTAAATCAAAACTATAGCCTGCACTAGTAATACCTATAGTACACTCTATTGTTTCGACAGGGACAATAGGCTCAAGTAAGTTCCACACCACTATTCTTCCTGCTGCTATATCTGCATCTAAATTGTTTTCACGACTACAAATTATTTCAAAGCGTTCCACACCACCTCTAGCTCTAATCCATTCCATGTAAGATGTGAGTAAGGTGCGTACCGCAGCCCTAGTCGAATCTGTATTACCTCTCCATAGATAGTCCTCAAGAGCTAATTTAATAGCAGGTTTAACTACTATTAGCATCATACGAACAGCACTATTCTGTAAATAACCAGGCTTACCTAATAAGGTCTTCTGACCCCATATAGCTATCCCTCTACCAGGAGTAAACTTGATTGGATTTATTTGATTGTCATAGAGATAGTCCATTTCAGCTTCTGAATACTTTCGTAGTAGAGTAAGAACCTCAATGATACCATAAGTATAGCCTGCACCAGGTACCCACATTTCGTTATTAGAACCTGTCTCAGACATCTGCGCCGCAAAGAACCCATCAGGAGATACATACAATTTTCGGTCATTGTCTGTATCATAAATGTACACATGTGGTGAACATAGTCCTGCATAACTAGTGTTAGCATTAAGAGTAACCTTCCTGTACTTCACTACCTCATTCAAATAATTAGATGAGGCTTCCGCTGCATAAGGCTCACTCAAATGGGCATAACAATCATCCCTAGATTCTGCCATACTATATAAGGCCTGGTGATAAGCTACAGTGGTCCAACCTCCATCCATTAAAATAGTTAGAGGTATATCATTAACGTTACTCATCTTATTCATAGCAGTTATCATATGAGAGTCAGTTACAGCACTTCCATCTGAACCAGCACCTAAAGATAATGCAGTCAACTGGTCTAAAGGTAACGTGGTTTCAAGTATGGATGTATTATCCACGGCTCTTATATAATTTGATCCTTCTAAAACATCTTCAATATAAGCATTTCTGCCGTAGCCGTCTTTTATCTGCTGACGTGAACACTGCCATTCTTCTACTGGTGTAGCTCCTCCATCTTTATACACACCTACATAGAATAAGTTTACCTCAGCTGCTTTCTGTTCCACTAAGGATATAGTATGTACAGTCGCAGTTCCAGGTACAAGGCTTGAACTCGAACTTATACTACTGGAACTTGAACTGGAACTTGTACTCGAAGAACTAGAACTACTAGAACTTATACTTGAGGAACTAGAGCTTACAGAACTTGAGCTTATGGAGCTTGAACTAATGGAACTTGAACTGATAGACGAGGAACTCAAGCTACTAGAGCTTATACTGGAAGAGCTAGAACTTATACTACTAGAGCTCGAACTGGAACTTACAGAACTGGAGCTTGAACTGGAGCTCATGGAGCTAGAACTAGAGCTAGAGGAACTAAGACCTGAAAGAGAAATAGCTATACCTAGAGCCGCATTGGCTGCACTAGTAGCCAGTTTAATCGTAGTAGCCGATACATATATCACATAGTATACGGTATTTTCTGTTAGAGGTGTAGGGAGCACTCCTGTAGAATTAAGTAGCACAGGTAAGCCCGTAGCCCAGTGTTGAGTTACATTTAAAAGATCCGTACCATAAGTAGTTGTGAAAGCTTCAGGTGCTCTATAATTTTGTATTTGTACGGCTATATTATTAACCCAAGCACCGGGGTTAGATCCTGTGATAGCAAACGCTTCACTTACGCCGAATACATGGTCAGTCTCAGGATCTGCTT
>Ga0209345_10005702_pt1 | contig 11467 bp, 8 predicted proteins | sample Cruoilmetagenom7_FD_187294 | JGI IMG/M metagenome (GOLD analysis project Ga0209345, IMG submission 187294) | Oil polluted marine microbial communities from Coal Oil Point, Santa Barbara, California, USA - Sample 7 (SPAdes) (version 2) | ecosystem: Environmental > Aquatic > Marine > Oil seeps ...
CACGGTAAAGCGGTGCAAGATCAAAGTTTCGCATGGGTCATCCTCCATTGAGCGATAACAAAATTTGCTCTCCCTTCCGGGACGAGCGTTGACGCGGACCCTGTTTCAGGCGCCCGCAATCATCAGGTAAGCTTGGGTTTTTGCGCTTTCAAGACCCGGGCCTTATTTGGAAATTTCTCTGGCAGCTTCGCGTAATCCCTGAAATCCGCTGCGCAAATCGACAATCAGAGCAATCGGCTGGCGCCCGGCGCTGGCCCGACTGGACACCACTCCCGCCACGGTGACCGCATCCCCATCGCGCACCAGAAACGGCGCGCCGGATTCGCCTGCCTGCACCCGACACCCCAGCCAAAAGACACCGGCAACGCGCCGGATCACGCTGCATTTTCGTTGCCGGGCGGGGCCGCCGTTTAAGCCGCCAAAAGAGGTTATGAAGCCGGACGATATGGCGCCCGGCTGGGCTGTTACCCGAAGAGGCGTGGCAAGTTCAGGGGGCACAATTGACGACAAACGCACCAACCCAAGGTCGCGCCCGATCTGACGTTCTTCCGGCAGGCCGGGCATTCGATATACAGGATGCACGATAACCTCCACACCGCCGACAGCGGCCCCTACCTGAAGGGTCCGCGTTGACGGGTGAAAAAAGACCGTGTCCGGCGCACGCGCGCCAGAACCGTCCGGCGACATCAGGCAATGGGCCGCCGTCAATACCAGATCGGGTCCTATCAGCGTGGCACTACATCCACCCGGCGACGCATAACTAAGCAAGCCAACCGCGCGCATATCGACACTGCGATCCTGTGCAAATGCCACGATCCCGCCGAGTAATACGGTTGTTATTGTCAGAAAAACCACACGTATCATGGCGCCGACATTGCCGACTAAGGTTTGAGGAATCTAGCCCCGCTGGTAGTTTTACCACCCCCCACAGAGATCCGGCGCGCTTGCGGCGCCGATTTTGGATAGACGCCAATGCCAGCACGAAAATCTGTCATCAACTCGGCCAGCGGCTGCTGAATATCCATTCCAAACGATACCTGTCGACCGTTCAGTTTACCAAGCGCCGAAATGACCGAAATGATCCGGGGGTTGCCGCTTGCCATCGAGAAAACCGGCGAGCCGGAAGATCCCGGAACCACATCACACGACATCGCGACCACGCCATTTCTGGCCTCGAGCACATCGCAGGAGCGCTGACGCGAGGCCGCATCATTTCGCCCGGCCCCATAGGACACGACACTGACATTCTGGCCCACGTCAATGCCGCTATCGGGCCGGAAAGGATCAGCATGGGTAGAAAGGATTGGGTCGGCCAGTTGCAACAGAGCGACATCATTGCGGATTTGTCTGCCCGACAAGGCACCGCCACCCTCATAATCGGGATGCACAATCGCGAGTTTTCCAAAACGGCGCGCAACGGATTTCCCATCACGCCAGCCGGCGCGAAACTCGATCTGACGGGGCATCACCAGCTTGCCGGCGGGGTCATAAAGACAATGCGCGGCCGTCAGGATCATATCCGGTGCGATCATCGCTCCGGTGCATGTCGTTTGATCCGCGATGCGAAGAATGCCAACACCCTCCCAACCCCGGTTCCGGCCCCAGGTATCAAGGCGTTCCAAAGGCGCATCCTGCGCGCCAAGCGACAACATCATCGACATTATGGCGATGATCGGAGAAATGATCGACAAACGAAACATAGACATCTCCTTGCTAGGGCCGGATGAAACGAGGACCAGACCCCTGTGTTCGGGGTGCCAGTGTGAATACCCGCGCGGCATTTTTAGTCGACTGGGTTTCGGTTGGATTGCTTGCCATGATCGCGCGCAGCTCTGCCAAAGGTTTTTCCAGACTTGTGCCCAAAGCCACCGGGCGCCCGCGAATATCCGCTTTGGATGAGATTACAGAAACGATCCGCGCTTGGCCGTCATCGTCAATCGTGAACACCGGCGCGCCCGACGATCCGAAATCAACAGCACATGACAAAACGAGTGTCCCGGACTGGCGTGCCAGAACATGGCAAACCTCTTGCAATGCCGGACTTTCGGCTCGGTCACGGCCATAAGATACTACGCCAACCTGTGCGCCTTTGCGTGGCCGCTTGGCGGTTTCAAAATAGGTCACAGAGCTTTTGCGAACCGGTTGGTCCAGTTTCAAAAGCGCAAGATCATTGGCAACCCGGCTAACCCGCTCGCCCTGCACAAATTCAAAATCCGGATGTGGAACCATACGTTTAACGCCGCGATAGGCATTGGCACGTCCGTTGCGCCACCCGGCAAGAAATTCAATGTCCTCAGGCCGGATCAACTGACCATTTCGACGATTGTAAAGGCAATGCGCAGCGGTCAATACCAAATCAGGTGCAATCAGCGCGCCAGTGCAAAACGAACGCCCACCCATGTTTAAACGACCCACGGCCTCCCAGCCGCGGCTGTCATTGCCTGTGGTCAGGGTCTTCAGATCCGAACTGTCGGCGCTGTTCGCAACCGTAGCTGCCAACACCCAGATCAATAGTGTGAACAGTAATTTTCGCACGTGCGCTCCTGTTGCTTCGGGTCAGGGATAAGCACGCGCTTTGGCGGAATTATGGCTCCAATAAGGACAGTTCAGGCGGTTTCGGGCCACCGGTGGCCCAGTCGAGCAACTGAACGGTGTGCACAATCGGAACATCAGTTCCGCTGCCGATCTGCATCATGCAGCCGATGTTGCCCGCGGCGATGACCTGCGGGGCGCATTTTTCCAGTGTTTCAATCTTGCGCTTTTTCAACTGCCCGGAAATCTTTGGTTGCAACAAATTATAGGTCCCCGCCGAGCCACAGCACAGATGCGCATCGGCCGGCTCAACAACCTCAAATCCAGCCCGACGCAGCAAGTCCTTAGGCGCATTGGTTATCTGTTGCCCGTGCTGCAGGGAACAGGCCGCATGATAGGCAACCCGTAGCCCCATATCTTGATCCGGCATATCTAGCCTCATCAGCAACTCACTGATATCCATTGATATTTCAGAAACCCGCGCAGCATCCCCCGCCAGCGGATCATTGCGCAGCATATGTCCATAATCTTTCACGGTGGTCCCACAGCCCGAGGTGTTGATGACAATCGCGTCCAGCCCTTCGGCGTCCATCTCGGCGCACCATGCCCGAATGTTGCGGGCCGCTGCCGTATGGCTTTCGCCGGCTTTGCCCATATGATGCACCAGAGCACCACAACAGCCCGTGCCTCGCGCCACCACCACATCGCAGCCAAGCCGCCGCAAAAGCCGGATCGTTGCGTCATTGATATCGGTGTTCAGCGCCCGTTGTGCGCAACCTGTCATCAGCGCCACCCGCATTTTGCGTGTGCCCGTCGCGGCAAACACCTGCGGGTCATCGTTGCGCGATACTGGCGGGATTTTCTTTGGTGCCATTTGCAGCATCGCTCGCAGACGCGGATCAGGTACCAGCCGCCGAAAGGGCCGAGCAATTTTCGCGCCGATCAGCGCCCATCGGAACCGACCCGGATAGGGCAGAATCCGCGCCAAAGACCAGCGCAAAGCACGTTCAAACACGGGTCGTTTATAGGTTTTTTCAATATGGGCACGGGCATGATCGACCAGATGCATATAATGCACGCCCGACGGGCAGGTTGTCATACAGGCCAGACATGACAGGCAGCGGTCGACATGTTTTACCGTCTTAGCATCGGTCGGACGGTCATTTTCCAGCATGTCCTTAATCAGATAAATCCGCCCGCGCGGGCTGTCGAGCTCGTCGCCCAAAACCTGATAGGTGGGGCAGGTAGCTGTGCAAAACCCACAGTGCACACAGGCCCGCAAAATTTCGTTGGCACGCGCAATATCCGGATCGCGCATTTGCTCGGGGGTAAATTCAGTCTTCATGTCTTACCCCATCAGCCCGGGGTTAAGAATGCCGCGGGGATCAAATTTGGCGCGCAAGCCCGCCGTAATCGCCCTAATTGGCGCAGGCTCGGGATGGAATACCGAAATCCTCGCCCGGGTTGCGGCACTTGCCCGGATCAATGTGGCATGACCGGCGAAATCGCCCAACCCGGCACGCAAATCCATTCCCGGTGCGCAGGCCACCCAGATCAACCCGCCGCCCCAGTCATAAACTGCGCTGCATCCTGCGGGCATCCGCGCCACCAGGCCTGGTGCGTCCGAGGGCTTGACTGACAGCCGCCAGACATCGCGTGGATCATCGTGAAAAACCTCGACATCACGTATCGCACGCCATTGCGCAGCGACGGTTTCCGGATTGCTCTCGGCCTCAACCTCACCGTAAGTTTTCAGCATATCCTGCAGGCGTCCCAGCCTATAAGATACCGAGTTTTCAAAACCTTCCAATCTGATGAAGGTGACCGGAGCACCCCCCGGACCGCCGCCGATATGCGAGGCACCCGAAATCTCATAGGGTGAACCGAGCGCGCCGGACAATGCCTTGATCGCATGTCCATCGCTTAGCCCATGGATCATCAGGCTGGCGGCTGTTTCTACTTGGGGCAATACCTTTAGCGACACCTCGCTCAACACCCCCAAAGTGCCATATGATCCGGCCATCAGTTTGACCAGATCATAGCCGGTGACATTTTTCATGACCCGTCCGCCGTTCTTGATGATGCTACCGGCCCCATCGACAAACCGAACGCCCAGCAGATAGTCGCGACAGGCCCCCGACTGCACGCGCCTTGGGCCGGAAACATTTGTGGCAACGACACCGCCGATTGTCGGCGTGCCCTGCGTTCCCAGCAGGCCGCGATGATCCATTGGTTCGAATGCCAGCCGCTGCCCTTGCGCGGCAAGAGCTGCCTCCACCTCGGCCAGCGGCGTGCCCGATTTTGCCACCAGCGTCAGGGCGCCGGGCTCGTACAGCTCAATTCCGCTCAGCCCACCAAGCGACAGGACGTCACCAACCATGGGTGGCCCAACGGGCCGTGTGCCACCGCCGCGGATGACCAAAGGGTCCATTGTATCGGCGACAAACTGGGCCAGTTCACTTTCTGATTTTAGCGTCATGCCGCCCGCCGCGACCGGGTGGATTCCAGCGGAAACACCTTTGCCGGGTTCAACAACCATCCCGGATCAAACACGTCCTTAATCCAAAACTGGGCCTCCAGATCATCGGTGGAAAACTGAACATTCATCAGGTCGCGTTTTTCGATACCGACACCATGTTCGCCGGTCAGGCAGCCACCAACCTCGACGCAAAGCTTCAGCACTTCGGCGCCAAATTCCTCGCATAGCTCCAGATCGCCGGGCTTGTTGGCGTCATAAAGGATCAGCGGATGCATATTGCCATCCCCCGCATGAAATACATTCGCCACGTCCAGCCCATATTTCCCCGACATTTCGCCGATACGCTTTAAAACAAAGGGCAAAGAGGACACCGGAATCGTTCCGTCCAGACACATATAATCGTTGATCCGCCCCATCGCACCGAACGCCGATTTGCGGCCCAGCCATATTTTTTCGCTTTCCTCGGCGGACTGACTTTCACGAAGCTCAACCGGGTCATGCGCCCGTGCAATCTCTTTTATCAGGCCCAGTTGTTCGTCTATCTCGGCAAGTGATCCTTCCACCTCGACAATCAACAACGCCTCGCAATCGGGGTAACCCGCACCAACAAAAGCCTCCGTGGCGCGGATACAGGGACGGTCCATGAATTCGATCGCTACGGGCAAAATACCGGCCTTGATAATGTCCGAAACACAGACCCCGGCAACCTCGTTGGAATCAAACCCGATCAGCACCGGCCGTGCGCCCTCGGGTTTGCGCAGAATTCGCAATGTGGCTTCGGTTACGACACCCAACTGCCCTTCCGAACCACAAACCAACCCCAGCAAGTCCAGCCCCCCCGCATCCAGATGCGCGCCGCCGATTTCCACAACCGTGCCGTCCATCTGAACCATCGTGACGCCCAGCAGGTTATTTGTTGTGACACCGTATTTAAGGCAATGCGCGCCGCCGGAATTCATCGCAATATTCCCGGCAATCGCACAGGCCAATTGCGATGAAGGATCTGGCGCATAGAAAAAGTCGCGCTCTTCCACTGCCCCGCTTACAGACAGATTTGTTCGCCCTGTCTGCACGCGAATGAAGCGATTGTCGTAATCGGTTTCCAGAACCTGATTAAGCCGTGCCACGCCCAGAACCACACTATCCGCCGTCGGCAAGGCACCCCCGGCCAGCGAGGTGCCAGAGCCGCGCGGTACGACGGGCACGTTTTCGTCGTGGCAAATCCGCAGCACGGCAGCGACTTCTTCGGTCGAACTTGGCAACACCGCCGCCAGTGGCGGGCATTTATAGGCAGTCAGCGCGTCACATTCGTAAGCCTGCGTTTCGACCGGATCGTGAACAACCGCGCCCGCAGGCAAAACCGCCTGCAACATTTCGACCAACCGCGCTTTTTTGGCCAGAATTCCCGCCCGTGGTATTGGCATTTCCATCGGCTAAACCCTTAATCCGCATAATTGGTAATAAATTACTACCAATTCCACGATTAGGCAAGTGGGCAGGGCCGGTTATGGTTACGCAAATGTGATCTGAAAAACCTGGCGGGCATGCAAAATGGTACCCATGAGAAAAACCAACAGATTTGTACTTGCGGCAATAATGTCCCTGATCGGTTTGCCGGGCTACGCGGATGAGATTCTGATTGAGGATGTGCAAGCCGACCGCCGCGGTGACAACTGGACCTTCGCGGTTACACTGCGCCACGTTGACACCGGCTGGGACCATTACGCAGATGGCTGGGAAGTGCGAACGATTGATGGCGAAGTTCTTGGCACCCGCGAACTTTTGCATCCCCATGAAACCGAACAGCCATTTACCCGTGCGCTATCCGGCGTGGGAATTCCAAAAGGTATAGGAACCGTCGTCGTCCACGCCCGTTGCAGCGTTGATGGCTGGGTTGGCGCGCCCTTTGAATTGACCTTGGCGCAATAAGCCTATCTGCGGCCTTCACGCAGCCACGCGCCAATCGAAAGCATGGCCGCGATCATCAGAAACAGCCAACCCGGAATCAGCGAGCGGACGTTAACATCTGCCGTCATATAGGCATCTCGCGGCGTATAGGCGATCCAGCCGCGCCCGGCTGCAGGTCGCCCGGGGCGCACTGTTCGAATATCCGGAAACCTGTCTTCCAGTGCGATTACCCCACCACGCGTTTGCCCAACAGCCGTTTCGAGTTTCGCACCTGTTGCTTTGGTTTCTTCAAATTCACGCGGCGCGCTTGGACCCAAGGCAACGACCGCCTTCATATCCCCGTCGCTCAACCGGTAAAGCCCGATGTCGGGGCCAGAATATTCTGCCTGAAACCGACCCGGAGCAACCTCTGCCATCTCAATCGTCACGACCGAGCCATCGGGCTGGATGATCTCTACCTCGCGTGCGCCGGTATCCAGTGTTCGCCGGGTTATCAGCATCGATTGGCCTTCGGCGCTGGCAGACAGCGCCTCTTCCTCCAGATCGGGTTCTTTCATCATCCAGTGCGCCAGCCTGCGCAGCAGTTCCAATTGCGGACCACCGCCTTCAAACCCCCGGCTCCACAACCACGCGTGATCGGACGCCAGCAGAGCTATGCGCCCTTCGCCAGTTCGGTCAAGCACCAGCAGGGGGCGATCATTGATGCCAGTCATCACCGTATGGCCCGCTGTTTCAACCACATCCACAATCCGGAACCAGCGCCCCCAACCGGGTCCGTCTTTTGTTTCCGGCGCAAAAGCCGTAAGCCCCTCGGTAACCGGATGCCGGCTGCCCAGTTCAGATATGGCAGGGCGAAACCCTTCTTCCAGAACGCGCGACGTCGGCTCTGCAGGGATTATCTCGCCCAGAGGTGAGCGGAAAAGGCTGTTGGCGGTGGCAAAATCAGGCCCTGCCGCTAGTAAGACTGCGCCGCCACCCTCAACATATTGGCGAACGTTATCAAGATAAAGCGACGGCAGGATACCGCGCCGTTTGTAGCGGTCGAAAATTATCAGGTCGAATTCGTCGATCTTCTCCAAAAACAGTTCGCGCGTGGGAAAAGCGATCAGTGACAACTCACTAACCGGCACACGGTCTTGTTTTTCCGGCGGGCGAAGGATTGTGAAATGCACCAGATCGACAGAGCTGTCGGATTTCAACAGATTGCGCCATGTACGTTCGCCCGGATGCGGCTCGCCACTGACCAACAGCACCCGAAGGCGATCACGCACCCCGTCGATCTGAACTACCGCCGCGTTGTTGCGGTCAGTCAGTTCGCCCTCGATCCCGGGAACCGTAAACTGGATCACATTCATCCCGCCATGGGGCAGCGTGACCGGCAATTCGATATCCCGCCCGACAGCCACTTCGAAGCGTTGCGGCTCACCGCCATCAACGGCAATTTCCAATATCGCGCTGGCACCCAGTGACGCCGGCACCCGGCCCTGATCCTCGATCCGCAAGGTCAATGTCACCGGTTCACCCAGAATAGCAAAAGCCGGGGCATTGCGCACAATCAGGCGACGATCCCAGTCGTTGTCACGCCCGGTCAGCAATAAATGCAGCGGCGCGGGCATGGCTGGCAGACGGTCAATGTCATGCAATTGCCCGTCGCTGAGCAGGATCGCACCGGCGACCCGGGTACTGGGAACTTCCGACAGAGCCTGGGCCAGACGGGCCATCAGCAAAGTGCCGCCATCGCCCTCGGCGTCGCCCAGTTGCACCACCTTTAGTTCTGTATTTGGGCGGGTCGCAAACCGCCGGGTCAGGGCATCAATCGCCGCCTCTATTTGTGCTGGCCTGTCAGATAGCCCCTGACTGGCGGATTGGTCTACCACCAACAGGATAATATCTTTCAACGTCCTGCGATCTTCAACTTGCAGCGACGGGTTCGCCAAGGCAAACAGCAGTACCAATGCTGCACCCACCCGCAAAAGCCAGCCTGCCAGCCGACTCCAGAATGCATATCCCAACAGCGCCACCGCCAGCCCGGCCATGACATAAAGCACAGGCCACGCAACCAGCGGATCAAAGATCACCGACCCCTGCATTATTGCCCCAACCTGTCGAGCAATGCGGGCACATGCACCTGATCGGACTTATAGTTGCCGGTCAGAACATGCATGACCAGATTGACACCGAACCGATATGCAATCTCGCGCTGGCGCTCGCCAGCTGCCCCACGTCCGACCGGAAACAGCAAATTTCCCGACCGATCCACGGCCCAGGCCGCGGCCCAGTCATTGCCCCCGATCACAACCGGCGTGACGTTGTCATTCAGGTTTCGAAATGGCATCCCTTCGAGCAATTCTGCGTCAGGTGGTGCGGCCTCGACCCATACATCACTGGACAGGAACCGGCCGGGAAAATCCTGAAGCAGGTAGAATGTTCGGGTCAGAACATGGTCGTTCGGGATCGGTTCAAGCGGTGGAATATCCAGTGGTCGCGCCAATTGCTGCAATTTGCGGCCATTGGGTGAGGACGTCCCGAAACGGGCGATATTTGCGTCCCGCGTATCAAAAACGATCATCCCGCCGGTGCGCAGATATCTGTTCAATCGAGCATAAACCTCAACCGAGGGTAGCGGTTGATCAGGCGTCACCGGCCAGTAAAGCATTGGAAAAAAGGATAATTCATCAAGTTCCAAATTTATCGCCATTGGCTCTGCGGGTTCGATCGAGGTGCGGGCGAACAGGATGTCTGACAAACCACGCAGCCCGGCCTGACTGGTTTCATCAATCCGGCGATCGCCGGTAATGACATAAGCCAGAACAACCTCGGCGGTGGCGTTCAGGGCCAGCTTGTCTGCTTGCGCATCTGCGCGAGGAGCCGCCATCAATGCCGCGATCAAAACCAACGCAGCCTGCAACCCTTGCCGCCCGGCAAGCCGCCCCGACAGCCAAAGGGACGCCAGCAAATCCACCGCCAAAAGCCCAAGTGCCGTCATCAGAAAATAGCCCTTCAAAAGCGTCTCACGCAGCACCATCATCCCTTCAACAAGCGTGAGACGCTTTTGAAGGACCGGGTGCAGCGCTTGCTCTGCACCGATCACATTCAGCGCCAGACGACGATCTTCGCCCGTATAAAGCCCCGGCGGCATTGCTGCGCCGATGTTTCCAAGCGCCAGATTTTCACCAGCCACGCCAGCCATCGTGCCTGCGTCCTGCACATCGCCAAATGCATCCAGAATATCCGTCGGAACCCAGACTGTACCTGTCAGTTCAGTGGCATCGGGGCGTGCCGGACGGGTCGAGATCGCTAAACGTTCCAGCATCTGAACAAACAAGCCCGACAGCGGCAATGTCGACCAATCGGCGTTCGCGGTGACGTGGAACAGAACAACCTGCCCCTGCCCCAGATTTTTCCGCGTCACCAGTGGCGTCCCGTCAGTCAGGGAAGCAATGACGCGCTCGGACAAGTTTGGGTCGGGTTGTGCCATGACCTGCGCGGACACCAGAACGTCCGACGGAATACTCAGCCCGAAAAATGGCGAAGAATCCTGAAATACGCGCAACGCTTTGGGTTCGCCCCAACTCATCGTGCCGCCAACCCGCCGACCGCCGGCTCGCAGGCGAACCGGCATCAGGATATCCTCGACTTCGCGACTGACGTCACTTGCGGCCAGACGTGGCCCCGCAAAGCGCACCAACAACCCGCCATCGCCAACCCATGTTGCTATTGCCTCGGCCTCTGCCTGGGACAGGGTTGCGACGTCGGCCATAATGATCGCATCAGGGTTTGCCAGCAGGATATCATCCAGCGCACCATCGATCAGATCGGCCGTTGGCTGCAATGCCTGTTCCAGATAATGTGTCGGTGAAAGCAGTTCCAACGCTTCTCGTGCATCGCCCGCCGCGATCAGCGCAACCTCGCGCCGTTTCAGCGAGTCATCCGTCAGGCTGACCGCGCCGGCCGAACGGATACCCTTGATCTGGAACCGTGAAATCCGGTTGCGCAGTTCCGCCGGAACCGCCAGTTCCACGTCGCCGATGCCGGAACCTGCATCAAATTCCGCACTCGCCCGCACGAGTTCGCGTTCAATCCCCGCCGGATCCAGCCCGAAAGCAAGGATTTCCTGCACGTCCTGCGTCCCGGTACGGGCCCGAACAGCGGTCAATCTGATCGTGCCATCCTCAAACCTGGCAGGACGCAGCCCAAATATGGGCCGCGGGCTTTCGAACACTTTGACTTCTCCATGGTTTTCAAGCGACTCCAACACCTTTTGACGACCATCCCGCGCCAGCCCGTCAGAGAACCAGAACGTGTCGAATGTGCCTTCCAGTCCACCCAACCAGTCTTGCACCGCACCCGGATCCGGTGCCCAGGGGTGCGGCTTTAGGCCCGGCAAACGTGATCGCCAGGCATCGGCGGCCTGAAACGGCAAATCACCTGTCACAATTTCGCTAAGCGATACCAGAGCCACCGGGCGCGCGGTGCGACTTGCCTGTGCCAAGGCGGCCTCAATCCGTTCGATCCGTTGCGGCCAGTCCCGCGCGCCCGGTGGCTCTG
>Ga0209345_10005704_pt1 | contig 11465 bp, 10 predicted proteins | sample Cruoilmetagenom7_FD_187294 | JGI IMG/M metagenome (GOLD analysis project Ga0209345, IMG submission 187294) | Oil polluted marine microbial communities from Coal Oil Point, Santa Barbara, California, USA - Sample 7 (SPAdes) (version 2) | ecosystem: Environmental > Aquatic > Marine > Oil seeps ...
AGATAGGTAGGTTTTCGATTTCAATTTTGAATAGCTCTTGATCAATTTGATTAATCGTTTCATATTGTTGCATTAATTGCCCAAATGCTAATTCAGCCTCTCGAAAGTAAGTTTCATTAACCCAAAGCGTATCGTCTGCATCGAAACCTATTACTTTTATATTTTTATACATATTTTCAATTACATGAAACAAGCATATATCTTTTCATAACCTTTCAATATGAGCAAAATTTATTGAAAGATTCAACCGATTGAATTAATTTTTCAATATTTATGAGGGTTTTATCTCTAAAAGTCGCTTGTAAAAGTAGGCAAAAAATTTATAAGAGTTTTAGGAGATAACATGCAAAATATACAAAAACCAAGTCGTTCACACATTAAAAAGCACCTATCATTGTTTTTTATCCTGATGTTATTTATCAATCAAACCTTTGCTTTTGAGAAGAATGTTGAAAATGTTCTTTTAGGCTATCCAGATTCAATCACGCAATTTGCAGGCTGTTTAATGTCAGTAGAAAAATTAAAATCTGAAGTGCGCAGGCAAGAATTTCCTGACTCTGAATCCTTGGTAATGGATGAAGGGCATGCTAAATATTTTGCAGAACATGCATTGGAGTTAGAAATACGTGCTAAAGAATTAGGCTTATTTAACAATAATGATATTTTGAATGCTCACATGAAATCAATACGGAAAAGGACTATGCGTCCAGAGCTATTAGTACAAATAGAAAAAGAATTAATTGGGTATGATATTACTCTTGAAAAATGTATCGCATTACCCGATTTAATTAAACAAAAAGAACTTGAAATTGAGATAGGTAGTAATGATAGTCTCCCCGAAATTAATGGCGTTTTTGACCATTGTCAGCCTATTGCAAGTCCAATTAATATACCTGTTAGAAAAAAGGCTGCTATCGTATCTACGGGAACTGAACTTTTGGTCTGGGGAGGTAGAGTTGGAGACATTATGTCTCAAACTGGTATGCGTTATGATTTGTTAACTGATAGTTGGTCATTGATGGCACAAACGGGTGATATACCAAGCGCCCGTTGGGGGTCAAAGGCAGTTTGGTCTGGAACTGAAATGATAATTTATGGTGGTACTGCTCGAACAAACACGCTAAGCACCGATATATTTAATGGTTCACGGTACAATCCAAGCAATAATACATGGATAGCTATGTCGAACACTAATATTCCAGAAATGAGTTCAGGTACAGCTGTAATGGTGGGTTCGACATTGGTATTGTGGGGAGATAGTTTTACTACTAGCGGGCGCTATTATCCATCGGTTGATTTATGGGATACGATGAACTCTAATAATTTTCCTCCGAAAAGGTCTGGCCATACAGCGATATCAACAGGTACTCAATTGTTGGTTTACGGCGGATTGAAAATAATTCAAGGCCAATTTGTTTTTCAAAATGATTTTTGGTCTTATACCCCTAATCAAAATTCTTGGACTGCTTTACCGACTCCTCCGGAGGTTATCTCACCACCACGTAGTGATCATTCAGCTGTTTATACGGGTTCTGAAATGATTGTATTTGGTGGAACTACTACTGGTTTTTCAAGGATAACAAAAGGAGCGCGTTTTAATTTTTCGAACAATTCATGGTCGTCAATAAGTGCTTCTGGCATACCTTCAAAAAGAGCACAGCATGGTTCTGCTTGGACAGGGTCAGAAATGATAATTTGGGGAGGAGTTGATTCATTTGTTTATAGGGGTGGAGCGACATATAACCCATCTAACAATACTTGGACCAGCCTGCCATTTGGAAGCACGAAATCACGACGTGACTTTTTTTCAGGTTGGACTGGTAGTGAATACATAGCTTTTACAAATAATACAAGCGGAAGCCTTGTGCAAGGAGATATTTACACAAAAAGCACTAATAGCTGGCGTGCAATGCCAACTACATTTGCCACTCCTATTCTTAATGTTGAGGCTTATTGGGTAATGGATGAATTCGATTCGACTTCAATATCATCTGCAAACGGAAAAAGAGTATTAGATATATGTGGAAATAAAGACAGTAAAATTGTTACTGCTAATTCTCCACAGTCTACCGTTGTGGGTGCGCAAGATAATACTACAGCAATTACTTTTAACTCAGGGTCAGATAAATTAGAGTATTTAGCAGGTTACAATTTTTCAGATGGAGGTTCTAACGCGGGAGGTGAGATAGATTTTAATTTTGATGAAAGCCTAACATTAGAAGCTTTGGTAAAAATCCCTACTTCTTTTACCGGGGTTGGTTCTATTATCGCAAAAGATGTAGGTCCAGGGCAACCATCATGGTGGTTTAGAGTAGCAAACGGCTCATTGCAAGCATTGGTTGGTGATGGAGCAAATCAACCTATAGTGAATGGCAATACTGCAATAAATGATGGTCAATGGCATCAGGTGGCTTTGGTTCGCGATATTCATAATAAAACACTAAGTACCTATATAGATTTTAAGTTGGATGCACAAGTTGAGGATACAACTGTTGGAAGCAGTACGACATCTGCTGCTACCCCAATTACAATCGCTGCAAAAAAAAATAATGCTAGAGAACTTGTTGGAGATGTTGATTATGTAAGAATTACAAAAGGCACCGTACCTGCTTCCCAAATGGCGTATGCAGATAGGATTGTAGATATTGACGTATCATTAGATAGTGAGAGCTTAGTTGAACCTGATGCAATTATTGTCTATACATTAACAGTAACAAACAAAGGCCCTTCGACATCTACGAATGTTAATATTACCAATAGTTTTTCAGATAATTTTGTCAGTTTTGATTGGACATGTGTTGCTAGTACAGATGCTTCTTGTGCAGCTTCTGGATTTGGTCTTATCAATGATAGTGTAGATATACCTGTAAATGGTAATGTAGTTTATATTATTAATGCTACATTAAATTCTATACCAGATTCTGAAGTGTTAAATGGGGCATTAGCTACAACGACTGAAGTAGATGATGTAGAGCTGTTTCTAACTAATAATTCAACTGAATTAACCATCAAGTCTGAATATATGTTTGGCAATGGATTTGAATAACTAATCTGCTTATATCTCGCCAATTGTATTGTGTTACTTTTGGCGAGATATAGCATTAATAATTTTCACCAAGGTAACTCTGTTCCGTCTGTGTGCCAAAAGCCACCAGTATTTTCCATATTCAGCTCTTCAATTCTTTGAATGAGCCCTCTAGCTGATTCATCTGTATCAATTAATCCTTGATTGCCTGTCATGCCTGTGCGCACATAGCCAGGATGTAATAGGGCAACAGCAATGCCTTGATCTTTCAGGTCATGGGCTAAACAACTGCCGACCATGTTAACAGCAGACTTACTCATGCGATAACCGTATTGACCACCAGAACTATCAGCAACAGATCCCATGCGACTAGTGATGATTGCGATTTTTGACTCTTTAGATAAATTAGGCAATAAATTTTCGGTGACGCGCAAAGGTCCCAATGTGTTGACTTCATATTGCCTGCGCATGGCATCATAGTCCAAGTTATCTAAACTCATGCTTTCTAGTATTCCTGCATTATTTATTAACAAATTAATTTTTTGCCCTTTAAGCTTTTGAGCTAAATTTTGAACTGATTTTGTATCACAAACATCAAGACCTGATTCAATCTGACAATTAATTGCTTCTAATTCTTGACTGGGTTTTCGGCAAGCAACGATGACTTGGTATTGTTTTTGCTTCAATTGTTTGGCTAGTTCTAAACCTATACCTCGATTGGCGCCAGTGATTAATGCAGTTTTCATGAAATTTACTCAATTAATTGTTAGCTTGTAGGATATAATTTCAGCATGAATAAATCAATCAAACTATGAAATATATTATTGTTACAGCTCTAGAGGATGAAGCTCAAGGCTTGGAAGAATATGCGCCAGTGATACATACTGGAATTGGTAAGGTCAATGCGACGATTAAATTGTATGATGCAATATTAAAATATCAACCTGATTTGGTGTTGAATTATGGCACTGCTGGCGGTCTGGCTGATTTAGTGGGTTTACACAAAGTTGCGCATTTTGTACAAATAGATATGGATGTTAGGGCATTAGAATTTCCTCGTGGCGTTACACCGTTAACAGGTGAAGTATTGCCAGTTAAAACAGGAATAGTTTTAGGAACCAGCGATAGTTTTATCACAAATGCTGAAAAGCAATTAGAAGGCTTGGAAATAGAAATTGATCTTGTCGATATGGAAGGCTATGCCCTAAAGAAAGTATGTGAGCATCATGGTGTTCAATTTGAAGCGTATAAGTTTATCAGTGATGATGCTAATGAAGAAGCTGGAGAAGACTGGAAAGATTCTGTTAAAGATGGAACGCACTTATTTATTCAATTATTAGAAAAACAATTTTTAAAATCCAAACTGCTTTGATTTTCTTTACCCTCAGAAAATTTAATAGCATAAAAAAAGCCAAACAAGTGTTTGGCTTTTTTTTGTAGATCAGTTGAGACTAAAATTTAATTTTCTTTCTTCTCTTCGTCATCATTCAGTAAAGCTTTGATAGACAATCTTACACGATTTTGTTTATCAATTTCTAGTACTTTAACTTTAACCGTTTCGCCTTCAGTTAATACGTCTGTAACATTAGCAACACGTTCGTTTGATATTTGAGAAATATGTACCATTCCGTCTTTACCAGGTAATAAGTTAACAAATGCACCGAAGTCCATAATCTTAACAATCTTACCCTCATAAACAGCACCAACTTCAACATCTGCAGTGATTTCTTCGATACGCTTAACGGCATTTCTCGCATCATCACCGTTGACAGCAGCGATAGTAACAATACCATCATCATTGATTTCGATTACTGTATTTGTTTCTTCAGTTAATGCACGAATTGTTGCACCACCTTTACCAATAACATCACGAATCTTGTCAGGGTGTACAGTAATTGTAACTAATTTCGGTGCATAGTCAGACATTTCATCGCGTGTAGAACTTAACACTTTATTCATTTCACCTAAAATATAATCACGCCCACCTTTGGCTTGTGATAAGGCTTTTTGCATAATTTCTTCTGTGATACCTTCGATTTTGATATCCATTTGTAACGCAGTAATGCCTTCAGCAGTACCGGCTACTTTAAAGTCCATATCACCTAAGTGATCTTCGTCACCTAAGATGTCAGAAAGAACAGCAAAGTCATCGCCTTCTTTAATCAAACCCATTGCAATACCTGCAACAGGAGCTTTTAAAGGAACACCAGCGTCCATCATTGATAATGATGATCCACAAACTGAAGCCATTGAACTTGAGCCATTTGATTCTGTGATTTCTGAAACTACACGAATAACATAAGGAAATTCTTCTTCAGTTGGCATAACGGCCATTAAACCACGTTTAGCTAATTTACCATGACCAATTTCACGGCGTTTTGGTCCACTCATAAAACCAGTTTCACCAACACAGTATGGAGGGAAATTGTAATGTAGCATGAATTTATCTTTGTCTTCACCGTCAAGTGAATCAATTAACTGTGCATCACGACCAGTACCTAACGTTGTCATAACGATTGCTTGAGTTTCACCACGTGTAAATAATGCAGAACCATGAGTTCTTGGTAATACGCCAGTACGTACAGCAATGCCACGAACATCAGCAGGGCCACGACCATCTATACGAGGTTGGCCAGAAATGACTTTTTTACGGACATGAGCCTTTTCAATTAAAGATATAATGTCTTTAACTTCTCCAGCACTAGGAGAATTTTCAGCATCAGTCACTAATGATGCAACAGCGTTATCGCGCATCTCATTCAATGCATCATATCTAGCAGCTTTATCATGCGTGTTATAAGCAACAACTAAAGGATCGGCAATTGCTTCTTTAACTTGATTAACTAAATCTTGATCCATGGCAGGGGCTTCCCATGTCCATTGTTCAACGCCTAATTCTTCAACCATTTCGTTGATGGCATTAATAACAACTTGTTGATGTTGGTGACCAAAACTTACTGCACCTAGCATCACTTCTTCTGACAATAAATCAGCTTCAGACTCAACCATTAATACCGCAGAATCAGTTCCAGCTACAACTAATTCAAGTTGTGACTCTTTAATCTCTTCATTATTTGGGTTTAATACATATTCACCATCTATATAGCCAACTTTAGCTGCAGCAATAGGTCCATGGAATGGAGCGCCAGATAAACTCATAGCAGCAGAAGCACCGATTAATGCTGGAATATCCGCATCGATATCTTCTGAATAAGAAATAACTGTTGCAACAACTTGTATTTCATTTTTAAAACCTTTCGGAAATAAAGGTCTTATTGGTCTATCGATTAATCGACAGATTAAAATTTCTTTTTCTGTAGGACGGCCTTCACGCTTGAAGAATCCACCAGGTATTTTACCAGCTGCATAAGCTTTTTCTTGGTAATTAACCGTTAATGGAAAAAAACTCTGTCCAGGTTTTGCTTCCTTTTTGGCAACAACGGCAACCATAACCACCGTATCCCCCATTTTTACCATAACTGTTGAACTTGCTTGACGAGCAATTTCACCAGTCTCCAATTCTACTGTATGATTACCATACTGAAATTTCTTTGTATATTTAGCCACTGCTATTTTCACCTATTGTTAAATTTAAAGTAATACTTATTTATTACCTGTCTTTGTTACTATTTCTTTGCCTATAAAAAAAGGCACATATTTTATGTACCTTTTAAATTTCCAGAATTTATCTACGCAATCCTAAGCGTTTGATTAGTGCTTGATAGCCTTCAGCATCTTTACCTTGTAAATATTTTTGCAATTTACGGCGTTGGTTAACCAACTTAAGAAGTCCTCTTCTTGAATGAAGATCTTTCTTATTCGTTTTAAAATGCTCAGTAAGGTATGTGATTCTTGCTGTCAATAAAGCAATTTGAACTTGAGATGAACCCGTGTCATTTTCGCTTATTTTATAATCATTAATAATTTCTTGTGTTTGTTCTACAGTCAACATGACTTTTCTCCGATAATTTTAATTATGTCCAATCGAGCGTTGAACGTTCGCATCGACTAGGCTTTGTTACAGACCTATCTGTAAGCGCGCGTATTTTAAGTGATATGGCCAAACATTACCAATGAAAAGCAATTATTTAGTTGAAAACCATTCGATAATTAGATATTGTTCACAACCGAAATAGTAAATATACGAAATGAAAAAAAATAACAAGCTTATCGAACAGGCATCTGAAGCCATGAATAAGGCCTATGCTCCATACTCAAAATTTCATGTAGGTGCTGCTATTCTTGATGAAAATAAACAAATACATGCTGGATGCAATGTTGAAAATGCGGCCTATCCATTAGGTGTCTGCGCAGAAGGTTCTGCCATCTCGAATATGGTATTAGCAGGTGGGGAAACTATCAAAAAAATTGTTATTGTGAGCTCAGGGGGACAATTGGTTACACCCTGCGGTGGTTGCCGACAAAAAATTAAAGAATTTAGTGATAATGATACGCAAATTATTATTTATCACGATAAATCAACAACGATCTTTAGTATGGATGATTTGTTACCGCAATCATTTTCAAATAAATTTCTAACAAATAACTAATGAAAAAACCGCCATTAATTCCAAGTTTAATTGTATTGTCTTTTGTTATTTTGATGACTAATTTAGGTTTTTGGCAATTAAATCGAGCAGAAGAGAAAGAACAATTATTACGACTTCTAGCCGATGATAAAGTCACATTGATAACAGAAAAAGTACAATTAAAACAGTTAGCCCAATACGCAAATATTGAATTAAAAGGTCGTTTCTTACAGACTCCACAACTGTTACTAGATAATCAAATCGATGAACAAATCAGTGGTTATCATGTTTTTACACCTTTTCAAATTGAGGGGCTAGATACCATAGTACTAGTTAATCGAGGTTGGATAGCAAAAGAAGGTTTTAGTGAACAACAGCTATTTGTTGATACGAATGAAATACAAATTTCAGGGAAACTTAACAACCCACCACAAGTTGGGATTCAATTAGGTGAGATTCAGTTAGAATCTAATAAGCCCTCCCAAATCATTACCTATTTTGAAAAACAAAAAGTATCTGATTTTATGCATGAGGCAATATGTACCAACCTGAGCTGTATCGTCAGCGATAAAATATTATGGTTACAAGAAAATCAAGAACAAGGTTTTAAACGGGATTGGAAGCCAATAATTATGCCTCCAGCTAAACATTTTGGTTATGCAGTACAGTGGTTTAGTATGACTGTTGTATTAATTTTATTGTTTCTTTATTGGCTACGTAAGTCAGAATAATCCGTTTAAAATGTCAAAAAGTCCAAAGTTAATTTTATTTATCATCATGTTGGTCAGCTTTTTAGGCACTGTTGGTATAGCTTTGCCATATCCAGTGCTTGCGCCTTACTTTATTGACTATCCTGCTAACGAATTAACACATTTTATGGGTTTCCACCCAAAATTATTATTGGGTTTTAGTTTGTCAGTCTATCCACTAGGAATGTTAATTGGCAGTATCTATATTGGCGCATTATCAGATCATTTTGGCCGAAGAAGGGTATTGCTAATAACTTTATTTGGCTCTGTAGTTGGTTATGCATTAACGGCAATTGCTATTTATCAAGAATCATTTATCTTTTTTATTCTTGCGCGCTTTGTCACAGGTGTTTGTGAAGGAAATATTGCCATTGCCCGCGCAATTGCAGCAGAATTACATCCGAAAATTGATAGAACTCAGGCATTGTCATTGGTTTATACCGCTACTTATACGGGCTGGATGTTAGGTCCAGTACTAGGTGGGTTTTTAATGGTTTATGGTGTAGCTGAAGTATTTGTTATGGCAGGATTTGGTATGGCGACCGCAATTGTTCTGGCATGGTTTATGATTGCAAAAGATAAGCCTGAAGAGTTAGATAATTCAGCTTTTATGCATACTATTAGAAACAATAATTCTTTAACGTTGTTAAAGCATAAAGAAATATTACCCATATTTTGGTTTTATTTTCTTTATTCTATGGGGCTTAACGCTTTTTATGATTTTTATCCCGTTTGGTTTGTCGATTATTTTCACGCGGATGGAAAAACCATCTCTCTTGCTACTATTTGTATAACTTTAGTGATGATATTTATGAGTTCGTATTATGTTACTAAGTTTCAAAAGAAATTTGGTGAAATAAATGTTATTTTAGGTGGAGCCTCAATTCTTGCAATATTGTTATTCATTCAACCTTTTTTAGGGTTTTATCCAACTTTCTTTATCTTCGCTTTGATAGGTGGAACTATTGCATTGACAAATGGCATGATTCCTAGTTTTCTTTCAAACTATTTTGGCCATCTTGGGCAGGGTAAAGTGATGGGTTTACAGACCACAACATTTTGTTTTACTAATGTGATTATTGCAATATTAGGCGGTGTTTTATCAATATTAAATGTTGTATGGGTGTTGTTATTGGGTGCATTGTTAATTATTTCTGCCGTTATGATATTGTGGAGGAATAGAGCTTCGCAGTTGAAGTTAATGGCAGTTGAAAGAGCTAAGAATGTTTAATTTCACAGAACAACAAAAACAAGAATTTATTGATGCTTTGAATCAAATTATGCCTTATGGGAAATATAAGGGACACCGGTTGTATGAGTTGCCAGGGCATTATCTGGCTTGGTTTAATCGACAAGGTTTTCCTGATAATAAATTGGGAAGGCAAATGGCGTTAGTGTTTGAATTGGATCATAATGCTTTAAAACATTTGTTTACTAGATACTTTGTTAGGTCTTGATAAAAAATATGTGGATAATATCTAATATTGCTATAAACATACCCACAACATGAAAAAAGGCATTAAGAAAATATTATTGACGACATTGGGTTTGTTTTTTGTTATGTTAGGTGCAATTGGAGCTGTTTTACCCATTATGCCAACGACGGTCTTTTTAATAATTGCCTTATGGATCTTTTCGAAATCATCTCGAAGATTTCATAAAATGTTATTAAATAACAAATGGTTTGGATCGGGGCTGCGCCAATGGGAAGCAACAAAAACCATTTCGCGAGGCTCAAAAAAGAAAGCGGTTCTTATCATTGTTTTATCTTTTGGGGTTTCAATTGTTATTCTACATCATCGAATTGGGTTACAGTTGATGCTTGTTGGTATAGCTTTGACCTTATTGACTATCATTTGGACTTTGAAAGAATCAAGAGAAATTATTATGAGAAAATGTGCCATACTAACTATGGATAAATTAGACGATTTTATTGTTTACGATAAAAAAATTGATATACCTATGGCTTCACTAGGTTGGCAAACATCTCATATTTCTTGGCATGATAAAACAATAGATTGGAATCAATTTGAGGCGGTTATTATTCGCTCCACTTGGGATTATCAGGATGATGCGGAAGCATTTATGCAGGTATTAAGTGATATCGAACAATCTAAAACCATTTTATTAAACTCGTTAGCCATAGCCCAATGGAATATTAATAAAAATTATTTACGCGAAGTTGAAGGCAAAGGAGCTGATGTCATACCAACTATCTGGCTTGAAGAATTTGATTTTTCCGATATTGCTCGATACTTTAAAGATTTCAAAACGGATCAAATCGTTATAAAACCAACTGTTAGTGCCAATTCAGATAATACCTTTTGGCTAAAAAAAGATACATACTCAGCTCAAGAAAAATTGCTGAGTGAGTCATTAGAAAACCGTCAATTAATGGTACAACCTTTTATCTCAGCAATTGTAGAAGAGGGCGAATACTCCTTGTTTTATTTTGCAGGAAAGTACAGTCACTGTATTTTAAAGACGCCTAAACAGGGTGATTTCAGGGTGCAAGAAGAACATGGTGGTATCTTACAAAGCATTAAGCCAAGTAAAGATTTGTTAATAGCCGGAAACAAAGCTTTACAGGCAATTCCTGAAGAGGTTTTGTATGCGCGAATCGATCTAGTAGAACACGAAGGTGTCTACAAATTAATGGAAATTGAATTGATTGAACCATCACTGTATTTTAATCTCGATGAAAAAGCTGCTGAACGGTTTTCAGAGGCTTTTGTCGATTGGATGGATAAAATATGAACCGATATTTGATTTTAATTTTATTTGCTAGCGGAGTTGTATGCTCACAAACATTTGACGAGAGATGGTATGTCAATATAAATGCGGGTGCAATTGTGCCAGATGATTCTTTGCAGTTAAATGATGCACATGTTTATGATGTAAGAATGGGTAAAAGTATTAACTCTGTTTGGTCATATGAAGTTCAAGCATTTACTGATGAATATGATTTTGATATCGATTACGGTTTAAAGCATCACGGAATAGGAATAAACTTTTTAGATATAAACCAAGAGCCATTATGGAAACCTTATTTTCTTTTAGGTGCGGGGATAATTTATCATGAGACATCTGAGGAGTCTGGAACGAACTTATATTTTAATGTTGGTGTTGGCGCTAGTTGGTATTTCTTTGGCGATAATGTTC
>Ga0209345_10005705_pt1 | contig 11464 bp, 10 predicted proteins | sample Cruoilmetagenom7_FD_187294 | JGI IMG/M metagenome (GOLD analysis project Ga0209345, IMG submission 187294) | Oil polluted marine microbial communities from Coal Oil Point, Santa Barbara, California, USA - Sample 7 (SPAdes) (version 2) | ecosystem: Environmental > Aquatic > Marine > Oil seeps ...
GCGCTGATCTTTATAAGATGAACACTGAACAATGATAAATGGAGCTTCAAATAGGACTTGAACCTACGACCTGCTGATTACAAATCAGCTGCTCTACCAACTGAGCTATTGAAGCATAAAAACAAAGTTTATTAAATAAATTCACAAAATGAACTTATTTAAATAAATGGTGGCGCGAGACAGAATCGAACTGTCGACACAAAGATTTTCAGTCTTTTGCTCTACCGACTGAGCTATCGAGCCATCTTCTTTGTTTTTGGACTGAAATTATATAGAAGCAATACTTAATAAACACTTAATTATTCTCTAAATTTTGGAATTTACTAAAATTAACTATTTTCTCTGATAATACGCTTAAATTCTTCTCCTCTATGTACATATGAATTAAACTGATCTAAAGAAGCCGCTGCAGGTGAAAGCATGTTTATTTCATTTTGCATTTTGAATTTTGAATTTTGAATTACTTTTATTGCTTCTTCTAATCTGTAACAGCTTAGATATTTAATATTATATTTTTTAGATAACTCAGATAACTTATCTGTATTTTTACCAATAGCAAATATTGTAATATTATATTTTTTTAGTTCTTCAAATAACGGATTTAAATCAACCCCCTTATCATCTCCACCCAAAATAAGATTTATCATTCTCTCTTTATATATTTTAACTGCTTGAATAGTAGCATCTATATTTGTAGCTTTACTATCATCTACCCAGAGGTTTCCATTTTTATCTTTAAACTCTTCTAGTTTATGAGGATCTTGCTTAAAACTGTTTATTTTTTTATACTCAATGTTTTGATTATAAAGTTTTGTTGCCACCATTGCTAGTACTGCATCTTGTAAAAAAGGTTCCTTAAAATTAATTTGAGAGATATCTATGTCAAATTGATCTGCTATATCTTTTGTATCTTTATATGTATAGAGTTTTGCTTTTGTTGTAATACTTTTGTATTTTTCTGGGATTATTGCTATATCTGACTTTTCCATCATTCCTAATGGTTTTAATTTTGCATTTTCATACTCATTCATTGTCCCATGCCAATAAAGATGATCAGGAGTTATAGATAAAAGTAGATATATGTTTGGTTTTACTTTAGAAGTGTAATGCAAGGTAAATGACGATGTTTCAAGGATAAGTTTATCTTTACCTTGTAATTTGGCTAAAGGTATCCCTATATTACCACCACATGAAAAATCTTCATCTTTTAAAAGATGATACAACATTGAAGTTGTTGTTGTTTTCCCATTTGTTCCACTTATCCATATGGTATATTGAGAGTCATTTAGAAATAGATCATAATCACTTATTGGATTTTTCGTATTTTGTACAAGTAAATTATGTGGAGGAATCCCTGGACTTACTACAGTTTCTTCTTCACTTGCAAAATCAAATTCATCTTTATCATTATCGTCATACAATTTTGCATCACTATATACTTCTTTCACAGCAAGTGCTGTTTTCCCTTTGCCTAAAACTCTCACAACGATTATCTTATTTTTAAGCTAAGGATTGCTAAAAGATTTGACATAAAAGCTATAATCCAAAATCGAATAATAACTTTATTTTCATGCCACCCTTTCTCTTCAAAATGATGATGAATAGGAGCCATAAGAAAAACTCTTTTTTGTCGAAGTTTAAAACTACCTACTTGTAATATCACAGATAAAGTTTCCATAACAAATAAAAAGCCAATAATTACAAGTAAAAGTTCACTTTTGCCTACTATGGCTAAATAACCCATAAATCCCCCAATAGCTAAACTTCCACTATCTCCCATAAATACTTGTGCTGGATGAGAGTTGTACCACAAAAAAGCAATTAAAGAACCAATAAAAGCAGAACCAACAATAGTTAATTCCCCTACAGTTTTAATATTTGGTAGAAGTAAATATCCACTTAATATTGCATGTCCTGTTATATACACTATTATTGATAAAGTAAAAAAAGAAACTATTGAAGGTACTACTGCTAAGCCGTCAAGTCCATCGGTAAGATTTACAGCATTTGATGTAGCAACCATAACTAATATCCAAAATATTATTGCATAAAATCCCATATCAAATAGAGGATATTTATAAAAGGGAATAAATAATGTTGTTGTATGATTTGTATAAAACAACACACCAACTACTAAAGCAGCACTTACTGTTTGAAACAGAAGTTTCCCTTTGGCACTTAATCCTGCACTATTTTTATTATTTGATATTTTTGCTAAATCATCTTTAATCCCAATAAGACTAAATAAAGCAATAATCAATATTCCACCCACAACATAATGATTGTTTAACTGGGCTGTCAAAAGTGTAGCAATAAGAGTTATAAAAACAAAAACAACACCACCCATAGTAGGAGTTCCTACTTTTGTTTGATGAGAGTTTGGTGCATGTTCATAAATAGGTTGACTCTTCTTTTTATTTTGTGCCCAACGTATAAACTTTGGCATAATATAAAATGTTAAAAAAAATGCTATAAAAAATGCTAATCCTGCTCGAACAGAGATATATTGAAAGATATTAATATCAAGGTGTCTATAAAACCAATAAAACAATTTGAAACCTTTTTAAGTAGTTATGTGTTAATATATTAAATTAAAAAGGGATTATATCCTAAAGTTTATTAAGGTTATAAATGAGAAATAAAAAAACAATATTAATTATTACTGACGGTATTGGTCATAACAGTTCTTGCGATTTTAACGCTTTTTGTAATGCTAATAAACCAACTTATGATAGATTATTTAAAGAAGTACCATATAGTCTAATACAAACTTATGGAGAATATGTTGGACTTCCTGATGGTCAAATGGGAAATAGTGAAGTTGGTCATATGAGTATTGGAAGTGGGCGAGTACTTTATCAAGATTTAGTAAAGATTAATTTAGCAATAAAAAATGATACTTTAAAAGAAAACAAAGTTTTGCAAAATACATTAAATAATTCAAACAATTTACATATCATTGGACTTTTAAGTGATGGTGGTGTTCACTCTCATATTAATCATATTATTGCATTAGCAAAAATAGGAAAAGCAACTAATAAAAAAGTATTTCTACACCTTATAACAGATGGAAGAGATGTAGCACCAGATAGTAGTTATAGCTATATAAAACAAATTGAAAATATTTGTGATGAAGATATTTCAATAGCTACAATTGGTGGAAGATATTATGGTATGGATAGAGATAACAACTGGGATAGAGTTCAAAAAGCTTATAATGTCATAGCAAATGGATCTAACAATATAACACTTTCAATTGAGAAATTTGTACAAGAACAATATGCAAAAGAGATTTATGATGAATTTTTAGAGCCTACTTCATTTAATGGTTATGAAGGGATTCACAATAATGATGCATTGATTTTTGCAAACTTTAGAAGTGACAGAGCTAGAGAACTTAGCTTTGCTTTTGGTTCAGATGAATTTCATAAATTCCCAACAAAAGATATTAAACTTAAACTAGTAACTATGACTCAATACGACAAAAACTTACCATTACCAGTTCTTTTTCCAAAAGAGATACCTACTAATGTTTTAAGTGAAGTTATTAGTCAAGCGGGATTATCACAACTCCATACAGCTGAAACAGAAAAATATGCTCATGTAACATTTTTCTTTAATGGTGGGAAAGAAGAGCCATTTGAAAATGAGCAAAGAGTTTTAATCCCAAGTCCTAAAGTTGCAACCTATGATATGCAACCGGAGATGTCTGCTCATAAAGTGAGTTTAGCTGTACAAAAAGGGATGGATGAACAAAAAGATTTTATAGTTGTAAATTTTGCAAATGGTGATATGGTAGGTCACACAGGTGTTTTTGAAGCGGGAATTAAAGCTGTTGAAGCTGTAGATATTGAGTTAGGAACTATCATAGATAAGGCAAAGAGTTGTGGATATAATATAGTTCTTACTTCAGACCATGGGAACTGTGAAATGATGAAAGATGAAAATGGTAAAACACTCACAAATCATACTGTTGGTGATGTGTATTGTTTTGTTATAGCAGATGGCATTACAAAAGTAAGAGAGGGAGCTTTAAATAATATTGCTCCTACAGTTTTAAAATTAATGGACTTAAAGATTCCCAAAGAGATGGATGAACCACTTATATAAATATGTCAAAATTAACAATATCTAATTTAATTATTACTGAAAAGAACAATACTCTTGTAAATCTTTTTAAAAATATAAATATAAACCTAGAGGTTCAATCTTCATTAGCTTTAGTAGGACAAAGTGGTAGTGGAAAATCATTAAGTCTAAAAACTATTTTAGGAATGGTTCCTAAAAATTTAGATGTAGATTTTGATTATAAAAGTGATTTTGAATTAAATACAAATAATATAGGATTCATACCACAAAATCCATTTACCTCACTTTCTCCCATGACTAAAATTTCAAAACAATTTTTTTGTGATGATGAAAAAATAAAACAACTGTTTTCTTTAGTAAAACTTGATTTAAAGTTTAAAGATAAATTTCCTATACAGCTAAGTGGAGGACAACTTCAAAGAGTAGTTATAGCAATAGCTTTGAGTAATAATCCAAAGCTTTTATTATTAGATGAACCAACAACTGCACTTGATAGTCAAAGTAAAACAAATATTCTTACTATTTTAAAAGAGTTACAAGAAAAATTACAATTTCTGATAATTTTTGTAAGTCATGATATTCAAAGTGTTGAAAATATCTGTGAATATATAGCAGTTTTAAAAGATGGGAATATTTGTGAATTTGGTAAAACCAAAGATATCATAAATAATCCACAAACATCTTACACAAAAGAGTTACTTCAAAGTAATTTTTCAAATAGAGGATTTCGAGTTTGATAAAAAAATTATTTATTTTATTTAGTATTATAACGATTAGTGTACTTGTATGGTTGTTGTACCTATATTCACAAATACGATTTGATGTAGATAAAATAGTTGAATACAAACCAAAACTCACAACTCAGTTCTATGATAGAAATGGTATACATCTTGGAAATATATTTGAAGATGAAAATAGATTATTAGTAAAATATGCAGATATTCCACCACGAGTTACAGAATCTTTAGTGGCAATAGAAGATACAAACTTTTTTGAACATAATGGTGTAAATGTAGATGCTATCATTAGAGCCATAATAAAAGATATAAAAGCTATGGCTTTAGTAGAAGGAGCAAGTACCCTTACTCAACAACTTGTAAAAACGATGGTGCTTACAAGAGATAAAAAACTTATCAGAAAAATAAAAGAAGTGCTTTTATCTATGAGATTAGAATCTCTTTTATCAAAAGAAGATATTATTGAAAGATACCTAAACCAAGTATATTTTGGGCATGGATACTATGGTATTAAAACTGCTGCTCAAGGGTATTTTCATAAAGAATTAGATCAACTAACCCTTAAAGAGATAGCTATGCTTGTAGGACTCCCAAGAGCTCCAAGTTTTTATGATCCAACAAAAAATCTCAAATACTCACTTATACGAGCAAATCAAGTTGTAAATAGACTATTTACATTAGGATGGATTAGTGATGATGAATACAATAAATCAATCAATGAACTTCCAGTTGTATATAACGATACACTTACACGTAATAAAGCACCATATATCTTAGACCATGCTATAAAACAACTCAAAAATGATGTACCTGATTTAAGAACAGGTGGACATAAAATTGTTTTAACAATAGATTTAGAAGCACAAAAAATAGCACGTGAAGCACTAAAATATGGTTATGAAAGAATCAAACAACGAGATTCAAATGTAGATAACAATGAAAGCACTACAAAAACACTAAATGGTGCTATGGTAGTTTTAGAAAATAATACTGGTGCAATATTATCAATGGTTGGTGGGATTGATTATAAAGAATCTTCATTTAATAGAGCAACTCAAAGTTTAAGACAACCAGGTAGTGCTGTAAAACCTTTCATCTATCAAGTTGCTTTAAATCTTGGATACTCAACTGCAAGTAATCTTACAGATATCTCAAGAAACTACAAATATACTTCCAAAGACAATGAAGAGAAAATTTGGCAACCAAGAAACTATGAAAAAAACTTCAAAGGTCTTGTATCATTTAGATATGCACTTGTACACTCAAGAAACTTGGCAACTATTAACCTTGTAACAGATATAGGTATTGATATACTTCATAAAGAACTATTAAGATATGGCTTTAAAGATATTCCATTTGATCTTTCTATTACCCTTGGAAGTTTTGGAATCTCACTACTTCATTTAAGTGAAGAATACACAATATTTTCAAATAATGGAATTATAGTTATACCTTATCTTATCTCAAGTATTACAAACAGATACAATCAAAAAATAACTTTTGAACCAAAAGAAACTTATCTAGGTTCTCCTGAACAATCTTATCTTATGACAACAATATTACGAGATGTTGTAAAAAAAGGTACAGGACGAAGTGCAAAAGTTCCTAATATAGAGCTTGTTGGTAAAACTGGTACTACAAATAACAATATTGATGCTTGGTTTTGTGGATATTCTCCAACTTTACAAACTATAGTATGGTATGGAAATGATGATAATAAACCAATGGGGAAAAGAGAAACAGGTGGACGAACAGCAGCACCTGCATTTAAGTACTTCTATCAAAATTGGTTAAAACTTCACCCAGAGATACAAAGAGATTTTGTAATGCCACCAAATGTATTTGTACAAAAATACAATGGTGAAGATGAATATTTTACAGAAACTTCAAAAGTTCCAAAAGAGCAAAATGATGTAGAGATACAAACAGACTATCTTAAAAATAAAAACATACTTTTTTAAAAATATGTTTTTATTTATCTGTTAAAAAATACTCTATATTATTTTTTTCTACAAACTCCTTAAATATATCAAAATATTTTTGAGCTTCTAACTCATCATAAGAAGCAACAGATATTATAACAGCTCTTTTTTCACCATTAATTTGAGGAAGAGAGGAGATGTCTATATGTTGTGGGATTTGTTTCATTGTATCTATTAAATCATTTTCACTACACAATGCTTTTAAAGATAATCTTGTTTTCTTTTTATTTAATGGATAATATTTTTCTAAAGCTTCTACTACCATTGGGTGTGCCATTGAAGGAAAACCTGGTGTAAAAAAATATCTCTCTTCTAAAGCAAAACCTGGTACATTTGTCACAACATTTTTTAATAAACTAGCATTTATTGGAAGATTTGCCATATTAATACGGTGAGGATATGAATCATCACCAAACTTCTCAATGATACATTTTTTAGCACCCTCATTTATCTCCATCTTTCCATCAGTAAATACATTTGCTACAGCTACTCTTGTGTAGTCATCAGGAGTAGCTCCAATTCCACCAAAACAAAATAATACTGCATTAGGGTCATTTTGCACTAAATGAAAAATATCTTCTATAAAAGATGGTTCATCTTTTATTACAAAAGAGGCTTTTTGTTCCCAACCTCTTTTTAATAGTTCCTCATTTAAAAATGCAAAATGAGCATCACTTCGACGCCCATTTAAAAGTTCTGTTCCTATAATTACAGAATAAAAATTCATAATTAACTCCAATTATATTTTAGATTGTATAAACTCATCCATATCAGAAACAATCTCTTCAATTGTTCTTTCACCATTGATTTTTGAAAGCAAATTTTTCTTTTCATAAAAATTTTGTATATCAGATAAAGGCTCAGTATAAACTTTCATTCTATTATTAAATATCTCATTATTATCATCAGCACCTCTTCCTCTACCAAGAACCCTATCTCTTGCTACATTTTCAGAAACAACAACTTCAATAATATTTACTAACTCTACTTCAGTATCAGTGTCCAAATAGTTATCAAGAGCTTCCATCTGCTCGTTACTTCGAGGATAGCCATCTATAACGATTACTGGTGTTGGAGCTTTTTTAATAACACTTACTATTGTCTTAATAGCTACTTCAATTGGCACTAAATTTCCAGCACTCATATATTTATCAAGTCTCTTTCCTAGTTCGCTTCCACTTGAAACTTCTGCTCTAAACATATCGCCAGTAGAGTAGTGTGTAATATTTTCGTGTTTTTGTGCGATAAGTTCTGCATCTGTAGTTTTTCCACTTCCAGGAGCTCCAATGATTAAAAATAATCTCTTCATTTACATTTCCTTCTTTGGATTTTATAGATGCAATTGTATCTAAAACAATTTAAATTTTTATCTCTTATTAACTACTTTTTTTATACAATTACAAAAAAGAAAAGTAAGGAATAGAAATGAATTTAATGCTATTTGGTGCACCAGGTGCAGGAAAAGGTACACAAGCGAAGTTTTTAATAGAAAAGTACGGTATCCCTCAAATTTCAACAGGAGATATTTTAAGAGCTGCAATTGCAGATAAAACAGATATGGGTATGGAAGCAAAAAAATTCATGGATGAGGGGAAATTAGTTCCAGATTCAACTATCATTGGTATTATTAAAGATAGATTGGCAGAAGATGACTGTGCAAAAGGATTTATTCTTGATGGTTTCCCAAGAACATTACCTCAGGCTGTTGCATTAAATGAACTTATGAAAGAGATGAATATCTCTTTAGACAAAGTTATCTCTTTAAATGTTCCAGACGAACTTATCGTTGGTAGAATTACAGGAAGAAGAGTTTGTTCTAAATGTGGTGCTTCATTTCATGTAGAATTTAACCCATCTAAAAAAGAAAATGTATGTGATTACTGTGGGTCAGAGCTAATGATTAGAAAAGATGACAATGCCGAAACAGTAAAAAGTAGATTAGGTGCATATCATGAGCAAACAGCACCACTAATTGACTTTTATACAAAGATGGATGTGATGGTAACACTTGACGGAACAAAAGATGTTTCAGATGTTACAGCTGATATGATTGCAGCTTTACAATAGTTATTTAAACTTTCTCTTAAAGAAAAAAACTACAACCTCCCTCAATTGTATTATAAAGGGAGGTTTTAACTTTATTTATATATTATTTCTCCATGAAAAAATTTATAAGCTACAAAGAATCATTAAACATATTAAACAAAATTCAATACAAAAACAGATCAATACAAAAACTTTTTATAAGTGATAGTTTAGACTATATACTTGCTCAAGATATAATTGCACTTGAAAACTCTCCAGCTTTTGAAACATCTGCTATGGATGGATATGCTATCAAACATGATGATTTACAATTAAGAAAACTTAAAATCACAGATAAAAATCCAGCTGGTACAATGATAACTTCGCAAGTAGAAAATGGAACTTGTATCAAAACATTTACAGGTTCACTTATGCCAAAAGGAAGTGACACTTTAATTCCTATAGAAAATGTAACAGTTGAAGATGATACAATTATTATAAATGAAAGTGTTCCTAAAAATTTTGCAGTAAGAAATGTAGGTGAAAACTACAAAAATGGTGAAGTACTTATCACAAAAGGTACTATAATAGACTTTGCACATATTGGTGTGATGGCAAGTTTAAATATAATTCAAGTAGATGTTTATAGTAAACCAACAGTTTCCGTAGCAAGTACAGGAAGTGAGATACTTGACCTTGGACAAACACAAACAAATGATGCCCAAATCAGAAGCTCAAATCATATAACACTTGAAGCGATAGCCAAAAAACATGGTGCAAATGTAAAACAACTAGGTGTGATAAAAGATGATAAAGAATCTATTACTAACCTATTAAAAAGAGCACTTGAAACTTCTGATATAGTTGTAACTACTGGTGGTGTTAGTGTTGGGGATTATGATTTTGTAAAAGATGTGATTAAAGAAGAACTTAGTGCAGATGTACTTTTTCAAGGGGTAAATATCAAACCAGGGCAACATCTTTTAATGGCTCAAAAAAATGATAAGTTCATCATAGGACTTCCGGGATTTGCATACTCTAGTACTGTGACATTTTTACTTTATGTATTGCCTCTTATCTATAAACTTAAAGGTTCAAATGAGAAACTAAATATAGTAGAAGCTATTTGTGATGAAAACTTTCCTAAAAAATCAAATAAAACTACTTTTACTTCTTGTAATGTGATATATAAAGATGGAGACTATCATATTGATTTTGAAGGGAAGAAAAATGGAAGTAGTGCTATTTTGACTAATATGCTTGGGGATAGTGGATTATTGTTTCAAGATACGGATAGTGGTGCTATAACCAAAGGGGATAGAGTTAAAGTTATTTTACTTTAATACTATAATATACACCTCTCCCCATACCATGACTTATCATAATACCTTTTTGGACAAGGTCACTCAAATCCCTACTTGCAGTAATTCTTGTAGTTTTTGTAATATTCATATATTTTTGTACTTTCATCCCACCTTTAAATTCTTCTGGTAAATATGAAAGCATTTTTAATATTACTTTTTTTTGTCTGGTGTTAAGTTTTGTATTGATATATTTGTCCCAAAATATTGTTTTAGTTTTTACTGTTTCAATTTTTATAAGCGTATCATCAATTGACTCTTCAAGTAATTTTATAAACCATACCATCCAAAGATTAATATCTTGATTGATATTTACACATACCTTATCTAATACCTCATAATACTCTTTTCTTTTTTTATAAATTATTGTAGCTATGGAATAAAAGTTTACATTGGCTAAATGAGACTGTGCAAGTATATAATCAGTAATTGCTCTTGCTATTCTTCCATTTCCATCATCAAATGGATGTATCAGTACAAAATAAAGATGAGCTACTATTGCTTTGTAAATAGTATTCAAATCATTATCTTGATTTAACCATGTCAAAAAATCATCCATCAATTTATCTAAATCTTTTGATGGTGGTGCTACATAATGTATTTTCTCTTTATTCCAAGCTCCAGATACTATTTGCATATCCTCCAAATCTGTTCTATATGCCCCAATAGTTATATCCCTTAATCCAGAATTTCCTAATGGAAATAATGCCCTATGCCAAGATAAAATTCTTTGTTTATTTAGTGGTTTTTTATTTGTTTTTGCATCAACTAATATTTCGATGAGAGAATCTGACTGTACCGTATAACTATAGTCATCTTCAAGTCCTAATTTTAATATTTTATTAATAGATGAGCGTACAGATGATCTTTGTAAAATTTCACCCTCTATGGCAAATGTTGCTATAGCATCATTTAACAATACTTCAAATAGTAGTTCATTTGAATCATGAGTATTCATAAACTTTTCAATCATATTTAACTGACCAAATTTATAATTTAAGTTTTCTAAATTGATATTTTCATATATAAAATTTGGAAATTCTTCATCTTCCCAAATCCATTCTTTTTCTTTTTGATATGTTTTCATAATTTTATTGTATCATTTTTTGATGCATTTTTTGCTTTAATTGTATCATTTCAAAAAATTAAGTGCTTTTTGAGATTCTATTTTTAAAATGTAAAGATTTACTTAAAACCTATAATACAACTACTTTAGTTTTAATATTTCCTCTTTCAAAGCATCCTTATCTATCTTAGACTTATCCCCAGA
>Ga0209345_10005706_pt1 | contig 11463 bp, 24 predicted proteins | sample Cruoilmetagenom7_FD_187294 | JGI IMG/M metagenome (GOLD analysis project Ga0209345, IMG submission 187294) | Oil polluted marine microbial communities from Coal Oil Point, Santa Barbara, California, USA - Sample 7 (SPAdes) (version 2) | ecosystem: Environmental > Aquatic > Marine > Oil seeps ...
TAACGTTTTAAAGCGAAAAGAAAGAGCGAGAGTTGTTACTGACTTGTAGTGAAAAGTTGGTACTCCAACCCCATTCCTAAAAATTTATTAAAAATTTATAAACTATCTATCCCAACTAACAAGATTATGAAATATGATAACTGGCAGCAAGAATTTCTAAACACAAAGGGAGATAAGATATTATGCTCAGGCAGACAAGTCGGCAAATCTGTTATATGTGGGGCCGATGCTGGAGAATATGCTATTAATAACCCCAAATCACAACCAATTCTAATGATTGCCCCAACAGAAAGGCAGGCATATGCATTGTTTGATAAGACACTGTCATATCTATTGGAAAACTACCCTAAATATATTATAACAAAAGGCGCTAAAAGACCAACTAAAACTAAAATAGAGCTAAAATCAGGAGTTAAGATATATTGTTTACCTGTAGGACAAACAGGTTTAGGTGTTAGATTTCTTACCGTGGGAAGATTATATGCAGAAGAGGCAAGTCGTATCCCTGAGGATGTATGGACAGCTGTAATCCCTGCATTATTAACCACAGGGGGAGATTCTATTTATTTATCAACCCCATTTGGAAAACAAGGAGAATTTTATGATTGTTGGATTAACAAAGATGACGCTTATAAATCATTCAAAAGATTTTCAATAACTTCTGAAATTGTTATGAAAGATAGACCAATCTGCACAACCTGGACAGAAAAGACAAGAGAAAGAGCCCTAATTAAATTGGAACAAGCTAAAGCAAGAATGACTAAAAAACAATATGCCCAGGAATATTTGGGAGAATTTGTTGATGATTTATTTAATTTATTCAAAGATAATTTAATAAGGCAAACCTGTGTTCTAAAAAGAAGAAATTTAATATTAAAAGATAGAAAATATTTTTTGGGTGTTGATATTGCAAGAATGGGAGAGGATGAGGGAACTTATGAAATAATAGATAAAATTAATGATAACCATTTAGAACAAATTGAAAATCTTGTTACAAGAAAGAAATTAACCACTGAAACCTACGATAGAATTATTAATTTAGAAAGACAATATAATTTTGCAAGAAAGGGAATAGGTATAGATGCAGGAGCTGGTAGTTTGGGAGTTACAATTTTAGATTTCCTGCTTCGTGTTCCAATTATTAGAAAGAAAGTTATTGCTCTTAATAATAGAAAAGTGATGTTAGATAGAGATGGAAACTCTACCCAGCGTCTCTTAAAAGAAGACATGTATTTTTATTTGCTTGCTTTGATGGAGCAAGGTAAGATAAAATTGTTGGATGATGATGATATAATTGAAAGCTTACGCTCTGTGCAATATGAATATATAATGAAAGAGGGACAGCCGACAAAAGTTAAAATATTTGGAAATTACACACATATTGCAGAAGGATTGATTAGAGCTTGTTGGCTAGCAAATCAGAAAAGTTTAAATGTGTCAATCTCATATATATGATATGGGAAAAATTAAAATCCAAGACAAAGAATTTAATCTTGAAGAAAAAGACGAGGCTTTGGTTTTAGCAATACAAAAATTAACAGAAGCAATAAATAGAGTGGGGAATAAATAATGGTTGACTCAGGAACACTTGCAACAACTGCACAAGTTTTATTGGCAATAGGAGAATATGCAAGTGCAGACCAAATCCTAGAAGCTAATACTAATTTTTGGATTTTAATGGCTGAAGCAGATATGGAAATCGAAGCTGATGGAATTGGTTTAGTCGAAAACTATGCATCAATAAATGCAAAATACAAACAATGGCTCGCAGCGATTGCTTCACACAGAGCAGCATTTTACGCAATCAATCAAAACCAAAACTCTTGGCAATTAGCGACCTCGCAATCTAAATTAAATGTGTGTCATGATATTTGGATATCAGGTAAAAAGTGGTTAAGCGAAAAAAGTAAGATTGCCTTACTGGGTCTTTAAAATGTTAAATAGAAAGTTTACAACAACAAATCAAGTAGTTTCCTCTTACCCTTATTCAGAGATAGCAGACGGGACAGGAATTACTGCTTATTTAGGATGCAGGGCAGCGATAGACAACACCCCTGCTAATGATGAATTATTTTTAACAACTTCTACAATGGCTTCTAATTACCAATCCTATACGAGCATAGTAACTGATGTTTATATTGATTTTGATGTTCAGTTTTTAGCCCCGAAAATAATAAGTGGAAAAACATATATTTCTTTGCCGTTGGCAGTCTCTGCTAATCCTGCCTCTGGAACCGTGGGTCACGATCCGCATATAAAAATAGTGCATTATGATGGAACAACAGAAACAGAATTGGTCGCAGATACAACTCTAACAAATATTTCACGAACAATAGGAACAGGAACCTCTTATTTTGATATTGTCGGAAAATTTACAATCCCAAAAACCCATTTTAAACAAGATGAAATTTTAAGAATAAAATATAAAGGAGTGCTTACAGGAGTTCAGCCGGGCGGGCAGATTTACCACAATCCTCTGGGGACAAGTTCTGTTTTTACAAATTCAGGCGGAATTATGAAAGTTTTAGTTCCTTTCATCTTAGACTTAATATAAAATGCAAAACGACATAACACAAACATCACAAACTGATTTAGCGGGGACTGTAACAGATTATTCAGTGGATACAGCAGCAACCGAGGGAATTTCAGAACAAAAAGAAACAGAATACACAAACACAAATTTTTCTAAATGGTATGGTTATTATTTAACAACCGCAATTAAAAAGCCGATTGATTGTTTTGCTACTTGGGTTTTGGGCAAGGGTTTTAGCTGTCCGTCTCCAAGAGATAAAGGTATTTTGGATAATATTACAGGATGGGGAGAAGACACATTTTTATCTATTATGTGGAACGCCTTAATTGTTAAGAAATTTAATGGAGATAGCTACACCCAAATAATTAGAAATGATGAGGGAATTTTAATTAATTTAAAGCCATTAGACCCAAGCGTGATGAAAACCATTGTTGGAAGAGACGGCTTAATTATTAGATATGAACAAACTTCTAAAATAAAACAAAAATCAAATAAGAAATACAAACCACAAGAAATATTACATTTAGTTAATGATAGAGTGGCAGATAGTATCCACGGAACTGCTATTTGTGAAGCTGCTGAATGGGTTATTTTAGCAAGAAAGGAAGCTATGAACGACTGGAAAAGAATAAGCCACAGAAGCACAATAAGGGTTTTATATGTTGATGAAGATGACAAGACAAGATTAGCAAATCTAAAAAAGGATTATGCAGAAGGAATTGAAAACGGAGAGGTTTTAATTATTCCCGGAAAGCCCGAGGACATTAGATTTGAAGATTTAAAACTCCCGCCGGTTGAAGCGTTCTTAGCATGGATTAGATATTTAGATAATGAATTTTACAGAGCAGTAGGCATCCCTAAAAGTCTCACAGGAGATGTTGATAATATTACAGAGAGCGGGGGAAAGATGGCTTACTTAAATCACGAACCAAATTATAATAGAGAGGTTACAGATTTAGAAGCAGACATTTGGAACCAGTTGGCGATTAGAGTAACTTTCAATAAACAGGCATCTTTAAAGGACAGCGTAAACGATACAGAAAATAAAAATAATGCTCAAACTGGCTTTCAGCCAAATGACACACAAGCAGGAGTAGGTAAATGATGGAAAATGAAATAATTAGTTTAATTGGAAGTTTGGGTTTTCCAATAGCAATATGCGTCTTTCTTTTAATAGAGAGGGGAAAAACATTAAAGGAATTGACAAGGGTAATAAATGATTTATCTTTAATAATCAAAACAAGACTAAAATAAAATGGAAAAAAAGAAAAAGAAAAGAGATGTAGGAAAGAGAACTTTTAAAGACAAACCCACAGAATATTTTAAACCATCAACAGGGGAGACACTTACAAGGGAAGAATTTGTAGAGGGTTTAGATCCCACAACTTATGCTTATGGAAGTAAAACAAATCTCACAAAAAAAGAATATGAGAAGATTAAAAGAACTCCAAAACTTCAAAGGCAAACACTGGCAGCCCCAGAAAATATTGTGAATATCCCCGCAGGGGAAAAAACCCCTGAACAATTAAAGATTTTGGGAGAACAAGCTTTAAAATCTGGTTTAAACGCTCCTCTAACACCTCAACAAGAATTAGGAATGAAAGAGAAGTTTCAAACCATAGAAGAACCCATTGAAGAAGAGAAGAGGGGACTTCTTGGAACTCTTATTAAAGGACCTCAACTTCCAGAGGGAGAAAAATTAATGACCGGAATAGCTCCGATAGGAATTGCAGGAGCCGGGGCAGGAGCTTGGAAAGTTGGGGGGAAAGTAATGGCAAGCCCAAAGAAAGTTGTTCAAGCAGGAAATTTTTTAAAAAATTTAAAGATAACAAAACCACTTATTACTAAAATGGTAACTTTTGCTATTGGGGGATATGCGGCTCTAAAAACCGTTGAAGGAATAGCAGGGTATTTTACAGGAAGAAAAATAGATGAGCAACAACAAGCCCTAAACACTTTGGGACAAATGGCAACCACAATAGGCGGACAGGCACAAGAGGGAGCAGGGGATTGGAGAAAGGGATTGCAAGAATTAGAACACCTCAAAAGCGAAATATTAAGGTTAGAATCTGCTATTAAATTCGGAACAATCGAAAATGCAGCAATAAAGTTTAATGGCAAGATTTATGATATTAATGCAGATATTGCAGACCAATTATCAACAATAGACGAGCAAATAACAATTATTCAATCTTTTGCTTTATCTGGAATTTTCCCAGAATTAGAAGAATTTGAAATGCAGGAAGTATTAAGAGAGTTGGAAGAAGAGGGCTTTGTAGAACCAATAGATTTAAGAACATCAAGGAGAAGTTAAGAATATGAGTAAGAAAAATAATAAACGAAAAGCTCCAAGTGAAAATGAAGATTATCTTTTAAAATTAGCTTTGCTCGCCATAATTTTTTATTGCACTTCTTATGTAATAGTGGGATTAGTTAAAATAATTCACTTTTTAATTTATCTTTTATAAAATTGAAAGGGGGTAAAGAACATGGATGAAGAACAAGGAACTAAGGAAGAAAAATCAGAGGATAAATCTGGAAATTCTGAAGAGGGGCATAAGTATGAAACAACTCCAATTATTGAACGAGCGCGTGAGGAAAGAGAAAGGATGGAAGCGGTCGTTAAAGAACTCCGAGAAGAAAACACAAGAAGAGAGTTAATAATGGCAAAATCTGCTTTAGGCGGAAATAGTGAAGCAGGTTCAACACCAGAAAAGCCAAAGAAAATGAGTGATTCTGAATATGCTGAAGCATTAGAAAGAGGCGAAGTTAATCCTTTAAAAGAAGATGGACTTATCTAAAAAAGAAAAGCAAGAAGAATTACAGGCGATTAAAGAAAGCATTATTGCTCACGAACAGCAAATAGAAATCCACGAAAAGATGCTAAAAAGAGAGAAATATCTGGACGAATTAATTAAAAAAGATATGAGTTAATCGCCTCACAAGAGAACTAAACATTTAAATACTTTCTTTTTATTATTTTATTATGGCTAACGAAGCAACAATAATCACACTTCTTGGGAATCAAGGCGACCCAGTAGAATACACTGTGGCAGCAGGAACAGCAATCCCTCAAGGTTCTTTAATGGCTTTAACTTCAACTCCTCAAACAGCGACTATAAGTTCAGCAGATGGAGAGTTTTTTTGTGGAATTGCAAGCGAAGAAAAAACAGCTACTGACGGAAAAGTTAAGATGGCTTGTATAACTCATTGTGTTGCTGAATTAACAGCAGGAACAGGAGCAACAACTTTTGGTCAAATGCAAAAACTATCTGGGGCTAATTTAGTTGTAGATGCAGATGATGACACCACAGCGAATATGATGGAGAATGTGGGTTATGCTTTAGAAACCGTTGCAGATGGAAATACAGGAGCAGTATTAATTAATGTTTAAAATGGAAGAAGAAAATAACCAAGAAGAGGAAACTGAATAATGGCAGACACAATAGGGGAAATAGATATAAGAGGAGAAAATTTTGAAAGAGCAGTTAAAGGATTTGCTAACAAATTATACAAATTATCACAGGTTTTATTAGGTCAAACTTCAAGTAATGATTCTGAAAACTATTACAGAGAAACATCAACCCCTCTTTCAGCGAGTGGGAATAGAAATGTTAATGATGTTGCAAGGGGAGCATTGCCTCCAGAATTACACCCAAGTTGGACAAAAGTTACAACTTATCACAAAAAATTCATGGGCCAAGCATTAATCTATTATGAAGATAGTTTAACAAATGCAATTGACACACAGGCAAGAGCAGCTTTTAGAGTTGCAGAAGCTATTGTTAATGCAAAAGACCTTTACATATATACTCAATTAACCGCAGCAGGTTCTACTTCAGGAGTTGTTGCTGCTTCTGATGATTGGAATAGTGCAACAGTAGCTAATAGAGATTCAATAGGAGATATTTTAATTGGCATAGGAGCAATGGGACAAAATCATTATGATGTTTTACAGAATGGTTATCTTTTAACAAACCCAACAGACCACGCCTCACTTTTAAGAGATACAAAAGTTATTAACAATCCAAGTTTTAAAACAGCTGATGTTGTTTCTAATGGAAGAGTAGGTCAAATCTGTGGATTAACAATTATTCAGTCTACAAATGTTTCAGCTGATGAAGCTATGATAGTAATGGGAAATAGAGCAGCAACATGGAAAGGAGTTGTTGGTTTACAATCTGCTGTTATCTTAGACCAAGGAGTTAATATTAAAGTAAGAGCTTGGGAAATGGGCCATATCCAAATTACAGACCCAATGGCTTTATACACAATAACTAACATAGATGTAAATGCTTAAAATGGAATTAAACGCAAAACAATTAAGAGGGAAGAAATGGCTTGAAGTTAAAAGAAAAGCTGAATTTGAAAATGATAGTCAAACTTTAAACTGGCTTCCAACACAAAAATCTATCGTTGAAGATATGAATGCTTTTGAAGAATCTTTAAAACCTAAATCTAAGGAAAAGAAATAATGTCGCAAGGAATTACTTTGGCAACTGATACACCACAGGCAAATATTGCTGATGCAACAGATGCTGCTTCTGCTATAACTCAGTTAAATCTTGTAATCGCAGCATTAGAAACAGCGGGTATTTTAGCAACAAGTTAATAAACATTAATTCCATATACTTTTATGGCCAAATCTAATTTTAATAAAGCTCAACCAAGATATAAATTCACAGAGCCAGAGGGAAAGTCAAAAGGTATTCTAGACGATTATGCTGTTAGAAAAAATGTATCTTCTAAAGAGGGAACTATTGAACACACACCAACAAACAGCAATCATATAGCTAATAAATCTTATGTTGATAATTCAATAAATGAAAGGATACCCATCGGAACAGATGCAGGACAAATGGTTTTCTGGGATTCTTCTAATAATAGATGGGAGCACACAGATTCAACAGAAAGCCCAGAGTTAGTCTGGGATGATGTTAATAAGAGATTAGGAATCGGAACAGCAAGTCCAACAAAAAGATTAAGCATAACTAAAATAAATGGAGACGCGGATTTATCTTTTAATTCATATAGTTTAAACATCTCTGCAACAAATAATTTTTTATTTGTAAAATCTCATGCAAGTGAAGAAACAGCAGGAACAACACAAACAAATGAATTTTTAGGGACTTTGCGTTTTTATGGATATAGTAACCTTTTAGGAAATCCTTATTTATCACAAGGAGCTCTTATTTCTGTTAAACAAACAGGAAATGCAGGACTTCTTAATATCCCAACAGAAATAAAATTTTTAACTACAAGTTCAACAGGAACAGCAACACAAATGATTTTATCGGATAGTGGGAAAGTTGGAATAAACACAACTTCGCCAGATACAACCTTGCAAGTTGTTGGAGATTGCAAGTTAGGAGATGATAATACAAATTATGTAGAAATTGGAACTACCGGAGATGTTGTTTTTGTTGGTGGCGCTGGTTTATGCTTTGGAGAAATATTTTGTAATGACGCAAATGATACTTTAACAATCACTTCATCAGGTCAAGCAAACAAAGTTCAGGTTACAAGTTTCACAACAAATGGAGCAAGTAATAATTCAAGCCCAGACCACACAAACGACCACATAACAATAACAAAAGCAGGGCATTATATGTGCAATGTTTCTATTTCAGCGAGGAGCACAGGCGGAACTACTTACCAAGCAGGTTTCTCAGTTTATAAAAACAATGGAGCAACAGAATTTTTAAATTGTCATGCTCACAGAAATTTAAGCGGTGGTGGAGGAGATTCAGGGAGTGTTTCAATCTCAGGAATTATTGATTTAGCAGTTAATGATACAATAGAACTTTGGGCATGGAATGAAACAAATACAAATAATATAATTATGGATGATGTAACTTTATCTTTAACTCAAATTGGCGGAACATAAAATTTAAATAATCATTAATCTTAATTTAATTATCTCTGCGAGTCTTAAAGCAAGTAGGGAGAGAGCTCGACTTGGGGGGTTTAAGCTCCCCTTTATATTCTAACAGCGTCGGTAAAATTAATAGTAAATAATAGTAAATTACTACAAATTGAAGTATATACTACAATATACATAACTATATAAAGGATACTATCTTACTATCTCTACAATGGAAACAAAAAAACTTAAAGAAAAGATACTGAAGATGTCCAAACAGGAATTAAAAGATTTAAGATGGAGCGAAGATTGTTATGATTGTTATACTTGTTCTTATTGTTATGATTGTTATGATTGTTATGATTGTTATGATTGTTATGATTGTTCTGATTGTTATGATTGTTCTGATTGTTATGATTGTTCTTATTGTTCAAGACAAAAAAATAAAAAATATATGATTGCTAATGTTCAATTTACCAAGGAGGAATATGAAAAATGGAAGAACAAATAAATATCCAACAGAGTGAAAGTATAAAGTTAATTAAGAATACAAAAGGTTATAGTTGGGAGATTAAATTATTAGAAATTGATTTAGATAAATTAGATGAATTAAATAAACAAATGGTGGAGAAATATGGTCAAAATAATTAAAGGAGATTTAATACTGAAAGAGGATACAACTTTTGAGGAAAGTATAAAGGTTGAAGGAAATATCAAAGGTTATTTTAATTTGAATGTTGTAGGGAATATTGATGCAGGGAATATTGATGCAGGGAATATTGATGCAGGGAATATTGTTGCATGGAATATTGATGCAGGGAATATTGTTGCATGGAATATTGTTACATGGAATATTGTTGCAGGGAATATTGTTGCATGGAATATTGTTGCAGGGAATATTGTTGCAGGGAATATTGATGCAAGGAATATTCTCTGTGAAAAAAGAATAAAGAAAACAAAAAAATCAAAAACAATTTGTAGAGTCTATATAAAAAATAAATCTAAATTAGAGAGAAAAGAACAGGAAAATTAAAATGGTAACACAGCTTAATCTTAGTTTTGAAGATAAGACTTTTAAGAAATTAGAGAACTTAAAAGAAGAAGCAAAGATAAATTTATTATGCTCTAATTGGGAAGAATTTATATTGATGATTTCAGGATTGAAAGGAGGTAAAAGAAAATGAAAATACAAGGAAGAATTGAAGATAAAGAAGTAGTTTCAAAAGATGACTGGACAAGAGCTGTGTTTACTATTGATGGGAAGAAATATTCTACATTTGATAAGAAAATAATTGCTGACTTTAACAAAGGAGACATTGTAGAGATGGAAACTAAAATAGTTGAGAAAGATGGGAAGCAATATAATAATATGGTTTCAATGAAAAAGATTGAAGAGAAAGTCGGAGAACCTGAGAAAGTCGCTGAGAATACCCTAAAGGGCACAAGTGGCTCTAAACACACAACAATGTATGTGAGTTATGCAAAGGATATATTCTGCGAAACCTGTAGGCAAGATTGGAAAGACCAAAAAGAATGTATGGAATACGCAATAGATTTGGTAAAGCAAGCAAAAAAAGCTTTTAGTTAATACTCTTAAGAGAAAGAGCAGGGGGACTAAATCTAAATCACTAGACTATATTTTCCACCCCCTGCTTTATAAAGAAAATGTTATTAATAGAAGAAGAAGAAATAAGAAAATTATTTGATGAATTAAAAGAAATATTCGGAGATAAGCCAACCCAAAAAATTTACTCTCACTTTTTGAGTATCAATGAAAAACTGAATAATTTAATTAAATCAAGAGATAATTGGAAAAGTAAATATTTGGAATTAAAAAATGACAATTGAAGAAACAATAAAAGAGTTATCAAATAAAGCTTATGAGAAAACAATTACAGGATTTCAGACAAGATTTCCAGAATTAAAAGAGCAGTTAAGAGAAGCATATTATAGAGAGAATATTAATATTTATCAAAAACTAAAAGGGTGTTCAGAGAGAAGTAATTTTATTAAGTATTTGGAGAAGAAAGCTAATTAGAACGCATTTCTTTTTGACTTATGTTTCTTAAGCAAGAATTACAAATCCATTTCTCATCTGGGTAGAGCCAAGTTAATCCATTAGATAGTTCGTTGAGTGTTTCTTTAGTTTCAATAACTCCTTCTCTCCCGTACAACTCACAGCTTTTCATAATAACCAGCAATATCTAAATACTCCCTTGCTGTTCTTTTACCAACCCCAGAGTTTCTACATATTTCAAGGATGAAATCTTTTTTATTTATCTCGATCCCTTTTTCTTTGGCTTCTAAAAGAGTTTTGTTGATTTGAGAAATAATTTCATTTCTCCTCTCTTGCCTCATTTTAATTATATCCATAACTAACACACACAACACCCCCTTATAAACTTATGGGTGTATGTGCGTGTATAATGAAGTCTTGGTTGTAGAGAAATGGCATTAGATTATAGATAATCAACATACATAAAATAGATTACCGACTACGAAGTTATACGATTATATGTATTCCGAGAATTTAAGATAACTCAATACCTGTTATTCCATATCATACACACATACAACCATGCTTAACTCCTCAAGCTTACTTTTAACTCCTCAAAGGTTCTATACACTGCGAACCTAAATCTCATTAAGGCACATAAAGATTAACTAATATAACCTTGATTTAACTAAGACTGCTTTGTTTAAATAGTTTTGTGTTACTTGATTGCGTAAGAAAGTTTAGGAGCCAATACATTTAAGTAGTTTCATTACTTTAAACCAGTACTCTGGTTTAGCTTTTACCACTAATTATTGATACCATTTCTTACGCAATCAGTGTGTTATTTGGACTAAAACCCCCAAATTCCCTGGTTTCTCCTCTTTAAAACCACAATCCAAAACCCATGCATATTGGATTGTGTCGTTACTTGCTACCGCAAGATGTAACGTTTTAAAGCGAAAAGAAAGAGCGAGAGTTGTTACTGACTTGTAGTGAAAAGTTGGTACTCCAACCCCATTCCTAAAAATTTATTAAAAATTTATAAACTATCTATCCCAACTAACAAGATTA
>Ga0209345_10005707_pt1 | contig 11460 bp, 12 predicted proteins | sample Cruoilmetagenom7_FD_187294 | JGI IMG/M metagenome (GOLD analysis project Ga0209345, IMG submission 187294) | Oil polluted marine microbial communities from Coal Oil Point, Santa Barbara, California, USA - Sample 7 (SPAdes) (version 2) | ecosystem: Environmental > Aquatic > Marine > Oil seeps ...
AGCCAACTCCTGACGGAGGCCGGCTTTGCCTGCACGCGTGTTGATCGCAACGGCACGGTGAACCTATATGCGCGCTGGGGGGACAAGGGCGCTGCAAAGAGCTTCGGGTTTAACGGGCACACAGATGTCGTACCACCGGGAGACGCTGATCTGTGGCGTTTCGATCCTTTCAGCGGAACCGAAGCCGATGGCAAGCTTTGGGGGCGTGGTGCCTGTGATATGAAATCCGGGGTCGCGGCGTTTGTCGCAGCGGCTGTCGATTTCGTCCGCGAAACCCCACCCGACGGGGCCGTGGTTCTGCTCATCACCGGTGATGAAGAAGGCGATGCGACGGATGGCACAATCGCCTTGCTTGACTGGATGGAAGTACAGGGTGAAACGCTTGATCACTGTCTGGTAGGCGAGCCTACCTGCCCGACGACCATGGGCGAGATGATCAAACATGGGCGTCGCGGGTCGATGACTGCGCGGATTGTCGCGCGAGGGGTGCAAGGTCACGCCGCGTATCCGCACCGGGCCAAGAATCCTGTGCCGGCGTTGGTGGCGCTGCTCCATACCTATACGCAGCATCATCTCGATGACGGAAACGCCAATTTTGACCCGTCGACCCTGGCCCTGACGACCATCGACACCGGGAATCCTGCAACCAATGTAATCCCCGCGCAATCGAAAGCGACGCTCAACATCCGGTTCAACGATCTTCATACCGGCGATAGCCTCTCGAAATGGCTGCGCTCCGAGGCTGATGCCGTCGCAGCCGCAACGGGCGTCACCTTCGAGATGCATGTCAAGATATCGGGCGAAAGCTTTGTCACCAAACCGGGCTGGTTCACCGATCTGGTCAGTGACGCCGTCGAAGTCGAGTGCGGCCGCCGGCCCGCGCTATCGACATCCGGCGGCACCTCGGACGCGCGGTTTATCAAATCCGTCTGCCCGGTCGTCGAGGTAGGCTTGGTTGGCTCGTCGATGCACCAAACCGATGAACATGTCGAAATAGCGCATATTCACCAACTAAAAGCGATCTATGGCCGCATTCTGGCAACGTATTTCGGCATCTGAAAACGCGACCTTGCCTCCCGGCCGCGATCTTTGTTCACTAAATATCCCGGGGAGGCCGCAGGCCGGGGCAGAGCCCCTAAAGGGCTGCCACACGCACGCCGGAGACTGGCGTGCTTTCAATTTCCCAAGAGATTCTGCATCTAGTAACTACGGATCAAGCCAACCAAACGACCCTGCACCTCGACCTGATCATCGCGCAACATGCGCGTCTCATAGGCGGGGTTCGCCGCTTCCAGCGCGATCATCCCGCGCATCCGCCGGAACCGCTTGAGGGTGGCTTCCTGGCCTTCGACCAATGCCACAACGATATCGCCATTCTCGGCGCTGGTTTGCTCGCGGATCACGACGATATCCCCATCGTTGATCCCGGCTTCGATCATGGAATCACCCCGCACCTCCAAAGCATAATGATCCCCGTTGCCGGACAACATCGACCCTGGAACTGCGACATGGTGCGATATCTCGGAGATCGCCTCAATTGGCGTACCGGCTGCAATCCTGCCCATGACCGGCAGTTCCATCGCATCAATCTTGCGCACTGAGAGCGCGTTCGCAGGGGCTGGCGGTGCATCACGCAAGCCGCCTTCGATCACTTGCGGAATGTGGCGCGATGCTGACGACTCGGGCATCTTCACCACTTCGATAGCGCGGGCGCGATGCGCAAGGCGTCGAATGAATCCGCGCTCCTCCAGCGCCGTAATCAGACGGTGAATGCCCGACTTGGATCGCAGGTTCAGCGCATCCTTCATTTCATCGAAAGACGGCGGAACCCCGTCGCGTTTCATTCGCGCATCGATCAGTTCCAATAGCTCAAGCTGCTTGCGGGTGAGCATATGCGACTCCTCACGGTGATCCATTAAAGTTCACCCTAAGTTCTATGGACGTTCTATTCGTCTGTCAATATCTTACAATTGCAGGTAGCGTACAGGGTGGCCCTCGGGGCGTTCCGGGTCATTCATTGGCCTGATCAGCAGAGCGTCAGACCCGGCCAACACCCCGACCAGCGCCGAATCCTGCCGTTTGCGGGCACGAATGCGACCCTCTGGCTCCAGCACGGCCCGCATATAATGCGTGCGCGGGCCATTGGCGGCGACGGGTTCGGCCAGCACGGCGCTGCGCGTCGGCGTGGGCCATTTGCCCAAACCCTGCAAGGCTCGCAGCGCGGGCAGCAAGAACAAATGTGCGCACACCAGTGCCGACACCGGGTTGCCCGGCAGCCCCATCATCAGCGCCCCGAACAATTGACCAGCCATCAGCGGTTTACCGGGCCGCATGGCGATCTTGTAGAATGCCCGCTCTGCGCCCAACGCCTCCGTCACCGGTGCCACAAGATCATGATCCCCGACCGAGGCCCCACCCAGCGTCACAATCACATCGCAACCCCGTGCCATTTTCAGCACTGTGGTCAGTTGTTCAACGCTATCGCGGGCGATGGGCAAGATCAGCGCTTCGGCGCCCTCGGCCTCGACCATCGCCTTGAGGGCAAAGACCGACGAGGCCACGATCTGGTCGGGCCGCGGGTCTTCGCCCGGCATGACCAACTCGTCGCCTGTGGCGATCAGCGCCACCCGTGGGCGTTTGTGAACCGGAACCTGCGCGATATTCATCGCCGCCAGTAGCCCCAGATCAACGGGCCGCAACCGGCGCGGAGCGCTTATCGTATCGCCCGCGCGGAAATCACCACCTGCAGGGCGCACATTGGCCCCTTTGCCAAGGCTAGGCTGCAAGGTGATGACATCGCCGTCACGCACTATATCCTCCTGGATCACCACATGATCCGCGCCTTCGGGCATCGGGGCACCGGTGAAAATCCGCAAGGCCTCGCCCGTGCTGACCTTGCCGGTGAATGGATTGCCCGCACCCGCCTCGCCAATCACTTGGAAGGTCTGACCCACAGCGACCGGCCCCTTGACCGCATAGCCATCCATTGCCGAGCCGACAAACGGCGGCTGATCGCGGCGTGCCTGCACCGGTGCGGCCAGCGCCCGGCCGGAGGCCTGCGCCAGCGGCACTGTTTCAATGTCCAGCGGGTTGCAGAGTGCGAAAACGCGGTTCAGGGCGTCATCAACAGGGATCATTCGGTATCCTCCGTAAGCTGGGATTGTTCCCAGTCGGCATAAGTTTGGCCGGTTTTGGTGTGGATCCAGTGTGTTTTACTACTGTTGGAACGACCGACGATAACTTTGGCGGCGTCTCGCGCACTGGGAAAGGCATAGTCCCCAGAAAATTCGGCTTTGTTTTCGCGGACCACAATCGCCTTTTCGGCGATCAGACTCCGATGAAGCCGTGCCCAGCGGTCAGTTTTGTTTTCTGAGCGAAATTCTGGTGATAACGTCGAACCTGACAAAACGATGAAGTCGTTTCCAAGAAGGATTGCATGAGCATAGAAACCAAGATTCGGCCTGCTGTAAGTGAATTCCGGTGCCTCTTCTGGGGCACTCAGCTCTGCATCTCTTGTTTCCGAGATTTGCCTAGTCTTCCTGTCAAATCCTTCCACTTGGATCGCAGGTAGTACCATCATCAATGTCTCTATGAACGACTCCATGTTCGAGGTCGCTGCCTCGGACAGGCTGCTGCGGGTCGGGGTGTTGCCGTTCTCAAGGTCAACAGCGCCAACGTCGCGGGCAATCTCGACCAGCCGCGACTCCAGATATTTCACATGGGCTTTGTGCAGGGCATCGGCGGCAGAGGTGATCAGAACGACGCTATCCCACCAGTCCTTGTTGATCGCATGGCTGCGCAGCCGCTCGCGCATATCCTCGGCTTCTCCGATATAGACGCGCGGGCGGCCATCCTCCTCGCCCAGCAGCAGATAAGCGCCAGTATATCTGGCCTCGCGCCGCGCCAAGGCTTCCTTTAGTTGTGTGCGGGGTGCACGCAGGACATGGCCGGTCCAGTTGAAGACCTCGGCGGTCAGCATCCCGTCGGGGCGACCATCGATAAAGAACAGCTCCAGTGATCGGCCGCGCGTGTTCACGTTTCTACCTTGCGGTAGGTGCCAGACTTGCCGCCCTCTTTGTGCAGCACGGCGATGCCGCCGATTTCCATCGACTTCTCGACGGCTTTGAGCATGTCATAGACTGTCAGCGCGGCGATCGAGGCCGCGGTGAGGGCCTCCATCTCGATACCCGTCTGGCCAGCGGTGCGCACCTCGGCGGTGATGCGGATGCCGGGCAAGTCGGGATCGGGGACCAGATCGACGGCGACCTTGGTGATCGGCAGCGGGTGGCACAGCGGGATCAGATCGCTGCATTTCTTGGCGGCCATGATCCCGGCGATCCGCGCCACGCCCAGAACGTCGCCTTTCTTGGCGGTGCCGTCGATGACATGGGCCAGCGTTTCAGGGGTCATCACCACATGGGCGCTGGCGCTGGCGGTGCGGTTGGTGACCGGCTTGTCGCCCACATCGACCATGATCGCGCGGCCTTCGGCGTCGAAGTGGGTCAGGCCGCTCATGCTGGCACCGGATTGGCCAGCAGGGCCTGCGTTGCGCCGGCGACGTTGTCTTGCCGCATCAGGCTTTCTCCGATCAGGAAGCAGCGGGCACCGTGGCCGGCCATGGCGGCCAGATCTTCGGGTGTGAACAGCCCGCTTTCGCTGACCAGCAGCCTATCAGGCGTGACGCGAGTCGCCAAGTCGCGCGTGGTGTCGAGCGAGGTTTGAAACGTGTTCAGGTTGCGGTTGTTGATGCCGATCAGTGGCGATTTCAACCGCAGGGCGCGGTCGAGTTCGGGGCCGTCGTGGACCTCGATCAGCGCGTCCATACCCCACGAAAACGCGGCGTCCTCCAGTTCGGCGGCTTGGGCATCCGAAACCGAGGCCATGATGATCAGGATGCAATCGGCCCCCCAGGCGCGGGCCTCGGACACCTGATAGGTGTCATAGAGGAAATCCTTGCGCAGGCAGGGCAGGGAGACGGCGGCGCGGGCTTGGCGGAGGAACTCGGGGGCGCCTTGGAAACTGGGGGTGTCGGTGAGGACGGACAGGCAGGCAGCGCCGCCGGATTCGTAGGCGCGGGCCAGTTCGGGCGGGTTGAAATCGGCGCGGATCAGACCTTTGGAGGGGCTGGCCTTTTTGATCTCGGCGATCAATCCGTAGCCGGTCCGGCTGGCGGATCTCAGGGCAGCCTGAAAGCCGCGTGGAGGGGGGGCGGCATTGGCCTGTTCTTCGATTTCTGCCGGGGAAACCAGCGATTTCGCGGCGGCGATTTCCTGGAGTTTATAGGCTTTGATCCGGTCGAGAATGGTTGTCATGATGCGGCCCCCTTTTGATGATCTTTGACTAGCGCGGGACGGGGGCAAAGAAAAGGGAAGGATCGCCGCACTGGGGGTGTCGCGCGGGGTGTCCCACAGGGTGTCCCACGGTGGGACACAGTGGGGGACACGCAAAAACAAGGGCTTAGCTTGCAGCATTTACCCCTTGTTAAGATGTTCCGGCAGGCGGCCGATCCCGTCGACAAGCAAGGCGGTGGCGATTTCGGCGTAATCCGCGCGCGTGATCGCGCCGCCGTCCTTGAACCACATATAGACCCAGTTCATCATCCCAAACAGCGACATCGTGACGGGCGTCACCAATTTCGCCGCCAGATCGGGGCGCACCAGCCGGATCACGACCGAAAAACTGCGCACGACACGCCGTTCGAGCGCATGGATTTCCTCTTTTTGAGCGGCGGGCAGGGTCGAGGTGCCACCCAGTTGCACGACATGGTAATCATCCGCGTCACGGTAGGTTTCCAGCACGGCCCCGACCAAGGCCCGCAGCCGGTCGGCAGGCGCAAGCGCCGGATTGTCAGCGGCCTCGACGGCCTCGACCAATTCGCTCAGATGCGTGCGGATGATATCAAAAACCAACGCATCTTTGCTGGGATAATAGTGATAAAGCAATGCCTTGGATACGCCAGCCTGCCGTGCGATCTGTGCCATGGAGGCTTTGTCCATGCCTTGTTCGGCCAACACGGCCGCGGCGCTGGTCAGAATGGCGCGTTGTTTATCCTCAAAATCGGCGGCACGGGTGCGAGCGATGGCGTGGCCTCTTGTGTTGAGGGGGGGAGGGGGCGTTGCCCCCTCTTCGGCTGCGCCGAATTCACCCCCAGAGTATTGTCGGCAAGATGATGCCGCTTAAGGTTTGGAGCGGTTGTCGACGACGCGCTTGGCTTTGCCCTCGGAACGCGCCCCGCCACCCGGTTGGTTGACGTTAACCTTTGTCGAGACGCCGACCACCGATTTGATGTGATGTGCGAGTTCCTTGGCCGAGGCATCGCGGGCCTCGTCATTGGCGCTGCTTGCCGTTGCTTCGACATGCACGACCATGCTGTCCATGCGACCGGTGTTGACCAGCTCGATCTGGAAATGCGGGGTGAGACCGGCGCATTTGAGGATTTGTTCCTCGATCTGGGTCGGGAACACGTTGACGCCGCGCAGAATCATCATGTCGTCGGAGCGCCCGGTGATCTTTTCCATGCGGCGCATGGTGCGGGCGGTGCCTGGCAACAGGCGCGTCAGATCGCGGGTGCGGTAGCGCACCATCGGCAGGCCCTCTTTGGTCAGCGTGGTAAATACCAGTTCGCCCAACTCGCCGTCGGGCAGAACCTCGCCCGTGGCGGGATCGATGACTTCGGGGTAGAAGTGGTCTTCCCAGATGTGCAGCCCGTCTTTGGTTTCCACGCATTCGTTGGCGACGCCCGGCCCCATGATTTCCGACAGGCCGTAAACATCGACGGCGTGCATATCAAAGGCTTCTTCGATCTCACGGCGCATGGCGTTGGTCCAGGGTTCCGCACCAAAGATGCCGACCTCGAGCGAGCTTTCACGCGGGTCGAGGCCCTGGCGGCGGAATTCATCCAGTATCGAGAGCATGTAGCTGGGTGTGACCATGATGATGCGCGGTTTGAAGTCGTTGATCAGCGTCACCTGGCGTTCGGTCATGCCGCCCGAGATCGGCACGACGGTACAGCCCAGACGTTCCGCGCCGTAGTGGGCCCCAAGGCCGCCGGTGAACAGCCCGTAGCCGTAGGCGTTATGCATCATATCGCCAGGGCGACCGCCGGCCGCGCGGATCGACCGCGCCATGACGTCGGCCCAGACGTCGATATCGTGTTTGGTATAGCCCACGACGGTCGGTTTGCCGGTGGTGCCCGACGAGCCGTGGATGCGCACGAGGTCAGGTTGCGGGACGGCGAACATGCCGAACGGGTAGGTATCGCGCAGGTCGGTTTTCGTGGTGAACGGGAATTTCGACAAATCGGCCAGCGTGTGCAGGTCGTCGGGTGTCACGCCGTGGTCATCGAACCGCTTTTTGTAGAACGGAGAATTCGCATAGGCGTGCCGCAGCGAGCGTTTCATGCGGTGGAACTGCAGCGCCTCGATTTCATCGCGCGAGGCGGTTTCAATCGGGTCCAGATCGCCGGGGCGTGGGGATAGGTCGTCCATGGGTTACTCCGATATTTCAGGCACATGGGTGCCCTTGACGGTGCGGGAATGGCCGCGAAATTCAGCGATCTTGTCGCCGTTCTGATTGGTGACTTGCACGTCATAGATGCCGCTGCGGCCTTGTTTGAACAGCTCGGTGGCGGTGGCGGTCAATGTGTCGCCCACGAATGCTGGTGCGAGGAAGCTGACGCTGGCCATTTGTGCAACGGTACGCTGGTTGTAGGTGTTGCACGCAAAGGCAAAGGCGCTGTCGGCGAGGGTGAAAATAAAGCCGCCGTGGCAGGTTTTATGGCCGTTGGTCATTTCCGGGCGCACGGTCATCGCCATGGTGGCACCGCCGGGTTTGACGCCTGACATTGTCATATCGAGGTATTGGGTGGCGGTGTCGCTGTCCCACATGGCTTGCGTGCTGGCGAGGGCGAGGTCTTGGGGGGTCATCGGCCTTGGAACTCCGGTTTGCGTTTATCGAGGAAGGCGGCGACGCCTTCCGCGTAGTCGGCGCTTTCGCCGCAGGCTTTCATCAGCTCGGCCTCGAGATCGAGGTGGGCGTCGAGGGTGTTGGTGGCGGCCTGTTGGATGGCCTGTTTGGTTGCCGCATAGCCGAAGGTCGGACCAGAGGCGAAGCGGGCGGCCTGGTCGCGCACGGTGGACATGAGGTCTGCGTCGGGCAGGCATTGCCAGATCAGCCCCCAGCTCTCCGCTTGTTGGGCGGGCAGGGTTTGGGCGGTCAGTGCCAAGCCCTTGGCGCGGGCTTCGCCCAAAAGGCGCGTGAGGTTCCAGCTGCCGCCGGTATCGGGGATCAGGCCGACTTTGCTGAACGACTGGATGAACTTGGCGCTTTGGGCGGCGAAGACCATGTCGCAGGCCAGCGACAGCGATGAGCCGGCCCCCGCCGCGACGCCATTGACGGCGCAGAGCACTGGCATCGGCAGAGCGCGGATTTGGCGCACCAGAGGCGCCCAGAAGTTGCGCACGGTCGCGCGAAGGTCGGGCGGGCCGTCCATTGTCCGTGGATCGCGGTCGCCCAGGTCCTGACCAGCGCAGAACCCGCGGCCAGCCCCGGTCAGCACAACGCAGCGCACGGCGGGATCATCGGCGGCGGTTTGCAAGGCGGCGCGCAGGGCGTGGTGCATGTCCTCGTTGAACGAGTTGAGGCGGTCGGGGCGATTCAGCGTGATCTCGAGAACGCCGCCCGAGAGTGTGCTAAGAATTGTGTCTGACATCGGCGTCACTGCCCCCAGTTTGGTATATTGCGGAACAAAACTTTCATACGCTGACCGATCAGTCAACGAATTTTCGGCGGTTGGGCGCGAATGGAACTCTGGTCAGTTCCGCCGGTGCATGGCATTCATAGGAAAAGGAGCTGTGGATGTTTGAAAACCGTGCTCGTTCGTTGATTGTCGTCGGCGCGAATGGCCGCGTCGGGCGCTTGTTGATTCCGGCGTTCCGGGCGCTGGGCGCTTCGGTTGCGCTGACCCATCGCGGGGGCGGGCGCTTGACCGCAGATATGGCCGAACTGACATGGGCCCCAACAGAGGGGCCGGCGGCGCTGGTCGGGTTCGTTCAGGAACACGGCGTCCCGGCGGCGATGCTGGTGCTGGCGGGCAGTACGCCGGCGACGGGTACGGATCAGTCGGTGAACGAAACTGTGGCACTGGCATCACTTGCGGCGGCTCGCGCAGCGGGGATCGGGCGCATATTGCTGGCGTCGTCATCGGCGGTCTACGGGCGAGGCCGCGACGCGGCATGGCACGAGGATGACCGGCCTGACCCTGCTACCGCTTATGGCCGGGCAAAGCTGGCGGCCGAAACCAACTGCGCGGGCCCTGATGTCTGCGCCCTGCGGATCGGCAATGTTGCGGGGGCGGATTCCTTGCTGTGCAACGAAAACCGGCCGGTGATGATCGACCAGTTTGCGGACGGCTCGGGGCCACAACGCAGCTATATCGGGCCGGTGACGCTGGCGCGGGTGCTGGTATCGTTGGCGCAAACGCCTGCGCACCTGCCGCCGGTGGTAAACGTCGGCGCTTCTTTGCCAGTGGATATGGCGGACCTTGCGCGGGCCGCAGAAATACCGTTCACATGGCGCGAGGCCGCGCCCGGCGTAACCAAACGGTTGACGCTGGACATGGGACGCCTTGGGCATCTGGTGCCGCTTGATGATCGAGAGGCCTGCGCGTCAGACATTATCGCGCAGTGGCAAGCCTGCAAAACCAGCCGCGACGAGACCCTATGAACCTTGCGAAACGCGCCTTTGATATCTGGACCGCTGCGATGATCACGCCCTTTGTGGTGCCGATGATCCTGGTGATTTCGCTGATGATCCTGATCAAGGACGGGCGGCCGATTTTTCATGCTGCTGAGCGGATGAAATCACCGACGCAGGGGTTCCGTTTGTGGAAATTCCGCACCATGCGTGTTGATCCGGGTGACAAGGGTGTGTCGGGTGCGGACAAAGGCAACCGGATTACGCCAATTGGCCGCAAATTGCGCCGGTTGCGGTTCGACGAGTTGCCGCAGCTTTGGAACCTGTGGACCGGTGATATGTCCGTGGTCGGCCCGCGCCCGCCGCTGCGAGAGTATGTCGAGCGGTTTCCCGATATTTACGCTCAGGTGCTGCGGAACCGGCCCGGATTGACGGGCCTTGGTTCGATTTATTTCAGCAAGCACGAGGCTTGGTTGCTGGGGCGGTCAACATCGTCTGACGATACGGATGCGATATACTGCCGGGCTTGCGTGCCTCGCAAGGCGCAGATTGACATGATGTATCAGCGCCATCAGAGCTTTTGTTTTGATCTGGAAATCGTGCGCCGCACACTGTTTCCCAGCGCCCGCTGACGGCAGGGGGCTTTGCCCCCTCTGGGCCTACGGCCCATTCACCCCCAGAGTATTTTGGGCAAGATGATGTCGGGGGCATTTTAGGCAAATTTTTGGGATTATGTCTGGCGCGGTTTGCAGCGGGAACCTAAAGGGCTGCGGCGTAGAGTGTATCAAGTTTTTGGCTCGAGAGGCTCTCATCGGGGGTGTCGCCGGGTCCGATGCCGTGCGACCATGGTGAGCGAGGTGACGCGTCGTGCGGGTTCAGTCGTCGATATGGATCGAAAGGCGGCGGTTCTGTTTGCCTTTCTTCTCCATTTTTCCCAGACGGATGGGGCCGATCTCGGCGGTGGTTTTGACATGTGTGCCGCCGCAGGGTTGCAGGTCGACTTGCTCTGCGTCGGTGCCGATGCGCACCAGGCGGACGCGGCCCTGGCCGGTTGGCGGGCGCACCGACATGGTTTTCACCAGTCCGGGGTTGGCATCCAGTTCGGCGTCGGTGATCCAGTCATCGGTAACCGCCAGATCGCGGGCGATCAGGGCGTTCAGGGCATCCTCGACGGCTTGTTTGTCGGCGAGCGCTTCGGGCATGTCAAAGTCGAGCCGCCCCTTGCTGGCCGAAATCGCGCCACCGGTGACCGGCAGGGGCACGACCACCGACAAGAGGTGCAAGGCGGTATGAATGCGCATGTGTCGCAGGCGTTGTGGCCAGTCGAGCGCCATGGTGACGGTCGCGCCGATGGGCGGCAGAGGGCTGCCCTCGGCGGGGATCAGCGCGATGTCGTCGCCGTCTTTGCGCGTGTCGGTAACCGCAAGGCGACCGCCGTTCCATGTCAGGGTGCCGCTGTCGCCGGGCTGCCCGCCGCCGGTCGGGTAGAACACCGAGGCGGCGATCACGATGCCGCCGGTTTCGGTCAGGCGTGTGACCGTGGTCTCAAGGGTTCGGATATAGGCGTCGTCGCGAAAAATCGGTTGGGTCATCGGGTGCTCTCGGGGACGTCATCATCGGTTTGATCCGGGCTTTGCGACGCCGTGTCGGTGTCGGTGTCGGTGTCGCGATCGGGGCGCGGTTGTGGGGGCTCGGGCGCTGCGGGCGCCGATTGTGAGCCGATGCCGGTCAAGACCTCGGGATTGCGCAGCCAGATGTCGCGCTGAC
>Ga0209345_10005709_pt1 | contig 11457 bp, 11 predicted proteins | sample Cruoilmetagenom7_FD_187294 | JGI IMG/M metagenome (GOLD analysis project Ga0209345, IMG submission 187294) | Oil polluted marine microbial communities from Coal Oil Point, Santa Barbara, California, USA - Sample 7 (SPAdes) (version 2) | ecosystem: Environmental > Aquatic > Marine > Oil seeps ...
CATTAGCACTGGAATGTAATTTAGTTTTAGTCGTGGGCTCACCCAACAGCTCTAATTCCAACCGATTGCGCGAACTGGCAGAACGTTGCGGCGCAACCTCCTACTTAATTGACAATGCTGAGGAAATCGACAAATCCTGGCTTAAAAATATTCATGCAGTTGGCGTCACTGCCGGCGCATCCGCCCCAGAAAGTTTAGTAAATGGCGTGGTAGAAAAACTTAAAGCATTCGGTGGCACCTCATCCAGCGAGATAGAGGGCGAAAAAGAAGACGTCGTATTCTCCATGCCAAAAGAGCTGCGTCTCCCACGCTAAGCTGCCAACAGCACACTCTAATTTGCTACCCGTAGGCGCAATGAGAACCGAACCCATACATATAGCACCAGGCCGAAACTGAGTACTATTTCCTGTTTTAACGATTCCAATTCGGTTATTGTCTGAGCAGCAATGTTGTTAGGGCAGTTCTGAATTAATTCCGAACGAAGTAGAAAACCTGTCCCTTGAAACGCTTTGGGTATTGCATTCAAAATGCTCAGAGCTGCCTTTCTTTCCCTTGATTAATGGCACCACCCATGCGCAGGCCTAACTCACAAAAAAAACACCAGGGCTTTACCCTCATTGAAGTTCTGGTATCCCTATTGATTATGACACTGGGTATTGTCGGCGTGCTTAAAATGCAGACCCAAAGCCTAAAATCCAACCAACGTGCCTATTTTCGGACCCAGGCTGACCTGCTTAGCCGGGATATGTTGGCCCGCATGCAGGCCAATAAAATGGAAGCTCGAAACGGTAAATACGTTGTCGATGCCAAACCGACCAGTTCTCCAGACTGCCAAACAACAGAATGTAGCGCAACGCAGTTAGTACAATGGGATTTACACCAATGGTATGAACAAGTTGAAAAACAACTGCCTGCCGGCAGTGCGGCGGTGAAAAAATTTAACGGCGATAATCGTTACCTGATTTCTATACGCTGGGATGATTACCGAACTTCACAAGCCCTTGATACAGAGAACTGTGGCAATGAAAGCGGCAAGGTGTTGTGCTGGGGCACGGTGGTTCAGCTATGACCCACGCTTATAAAGCAAAAGGTTTTTCTCTCGTTGAATTAATGATCTCCCTCGCCTTGGGTCTATTTTTGAGCCTAGCAGTTATTCAAACCTACCTGGCGACAGTAAAGTCAGACAAAATCATCATGGGTAATACGGAAATTCAAGAAAATGCTCGTTTTGCTTTGCAAGTTCTCGAAAAAGCACTGCAACAAGCTGGATACTTTTCTAACTTAAACGAAAACCGTTCGGAGTATTTCCAAGAAAATACGACTCAATGGGAAAATACAGTATTCACCTCAAGCGATGCCGTACGGGGGTTTGATGACACAGAAACGCCTGTTTCAAACCAGTCCAACTCTGCAAGCGGCACAGATCAGGTATTTATACGATTAGTCAGTGATGCCGCCGTATTAGGAATTGGTGCGATCTGGTATGACTGCAACGGAAGACTCATCCCTAATAATACTGCCATTCAAATGGGCTTTTATATCTCCGCCACTAACGGTTCCTTGATATGCCGCAGCCAAATACCTGGCGCCAACCCAGATAGCCAGCCCTTAATCAACAATGTGTCAGACTTTCAGCTTTCATACGGGGTGGACAGCACCCAGGACGGCTCAGTAAATCGTTATACCGATGCCCAAAACGTAAGCGCAGCAAGTGACTGGGATAATGTTAGAGCCGTCAAAGTCAGCTTAAAACTCGCCGCGTCCATGCCAGGTCTGGAACCAAAGCTATTTGAAAAAACCATTGCCTTGAGGAATATGCTGTGAACACCAACACATCAACCCCTGCGCACGCCATACGCAGCCGCCAACAAGGTTCAGTCTTGTTAATATGCCTGATTCTGATGATTGCAGTCACCTTGCTCGGCGTTTCTTCCATGAAAACAACCATGGTGGAGCACAAAATTGTCTCAAACACCCGCAACCAAACCTTAGCATTAACAAGTGCAGAAGCCGCTTTAAATGAAGCCACGGAAATTATCCTCGGCCAATCTGGGGATAAGAAGCGATCAGGATTTAAACTCATAGACCTGCAAGACAGTGATCAAACCAAAAGCGCGATAAGCATTAACCTTAATGAAGATGAATCCATCAGCGTTCCCTTATGGGGAGAAGGTGCTGTCACCGATAATGCTGGCTACCTTGAAAGTGAAAGCGAGCAAAACTGGTGGGCAAGTAATACCAATACCGCCGCTCTGTCCAAAGACTTAACTGCTGACAGCACTGAGCTAAACGATAATAACTACCGTCTCAATGCAAACCCCCGCTATCTTATTGAAAAGGGTGAATTTATTCCGGATGACTTAAACCCTAATACATTGGCCGCATACCGTGGTCGCCAGGCTTTTACTGCAATTTCTCGTTCAAACGGTAGCACGGGAAGCGCTAAGGCCAGCCTGCAGGCAAACGTAGTGACACGGTTTCGGTGAGCATATGAAATTAATAAAGCGACGAATAAAGCCCTTGCAAAGATCCCGATGGTTAAGAGCCTTACTTTTTGTACCTGCTTGCGCGAGCGCAGATCTTGCACTTGAAAACGAACCCCTATTTTTAAGCAACGCGGTAACCCCTAACCTCGTCATCACCTTTGATGATGGCGCGGCCATGGCTTTGGGTTTTTTCCCTGATTCAATTGCTCTCGACAGCAATCATCCTGCAGCCAAATCCATTGCTTTTAACGCCATGGCTTATGACCCCACTAAAACTTACCCACCCGGCAAAAATAGTAGCGGGGCGACCCTCCCAAACGCGATTTTCAGCGCCGCCAAACTGGAAATCAAAGACCCCTTAATATGGTCAGCACGCGTTGCTGATATCTACAATGACCCCAATGCCGCACCGATCAACTTGCATACACATTTTCGTTTCCCATGGAATGTACTCAAAGCCTACCCGACAGAACTAAGCAGCATAGATTTTGCTAGCGAAGCCGGCGACGACGCCACAACAAAGGCACAGGCGGCTTATTATTATATTAGAGATATAACCAGAGCCGCATGCGACGCAAGCAATCTCCTTGACAACTATTGTTACGAGAAAAAAACTGTCAGTACTTCTGAAGAGCAGAATTTTGCCAACTGGTATCAATACCACTCTTTGCGTTATCTAAAAGGTAAAACACTGCTTTCGCAGACCCTACACAGCTTACCCAACGAGATGCGATTGGCTTGGCAAACAAGCCAATCAAGCGCTATCAAAAGCACCAATAACGACGAGCATGTGCGAGAACTTGGAACAGCAGGCGTTAAAACGGCACTTTACAACTGGCTGCAGAGCATCAGCCCGAAGAAATACTATAGCAGCCCCATTCGCGAATCCATGATACGCGCCGGCTATTTTTTTTCCGATGATAGCGCAGACAATGCTTACGAAATTAAACCAGGCGGCAACGCGACTGGCGACAACCAAGAACTTGCCTGCAGAAGTAACTACCACCTTTTAATATCCAGTGGCAGATATGATGAGGGCGGGGGTATCCCCATAGCAGATAGTGACAACACTGCAGGCGACCTGCCCGATGGCGAACACTACGAGGTAGACGCAGAATTCAGCAAGGTATTTTCTGGGGACGGGGCAAACACCCTTGCAGACATCGCCTTCCATTATTGGCGTACCGATCTGCGTGCAGACTTAGATAACTCTGTCCCTTATTTTCTCAACTCCCCAGAGATAGCACTTAGCAATATTTCCGCCGAAGACTACTGGAACCCAGCCTATGATGTTGCCACTTGGCAGCATATGAATAATTTTATTGTGGGTTTTGGCCCTGGCAACCTGGACCCTCTTAACAACACAGATTATCCAGACCTTATGACGGGAGCGAAGGCTTGGTCAGACCCATTTGCGGGCAACACAGCAGATAAAACCAGAGCAAAAGTCGATGACCTTTGGCATGCAGCCATTAACAGCCGAGGGCGCTACTTTTCAATCTTATCTCCAGACGGGCTCTCCAGCGCATTATCATCCCTGCCAACGGTGCTGGAATATAGAGAGAGTTCTGCCGCAAGCGTCAGTGCCACTAGTGGGTCGCTAAACAGTGGCAGTGCACTTTTTCAGGTGGGTTTTGATACCCGCGACTGGAGTGGTTTTGTCAAACGCCATCCCCTATCTACCGGCCTAGGAGCCGATAGCGATACTTGTCATAGCCAAGCCACAGGCACCTTGTGTGATGTCAGCGCAGAAGTAGAGCCCAGCGGCACCTCGAACTGGGATGTTCGCAAGGTGTTTACACTCGACCCAAGCCAAACGAACGTCGGTAGTAAAGGCGTCGCCCTTGAGGGTGGAGCAAGCGCTCACTGGGGTGACTTAAGTGCAACGCAAAAAAGCGATGTAGGCACGGAAGAAAAGCTAGACTATCTATTAGGGGACGAAAGTAACGAAATCATCAATGGCGGTACGCTGAGAACACGAAGCCAATCACAGCGCACACTCGGTGCCATTGTGCACTCGCCCCCGCAATTCGTCGGTAATGGTAAAACGGCGGACGGCGCTTATAAGATACTCTACCCAAACTCTATTTCACCGAGCGCAAAAACTCACTCTGACTACTTGTCATCCACCATTTCTGGGCGGGAAGAAATGCTCTACGCCAGCGCAAACGATGGCATGCTACACGCCTATCGTTACCAAGCGACACAGGCCGGTACAGAAACCCTGACAGAACAATTTGCTTACCTGCCCGATGCTCTTTTCCCCCACCTCAATGACTATAGTAACCCTTCCTACACCTATCGCGGTCTGATAGATGGTGATCTTGCCACTGGAGACGCCTTTTATAACGATGACTGGCATACCGTTCTTATTGGCGCTTTTCGCCAAGGCGCTAAAGGCTTATTCGCCCTCGACATCACAAACCCCAGCGGTTTTGATAGCAGTGACGTCTTATGGGAATACTCGACTCGAACAAGCACCAACAACAACCTGGGCCATATTTATGGTGACATTAGCATCGTCAAAACCCACGCAACACATAGTGGAAACCCCCAGGCTTGGGCTGCTGTCATTGGAAATGGTTACAATAGCGTCACAGGCAATGCAGCCTTAATAGTGGTGGATATGGCTAGCGGAGAAACCATCGCAACCATTGATACAGGCATAGGCTTAAACGAAACCGGCTCCGCTCCTAGCGAGGCAAATACAGTCGCCGATCTGAACAATGGCCTTGGCTCCCCATTCCTCGTTGACACTGACCGAGACTTTATCGTCGATTATGCCTATGCAGGCGACCTTTATGGAAACCTGTGGCGCTTTGATTTAAAAGATAGCAATCCTGCAAATTGGTCCGCCAAACTACTATTCACAGCTAACGCCGATCAAGCCATAACCGCGCAACCAGTGGTCAGTAGAAACCCCAGAAATGGCCAGATCATGGTCTATGTGGGCACGGGAAAATACTTGGAAGCCAGTGATGACCTACTCAGTAACGACGATCCAATACAATCAATGTACGGCTTGGTTGAACGCTTTGAACAAACACCCTCAGTAATAAAACCCACTTATCTCGCCACACAAAGCATACTCGCAGATCAAGCAAGCCATCGGGGAACAACAGCACGCCTCATTAGCCAAAACCCCGTGCACTACTTCCCAGGAACAGGCTTACCCTCGACCCCCAGTCAGAATGGGTATTTGGGATGGAAACTAAACCTAGCAACGGGGGAACGTATTATTTATCAGCCCATATCTCGGTCTGGTGTTATTGCCGTTGCAAGCACAAAGCCAGCCGTAGACGCCTGCGAATCAGGCGGCAGCAGCTGGTTGATGGCTTTAGACGCCCATAGCGGTGGCCGCTTGAACTACCAAGTTTTTGATCACAACCGCGATGGTATCGTTAACAATTCGGACACTATCAACTACGGCGGCGCAGACCTGTTTACCTCAGGTTATCAAGACAGCTCCCTCGGCATGACCAGCAAACCCACCTTCCTGCATGATCAACAGAGCAACACGGATCACATCGCAATAAGCGGCTCCAGTGGGAAGCTAGGAGTTTTCAAGCTACAGGGAAACCGAAGTGCAGTGGGGGTTCGTGCGTGGAGACGTTTACGTTAATGAAAAAAGCATACTCAACCAAACATAACGCAGGCTTTACCCTCATCGAGCTTATGATTGTGCTCTCTATTATTGGCATTATCAGCGCTTTCGCCTACCCCGCTTACCAAAACCAGGTTATGAAAACGCGTAGAGGCGAAGCTAAAGCAGCGCTCACCGCATTAGCGCAAGCAATGGAAGAGTCCTATACAAACACCATGGACTATCGCGTTGCCAGGCTCGGCTCAGAAGCGAGCCATATATTTCCCTCTGAAACCCCGTTGGACGGGCGAAAAAAGTTTTACGACTTGAGTATTGATCAATCAAAAACCACTGACCGGTTTTTTATTATTAGGGCAAGTGCCAAGCCCCGCGGCCCTCAATCCAGGGATGAATGCCCAAACTTATGGATCAATAGTGCAGGACAAAGCGGGGCGACGGATGCAAATGGTCAAGCCCTTATTAGCTGCTGGTAGAAATGATAAAGAGCCCCACATGCACGAAAAGCTGAGCGATAACGAAACGGCGGCCTTACTTGCTACACTAAACGACTATTGCCAAAAGCACTGGGAAATCAAAAACAATACGCTTTGCAAAAGCTTTGTTTTTAAAGGCTTCAAAAGTGCGTTCGGCTTTATGACTTCCGTCGCGATGGACGCAGAAAAAGCAAACCACCACCCGGACTGGTTTAACAGCTACAACAAGGTCGAGATAAGCCTCACCACCCACGAAGTTGGCGGCATAACCCAGCGAGATTTCAACCTTGCTACAGAGATAGAAAAACGTGCAAATAAAGAAAATTCGTGAAAATAAACGCTGGAAGGTTCAGCATATTTCCCACCAACTTATTGACTTCAAAAACCTTGAGACAAAGGAAAAAATAACCTATTTTTTGGTTGTTCTCTTTGCTGTTGCGACCGTAGGCTCGGTTGTCGGGGTTCTGGTTTCAAGCGCCGCATTAGGAATCATCGGCTTTGGTTTATATCGGTTTTTGGAAAAGAAATGGCTTCAGGCTGCCGTAAAAATGGAAGATGTCAGCTGCCTGGTGGAATTACAAAATAGTGACCAGTATGAGCGCGGACATGAATTTGAAGAAATCTTAAAGCCTTACCGAGATCAACTGCTCAACCCTGATCTGACTAATAGTGAATTACAACAGGTAGTAGAAACTGTGCAGCAACGGCTCAACGAGTAGCCAGCCCTGAAAAAACCTGGCTTTGAATTGTGACTTTAGCCAGGTCAGTTTTATCAAAACTAAGCCAGGGCTCCCCTGATTAGTTTACAAACTATTCAGAGAAGCCCTGGCATTAATCAAGTCAAGAGAGCTCTATCCATTCACTAGAAAGTGCACACCAATACTCGCGGCATAACCCAGCGCAATCACAGGCGTCCACTTAAGGTGGCTAAAGAAAGTATAGTGTCCACGAGCCTGCCCCATCAAGGCCACACCCGCTGCAGACCCAATGGACAATAAGCTGCCGCCCACACCGGCGGTCAAGGTCACTAGCAACCACTGCACTTCAGACATCTCAGGGTTCATGGTCAATACTGCAAACATTACCGGAATATTATCGACAATCGCAGACATAACGCCCACAAGAACATTCGCCGTAGTAGCGCCCAATTCACCATAGATAAATTCAGAGGCCACTGAGAGATAACCGATAAAACCCAGGCCGCCTACCGCTAGAATCACGCCGTAGAAGAAGAACAGGGTATCCCACTCTGCGCCCGCCACTTTTTCAAAAATATCGTACGCTGCGTCATTCGAATTTTTACCTTTACCCGCTTCCTGGAAGGTTTCCGCAACATGCTCGCCATCGCCATTGGCGGTTTTCTTCAAATAGTAGCCAAAAAACTTCAGATAGGCTAAACCGGTCATCATGCCGATAGCAGGTGGAAGATGTACAAAATTATGGAAGCTCACCGCTGTAATAATGGTCAAAATAAACAAACCAACGATCACCAAACCACCGCGTTTCATTCCTTCAAGATTTTCTGATTCAGCCGGTGGCACCGGGTTGCCCTGGGGAACAGCAAAGTGCATAAATGCAGCAGGAACCAGAAAGTTCACAACAGAGGGTAAAAATAGCTGGAAAAAATCAAAAAATGGCAGAATACCTTTTTGCCAAACCATTAGTGTCGTGATATCACCGAAGGGGCTGAAGGCACCACCGGCATTGGCCGCGACAACAATGTTTACGCAGGCTACGGCTACAAACTTGGGTTTGTCCGCCCCCACCGTCAGCACCACCGTACACATAATCAGCGCCGTAGTCAGGTTGTCAGCAATTGGGGACATAAAGAACGCCAAAATACCCGTTAGCCAAAATAGCACCCGGTAGCTGAAACCTTTTTGTACCAGCCAATTACGTAGTTCATCGAACACGCCGCGCTCAATCATGGCATTGATATAGGTCATCGCGACTAAGAGAAAGAAAAACAGCTCGGCGTACTCAAGAAAGTTGTGCCGAATTGCGACTTCTGCTGCATGGGTAAAACCATGCTCCTGATACACCCAGGCGATCATTACCCAGATAATGCCTGCCGCGAGCAGAACCGGTTTAGATTTACGCAAGTGCAGCTGCTCTTCCATGATTACCAATACATAGGCAAGCACAAAAACAATCAGCGCCACATAGCCAACTGTGTGATTGGTTAAGTCTATATATTCCGCAGTGTTCCCTGAGGAAAAAGCCAACGCAGGAAGAAATAAACCAACAAGAATAAAGAGAGAAGAGAGAATGTTTTTTTTCTGGAGCTTCATTTTGATTTCAGCCTTGTACATATGGATTGAATCACTATCACTGTGCCGATTGACGAAGCCACACCGGCTGAAATTCCTAAGGCAGGGAACCCCACCATAGAAATAACGGGCGCCATTTTACCACCAATCACTCCAGCAAGGAGCGCCTATCACCGTTTTTTTTGTAAGGTACGAGGAGAGAGGGATAACTAACGCGAGCTCTTCTCAGTAATGGGAAGAGCTTGCGCGTTAAGGACTATGGAGTTGCAACAGCAACAAAGGAAGCAAAGGCAAGGTGAAAGAATTTAGTGCTGCTCATCGGCCCGACTCACCTGGGCATACACTTCAGTGGAACCGTCCGTTTTCAACAACAGGACTTGATAAGGCATGAATCTATCACCCATTTCCATACCAGGGGTGCCCACGGGCATTGCAGGAACGGCTAAACCACGCGCGTTTTCTGGTTTTTCAGCGAGAAAACGTTTCACAAATTTGGCGGGTACATGTCCTTCAAAAACAAAACCTTCTTTCGAGACGGCAGTATGACAGGATTGTGTTTCACGGCCGATGCCATGGCTTTGCTTAACTGGCACGAGGTTATCCAGGTCATGGCTATTCACGCTAAAACCGGCGGCACTCATATGATCCACCCAACCCGAACAACAACCACAGGTAGGGCTCTTATACACCTCCAGTTGCTCCTTGCTGGTTGAAGATCGACTCTCTTGCTGAGTCACTAGTTTGTCCTGCGCTGTACTGGCACCCTCTTTTTTATTACAGCCAGCATTAAACAGCACCAGCAAAGCCAAAAAAGACACGGATATAAGGGGTTTTAAATACGTCATAACATCATCCTGTTAACTTATGTGTGACTGCCACAAGGTTTACCAGCCCACGTTCGAAAAGGGGCCTAACCATAAATCAGCCATGTGTCTTAATCCAGCAGCGTTTTCACATATTGCTGGTGTGTTTTTACATAGATCTGTTCAACCCGCGCTTTCATTTCTTCTTCGTTGGGCCAAGCGGCCGAAAAACCACTCAATGAGGGGTCTATCGTCAACTTTGCTGTGCTCACCAGATGTTTCAGAAGATCCATGGAGTTTTCCATGCTCACGGCAAAACGCATGGTGGTTGCTGGAATGCCTACTTTAGACAACTGTTCTTCGCCAAGTTCCGATTGAGCAGCCGTATAGTTCGCGCTCTCTGCTATACAACTCGCATTGACTTTAATTTTGGGGCTTGGCGAAAAATTCGGCCAACAACATGGTATTTATACACTTTGACAACATCCGTGATTCAAGGGTTTTGCAAATCATCTAACAACTTCGGCAACTGAAAACACAGGATTTTTTTGCATTAAAGTAGGCCACCTTGTCTTCCTGCGACAAGGTGGCAATACCCTGCTGCACTAAACGCCAAATGCTTTCCAAATCCCCTTGGCACGAATATATTCCTCGGGAAATATCCGGCAATACCTCACCAAGTTCAGTTTCTGCCACAATGCCAAAATGTAACAACTGCTCCTCCAAAGCACCAATATTTGTGGCAACAGTGGTATTACGCTTCGGGGAAAGCATTTTAATAGCGTCAAATAATTCTGCCTCAGAAAACTGTACTAAACTGCCTCCAGGGTTTCCATTTTCTGACATAAAAATTCTCTTTATTTAGATAGCATTCGAACAAAATCAACCTTACGCTGTTACAGAGTTTTATTATTATAGTGCAAGACGTAAAAAGACTAGGGGGCCACCTGCTTAACAGGAATAGTAAAATCCTTGTCTGTAAAAAATACAATTCAAAGCATCTCTAAAAATTAGAATTTTTATTCCAAAGTAAAGAAGCAGCACGCCGAAACCACGCCAACTCTATGGATGGAGTATTCCATGAGCAGTTGAGTACGAAGCTAACGCCGCTATCGGGTAAAAAGGGGATTTTTAAAGACACCCTTCATACTAATGTAACTTTATCGCTGCATAAGCATTTCCAACCGACAAAGAGAGGCGAAAAATGAGAATAGCAATCAATGGTTATGGTCGTATCGGGCGCTGCATTGTCTGGGCAATATACGAATATGGCTTGGAGGATGAACTTGAAATTATTGCCATCAATGATTTAGCGGATAAAAACGTTCTAACCCACCTTACCCGCTTTGATTCCACCCATGGCCGCTTCAAAGCCGACGTAGAAGGTGATGAAAAAAGTATTTCAATTAATGGCCGAGCCATTCAATTTCTTTCCGAAAAAAATCCAGAACAATTACCTTGGGGAAAGCTAGACATCGATATTGTTCTGGAGTGCAGCGGCAAGTTTAAAACTCGCGACCTCGCTGAAACACACCTCAACGCCGGCGCAAAAAAAGTACTCATTAGCTACCCCATGGCCGAAGCGGATAAAACCGTGGTCTATGGCGTGAACCATCACACACTGGGTAACGATGACAAAATCATTTCAAACGCCTCTTGCACCACCAACTGCCTCGCCCCGTTAGCAAAGGTCTTGCATGATGCTATTGGCATAGAGCAAGGATTAATGACCACCATTCACGCCTATACCAATGACCAAAATTTAATAGATAAAGCCCACTCCGACCCATACCGAGCAAGAGCTGCTGGCCTTTCCATGGT
>Ga0209345_10005710_pt1 | contig 11457 bp, 15 predicted proteins | sample Cruoilmetagenom7_FD_187294 | JGI IMG/M metagenome (GOLD analysis project Ga0209345, IMG submission 187294) | Oil polluted marine microbial communities from Coal Oil Point, Santa Barbara, California, USA - Sample 7 (SPAdes) (version 2) | ecosystem: Environmental > Aquatic > Marine > Oil seeps ...
CGATTAAGGTGTGTTTTCACTGGACGAAATAGGAATGTCATAATCGATGCTTTGGCTTCGCGATAATCGTCCATGTGTTCGATTGCCCACACCATACCCTCCTGAAATAAATCATCTTCCGACAGGGCTCTATAGCCTCTGCGTCGTGTGATAGATCGCACGGCACACTTCACCGCTCTTTCTATTTCGGAATCGGGAAGGAACTGTCGTTGTTTAAGATTCATCTTGTTGTCCTTCTTCCTCTATGATGCCAGCCTTAACAAACCGGTCCTGGATTTGTGTATGAAGTAGTCGAACAACGAGATCTTTGCGTTCATCGGGCATTTTGGCGAATTGTTCAATAGTAGTAAAATCGCCAACAGCACCCTCTCCCTGGATTATATTGTATCGGGTTGTACTGTAAATAGGCAGTCCCCTAGAAGTTTCAATACAGAAGTAAATAATATTCGGATGTTCATCTGTAATATTCCAAATTGTTTTGTCAACATCGCTAAGGGGTACTTTGTAGTGTAATAATTCTTTAGTTACTAGTAAGACGCGAATCCTTGTTGTGCTTGTATCCTTTAAATGTTTATATTCTTTTTTTGCATCTATTAAAGCTGCGGTCAGTTCTTTAAAAATGGTACTCCATTGACCTGTCATTTCTCCACCGTCCTCGCTTATTTTAAAGCTGTTCGCTGAATCGTAAGCTGTATATTTTCTCGGATGAGCGCATCATATATATGGTCCGACCATCGTGGATATTTCCCAATCTCTTCTGGAGTAAACAGCCCTCCTCCACTACACCAATCCTTTCCGAGAAGAATTTCCGCCATAGCCACTGCTGGCATTCCCGTTGTTTGCGCCATAGAGGTAGCTGTACTGGGCGGATGAGTAATGTCAGATAAGACAAGCTCAGATTTAAGAGGACTACCTTTTTGATCTATTCCGTGCATAACAACGTACATCTTAGTAAATTCACGGATTGGTTCGATGGGTCTCCATATAGATTCTAGCATCTTTGCCGTCAGAGATAAGTGTTCTTTGTTAAAACACCCCATTTTCTTGAGTGCTAACATTTGATCAGCATATCCAACATAACGCAATGTTCTTTCTTCCATATTAGGAATGGGAAGAGTGAGTAACGTTCTCAGTCCGTCAGTTAGAAATGATTCAAATACGTTGAATCCCTGAGATATATCGACTGCTACAATGTCTCCTGGGTGGTTCATCATCGTGAAAGGCTGGATGTCTGATAAGGCGGGCAGGGTAATATTAGCATGATGACGACGAAGACGTGCAGGGCGCGTATATTCTTCGATAATATCTGCGGGAGAGAAAGTAGCATGATAACCCATTGCTGGATCATACGGTAAGCCGCCAACGGTGATTATTGCTGATTCAGTTGAACTAAAAGTATGATGATGTTCGTGCCCGACGAAAACACCACAGAGACCGGGAGCAACTCCCATGTCTACCACGACAGATACTCCCTTATCTTCAGCAAGACTCCTAAGTTCGCCCGTCGGATCTTCTGGCATAAAAGAGATATCAACGCAGTGTTTACCTGCCAAGATAATTTCTTTAAGAACTCTGAAGCCCATGGCACCGGGCAGTGCATTGATAACTAAGTCTGCGCCAGTATGTTTAACAATACTCTTAACTGAGAAACAACTCCCGGCGCTTGTATCCTCTGGATTAATCTTTTGCCTATAATGTTTGACATTCGTAATAGGCTCTATATTCCGAGGATCTACCACTGTTACATCGTTGGAATTGTCTCTGACAGACAACTGGCGAGCGATATAGCTACCGATTTTTCCAGCACCTAAGACGGTAATTTTTTTATTCATTATTATCTCTTAATTTCGAGAAAATCCCATCCGGTAAACTTATGCACGCCGCCCTTATATACTACGAGGGCTTGGACTGCAAACCGATAGAGTGGTTGAATACGGGGATAGTGGTTTTTCAAAGAGCCAAGATTGAAGGTATATTGCACCTCGGTCGCATTGAGAAGGGGGTGAACAGCATCTCCATCGATGATACGAGCACGTGCTGGCATATCTAGGACGAAAGTGCCCCATGGTCCGAATAGATTAGGACGATAACCTAGCCCCATAAAGGTGTAGATCATCACGGGTTGTTTTTTACCTTCGAGAGTCAGGTGGCATTTTACCTCCGAAGTATTCGCAGTTACAGTGGGAATTTTCAAGTTATTTAAAGGAGCTTTGATATGTAACTCTCCCAGAAAATCGTGACGCTCGTGATCAGCACCGAACATTTTATAGACGTCGGGTAATACCAGGGTAGTATTCATTTTGCCGGTGACAGCCTTGTTCATATTTATGCTCCATGTAATCGAATTTCAATCCTACAAATTCCAGGATATGTCCGGGTCTTTACTTCTACTGTTATAACTCACTGCCCGCTAATTCCTCCCTAACTTTCTGTCTTATTTTGGGACCAGTTCGCCGTGAAAGAGAATTAATTTCGTTTGTGTTTGGCGATGAACTTCCAGATTTTGTCAGATTCTCTGATCAAGTCTTCATCCTGAGCACGGTAAATGTATAACATGGGGTGGCAGGTACCAAGCACCTTACCATAAGCGTCATGGTGGAAGGTTCTGCCCATCGCGTCTTTCACAGTGCCGGTATAGCCAGTCAGTGCGTTGATGGCTCCCGCGCCCATAGCAACAATCAGCTTGGGTTTGATGATACTGACAATTGTATCAAATCTCTCGCGACATGCTTCTATATGTTCCGGCAACGGTTTAATATTTTTGATCTTACCCGTAGTTTTGTCTTTCTTGGTGCTTCGGCAGGCGATCGGGTTGACTATATAAACGCTTCGCGTCAGTTTGTAGTGCGCCAAAATCTCTGCCAGCTTCCGTCCAGCCGGGCTAGTGGATAGAAAGACGTCTCCCGTGCGGCTTTCTCCGGCTCCAAGCGCCTCTCCTACGAGGAGAATCTTCGCCGTTGGATTCCCTCTTCCGAATGCCTTGCCTGATGGATTCTCATCCGAGGGAGTGTTGCACTTATATAACGGACACTTCTTGCATTCAGTCCACGCAGCCTTGAGGTCGTCCAGGAGTTCCTGCTTAGAAAAACCACGACCTCCTCCAACCTCTCTTTGTTCATTATTCACTATGATCGTCCTCTCTGATGATTAGCCGCCCATCTTCGATCCACTGTCGCAGTGTTATCATAAACAAACGGGCATCGTCTTGATCTTCAGGGCTACACCCATATCCATGTTCCAGGTGACAGGCAAACTCTTTGCGTAGATCAGTGAGTCCAGCTTGTTCTACCCACTCGTCCAGAGGGGGCGTGTGCTTATCACTCATCTTCTTCATCCTTACCTTCGTAATGTTTAATAATTTTTTGTAAATAAGATTTTTGATCCGCAAGGAAAGCACCGCCGTCATCTATAATAAGCAACATGCGTCCATCTTGCAAATGAATATCACCAAGCCCACTACCATGACCACAGCAACAGCCTCTCATATCAATTCCGCCTTCTTGTAACGCTTGTACAATTGAAGCAATACAGGAGTCAATTTGCATGTCGCGCCACTTCTCTTTACCAGTACAACTCAAATCAGCTTGAATTTTAACATTAACTAGGGTATTATTGCCCCAGGTGCACATATTATGACTCCTTATGATTAATATTGGGATCTTCTTCCATCCTGTTACAATGATCGGCTATTAACATGCCTAAAGTTGGCAAACTAATACCCCACTTTTCAGCTAATTGAACAAACGTTAAATTACCAACATGCAGTTCAAAGCATAAGAGTTCTTCAAAACTCTCGCCACAGCCTGTCGGATAATCTTGATAAGCCTCTTCGATAAGTCCACGAAGACGTTCAATTCTAGCGCTCATTATATAGTCCTAGATCCTTCGCGGTATTCTTTATGATCTGCATCAATTGAGGGGATATCTTGAGACGCTTTCTTTGAACCTTCAAAGATGATTGCATATCGCCCTTATACCACACTGATGCCGCCTTCCAGTCACACATCATTTCTATAAGGTCCACCAGATTCATATCATTAATGCCATTAGGAAAATGCTCCGGGTGATGACGATGACGATCGAAGTGATATTCGTGAATAAGTTGAAACTTCTGCCTTAATTTATTATACTCTTCTGAGCCAAATTTAACCCCCTGTGCCTGATCTGTATATTCTTTGTGTTGAGAAAATTCCGGTTCCTCCAGTTTGGTTGCGTCGTGTACTTGTGCCCGATCTATTAATTGCTGTACAAATCTAAGCATCAGGACTCCGACGTCATGGTTATGCTGTAGAATAGTGGCTTTACTGTATAGTTCTTTATCTGTCATTTTGCCTCCGGTAAATATATACATTCCTCTGGCGTCTTGTCGCGTCTGATTCTCTGTAGAACCGGGAAACGTAATGCGCCACTCTTTTGGCGTTCGTTAAATTCTACTTCAACCACTAATGAACCGTCCTTAAGATTCTCTTGAAGAAGATCTTTACGAATATCGGATGACCCTGCCATACATCCAACCTTACCGCAATTTATAATATTTCCATCTTTGTCATATTGGCTAATAAAAAGCGCGCCGACAACCTTCTCATGTTTCCCGGTACCCATCTCATAGTTAGTCACAAAAAATTCATCTCGCAGAGATGGCTTCATCTTCCATTTGCCAGCCCTATCGGGCTTACCATCCCACCTTAGTTTGGTGGGTGCGCTGGCTTCACAGATTACCAATCCTTCGCCGCCGCTATCTATAACTCTGTCCATAAGAAGATCTAATTGATAACGATTTTCGATATGACGTGATTCTACAGTCTCTACATTATGGTTGCTGACGGCGAGTATGCGGGAAAGTCTATTTGCATAAGAGAGAAGAGTAATATCCATATTATCCCAATAGAGGACATCAAAAAGACGAACAAATAAAGGCGTATCGTTTTGTTGCTTCTCTATGGCTTTATTAGGTTTAGACCTTAGAATACTAGACACATAATCATAATCGTCCTTATCGACGTCTTTAACTAACTCGGCATCAAGAATAGATCCTTTTGGAACATTAGAAGCGGCAATACTAGCACAAATATGAGGTAATAAATCTGTATAAGATTTCATGCGTCGAGACATAATATGGATTGCACCATCTGGCATAATATAGATGTAGCATCTTTGTCCATCGTGCTTGACTGTCGCAATACAATTCCGCTCATCAATTAATTTCTGAAGAGCCGCATCTGTGATTGAAGCCTTTGGTTTGGCTGCGCAAAATTTATCTGATAGTTTCCATGGATTGTTTACTTTTTCCAAGAGAGAAATATCTTCTACATATCCGGATTCTTTCTTCTTCTTAACCTTTCGATCAAACAAGTCCTCCGCGTTTTCAGACGCGGAGACTTCATTGGCTCTACCGACGTTCTTACCCTTGCCGGTCTCGGTGGTCTCTTGCATCTTCATGCCTTGATAGCCCCATCGTGTAGTGAGTTTGTCTTCACTGACGCTGATTTCGAGCACCTTTATCTTGCCGGTGCTGGCTTTGTTGTAGAGTTTGACGCTCCGCATTAATAGTACTTCCTTATTCCCGGTGTTCTTCTGGTACATCTTCTGGTAAAGGTATAACTGTCATTTTATCGCTATACTGAAATGGGTATGGGATTTTGGTCATCTTTGACTTGCCGCACTTATTACAAGTAGAGACAAACGACTTCTTTTTTTCTGTTAACTCTTGTTCAACGCCCGTTGTGATAAGCATACCCCCTTCACAATAATGACACTCATAATAAAGCATTATAGTGTTAAAATGTTTACAAATCTGTCCCATTATCTCCATCCAATCTTCTTTGAAAGCTCTGTCGTCATACCTTTGAAGTTGTCATCAAAGTATTTACTTAATTCGCTACCAGTCACGAAGTAGGGATGACCAGCGTGGGCAAAACGATACAGCCATGCCATCTCCTCCTGGCTCATGGCGTCGATCCTTGCCTTGTGGGTGTTAATTTCCTCTGGTGTCATGCGGGGCATATTGTTCTTTCTTACTAGGATACTAGAAATCGGGGTCTTCAGATCTATTACCTACAAAGTCGATACATACAAGTTTACCATGTAATCGTCCGACATTATATTTATGTAAATCATCAGTGACATGTTCAAGACCTATACTGTAAAGTCCCTCTTTAATTTTAACTACGATCTCATCCGTGACCATAATGCCATCAGGCTTTGTCTTTACTTCATTATAGAGTAATTCCGCCGTTTCTGAGATATAACAAAATAATACTACAAAACCCCGATGCGCTGGAACATCGTGTATGAGAAACATCTCGCCGCAAGCAGGCGCAATATCAAGCACACAAGCCTTCGATTGTCGCGTCTGTGATATTAGTGCAACACGCTCATCCCGATAGCATTTAATACCAAAGTCATCATCAACCGGTATAAAAACACAATGTATACCTACGCCATCTCCATCACCGCCGTTAGAGGTGCTTTCATATTCTTCCGCCACAATATTTTTCATTGCGTCGGTAACTTCTGGTATCTTCGTACAAGACATTATTAGTCTTCTTCCTTTAAGAGGAACTTATTTGAAACCGCCTTGAACGAAAAGCCACCGTCCATATGTTTAAACACTAAACCCTCTCTAATAGGATGATTAAGAGAAGGACCATCTGCCATGACGAGTAATTCTTCGATTGTGTGATTGAGTACAAACTTTATATCAACCACAGGAACGTGCTTAATGTCTGAATATAATTCGAGGGTAGAAAAAAGTCGCCAGCGTTCCTTTGGCGTCATATATCGTTGTTTATCAATGTCCCAGATATCAAATACGAAGAATTGATGATCTTCCAGACCCTCACGATTCTTTTGAATATTTGGTCCAAGAAGTTCACCCTGGACACATATATTTCCAAACTCCCCATTTGCCAGTGCATCCAATAAGCCAGATTTCCATGCAGTTTTGACGAAGGTATTTTCTGTATTTACCTTGTTGAAGACAGGCTTCTTATTAAATAATTTTAGTAATAGCCAATCCCATCCTTTCTTGAAGCAAGGGCGTTTATCGTCAAATAGTTTTAATTCTATATTACGACTACATACGCCAATATCACCATTATTATGATATATACTACAACTCGATCCATCTAGCTTAGTAGTTACCTCGAACAATTCTCCTACCCGATTTTTAATCGCCTTCGAACAATTCTGAGCACGTTCCTGATCAGTCTTATGAATAAATGAAGGAAAATAGCGCCGCATCTGACCCCGTAGTTGAGCAGGAATCGGCAGTTCCCACTTCACGACATCCAGAGCCTTCGCAAGATCGTCAGCTTTGAGTTCTTCTTCGGAAAATTCGTTGAGGGGTAGAAGGAGACCTTGGCTTAAACACTTCCTGAGCCGCATACTTTTGATTCTCATACCCTCTTTGCCATTAAGAATCCTCTGATTGCGCCCTCTCAGAAAGGCATAGCGTTCATCCTCATAAGGAAGAAATGAATCAATTTCATAGAAAACGCCGCGATCATTGCCATCTGGATTAAATTCGCCCTTCTTAACAACGCACTGCCAGCCGCCGATGTGAGCGAGTTCGATAAAATCTGCGCCCTTGATCGGAGAGATTTTATCTACGGTTACGATTTTTACTAGTTCTCTCATTTGTTTATCTCCGATGGATTTTAATTGATTTGATTCAGATACGCAAAATCGCCAAAATACTTTTTAGCAGCTTTATTATAGGCTCGGGCTGCGGACTTATCAGATTTAAATAAGCCGAGATAATATCGTCTGCCAAAATGAGTAATATAAGCCATCCATTTATTTGCACCCTTATGCCAACAAACTCCCTTATAAGGAGAAGAACATCGGCGGCTTGTTTTTCTACTATTAAATGAGTTCTGTTTTCGGTTACAAACGCGAAGATTGCATCTGCGATTATCCAGACCATTATGGTTTATATGGTCTACTTCATGATCCTTATTAGGACGTAGAAGAAATCTGTGCATTCTCCATAGTTTACCCTGAACCCAGGAGATGGCATATCCGCCACGAAAACACCAAGTATGATTTTTTAACACACACATATCTTTAGTGTCAACAATGACGACATCGGTTTTATTTAAGACAATACGACTATATTTACCATGTTGAATAATAATATTTTGTTTACGGTGTCCATGTTGTGTGCGTAATTGAACTCCGTGATTTAATAGAATACGTCGCACCGTGGAATAACTACATGGATGATGTTGTGCGATTTGTCTAGGACTATCACCGCACAGATATTCCTGGACAATCTGGTTGATATCAACTTTATCCTTCATGCTTCGGTAGATCCAAAATAGTACACTCGCCATTTAGGCGTGTTAGACCGCTACGTTCAAGGGTCTTACTCGCGTTCTTGGCATTTAGTGTTCCTTCTTCCACGAGACCTATTGTAAAGCACTTCTTTTGGGTACAATTGAAATCTATAATATTTTGATCGCTGATTGCCGACTCCATATCCGTTACAACCAAAATAATATCAACATTATTAGTGTTTATCTGCTCAATTGCATGTTCCATCACTTTATCAAAACAAGTAGAGTTGCCTACAATACCAACTCTGCCGTGACGCATCTTCTCAATCTCTTCTGGACCAATCGGTGCAATGTCACCAGCGAAAACAAACGCGCCGCGCTCATTTACCTTATGACCAGTAACAAATTCAACGCTGCATCGAGTTTCGATTACATCAAGAATTTGTGGAATGTGTCCTAAAACGTCTCTCATGGAGGGAGACAAATCAAAATATACCGTTATTCTTTTTTTCGCATTTGCAGTCTCGCTGTTCTCGAAGAACGGGAATTTCGGCGGGCACAGCCCACACGCAACATACATTACGCCATCGTCCGTCAACTCCATAGGAAACGGATCTTGGCGCACCCTGGGACGAATATGATGCAGGATTCGAGCCTTTGCGGTTTCGATGAGATGCACAGTGCGCATCTTTTTAATCAATGACTCGATTGCTTTGGCATTAATCTCGTCCAGGCTCATCACGTTGGTATCCCACCAGTCCGCAAGCTTGCTAAGCTCTGATGCTTGTCGGGAGAACTGCTTCGCCCGAGCCATGCTTCGAAGGCTTGGTCGTCTGCCACCACTAAGTACATTATCCTTGACTTGCTTCTCCATTGCTTCACCAGCGCGGGTAGAAATTTCTTCATTATCAGGATTACGTATCTTGGATGCGTCAGGATTTTCCCCCCTGCCTGGTCCAAACGGATTACCCCAGGTAAATGCAGGTTCTCCATCTTTGTCTTGGAGTTGAATTTGTTTTCCTCCATTACCATTGGCAACAATCTGTCGAATCCGATAGTAGATAGACAAGGGCATAACTGTCGTCAGAGGAGGCATGGTTTTATCAGCAAATGCGTCACCAACAAAACGACCCCACATTTCAGACCATAGCTTCTGAACGTCCGGATGAAGGTCGCCGAGTTCTTTAGAAGACAAAGAGCCATTCGCAAGAGCAACAATATTCTTACGCGACTCTGATGGATATAGCCAGCGCATCGATGTTAGCGCACGCTTATTACGTGTGCTGGTAACGTTGCGGGCAAGGACATTGTTGACACAAACATCAAGTGCGATGTTGCGTAATTCCAGATCTTTGCAATCCCTCATACCCCGAAACAGGGCGCGGTGCATAACCTCGTGTTTGATAATGTATTCTGCATATACCGCCGATTTCTGCGCCAAAATCGGGTGTATATAAATGCCCTCGCGTCCCGTCTCATTGTCGAAAAACCAGCACGCAGTTGGCACTTTGTCATTCAGTTTGATCAATTTCACAGCGTCAAGGTAAGACAACTCTAAACGGGCTATTGCCTTATTGAGATTCCGGCGAGCACGCTTCCAATTAATTTTACCAACAGGGAAACTCTCTGCGTCATATTCAAGCTGGCGAACTTCCTGCACCTTGCGAGGAATGCGCGCCAACCAACGAAATAACACAAGGTCTACTCCATTGGAGTGAAAAGAAACCCAATAACGCTTGCGGGCATTTGGATGACCGTGTTCATCTGCTCTGTAACCAAGTTTCTGTTTACCAACCAAGGTATCGAGCTTCTGAGATATAAAGATAAAGACTGCATCCGGAGGGAAGTCACAAACTTGATAAGTTGGATCTGGACTACCATATCGATATTGTTTTACCACTGATGGTATCGAGTCTTCATCAAAAATGACGGGGGCTCTTTTGTCAATTGGGGTGTTGCGCCACATAGACTTGTTCTGCACGATACGGAATAAATTAGTAGCTTCGGTGCTGCGAGTCACTGCAAGTCTACCACAGCCACATTGGCGTCGTTGATTCGCAAGTTTGGTTCCCGCGATTCGACGCAAGCACGAGGCGCATTGGACGCCGCGATTTTTCATATATCTACCTTAGTGCTTGGGATTAAAGGGCTAGCTCGGGACGACTACTACGCTCCAAATATGTTTCAACATCGTGAAGATCCATGAATGTTGGTTTATTCGGCTGCGAAAGTCGCGCACACTCCTCTACGTAGCGGTCGAGAACAGCAAACACCAATTCGGATTCAAGACGACCTGCGACGTGTTCGAAAGCCTCGGGCTTCACACACTTATTAGTTAGCTCCAGGATCTCTACCAATCCGTGTCGATTATTAGTTTCTCTCGCATTGTCAAGAACCGTGCCAATCATATTGGTTAATTCAGCCGGATCGAACATATTCACCATCTCGTCGATATTGTCGCGTAGAAAGTCCATGTAACCGGGGAAATGCCTGATAGATACCCACTCCAAGCGCAGCTTACCTTCAACTGTGCTAACATCTGCTTCTAAGGTGAACTTAATATTGTTATGCACCTTCTCAAGCTGCCGAGTAAATGCAGCATGTTGAAGTTTCAGTTCCAGATTGTATTTGATCGCCGCGTGTGCGCCCTTGACAAGATACATTGAATCACCAATCGCCTTGTAGTAAGCGGCAAAGCTGAGCACAAGGTGATATAATTGGTGAATAATATTACGATCTGACACATAGAGGGGTGCTTTCGTGCCTGCCTTATCAATCTCCTGCGGTCTGTTTGCATCAATTCGCACCCATAAGGCACATACGTAATTCTCAACACGCTCGGTGATATTCTCATCTGCGAGAAGCTCGGCATAATTATCGCGGATATCCTTAATGATGTCTCCCAATTGATTAGTGACATCGTTTATCTTAGATTCGCGCGTCTGATTAATTCGAATAGCTCTGCGGAGCGTTCTTTCGTCAACCTCGTTGAGAAGGGTGCCGACCTCAAATACGATTGCAAAGCGATCGAAAAAAGCTGCGTCTAATTCTTGCTGAGTGCCAGAGTAGGTTAAGGGATTGGCGCAACCAATAATGGCAACTTTCTTACTAAGAGGGATTCCAAAACAAGTCTTCTCTTCAAGAATCTCCATCAACTGGTTCTGTTGCTCAGGTCGGG
>Ga0209345_10005711_pt1 | contig 11457 bp, 10 predicted proteins | sample Cruoilmetagenom7_FD_187294 | JGI IMG/M metagenome (GOLD analysis project Ga0209345, IMG submission 187294) | Oil polluted marine microbial communities from Coal Oil Point, Santa Barbara, California, USA - Sample 7 (SPAdes) (version 2) | ecosystem: Environmental > Aquatic > Marine > Oil seeps ...
CACCAAAGCCTGAAAGCGGCGGCGTTGTGAGCCTAGACGCTTTTCGCAAAGGTTCCTGATTTATGAGCTTTCCGCTATTTATGTGGCAGCTGTTGCGGCACCCTAAATCCATTTCTGCGATTGCGCCCTCTAGTAAGGGGCTCGCTCTGCAAATGGTGTCTGAGATCAAAGCAGACACGGGGCGGGTTGTTGAAATTGGGGCAGGTACGGGCGTGATTACCCGCCAGATTTTGGCGGCAGGGGTGAAGCCCGAGGACCTGTCTATTGTAGAGATGAACCCAAAGTTTTGCGCTGCGCTGAAAGCGCAATTTCCCGCGTGTAACGTGCTGGAAATGGATGCGCAGAAGCTGGGCGAGCTGCCATTGGAGAATGTTGGCATGGTGATTTCTGGATTGCCGCTGCTTTCGATTCCGGAGCCAGTGCAGCAAAATATCATCAAAGGCGCGTTTGATTTGATGGTGGCGGGTGGCAAATATGTGCAGTTTACTTACGGCCCAAAGCCGCCCATTGCGCCTGAAGTGCGGGCGGCGAATGGCCTTGAATGGCGGGTTTTGAAGAAAGTTTGGCTAAATTTGCCACCTGCCATGCCTTATGTATTTAGCCAAAAGTCCTGAAGCGGCGCGCGAAGGGCGGGCTGCTTGGCTGAGGGTGCACGCGCGCCGCGCTGAAACGTTTGCACTTTTGGCGCATGCCGTTGATTTAGGCCATTGTGCCGCAGCCAGCGCGGCGCTAAAATCACGTTTAAATTAGGCTCAACCAGAGGAACCTCCTGATGACCACTCGCACCGAAACCGATAGCTTTGGCCCCTTAGACGTCCCGTCTGATAAATATTGGGGTGCGCAGTCACAGCGCTCCTTGATGAACTTTCCGATTGGTTGGGAAACGCAACCAGTGGCGATTGTGCGTGCGCTTGGGGTGATCAAAAAGGCTTGTGCGCAGGCCAATATGGCGTCTGGTAGCCTTGCGCCCGAGATCGGCAACGCGATTGTTGAAGCGGCGGGAGAGGTGATTGAGGGCAAGCTTGATGAGCACTTTCCGCTGGTGGTTTGGCAAACTGGCTCTGGCACCCAAAGCAATATGAACGCCAATGAGGTGATCGCCAATCGGGCGATTGAGCTACTGGGCGGGGTGATTGGCAGCAAAGACCCCGTACACCCCAATGACCATTGCAACATGGGGCAGAGCAGCAATGATACCTTCCCCACGGCCATGCACATTGCCACCGCCATGATGGTGCGAGATGTGTTGATGCCCGGCCTTACGGCGCTTGCTGAAGGCTTGGAGGCGAAGGCCGCGGCTTTTAAGGATATCATCAAGATTGGCCGCACCCACACACAAGACGCAACGCCGCTGACGCTTGGGCAGGAGTTTTCAGGCTACGCGCACCAAATTCGCCAAGGGATCAAGCGGGTAGAGGCGGCTATGCCGGATATTTACGAGCTGGCCCAAGGGGGCACCGCTGTTGGCACGGGGCTCAACACACGCATTGGCTGGGGCGAGGAAGTGGCGGCCAATATGGCCGAAATCACTGGCCTACCTTTTGTGACCGCACCGAACAAATTTGAAGCCCTCGCGGCGCATGACGCCATGGTTTTCCTCTCTGGCGCGCTCAAAACCGTGGCCGGAAGTGCCTATAAAATCGCCAATGATATCCGCTTTCTCGGCTCCGGCCCGCGCTCAGGCCTTGGGGAGCTGATATTGCCGGAAAACGAGCCCGGTAGCTCGATTATGCCGGGCAAGGTAAACCCAACCCAAGCAGAGGCGCTCACGCAGGTGGCCATTCATGTGATGGGCAATGATGCGGCCATCAGCTTTGCTGGCTCACAAGGGCACTTTGAGCTGAATGTTTATAACCCGATGATGGCGTATAACCTGCTGCAATCCATCCAGCTTTTGGGCGATGCCACAGATAGCTTCACCAAGCGCATGCTCAACGGCATTGAGGCCAACAAGCCCCGCATTGAAAAGCTGATGCAGGAAAGCCTGATGCTGGTTACGGCGCTGGCCCCGACCATTGGCTATGACAATGCCACCAAGGTTGCCAAAACCGCGCATAAAAACGGCACCACCCTGCGGGAAGAAGCCATTGCACTGGGCCTCGTAGATGCCGAAACTTTTGACCGCGTGGTGCGCCCCGAAGATATGATCGGCCCGAAATGACCGGCAAGCTCGTAAACCTGCGCCAAAAACGCAAGCAGATCGAGCGGGATACAAAGCGCAAGGCGGCGGACCAAAACGCCGCCTTGCATGGCCGCACACGGGCCGAAAAAACCCTGCAACACGCGCAAACGGTGAAGGCCGCGCGGGCGCTAGATGGGCATAAGCGCGATGTCTGACGCGCGGCCACGGAAACACTCGCTCACGCTGCACGGCCACCGCACATCGGTCTCGCTGGAGGAACCCTTCTGGCGCGCATTCCTGAAAATCGCCGAGGCTGAAGGCAAAACCATTAATGGCCTTGCCGCTGAAATTGATGATGCAAGGCTCGGCAGCTCCGGCCTCGCCACCGCCATTCGGCTTTACGTGTTGGCCGCGCTGCAAGCCAAAATTCCGACGGATGGTGGCTAGTCGCGCCCGTAGCGGTCTTCTATACGCACGATATCGTCTTCACCAAAATAGCTACCAGTTTGGATCTCGATGAGCTCCAAAGGAATTAATCCTGGGTTTTCAAGAGCATGCACAACCCCAAGCGGGAGGTATATCGATTCATTTTCGGAAATTATGAACTCACTATCGCCTTTCGTGACCTTAGCCGTGCCCTTTACAACCACCCAATGCTCTGCGCGATGAAAGTGTTTTTGCACAGAGAGCTTGGCGCCGGGGTCCACCGTAATCCGCTTAACCCTATAGCGGGCGCTACTATCAATGCAGTCGTATTTCCCCCACGGGCGGTACACCTCGCGATGATAATCCATCTCTACGCGCTGATCGGTCTTAAGCTGCTTTATCAACCCGTCAATTTCATTAACCCGCGCCTTTGGCGCCACAAATACCGCGTCTTTTGTTTCCACAATCACCATGTTTTCACAGCCAACGGCTGTTACCAACCGGCTTTGCGCATTAATGTAGTTGCCCGTGCTTTCATGGCTGACAACATCACCAATTTCACAATTTTCGGTGCTATTTTTAGGCGAGGCTTGCCACAGCGCGGCCCAAGAGCCGATATCGCTCCAGCCCGCATCTAACGGCACCACAACCGAGTTTTCGGTTTTTTCCATTACCGCGTAATCAATTGAATCCTCAGGGCAGCTAAGAAAGGCCTCCCGCTCAAACCTTAAGAAATCAAGATCGGCCTCGCGACCTTTGAAAGCGGCCTCGCAGGCGGACAAAATATCGGGCCGATGTTTGCCGAGCGCCTCAAGGTAGCAGCTGGCGCGGAACATAAATATCCCGCTATTCCAATAGAAGCCGCCCGCATTCAGATAGCCTTCTGCCGTTTTTTCATCCGGCTTTTCGACAAAGGCATCCACCATAAAGGCCGGCCCGATCGGGGCGCCGGCCCTAATATAACCGTATTCGGTTTCGGGGTGAGTTGGGGTGATACCAAAGGTCACAAGCTTGCCGTGCGCAGCAAGCGATTGGCCCGCCTGCACCGCTGCAACAAAGGCTTTGCTATCCTGTATTTTGTGATCAGCGGGCATGATGAGCAGCACGGGGTCATCGCCCGTGGCCTGTGCCTCTAGCGCGGCCAGGGCAATGGCGGGGGCGGTGTTGCGGCCCGCTGGCTCGAGCAATATCGAAGCCTGAATCCCGAGCTGACGCACTTGCTCGGCGGCCAAAAAGCGCGTTTCTTCGTTGCAGACCAGCAAGGGGGGCAGGTGGGCTTGGCCCTCGATCCTCACGATGGTTTCTTGTAACATTGTATGCAGCCCGCCGAGCTTGAGGTATTGCTTGGCGTAGTGTCGGCGTGAAAGCGGCCACAACCGCGTGCCCGAGCCCCCAGCGAGAATAACGGGTAAAATCCCTACATCTTTCATGGCGTATTCCCCAATTGCGCTCTGCCTTTTAGTGAACGGCCGAGAGCCCAAGCAAAAGCCGCATTTGTTGCTTTGTGGAGCTGCGCCGCATTGGGCTGGATTGCGCGGTTACTTAACACGTCTGGAATAGCCCCCGTAGCGATAACCGTTTTTTTATCCGATGCCATATTTGTGATCTAGATAGGAGAAATGAAGAAAGTGTTTAAATTGTGCAATTAGTTTTACTAAATTTTGATTTAATCAGCAAATAATTCAAATGCCAAGCTAGGATGCCGTGTGGACAAAATTTTTCTCTGGATAAAAACGGGGCAAACGCCCAAATATATTGAATTAGGAACAGCCGTTTGGCGCAACCGGAATAGTTTAAAAAAAAAGCGCGGGGAACCAACGTGATATTCGACTAAGGGGAGATACATAAAATGGCACAGGCCGAGCCTAAAGAGAACCACGAGGATTTGGACAGAGCGGTTTCGGCGTTGAACAGGCATAAAGATGCGTGGGCCAAGACCAGCAATGCTGAGCGCATTCAGGTTTTATCTGAGATTAAAGACCACCTTATGAAAGTGGCTGAGGGCTGGGTAAAGGCGGCAGCGCGGCACAAGCAAATTCCTGATAGCTCGTCCTTGGTTGGTGAAGAATGGTCCTCGGGGCCGTATCCGGTTATGGCGGCGTGCAACGCACTTATGGAAACGCTTTCCAAAATGGAAGGGAAGGCTTTTCTCGATGACATCCCGCTCCGCGCACTTCCCAATGGCCAAACCTGTGCAACGGTTATGCCACACTCGATTTGGGACCGGCTGATTTATTCTGGGATAAAGGCTGAAGTTTGGATGCAAAAGGGCATCAATGCCGGCAACCTCAAGCAAAATACGGCGGGCGGCTATGATGTGCCGGCGGCGGCGCGCAGTGGTAAAATCGCGTTGGTTTTGGGCGCGGGGAACGTCGCCGCGATCACGCCACTCGATTGTTTTCAAAAACTATTTCTGGAAAATCAGGTGGTGATTTTAAAAATGAATCCGGTCAATGATTATTTGGTCGACTATTTTCAGATCGCGCTAAAACCCCTGATAGACCGCAACGCGCTGCGCATTGTGCGGGGGGAGGCTGATATTGGTGAATATCTTTGCAATCATCCGGATGTTGACGAAATTCACATCACGGGCGCACAAAGCTCGCATGACATTATTATCTGGGGCGCGGGGGAAGAGGGCCAGAAAAACAAGGCCGCCGGCACGCCGCGTAACACACGCCGCATAACGTCAGAGCTAGGCGGCGTTGGCCCAACCATAGTGGTGCCGGGCCCGTGGTCCAAAGCGGATATCCGGTTTCAGGCCGAGCATGTCGCAACGCAAAAGCTGCATAACTCGGGCTTTAACTGTGTGGCCTGCCAAATGCTGATTATGCCTAAAAGCTGGGATAAAACCAGTGCATTTGTAGACACGCTAAAAGATGTGATTGCCACAGCGCCCAGCCGCCCGCTTTACTACCCCGGCGCAAAAGAGCGTGTGGATGATTTTGCGCGCCATGCCCAAAACGCAGAGCCATTTGACCGCAAAAATGCCGACCCTGTGGTTGTTGCCCCGTTCGACAAAGAGAAAGATCGCTGGTTTGAGCAAAACGAGGTCTTTGGCCCCGCCCTAAGCACCTATATGTTGGAGGGAAGCGCTGATGCGGAAGAATACCTCCGCAATGCCATTGCCTATGCAAATACCAACCTGCACGGCACGCTGGGGGCAAATATTATTATCCATCCGGCGACCCTGCGCGAAATTGGCAAGAAGAAGTTCGACGAGATAATTACCGAGCTACATTATGGCTGTATTGCCGTGAATGCCTGGACAGGCCTTGGTTTTATTGCCGTGCAAACCCCATGGGGCGGGTTCCCCGGGGCGACGCTGGCGGATGTGGGCAGCGGCATCGGCTCGGTCCATAACACCTATATGTTTGATAAACCCGAGCGCACCGTTATTTACGCACCCTTCCGCCCTTTTCCCCGCACAATGCTAAGTGGTGGCATGACCTTACTGCCCAAACCCCCGTGGTTTATCACCAATAAGCGCAGCGCCCAGCTTGGCAAAAGGCTAACAGCATTTGCCTATAAGCCGAGTTGGCTTAAAGTGCCGGGCATTTTCATAAATGCGCTAAGGGGCTAATATAAAACTGCGGGCGGGCGTAACGTCCACCGGCATAATCCATGCAGGATGACAGCTGCGCGCACAATCGATAAAATTAGGAAGAAAACGCCGAAATGCCATGAAAACGGGCGGGTTAAAAAAACCAAAGGGCGGTATTCAGAGGCGTTTTGACTGAAATATTCGACAAATATCCGAAGCGAGAAATGGTGCCCCATGACGGATTTGAACCGCCGACCTACTATTTACGAAACAGTTGCTCTACCAACTGAGCTAATGGGGCACTAGGCGCGGTTTAGCGGGCTAGGCTTGGGCATTCAAGAGTTTTTGCGCCATTTCAAGCGCGGTGATCATGCTGGCGGGGTCGGCTATGCCTTGGCCTGCGATATCAAAGGCGGTGCCGTGGTCGGGCGAGGTGCGAATGAAGGGCAGGCCGAGCGTGATATTCACGCCTTTTTCCAGGCCGAGATATTTTACCGGAATTAGCCCTTGGTCATGATACTGCGCCACCACCACGTCAAATTTCCCCTCGCGGGCCATCATATAAACCGTATCCCCGGGCCAAGGGCCGCTTACGTTTAGGCCTTCATCCTGCATGGCTTTAATGGCGGGGGAAATGATGCGGATTTCCTCGTCGCCAAAACGGCCGCCTTCGCCTGCATGGGGGTTTAGGCCCGCCACGGCAATGCGCGGGTTGGGTATGCCCATGGCCTCTAGCCCTTGTTGGGCTAGCTTTATGGCCTGAATCTGCGCGGGGTAGTCGGCGGCTTCAATCGCATCCCGTAGGGCCATATGGATGGTCACCAGCACGGTTTTTATCTCGTCATTGGCCAGCATCATGGCCACTTCAGCCCCCGCATGGTCGGCCAAAATCTCGGTATGGCCGGGGTAGCTGTGGCCGGCGGCCTTGAGGGCTTCTTTATGAATGGGGGCGGTGACAATGCCGGCAATATCGCCGCTGAGCGCCAGCGAAATACCCTTGGCGATGGCTTGGTAAGCCGCGCGACCGGCCTCAGCTGAAACCGCGCCCAAAGCGGGCAGGGTGGTGAGCTGGCTGGTGGGCAGCAGGTTAAACGCCCCCGCGCGGCGATCGTCAATCGTGGCCATTACATGCAGGGGCTTATCAAAGGGTTCAGCGGCGGCGCGCATCACCATTGGGTCACCCAATATCGGGAATTGTGACGGGTCTGGCCGTGCTGCCAGCGCTTTTAGGGTGATTTCGGGGCCAATGCCCGCGGGGTCGCCCATAGTGAGGGCCAGCATTTTATGGGTCATAGGCCTGATTAACGCGCGCTTTACCATGCTGGCAAGGACAATTTTATCTTTATAACCTTGGTAAGGAATCGCCCCCTATATTGGCTTTGGGAAGTGGAATATTGGGGGCCGATATGGCAGGGAATGCTGGGGACAATGTGCGCCCTATTATCATTAAGAAGAAGAAAATAATCGCCGGTGGGCACCATGGCGGTGCCTGGAAGGTGGCCTATGCTGACTTTGTGACCGCGATGATGGCGTTTTTTCTGCTGATGTGGCTGCTGAACGCCACCTCCGAGGAGCAGCGGCAAGGCATTGCGGCCTATTTTAACCCCGGCATCCCGATTTTTGCCGAAGATGGCGGTGGGGCGGGCATGTTTGGCGGTGAAACCGTGTATTCGGAGGATACGCAAACCGACGTGCTAAGTGGCACAGTGGGTGAGCAGGCCGAGGATGTTTCGGGGCAGGATGGCTCAACCGGCACTTCGTCTGAAAACCCATCGGGCGAGGGCGAGGTTTCGGACGCGCAATTTGCGGAAGTGGAAAACATGTTTCGGGGCAACACGGGCGAAAGCTGGGTAGAAGACCCGCTCTTGCAGCATGTATCAACCAATGTCACGGATGAGGGCCTGATTATTGATGTGTTTGATCTGCCGGATTCCCCGCTTTATGAGCCGGGCAGCAACCAGCCCACGCTAAAGATGTTTGCGCTGCTTGAGATGATCAGCCGGGTTTTTGGCACGGTGACCAACGAAATTGCGATCACCGGCCATATAGATATCGAGCCGGAGCTTGAAGGCGGGCCTGATGGCTTTGCCCTCACTGGCGGGCGGGCGCTCATTGCCAATGCAGTTATGGTTGAGCACGGGGTGGATGCCGCGCGCTTTGAGCGGCTGACAGGTGCTTCTGATCGCGAACCCGTAGGGGAAGACGCGCCAGCCTATCGCAACCGCCGGCTCGAAATCACGTTGCTGAGAAATGATCGGCGGAACTAAATTTAGATACAATTTTGTCTGTTAGGTGCTTCTTAACCGAAGCAGCGCAAGAGTGGGAGCTGAACATGTAGTTTAGTATTGAAAAGGACTTTCGATGACCCTCTCCAGCTCTATGAATGCAGGCGTTTCTGGCCTGAATGTGAATGCCAGTAAGCTGGCAACTATTTCAGACAATATCGCCAATTCAAAAACCTTTGGCTATAAAAGGGTGGATGCGGATTTCACCGCGATGACCCTTTCTGGCCGCGCGGGTGGCTATGTGGCGGGCGGGGTGCGTGTGGCGTCTTTTCGCAATATCGCCACCCAAGGGTCGCTGATCACCACCGCCAATTCGATGGACATCGCCATCGGTGGGCGCGGCTTTTTACCGGTTACGCCTAGTTCTTCACTGGCGGACACCTCAGCAGCTTTGCCCCTGCGGCTGGCGACCACTGGCTCGTTTCGGCCCGATGCGGAGGGGATTTTGACCAGCAATAGCGGCCTTGTGCTTATGGGCTGGCCAGCGGACCCTGACGGAACCTTTCCGCCTTTCCCGCGCGATAGCGCGGCCGGGCTTGAGCCGGTGAACATTGCGCATAACCAATTTGCCGCCAATCCGACCACCGAAATTCAGCTCGGCATTAACCTGCCCGCAACCGCCACGCAGGCGGGCGGCACCGGTGATCCCTTTGATCTATCAATTGAGTATTTTGATAACTTGGGAACCACCCAAACCATGACGGCAACCTTTACACCGCAAGTTCCGGGGGCTGGGCAGTCTAACCTCTGGTCAATGGAAATTACTGACCTTGCCACGGGCGCGGCCCCAATTGCCGAATTTACTGTGCAGTTTGATGCAACCACGGCCACTGGCGGCTCTATGCTCAGCGTGGTGCCAGTGTATGGCGGCGCTTATAACCCTGCGACTGGCGATGTTAATGTCACCTTTGATCGCGGCCCTGTGGATATTAATATCGGCCTAATCGGCTCAAATGACCGGATGACCCAGCTCTCCAGTAGCTTCGCACCGATAAACCTTTCTAAAAATGGCGCGCCCACGGGCAATGTGATTGGCATGGAGATTGATAAAAACGGCATTGTATCTGCCAATTATGATAGCGGCTTTAGCAAAGAGATTTTCCGCGTGCCGTTGATTGATGTGCCCAATGCCAATGCGCTGGAGGCGCTGCCAAACCAAACCTATTCGGTCACTCGCGATAGCGGTGCCATGTTCCTCTGGGATGCCGGCTCTGGCCCCACAGGTGAGACCATCGGCTATGCCCGTGAGGAAAGTACGACTGACATTGCGGGCGAGCTCACCGCGCTGATCCAAACCCAGCGCGCCTATTCATCCAACGCAAAAATCATCCAAACCGTGGATGAAATGTTGCAAGAAACCACAAATATCAAACGCTAAGGGAAAAGGGGTTAACCCATGAGTATTTCAGCAGCAATTTCAAATGCATATTCGGGGTTAACCTCGGTTTCGCGCATGGCGGAAACGGTGTCTAACAACATTTCTAATGCGATGAACGAAAACTACGCTCGCCGCGCAGTTATGACCGACCAGCAGGTTGTGGGTGGCGTGGGCATGGGGGTCAATGTTACCTCCATCGACCGCGCGATGGACTTGCTGGCGACCTCTTCACGCCGTGCACGTGGGGCCTCTTATGGCAGCGCCAATACGTTGAGCACGGCCACCAGCCGAATGGCGGCCTCGCTCGGGGTGCCCGGCGATGCCGGGGCGCTGGGCTCGCGCATGCTCAGCTTTGAAAACGCTCTGCGCACGGCGGCAGACAACCCTGCTTCGGCCTCGGCGCGCGAGCAAATGCTGGCAGAGGCCAACAGCCTTACACAATCGCTCAAAAATATTTCCACCCAAACCATGGCGGTGCGGATGGAGGCAGATGCCCAAATCGCCACCGAAGTGCGCACGGTTAATGTGGCGCTCAAAAAGATAGAAGCCGTTAACATCGAGATCAGGCTACGGCAAGGCAGCGGCAACACCGCTGCGCTGGAAGACGTGCGCAAGAAACTGATTGATGAAGTGTCGAGTATTATTCCGATTAAGCAAATCTCCCGCGAGGGCGGCGTGATCGCGCTCTATTCCGAAGGCGGCGCGGCCCTGATAGATGGCCAAGCCAACGAGCTTGGCTTTACCGCCACGCCCACCATTACCCCTGATATGACACTGGCCTCAGCCTCGCTTTCTGGCCTTACGCTGAATGGCCGCCCCATGGGCATTGGCAATGGCAATGGCCAGCTCGAAGGCGGCACTTTGGCCGCGGCCTTTAACGTGCGTGATGTGCTCACACCCGAGTTCAACGCCCGCATCGATGCCGTGGCGCGCGACCTTGTGGAGCGCTTCCAAAGCCCCAGCACCGACCCGAGCCTCGCCCCCGGAGATGCTGGCCTATTCACTGATAATGGCGCGGCCTTTAACCCCGCCAATGAGCTGGCACTGGCGCAACGGCTAGAAATTAACGCAGCGGTCGACCCCGCTCAAGGCGGCGACCTGTGGCGCTTGCGGGATGGCATAAACGCCGTGGCCCAAGGCCCCGCAGGCGATGATACCCAGCTGCGCCGGATGATTGACGCGATGGATGCGCAGCGCAGCCCAAGTGCTGCCACCGGCCTCATTAACCTCGTAAGCGCCACCGAGCTGGCGGAGGGTATAACGGCGCTGGTCGCCGCCCAAGCCGCCCGCGCTGAAGATACCACTGCCTATAACGCGGGGCAGTTTGAAATATTGCGCGAAAGCGCGCTTGGCCTCACCGGTGTTGATACTGATTACGAAATGCAGCAGCTCTTGATGATCGAGCAAGCCTATGCCGCTAATGCGCGCGTTATTTCAACCGCTGACCAGCTCATGCAAACCTTGTTGGAGATCTAGATGTATACCGGCGTTTCAAACCTCGCGAGTCATATGCAAATGTCTCGCACCAATACCCAAGCCAAGCTGGCACTGAATTCTGCTGGGCAAGAAGTGGCCTCTGGCCGCAAATCTGATTTAGTGAAGGCCACGGGCGGCGATTTTGGCCCACTCTTTGCGATTGAGCGCACGCTAACGCAGCTCGATATGCGGGCGCAAACCATAAAAGACGCTTCGGCCAAGGCTG
>Ga0209345_10005712_pt1 | contig 11455 bp, 10 predicted proteins | sample Cruoilmetagenom7_FD_187294 | JGI IMG/M metagenome (GOLD analysis project Ga0209345, IMG submission 187294) | Oil polluted marine microbial communities from Coal Oil Point, Santa Barbara, California, USA - Sample 7 (SPAdes) (version 2) | ecosystem: Environmental > Aquatic > Marine > Oil seeps ...
AGCTTATTTTGGGCATGGGCTTGATCAATTATTTCCTTAACTTTTTTCTGATTGTCTTTGTTACTAGCAAAATCTTTCATAAAGGTTGAATCAATTTTTATAAAATCGACTGGATAATGTTTGAATAGCGAAAATGAGTTTAGTCCAGAACCAAACTTTTCAATGGCGAATTGACAATTTAAGCCTTTAATAGCTTGTATAACTGGCTTAACATGTCTTGAGTGGCTAACTAACTCGCTTTCAGGTGTTTCAAAAATTAGTTTTTCACCAGAAATTCCTTGTGCTTTCAATTCCTGAGCTAACCAAGTAGGGAAAGCTGTATTTGACAAGGTGTCTGTTGACATTTTAACAAATAATGCAACATCTTTATCTGCTTCTTTTATCGATTTAATAGCATTTTTTATGACTGTCCGATCGATATCAATAATTAAACCATGTTTTTTAGCAACACCAATAAAGTCAGCAGGCATTAATAGTTTGTTACCTGATTTTAATCTTACCAATGTTTCATAATGTTCTGTTGTGTCTCCGTGTAAGCTAATAACTGGTTGATAATGTAATAAAAATTTATTATTTTGAATGCCATCGGTAATCAAATCGATCCATTTTTGATTGGCTGCGCGTGCTTTTTTTTCTTCTTCTGCAGGATCATAAGCAGATAATTGATCACCGCCTTCTTTTTTTGCATTAGCAAGTTCTTCACCCAAAACTTTGATGATTTCATTGGCACTTTTGGTTTGTTCAATTATTTGTGTTAATCCAATGCTAATAGTTATATTTAATGTTCTTTCACCAGCTGAAAACAAATGTTCTCCAACCTTTGAAACTATATGATTGGCAATTTGAATTGACTCTTCTATATTTTTCTCAATAACTATAGCAAAAACTGTGTTGTCATATCTTGAATATAAGTTTTTATCGCCAGCAGTTTCTTTAATAAATGGAGCCATATCGGCAATTAACAAATCTAAATTCCCTTTGCCTAGTTCTTTTTCTAATTGCTTGTCATTATCCAATTCGATAAATAAAACAGAATATCCTTTTGATTTTTCAGATTTTACGGCATTAATTTTATCAGTTAAGCTTTTGGAAAAATAATTCCTATTAAAGAACCCTGTCAACATGTCTTTGTTTTTGATGTCTCTAAGCTCTTTTTCTGCTTCTAAGTTACGTTGTGGAGGTCGAACTAAAAATTGTACACAAGGCTCGCCTTCAATAGTAGCTACATTTAAACTAACAACGGCTTCAACTTCTTCACCATTTTCAGTTTTCAGTGTCATTTTGATATCGTCTTCAGGCAATTTGTCAGCGGCAATGTCTTTTAATAATTTTTTGGTGGTAGGAACTTCTTGCTTAGCCACAAGGTTCAGAAACGGTGTAACTTCCATCTCTTCAGCATCGTCATATTTAAAAAATTCTAAGTAAGCATTGTTACTGTAAACGTGCATTCCATCATGAATGTAAGCAATGGCATCTTTGGAACTGTCTAATAGAGAAGCGCACCTTTTTTCTGCATCATTTAATTGCGCTTCAAATTTTCTTAAGGTTTTTCTGGTGTTTAAGCTATTGAAAACATTGTGAATTTCTGTACAGATTTGATCATGGATATGACTAGTACAAAAATATTTTATTCCTGATTCGTAAGTGTCAGAAATGGAGTCATTATCAAGTGTTTCTAGTAATGCAATAATTGGAATGTCTTTACCAATTCGCTTTACTGATTGGTTGACAGTCAATAAAGGAATATCTGTTTGTAATTGTTGAACCAATATTACATCAGTCTTTTTTTTGGCTAAATGTTGATTTAAACTTTCTTCATCGGTACAACGACTAGGGCGTACAGAAATTTGAGCATTTCTCAAAATGGATAAAATTCGCTCCGCTTCCTCTTCCATGTTGTGTACGATCAATAGGTGAATAGTCTTATCTTGTTCCAATGAAGTTTCCAAATAGTTTACTTAAATGTAAGTTTAACAGATATTTGGTTTTCGTTACATTAAAATATTGGAGATTTATTATTTTTCCCTGAGATTTCTTCAACTAACTTAGGGACTAAATATCCAGGTAATTCTTGTAATAAATTTTTGTGAATGGCTTTAGCTTTTTCTTTAGAAATGAAAAAGTGACTAGATCCAGAGACTTTGTCTAATTGGTTAAGGTAATAAGGTAGGATGCCATAGTCAAATAATTTAAAAGATAGTTCTGTAAGTATTAGATAGTTATCATTAATATCTTTCAATAAGACACTTTGATTTAATAAAATTGTATCTGTATTTTTTATTGCACGTATAGTCTTTTTTACTTTCTTTTGTAATTCATTAGGATGATTACAATGAACTACCATCACTTTTTTTAATTTAACACTATTAAGCCAGTTAATAAATGTCGTATTTATTCTACTTGGTGAAACGATAGGGATTCTGGTGTGTATGCGTAAAGTTTTAATATGGTCTATTTTTTCTAATTGAACTGATAGTCTTGTTAAAACTTTTGTTGATAGCATAAGTGGGTCTCCACCACTTAGTATGACTTCATGTAAATCTTTGTTCTCTTTGATGTATTTAATGGCCTCTTGCCAATTTTTTGCTGAGGCATTATTCTGTGTATAAGGAAAGCTTCTTCTAAAACAATATCTACAGTTTATAGCACAAGTGCCTGTGGCTATTAACAATACTCTTCCTTTGTATTTATGAATAACACCTTTGCTTTTTCGGGAATCTAAATCTCCAACTGGGTCATTTATAAAGTCTTCGTGAGTAAGGTGTTCATGTTTTGAAGGAAGTATTTGTAATAATAACGGGTCATTACTGTTGTTAAAATCAATATTTTTTTTAAAATATTCTGGTGTGTGTAAACTAAATAAATGTTCACTGGTTTCATCGAATGATGCAACTTTGTTAAAATCACTGTGATAGGCATGATTTTTACTTTTATCTCTCCATGTGCGTTTTTTCATGAAATGTACATTTATAAAATTTGCAATTATACAATACTCGATGACATTATGTTATTATTCTCAAAATTAAAATTGTTGGAATAAAAATGGCAAATGTAGGAATAAATGAATTTAAAAATGGCATGAAATTATTGATTAATAATGAGCCGTGGAATATTACCGATGTTGATATGGTTAAACCAGGAAAAGGACAAGCTTTTACCCGTATTAAAATCAAAAATCTCAAAACGGGTAGAGTTGTAGATAAAACTTGTAAATCTACTGATAAAATGCAATCAGCAGATGTAATGGAATTGGATTATCAATATTTATATTCAGATGGTGAATATTACTATTTTATGCATCCAGAAACTTTTGAGCAGATCGAAGCGAGTAAGGAAGCTGTTGGTGACAATGCAAAATGGTTAGTTGAAGAATCAATTTGTACAATTACGTTGTTTAACGAAGAACCGTATGTTGTTCTCCCACCAAACTTTATCAATATGAAAATTGTTGATACAGATCCAGGTTTAAAGGGTGATACTTCTGGTGGTGGTGGTAAACCAGCTACATTAGAATCTGGTGCTGTTGTTCAGATTCCATTGTTTGTTCAAATTGACGAGGTTATAAAAGTAGATACACGAACAGGCGAATATTGTTCTAGGGTTAAAGACTGATAAAATCTATGTCTAAAATCTGGAAATCCAAATGCTCGTTGGCGGTCTTAAAGCAACGGGCATTTTTAATGTCTAAAATTCGTGAATATTTCCAACAACAAAATGTGTTGGAAGTAGAAACACCTATTTTATCCTCAGCGGGTAACACAGATGTCAATATTGAAAGCTTTGTAGCCGACAAAATCCAATCTGATTATTCCAATAGTTACCTTAGAACTTCTCCAGAATTTCCACTAAAAAGATTATTATGTAGTGGAATTGGAGATATATTTGAATTAGGTAAAGTCTTTAGGAAGGGTGAAGTTAGTAAGGTGCATAATATTGAGTTTACAATGCTTGAATGGTATCGAGTTGATTTTGATTATTGTGAATTAATTCAAGATGTTGAGAGATTGTTTAAAGCTATTTTCGCTGCATTTGAATGGCCTGATTTACAGTCTGATATTGTTACTTTTAAAGAAGCCTTTGACAAAGCTTTGACTGTCAATATTGAAAAAACTACTGTCGTTGAATTAAATAAACTATGTGAGAATATGGATTATTCAGGCAGTCAGTTAAGCTATGATGAAGCACTTGATTACCTTTTTGCCACGAAAGTCCAACCGTGTTTTAATAAAGATTCATTAACCTTTGTGACAGAGTACCCATCTTCTCAAGCAGCTTTAGCTCAAATCAATCACAATGATATGAATACTTGTTTAAGGTTTGAGGTCTTTTTTCAAGGTCATGAATTAGGTAATGGTTATCAGGAATTAACTAATGCAGAAGAATTGTTAGTAAGATTTAAAGCTGATAACAAACAAAGGGTATTTAGAGATCTGCATCAAGTTTGCATAGACGAGCAATTATTAGCTGCTATGAAACACGGTATGCCAAACTGTTCAGGAATAGCAGTAGGTGTTGATAGATTGTTAATGGTGTTACTGAACCTTAACTCAATCAAAGATGTATTAACTTTTAATGCAAATAATGCTTAACTCCGGATAATAGGTTTTGATTGTTTGGTTTTTGCCATTTTTTCTAATGCATTAAATACAGTAGGAAAAGCAGGGCGTTTGATATAAGTACCCGTATTTTTCTCAACCATTAATTCTCCATCAGCATATTTTAATACACCGTTACAAATAGTATGTGAAGCTAACCCTTTTATTTCCATGCCTTCAAAAATATTAAAATCAATGTTTTGGTGGTGAGTTTTGACTGAAATGGTTTTAGTTGCTTCAGGATCCCATACAACGATATCGGCATCAGCACCCACTTGTATTGACCCTTTACGCGGATGGATATTAAATATTTTAGCAGCATTGGTAGAAGTGATATCGACAAATTCTTCTGGGGTAAATTTACCCGTATTAACACCATGTGTCCATAAAGCCATCATCCGATCCTCTACACCAGCTGTTCCATTAGGAATCTTACTAAAATCATCTATACCAGCAGCCTTCTGATCAGCACAAAAACAACAATGATCCGTCGCTGTGGTTTGTAAATTGCCTGATTGTAAGCCTTTCCATAAAGCTTTTTGGTGTTCAGGGGAACGGAATGGGGGAGACATAACATGAGCAGCAGCGCGTTCGAAATTTGTATCTAAATAAACACTATCATCAACCAGTAAGTGGCCGGCTAAACACTCACCATAAACACGTTGACCATTTGCACGAGCTCTAGATATTTCTTCCAACGCATCAGCAGTAGAAACATGCACTAAATAAACAGGTACGCCAATCACATCAGCTATCTTTATAGCTCTATTGGCAGCCTCAGCTTCAGCAGCTGGAGGGCGAGATAATGGGTGACCTTCAGGCCCTGTTATTCCTTCTGCGAGTAATTTCTTCTGTAATTGAAAAACCATTTCACCATTTTCAGCATGGCAGGTTGGAATAGCGCCTAATTCTAAGGAACGGCTAAAACTGTTGTACATGATTTCATCATCAGCCATAATTGCATTTTTATAAGCCATAAAATGTTTAAAACTATTAACGCCTTCTTCCTGAACCAGCGTGCCCATGTCTTGATAAACCGTATCATCCCACCAGGTAATGGCCACATGAAAAGAATAATTTGAGCAGGACTTTTCTGACCATTCTCGCCATTGTTTATAAGCATCCATAATTCTTTGTTGTGGACTGGGTATAACAAAATCAATGATAGTGGTTGTTCCACCTGCAAGACCTGCAGCAGTACCCGTGAAAAAGTCTTCACTAGCTACAGTGCCCATAAAAGGTAATTGCATGTGCGTATGTGGATCAATGCCTCCAGGTATTACATATTGTCCACTAGCATCGACCACTTGAGTTCCTCTTGGGACTTCTAAATCTTTACCGATAGCTTTTATTATCCCATTCTCACAATAGACATCAGCATTTTTACGTTGGCCATCAGATACGATTGTTCCATTTTTAATTATAATTGACATGTTGTCTCCTCTTTCATTTTAAGTGTGAGTTTATATATAAAATAGCTGAGCTGAGTTCGAGTCAAAACTTCAAATAATTATATTAACCTGTTTAGTATATCAAATAGCTAGTAGACCTTAAACTTAAATATTAGCCCATTTTTTAAAGAAAATATATGTAATCATAAGTATAATCCAGCAATTTATAATTGAGGTGATTAAATGATAAAAATATTTCGTACAATTAGTGTTTTAGAAGGCCTATCTTATTTGCTTATTTTAAGTGTCACTTTTGGGATTATTGGTAGAGAATGGGTTTTTTCTTTAGGTATTGGGCATGGGTTTTTGTTTGTCATGTACCTTGCCTTATCTTTAATAGTATCAGGTAAAAAAGGATGGCCTGTTTGGGGTTGGTTGATATTGTTAGTTGCGTCGGTGATACCATTTGCATTCATATTTGTAGAGCTGTTTTTGCGAAGATCGGAACAAGCCAAGGCTTAAAATATTTAAGCCTTGTTTAATAGACTAACCTGTTGAAACTGCAACCAGTTTCTTTATCATCTATATTGTTTGCGAATATAAATTCATTAAAAGTATTTTCTTTCTTCAGACTATATTGGGATTGTTATAGAAATATTTCAAATCAGTTGTTTTTGTTCAAAGCCAAATACACAACTGCGGCAATAAACAAACCAACAAACCAAGCATAACTATAAAGTGTATCAAATATTACAGGAACGCTTTCAACAATGCCTGCAGCATGTAAAAAGCCTGGTAAATTAGGTGCGATACCAAAAATTAAAGCGATTATGCCAGCCCAATTCCAAGTTTTGTAAATGCCATCATGATTAAATAAAGATTCAACATCTAAAACACTTTTCCTTACAATAAAGTAATCGACAATTAAAATTCCAGCAATTGGGCCGAGTAGAGCTGAATACCCAATCAGCCAAACAAACAAATAACCGCCTGCTGTTTCTAATAATTTCCATGGGAATATGGCAATACCTATACCTGCGGTGATATAACCGCCTATTTTAAAACTGATTTTTTTCGGGTTAAGGTTTGAAAACCCATACGCTGGAGCGACAACATTTGCGGCTAAGTTTGTTGTTAATGTGGCAACAACCAATGCCATTAATGCAACAACCACACCGATGCCACCCATCTTGCCAGCTAAAGCAACTGGATCCCAAATGGCTTCTCCGTATATTGTGACTGTAGCAGATGTAACAGCGACACTTATAAATGCAAATAAGGCCATGGGTAATGGCAAACCAATAGCTTGCCCAATTATTTGATCTTTTTGTGATTTAGCAAAGCGGGTAAAATCAGGGATATTCAAAGCCATTGTTGCCCAAAAGCCAACCATCGCAGTCAAACTGGCTACAAATACGCCAAAAAATTCACCTTCACGTTTGCCTCCTTCAGCAAATTGAGAAGGCGCTGATAACATCTCACCAAAACCACCAGCGGTGTAATATGCCCAACCCAATAAGACTAATCCCATACCAATAAGAAATGGAGCAGCATAGGTTTCAAGCCATCTTATTGACTCGGTTCCATGTTTGATAAAATACAAATGCATGGCCCAAAATCCAATAAAACAGGCAAACTGGCCTGCATCAATGCCTAAAAATGGTAAAGCATCACCTGTAATTGCTCCACCAGTTAGTGCATTAACAATCACATAAATAGCAGAGCCACCCACCCAAGTATTAATCCCAAACCAACCACAAGCAACAAGTCCTCTGGCCAAAGCAGGAATACGTGCGCCTTTGGTGCCAAAGGATGAACGCAATAAAACAGGAAAAGGAATGCCATGTTTAGCGCCTGCATGACCAATTAACATCATAGGTACAAGTACAATAACATTACCCAACAATACAGTAATAACTGCCTGCCACCAACTCATGCCCTCAGCAATCAATCCACCTGCTAGCATATAAGTCGGCACACAAACTACCATTGCCACCCAAAGAGCACCATAGGCTTTCCAGTCCCAGGTTCTTTGTTCTGCAGTAGTAGGCGCTAAATCTTTGTTATATAGATCATCGGCTTGTCTGTTAATATTCATATTTTTACCCAATTTAATTTTATTATCTGCCTGGAGAAATTGTTGTTTCGCAAGTGCTTTTATTTATCTTAACAATCCACCACTTAAAATCTGATGGTTTAATATTACCTGTTGTTAAATACCTAAAAGAAAAAAGTAGTTCCCCATAAGGTGATGTGCCATCAAAGTCACCTTTCTTATCTCTCTTATAGTTAATCTTATCTTTTAAACGGCTTTTAATAGCGCTATTTGACAAATATTCAGCTATTTCGTGCTTTTCACAAAAGTGTGTAGATTGATTCCTTTCTCGTTCTCTTTGATCTAATTTTTCCTTTTGATGTTGTATTTTAGTATTTCTATTTGATAATTCGACTTGAATACTATGCTGTCCTTCCCAAATTTTGTTTTTAAAAACCGTACTTCGACACCATTTGTCTTCATCATCTTTACCCACACAAAAATAATTTAGCTCTTGTTGGTCAATAATTATATCTTCTAATAAGGCTGATGTAGCTTCTTTAAATATATTTAAAATTTTTATATGTTGTCTAGGAGTTAAATTTCGTCTTTCATAAATGTTCTTCAATAACCATAGTTCATTAATTAACCCTATTTTATGAAAATCAAATTTATCTTTAATATTTAAGTGTTTTTTTGCAAATTTAAGGAAGTCATAAATTGATTTTTTTTCCTTCTCAGATATTCTATCTTCATTAAATATATAGGCTTTATAACCGGTATGTTCACATATAATATGGCCAGAACTTTTAGTAATAGTAACTAATTTATCACCTTGCCACTTCACATTGTGAGCAATACACTGATATTTATCATCAATTGGATCTTTTATATATTTCTTAACTTTCATACTTGAATAGGCATTACTCTGAAAAAGAATAATACCTATTATTGCGATTATAAGTTTCATACTTTAAACACCAAATAAAAGTAAATTAAATTGATACATTGTGATCATTTACTCACCATCGGTTAATTTAGTATAGGTGCTCGGTCTGCGATCACGGAAAAATTGCCATGTATTGCGCACTTCTTGTACCATGCTCATATCTAAATCATGAATCAGTAATTCATCTTGATCACGGCTGGCTTCTTTTTCTATTTGTCCACGTGGATTCACGAAATAACTTTGGCCATAAAATTCACCGATGTTCCAAGGTTCTTCAATACCAACACGATTAATTGCTGCAATCCAACAACCATTGGCTGCAGCTGAGGCGGGTTGTTCTAGCTTCCATAGGTATTCAGATAGACCAGCAACTGTAGCAGATGGGTTAATGATGTACTCAGCACCATTCAGTGCTAATGCGCGCCATCCTTCAGGAAAATGACGGTCATAACAAATATACACACCGAGTTTACAGTATTGTGTTTGGAAAACAGGCCAGTTTGATGCACCTGGTTTAAAGAAGAATTTCTCCCAAAAGCCAGAGACTTGAGGAATATGTGTTTTTCTATATTTACCTAGATAACTACCATCAGCATCAATAACCGCCGCAGTGTTGTAATAAACACCCGTCACGTCATCTTTTTCATAAATCGGCACGACTATCACCATATTGTATTGCGCGGCTTTTTCCATCATTAATTGAGTAGTTGGTCCATTAGGAATAGACTCTGCACTTGCATACCATTTAGTATCTTGCGAAGGGCAAAAGTACGGTTGAGTAAACACTTCTTGAAAACTCAATACTTGAACGCCTTTTTCGCCGGCTTCATCAATCATAGGCATATGTGCTTCAATCATCGCCAATCTTATTGTTTCTGGGTCACTGTCTGTTGATGCCTTTAAACCCATTTGGATTACGGCTGCTTTTAAATGTGATTTCATATTTTTTCCTCATTTATTTTTATTGTTTTTTTGTTCTTTATGGTGGTTTATATTTTTTAAAACCACTTAACCATATTAGTTCCGGTAATTGAAAACCCTAGTTCTTTATAAAGTTTTAATGCACGGTTGTTAGTGTGTGCTACACGTAATCTTATTTGATGTGTATTTTTACCTACTGCAATCTTTTGAAGCTCTTCAAGTGTTTGTGTTCCATATCCTTGACCTCTAAATTCATTTTGTATGTAAAAATCCAAAATGAAAATATAATCCTCTGAAATACTATACCATAAATAACCCAAGGTTTTATCAGTGTCTAACTGATCAGATTTGATGCTCAAAAGAAATTCATTTTTTTGAGTTTCATCATCAGGGAAATACTTGTCAAATTCTTTAATGGCTTTGTCTTTTGATACATCAAGTGGGTATTTATAATTTTCAATAAGCTCAATAGTTTCTTCTTCAATAAAGATTGTTTTGTATTTTACAAAATCAATTTGAGATATTTTTGTTAGTTTAATCATTTGGCTATTATTTACTACTCATATTTTTTTCGTCATTCCCTTGAAGAAGGGAATCTAGTTACTCGGTTATCAATCATAGTCATATTTTATTATTCAACTTCGAATTGAGATGGATCCCCGCCTTCGCGAGAATGACACACCGAGTAATCTCATATAGTAGGGTGGGCTTGCCCACCAGCAGTGTTTCAGTTACCTCGATAATTATTCAGAATTAAATTTTAATATCTCAGATAATCCTATTTTATCGGCAAACTCATTAAAGCTGTCAGCGACATTAAACCACTCAGCATGTATTTTGTGTCCATTAATAACCCATCCTAACCGAATGACTTTAGGGTTTTCTAAGTCATACTGGTAATTAAGTGCTATAGCCGAATCAGTTCCAAGTCCAAAATCTCCAATTATGACTACTTTATTCGAGTCAATTTGACTATTAGCTTTGCTCATATTCAAGTCTGACCACAATTGGCTCTCTGACCCAGTTGCAAGTTTAGATACAGTAGTAAATTGCAGTGGATACAAGAATAAGGTTACTGCTTCAGGGTCAATTTGCAGTACTCTTTCAAAGTCAACTATTGGAGTTGAGTTTTGAGAGTTTGCATTGCTATTATTTGGCCAAATATCTTTTTCAATTAACTCATTTAATAAATCTGGCAATTTAAATGGCAGTTTAGAGTTAACATTCTTAACTCCAATTATTTTGTTTTTAATATCCTTCAAAAAGCTCTTCATTCACTTCATGCCCTTCATGGTTAAAATATTATTTCTCCGTGTTTCTCTTTGAAACCTCTGTGATTCTCTGCGTTCCTTAGTCCATTAATCCAAAGTCGGAAAATTAAACTGCGCCCCAGCTCTTATTCCTGTTGGCCATCTAGTAGTTATAGTCTTCAACTTGGTATAAAAATGTACAGCTTCTGGGCCGTATATGCCGTGAGCTCCAAATATTGAACGTTTCCATCCGCCAAAGCTGTGGTATGCCACAGGTACAGGAATAGGGACGTTAATGCCGACCATGCCAACTT
>Ga0209345_10005713_pt1 | contig 11450 bp, 10 predicted proteins | sample Cruoilmetagenom7_FD_187294 | JGI IMG/M metagenome (GOLD analysis project Ga0209345, IMG submission 187294) | Oil polluted marine microbial communities from Coal Oil Point, Santa Barbara, California, USA - Sample 7 (SPAdes) (version 2) | ecosystem: Environmental > Aquatic > Marine > Oil seeps ...
AAAAGCACGACGAACGCAGCCGATGTCTTTTCCTCGGAGCGGTTCCGCGAGTTCCTGAAGGAAGCCCGTGAACGGTATGACATCGTGATCATCGACACCCCGCCGGTTCTGGTCGTTCCCGATGCCCGGGTGATTGCGGGCCTGGTGGATGCGACCTTGTATGTCGTGCGCTGGGATGCGACCGCGCGCAGCCAGGTTCGCGACGGGTTGCGACAGTTCGAAATGGGCGGCATTCAGGTGACGGGGCTTGCTCTCAGCCAGATCGATCCCAAGGGTATGAAACGGTACGGATACGGCGGCAGCTATGGCGCCTATGCGGCCTATGGCAAGGGGTATTACAACATCTCCTGAACGGGCGGCGGATACTTACTGACCACAAGTGCCTGAAACTTGGGCGGAACGTCGGAAATACCACGAAGACCGGTACCAGTTTGGCCATTGAGGCCCGTCAAGATTGCCAATTCGGGCAACAGAATGTTAATATTCGCGCCATAGGCATACTATGTCAGGCGTTTCAAATAGGAGAGGTAGCTATGTTTAAGAAGACTTTTACACGTGCATTGATGACGGCCATTCTGGTGGCACCGCTTGCTGCAAACGCTGCGGTCACACGGGATGAATGCGACGCGCTGAAGGATGTCGAAGCCAGCGGCGTTGTCATGACCGACGACCAGCTGAGCAAGTATGACGAATGCTTCCCGATCGAGATCGGCGGCGGCGGTGACGTCGAAAACATCGTGCCGCTGATTGCCCCCATCGTTGGTGGCGTGGCCGGTGTGGCCGCTTTGGCTGGTCTGGGCTCAACGGGCTCAACCGGAGCGACCACAGGCACCAACTGACGACACGCCCCCTTGGCGTTGGAATACACCCCCGCCCCTCCTTCAATCGGGTGGGGCGGGGGTGTATGTCAGATGTTGAACGGGCCGCGTGATGTGGCCCCGCGCTTTAAGGCAGGGTGCATGGCCCGAAGGGTCCCCGGATGTCATTGGGCGACCGGCAAAGCTTGATCGGTTACTGTACGTGACGGATCGCCAGATTTCCAAGGCCGTCCCCGGCCCATTGGCGCGACTGCAACACGGTGCCGCTGCCTGATTGAACCCAGTACAGATTGCGGAACTTCTGATCCCCATGGGCACAGTTTTCTTCCATCAAATGCGTGGTCACGTCGCGCCCGCCATATGTGATCCGCCGTGTGCCCCGGGTTGTGATCTCGCAAAAGAAACTGCGTGCAATCAACCGGTCTTCGCCGTCCAGATGGCGGTGAACCCGACGCGCGCGCCCTTCACGCGCGTTTTGGATCAACTGCGCGGTGGCCTCGACTTCGGCTGACATCAGATCCCACCCCAATCCCCGTGTGGCTGTGATCACACCGCGATCCAGAACCACCATGGAATTGTCCGGGCTCAGCCAGATGCTGCGTGTGCCGCGCCGCTGCGTCAGATACAGCGCGCCCAAAACGTCCCGATCGACGATCTTGAACAGAATGCTGGGTGCATCGGCCTGGGCCAGGCGTTCGACCCGGGCCGCAGCCCGTGGATCGTTGCGGAAATCCTTGCCCTGCAAGGCGTTCAGACCAGTACCTTCCCCAGAAGGTCCGGCGTCGCATCCCGTCAGGACCACTGCCCCCAGAAGGGCGCCGAAGAGGTGCCGTATCATCATCGCCAGAACCGCCCCCAACGGTCGCTCAGGTGCGGCTCTTCAAAGCCGCTGACCGTGTCATACAGCCGGTTGCGCACATCCAGCCGCGCCCCGCCATCGCGAGAGATCACATGGATCGTGTTCGAATAGCCCTTGCGCGAAGGATCCCCCGTCAGCCAGCTGTGCGGCACATTGAAATAGATCCCCTTGTCAAAGGCGCCTTCGCCGAAGGTGTCAAACGGCACATCGGTCAGGGTGGCGAACACCCCAACGCGCCAATCGTTTTGGAACCGGCGCTCTACCCGGAAGGTCGCGCCCCAGTCGCCAGCCAGATAGCGTCCGGCGTCGATCTGGGCCTGATATCGATCATTGAGCCGGTAATAGGCGGACACATGCCCGGTCGCGACCCGATAGTCCTGGAACCCGAGCCCAACATCGAAATCGCGTTGGGCGACATAGTTCAGCTCGGCCCCAAGTGCGAATTTCCGGGCGTCTGGTGCCCAGAGGACCTCGGCGGAAATGCCGCCGTACATGCGTTCCAGATAGCCGACCGTCACGCGGCCATAGACATTGGCGCGCGGGCGAAAGAAATATTCGGCGGTCAGGTGGGACAGCTCCAGCCCGGTCTGCCGGTCATATTCGGCAGCGTCTGATCGCACATGCGGCAGTACGGAATCGGACACGCGCGTGTTTGTGTTCAGGTTCCCCACCAGAGGTTGGCGGATCTGGCCCGAAAAAATCAGGCCGGGGCGCGGTGTATACGAGGCCTCAAGCTGGACCCCGAAATCGGCGCGGATCGGCGCGTCGGGGTCAAACAGGCTGGGCGAGAAATAGGGCGAAAACTTGTAGCTGAAGTCCGGATAGACCCCCGGGACCCGGTCCTGGGGCGGTAGGGTGAAGGCGATCCCATCCTCGAATACCGCTCGGCCGCGCATATCGTGGCTGCCATTCGCAGCCCATTCCAGCGTTTCCATGTCGGTGCGTTTGACGGTCACGGCGGTTGTTTCCACGCCGTTCACCACCGGCACCACGGTCAGAACTTCGACCGAGGCGGGCAGGACCTGTGTCATGACCCGCGCCGCACGCCCCACTGCCTGTGTGTTTGCCCCAAACCGCCTGTTGCGCACCCAAATCGTGGCGCGCGTGCCCTCCAGCGTGACACCCTCCAGCACCATGCCCTGTTGTTCCAGCGCGTCGGTCAGACGGGTGCGGGTGCTGTCCAGTTGCGCCTGATCCGAGGTCCAGCTTAACCCCCAGCTGTCAACCACACCGTCGCGATGTGCCACCAGCGGCGGTGCATTGTCCCGTCCGCCCATGATGCGCGGTGTCATCGGGTTCAACTGATAGGTGGCGCGAAATCCGATTTCGGACCCATAGGCGTAATACAGCCCAAGGTTCCAGTCGTGCAGCTGATAGGTGGCGCCAAAATTCCAGGGCGACCTGCGGTCAAACCCGTAATCCGTTGTCTCCAGCGCATATGTGTCGTTCGAATATTCGCCGACCACGGCCAGCCGGTCGTTCACCTGCCAACGTGCTCCGCCAAAGAAACCAAGCGAGCCTGTAAACCAGTTCTTGTAGGTGTGGATCGCGTCGCCGCCGATCAGCTTGGCCCGCGTATCGCCACCCAGCCGCCCCCAGGCGAGGCCACCGGACACGGTCAGGGCGGGCGTCAGATGCTTGGTCGCGACGAAATATTCGCTGCTGTACCGCCCCGTGCCGGCGAAATCACGCATGCCAAATGTCAGGGACGGCAGGCGGGCGCTTTCGGACAGCACCTGATAGGCGAAATCGAAGCTGCGGTCATAGTTGATATAGTCCCACAGCCCCGGCCCATGGGCCGCATATCGGAAACTGCCGATCAGGCGCGGTGCGATCTGAAAGGTTGCTGTGCTGCGCAACACACCGCCCAACCCACCAAAGGTCAGTGCGATCTGGCCATCAGGCAGAAGTTCACCCGATGGGTTGTCGATGAAACCGGGTGTGCCGAACAGCGAAATGCTGGGCGAAGTCGCCTGTTGGGCGTTCATGCCCATCGGGGCAAAAACAGCTGCCAGACCCAGAGATGCGGCCATCAGTCGCCGCAGGGGCGCCTTGGTGGGCGAGGTTTTGGGATCAAAATCGGGCACAGTCGGTTCGCCTTGGCAGCAGGTCTGATGACAGAAGAATGCCTTGCTCTTAAGACGAATCAAAGCCTTATGTCAGCCCCTTTTCCTGTGATCCGCTCGCTTTTGGCGTGTTTCTGCATTCAGGGCGTCCGCCGCGCACCAGACGTTAACGATAAAATGTCGGGAACTTCGCACACCATATCAACACAATAGTAGGGATTTGGGCGCTCAATTCACCTTGCCGGAGAGGGGTCCGGCGACACACCGCGCCTGGCGCGGACAGTATCTTGGGGTGAACAAAATGCTTGGATTTCCTTTGCGTGGCTCGGCTTTGCCGTGCCTGAAGGGCTTTCGTCGGGCCAGTGTCCGAATGATGGCCATGATCGTGACCGTTTTCAGTCTGGGTGGAGCCCAGGCCTTGCAAGCGGCACAACCGATGCCCAACGCGCCCAACGCGCGCGGCGTCATTGTCGTGGGCAATGACCGGGGCGGATTTGTCGGCCAGAGGGCGCAACAGATCCGCCGCATTCGCGCCGCGGGACAGCGGGTCGAAATTCGTGGGCGGGTCTGCCTGTCGTCCTGCACCATGTATCTGGGGCTGCAAAACACCTGTGTCAGTCCACGCACGACCTTCGGGTTTCACGGCCCGACCCGCAACGGGCGTCGCCTGACCGGTGGTGAATTCGAATATTGGTCCAAGATCATCGCCGACCATTATCCGGTAGGCCTGCGCACATGGTACATGGAAACCGCGCGCAATCGCGTGACGAATTACTATCGTCTGTCGGGGCGTGAATTGATCCAGATGGGGGTCAAGCCCTGCGCCTGAGCGTGCAGATGGCAAAATAGTGCCGCAGAGGCGACATTTTCCCGTGCCACGGTTGAAATGAGCTTGGAATACAGGAACAATGGCGACGTTATTGTAATGGTGTCGCCTTTGTTCTTGCGATTCTGAAAAAAAGACCGATTTGATGCGACCGTTCAGCCCTGACCTGACCTGCACTTCGCGTGTCTCTCTTGCTCGGGGGACGTGGTCATCGCACATTTTGTGACCCGAATTCGCAACCGCCTGTCTGATATCGACGGCCAGACCCGCAGCCTGTTGCAGGGGGCCAGCCTGGCCTTCCTTCTGCGTGGGATCGGCGCAGGTCTGGCCTTTCTGCTCAGCGTTGTGGTCGGGCGTTTGTTGGGCGCTGAAGGCACGGGGTTGTATTTCACCGCCCTGTCCGTCGTGTCCATCGGGTCGGTTGTGGCACGGGTCGGGCTGGACAACACCGTCCTGCGGTTTGTTGCAGCGGGGGCGGCGAATGACGATTGGGGCCAGGTGCGTGGCGTTTTTCGGCTCAGCCTTGGGCTGTCGGCCTGCATTGCACTTGGCTTGGGGGCGCTGGTTTTACTTTTCGCGCCGATCCTGTCTGATCGGATGTTTGGCAACCCTGACCTTGCGACCTCGCTGCGTTTGATGGCGCTGGGTATCCTGAGCTTCAGCATGATGACCTTGTTGGCCGAAAGCCTGAAGGGCTTGCAGCGGGTGCGCAATTCCATGTTGGTGTCTGGCATCCTCTACCCGCTGACCGCCCTGATCGTAATCTGGCCGTTGGTCCGCATGTTCGGACCGGGCGGCGCGGGGGTGTCGTTTGTTCTGGGCACCGGGGTCTCGGCCATGGTGGGCTGGTGGTTCTGGTACCGCGCGATGGCCACCCACCCGACGCCCGCAACACCATTTCCCCGCAACGTGCTGTGGGCCAGCTGCCGCCCCTTGTGGGTCATGGCGCTGGTCAACCGGGCCATCCTGCCCTGGGCACCGCTGTTCTTGTTGGGCTTTTACGCCAGCGCGGCCGAGGCCGGGATTTTCGGCGCCGCAACGCGGGTGGCATTGCTGGTGTCGTTCTTTCTGTTGGCCGTGAACACAGTGCTGGCACCGCGCTTTGCGGCGCTGCATCAACAGGGCAAGGTCCACGCCATTGCCCGCCTGTCGCGCCGCTTTGCGTTGTTCGTCACTGTGGCGGCCAGCCCGTTCTTTCTGATGTTCATCTTTGCGGGCGATTGGGTCATGGGTCTGTTCGGCCCTGATTTCGCCGCCGGGGGCAAGGTTTTGGCGATCCTGGCCGTGGGCCAGTTGATCAATGCGCTGACCGGTCCGGTTGGTGTGATCCTGATGATGGGCGGGCAGGAAAAGGATTTGCAAACCGGGTCTCTGGTGGCCGTAGCAACCCTTTTAATCTTGGCGTTTTTGCTTGTTCCGACTATGAATGCTGCAGGTGCGGCAATCGCCAGTGCGACGGCCTCGATTGTAACAAGTGTGCTTGCGACAGTTTTTGTCTGGAAACGTTTTGGCGTGATCGCCTTGCCGCTGGTGCCGACCAGTCGCAAGGCCGGTGCCGAGTAACAGGAGAGAAGCATGTCTTTCCCTCTCAAGGTGATGAAGGCGCTGGACCTGTTGGATGTGCGGCGCTCGACCTTTTGGTGCCGCCTGCGTTATGCACCTTATCTGAAACTGGGCCCCAGATCGCGGCTGAAACCCGGCACGCGCATCAAACCGTTTCACGCCTTGCAGGCGACAACAGGCACCGTTCTGACGGTTGAGCTTGAGCGTGATAACTCGATCGGCGCAGGCACACTGTTTCAAGGGACCGGGCACATTCGCATGGGCGCGCGCAGTTTCTGTGGTGAAGGCAGCGTGTTTGGCTGCAACCAGTCGATCACCATCGGCAAAGACGTGATGATCGCGCAATATGTTACCCTGCGCGACACGGACCATGTCTTTGACCGGACCGACATTCCGATGATTGATCAAGGTGTTGCCTCGGCTCCGGTCGTGGTCGAAGACGATGTCTGGCTGGGCCATGGTGTGGTCATCCTGAAGGGCGTGACTGTGGGCAGCGGGGCGGTGGTTGCCGCCGGGGCCGTGGTGACCGTCGATGTGCCGCCCTATGCCATTATGGGTGGCATTCCTGCCCGCCAGATTGGCAGCCGCAAACCTGTGGGCGACGAGGTCGCCGCGACATGAGGGCCTTTGATTTTCTCATCATAGGTGCGCAGAAATCCGGCACGACCACGTTGTTTCAGCTGCTGGATGAACATCCGGGTATCTATGTGCCACCGGGCAAAGAGGTGCCGGTATTCACCCGGGATGACCTGAGCGAGGTTGACCTGGCCACCTATATGGATGAACATTTCGGCGCGATGCCGCAGGGTGATCTGATCGGCAAGGTTACACCGCATTACCTGGTTGACCCCCGTGTGCCGGCGCGCATTGCAACCTTTGCGCCGAACGCGAAACTGGTGGTGATCCTGCGTGATCCCGTGGATCGGGCGTTCTCGCATTACCGCATGTCGGTGCGTCGAGAACTGGAGACGCGCAGCTTTGATCAGGCTGTGGAGGATATGCTGCGCCCGGAAAACCTGGCCATCGCGCGGGCTCTGCCTGCTGGGCGAAGCAGCGAAAACCTGACCTATGTTGTCTGGGGCGAATATGGGCGGCTGTTGCAGCCCTATGCAGACCAGATCGCCAAGGGACAGATGCTGGTCCTGTATATGTCCGACCTTGAGGCCGACCCTGAAGCGACCCTGCGCAAGCTGGTCGGGTTCCTGGGGCTGGATTATGCGCCAGTGCCATCGCTGGGCCAGAAAATGCATCAGGGTGGCGACCGCGAACGTCTGCCGGTTCTGAAAATCCTGCGCCGTGTCGGCATTGCCCGCAAGCTGTGGCGTCTGGTGCCACACCGCATTCGCAGCCGTATGCTGTTCCGGTTCGGGCAATGGAACGTCGTGGCCAGCCAAGGCGTCGATGGCGCAATTTCACCGGCGACCACCGCCCGCCTGCGCGCGCATTTCGCGCATGATGGTGCCAGGTTGACCACCTTGAGCGGGAGCACTGCTCCATGGCTTGGGTGACGCACCCCCCTCCGGTGGCCACGTCCGGCGCCTCGGGCACCGGGCTGAACACGCGTCTGCCTACGGTTTTTGTCGGGCTGATCATCCTGTTGAACGCGCAGGTTTTCACCAAGACCGCCGCCAACCCCTTGGGCATCAAGGGCGCCCAAGAGGGGTTCCTGGCCCTGTTGATCCTGTGGGCTGTTGCCATGTTGGCCAGCCAGATGATCCGCATGGGCGGGGTGCGGCGGCTGGATCTGTTCGTCTTTTTGCTGATCCCGGCCATCGTGACTTACGGGGACATCATGTCGAAACTGACCTATGGCCAACCGCTGGGCGCTGGGCTGATGGAGGAACGTCGGGTGTTTTCCTTCTGGATCTATTTCCCGGTCATGATGGCGCTGCGCAGTGAATGGGTGGATGTGCCCAGACTGGAACGGCTGATCGTTGGCGGCGCCATTTTCTGTGCACTGCTGTCGGTTGGGGTGAAGATCGGTGTCGTGCCGTCGATCAACGCGATCAAAAGCTCCGAGGTCGCGTTGCGCGGTGAACGCGTGGCGGTGGGGCAGATCTTTGTCGCGATTGCCATTCCGATGATCGTTGCACGCAAGAATATCGCAAGTATCCCGCATGCGCTTCCGTCGATCCTGTTTCTGACGGGCGTGCTGTTGGTGGTGGTTCAGACCCGGCAAATCCTGTTCGGATCCTTTGTTGCGACGATCTATTGCCTGCGCGGTGCAAAGGCGGCCCTTGCGGTCGTTATGATTGGCATTGGCGTGACGCTGGCCCTTGTTCTGGCGCCACAGCTTCAGGATCTGGTCAGCTTTTACCGCGAGCTTTTGGCTCAGGCGTTCTCGCAAGAATACCTGACCGAAAGCTGGCGTGGGCTGTCCATGGGCACCGTCTTTGAAGCGCTGGGCCGTGGCGAAATCTGGGGGCATGGATCCCTATCTCCCACCTGGAACGAGGGGTTTTCCCGCACCATCGGCCCGTTCTTTTTCCTGGCGGATATCGGTGTGTTTGGTACGGCGTTCCGATATGGCTTGGTCGCGTTGGCGTTCTATATTCCCTATCTGGCCGTGCAAACCATCCTGTTGCGCGGGATCGATGACCGCATGCGTCGGGTGCTGTATGGCGGGCTGTTCCTGATGGTCGTCGTGATGATGCCCGTGTCCGCCCCACTGGAACATCGCGGTTATCTGACCGGGCTGATCCTGGCCATCACGGGGTATCTTGCCCAACACTCAGTTCAGGGGGGGCAACATGTCGGTTGACCTGATCATTGGCGGCGCTTCGAAATCCGGCACCACCGCGCTATTTGACATGTTGCGCCAGCGTGATGACTTCTTTTTGCCTGACAAGAAAGAATTGCACCATTTCTCGTGGCCCTTCCTGAAAGACACGATCTCTGGCCCCGGAGATGCCCATGTGATGGCGGAAATTCCGCAGACCCTGGCGGACTATCTGGGCTTTTTCGCTGCCAAAGCACCGGGGCAGCTGGGCGTCGATATCTCGCCCTCGTACCTGTTCCACCACGGATCGGCCCAGGCGATGGCGCGCGATCTGCCGGGGGTGAAAGTGGCCTTTATCCTGCGTCGGCCGGACCAGAAAGTGTATTCGCAATACGTGCATCTGGTGGGCGAGGGGCGCGAGGCCCTGAGTTTCGAAGCCGCGTTGCAGGCCGAAGCCGAACGCAAGGCGCAGGGGTTTTCCGACATGTGGCTGTATCGCGAAAGCGGCTTTTACGCCGACGCGATTGCGCGGTTTCAACAGGCGCTGGGCCCGGAACGGGTCAAGGTTTTCCTGTTCGACGATTTCCGCACCGATCCCGCCGCTGTGCTGCGCGACCTGTGCCAATTCGTTGGATTGGACCAAGAGCTCGCTTTTGATACGGCGCTTGAGGCCAATGTTTCGGGTGCCCCCCGCTCGGCCATATTGGCGCGGATCATTGCGCCCAATGGCTTTACCCGGCTGTTGCGGCGCATTCTGCCCACCAGCCTGGGCACGGCGATCCGGCGCGCGATCCGGTCGGCCAACACCGGTGCCAAGCCCGAGATCGACCCGGGCACATGCCAGATGTTGCGTAAGGGGTATGAGGCCGACATTACCCGGCTGGAAGCTCTGATTGGCCGCCCCACGGGGTGGCGTTTGCCGCAGGCCACAGAGCAGCATCCAGGGCAGAATTCGGGCCAAGATATGAGCCACGGCACACAAGGAAATATTTCATGAAGTCTTTGCAGCAATACATGTTCGACCTTCAGCGTTTCGGTGTCGCGCCCGACAAGATCATGGCGCAAATGTCCGGGCGTAAGGCCAAAGCACCGCGGGTTTTAACCGTCACCATGCCCAAAAGCGGCACCAACCTGTTACAGCGTATCTTGGTGCTGCATCCGCTGTTGGGGCGGGCCTGGTTGCCCACCTTGGGCCGGCGCAATGCCGAAAAATGGGCGGATGCGCGCAAGCTGTTGTCGGGCGTCAAATCGGGGCGCATCGTGTCGACCCATTTCGATTACGATGCCGCGCTGGCGACCTTGATCCGCGATGAACTGGACTTCAAACTGCTGCTGATGGTGCGCGATCCACGCGATGCGGTGATTTCCGACATGCACTATATTGCCAACTGGCCGGGGCATCCGCAAAAGGACCTGCTTGCGGGCATGAGCACGGACAAGGAGCGCCTGTTGGCGTTGATCGGAGGGCGCGCGGGCATCCGCCCGGTGCGCGACCAGATCCTGCGCTTTTCGGACTGGAGCAACCACGCCCACACGCTGCGGTTTGAAGACACGGTTGGCGCCGGTGGCGGAGGCTCGGACGCGGCCCAGTTTCGCATGATTTCCGACCTGTTTGCCTATCTTGGCTTGCCGCTGAGCGATGACGAGGTGCGCGACATCGCGGCGCGCGCGCGATCCGCCAAGACGCAGACCTTTCGCACCGGCCGCCTGGGCAACTGGAAAGAGGCGTTCGATGACGAGGTGCGCGACAGCTTCCGAACCCATGCGGGCGATCTGCTGATCGATCTGGGCTATGAAAAGGACCTGGACTGGTGAACGATCTGACGGACATGCCCGACGCGGTCGTGGTGATCGTTACCTATAATTCGGCCCGTGATATTGCCGCGTGCATTCAGTCGTTGGACAGGCATTTTCCGCTGTTGGCCCAAGGGCGCGGGCAGGTGCATGTGGTCGACAACGCGTCGACCGATGACACGCCTGAAATCCTGAAACGGTTGGTGACAGAACACGCATGGTTGCAGCTGCATATGCAGCGCGAAAATCTGGGTTTTGGACCGGGCAATAACGTGGTTCTGAACAGCGTGCCCGCACGAGCGCATATTCTGCTGAACGCCGATGCCTATCTGGTCGCCGACAGCCTGTCGCCAGCGTTGGAGCACCTGTCCCACCGCCACGACATTGGCGTGCTGGGCCTGCCGCTGGTCTATCCAGACGGCGCGCCTCAGACTTATGCGTTCCGGTATTCGTCCTGGCACCGCTGGCTGTTGCATGTGCTGGGCGCCCGGCATCTGGCAAAGGCGATGCTGGGGCTTGCCCCCCTGCGCGGGCTGATGGCGCGCTTGCCGTATACGCGCAGCTTTGCCCAGAACCACGCTGTTGGCAGGCTGGATCTGGACAATGCCCAGGCGCTGGCAGCCAGCCAGACGCTGAAGGCGCGCCCGGCCGAATGGGTCGCGGGGGCGGTCATGGTTCTGACGCCGGGTTTCCTGAAAGCCTCAGGCGGGTTTGACCCCAACATTTTCCTGTATGGCGAAGACGAAGACCTGTGCATTCAATCGCGCAAGCTGGGCTATCGGGTCATGACGCTTGCCACGACCCC
>Ga0209345_10005714_pt1 | contig 11449 bp, 7 predicted proteins | sample Cruoilmetagenom7_FD_187294 | JGI IMG/M metagenome (GOLD analysis project Ga0209345, IMG submission 187294) | Oil polluted marine microbial communities from Coal Oil Point, Santa Barbara, California, USA - Sample 7 (SPAdes) (version 2) | ecosystem: Environmental > Aquatic > Marine > Oil seeps ...
GGAGGCGCACCTGGTGGCGGAGCTGCTGCAGGCCGATCAGAGCGATGAGGCCGGTATCCGGGCCCAGCGGGAGCGGGTTGCAAGGCTGCGCCAGCGCCTGCAGGGAATGGATGATCCGCGCGCGCATGAGCTCTATCACCTGGCGGACAAGCTGTGTCGTCACAGTGTCTGGATTGTCGGTGGTGATGGCTGGGCCTACGATATCGGCTACGGAGGGCTGGATCATGTGTTGGCATCCGGGCGTAACGTCAACATTCTGGTGCTGGATACCGAGGTCTATTCCAACACGGGAGGCCAGACTTCGAAGGCAACGCCGCGCGGTGCCGTGGCCAAGTTCTCCGCCGGCGGCAAGCCGGTGGCGAAGAAGGATCTGGCACGGATCGCCATGGACTATGAGCATGTGTACGTCGCCCATGTCGCCTATGCCGCCAAGGACATGCAGACATTGCACGCCTTTCAGGAGGCTGAAAGCTGGGATGGCCCCTCCCTGATCATCGCCTACTCGCCCTGCATCGCGCATGGTTTCAATCTGGCCGGCGACAACCATGAGCATCAGCGCCTCGCGGTTGATTCCGGCCACTGGCCACTGTTCCGCTACGATCCGCGCCGGGCCGAGCAGGGCGAAAATCCGCTCAAGCTGGACTCAAAGCCGCCCTCCATCCCCTATGCTCAGTTCGCCCGTTCCGAGGCACGCTTCAGCATGCTGGCCCGGGCCAATCCTGAGGCATCCAGAGCGTTTCTGGACCAGGCCCAGAAGGACATCAACGAACGCTATCATCGCTATGAACAGCTGGCCGGATTGAGCTGGTCCGCCGTAGAAAGTGCATCGGCAGAGAGTGTGCCTGCAGGCACTGAGCCGGAAACAGGAGGCCAGGATGAGTAAGCGATTGCATACCCGCTATATGGGGTTTGAACTGGATAGTCCACTGGTGCCTTCAGCTTCACCGTTGACGGCCACACTGGATGGTGCCTGTCGGCTCGAAGATGCAGGGGCTGCGGCCATTGTCATGCACAGCCTGTTTGAGGAAGAGTGCAGCCGTGACCATGAGCTGCTGCACCATTTCCTGTATGAACAGGAAATTGGGCACTTTGAATCGGATGATTTCCTGCCCGTACCTGATGCATTCCGTACCGCCGAAGAACATTATCTCGAACGGCTGCAGAGTATGAAGTCGCGTCTGAAAGTACCGGTGATCGCCAGCCTCAACGGGGTCAGCCGAGACGGCTGGGCAGAGCATGCCATGCAGCTGGCACAAGCTGGCGCCGATGCACTTGAGCTGAATATCTATCATATAGCGGCTTCGGTACGCGAGAGCGGCGCCGAAGTGGAACAGCGTTATCTGGATATCCTCACCTCAGTACGGGCAGCAGTACCGCAGTTGCCGCTGGCGGTGAAGCTGTCGTCACGGTTTTCCAGCCCGGTACATATGGTGAATCTGCTGCGTGAAGCGGGTGCCGATGCCGTGGTCCTGTTCAACCGCTTTCTTGAGCCCACACTGGATTTGGAGACGCTGAAAATCAAACCTCAATTACAGCTGTCCAGCCCGGCTGAACTGAATGAACGTCTGCGCTGGGCCGCAATCATCCGTGCTCAGGTGGCACTGGACATGGCGATTACCGGTGGCGTGCATACGGGCGAAGACGTGATTCGTACGCAGCTTGTCGGTGCTGAGGTCGCTCAACTGGCCAGTGTGCTGATGCAGCAGGGAGAGGGGGTGCTGGCGCAGATGCGGGAAACGATACTGAACTGGCTGGATCAGCATGAATATGCGTCTCTGGACCAGCTGCGCGGCAGCATCAGCTATGCCCGTGCCGAGGACCCCTCCGGCTGGGAGCGTGCCAACTATCTGGATACCCTGGATCAGTGGCGCCCCTGAGCCAGGGTGCGACAGAAATGTCTCGTGAAGGGAAAAGATTTTTCATGGAGCGGGATTTTTACTTTTCTCGGTGAACCGATCGGTTATCATCTATAGTCATTCAATACATTCATATGTCTCCATATAGTGACATACCCTCAAGGTCGAGGAAGGGGAGAGGTGCTGGTTGAATCTTAAATCAAGGCTCAGCCTCCTCGCAGTCGTACTGATTCTTGCATCAGCCGCCGCCGTCTGGATCTCGGTTCAGACACTGGCGGAACGGATCATTACGGAGTGGGCGCTCAGATACGTTGAAAAGCAGGTTCTTTACGATAAGGAGCGGGTGCTGCAACCGCTGCTGCGTGAGATTGTGCTTGCACGTCAGCTGTCGAGCTCGCCGGTGTTGATCGAATGGCTGGAAGACCCGGATAACATCCTCGCCGAGTATCATGGCCTGATGGAACTTGAGCGTTACCGCGAAAGCTTTACCGACAGCAACTACTTCCTCGGCGTCCTGCGCAATGGCCACTACTACTACAACAACGCGGAAAACGAGTTTGCCGGTGACCAGATGCGTTACCGGCTCAATCCATCCGAGCCGGCTGACAGCTGGTTCTACGACCTGATCGAGCAGAACCGCGATCTGCATATCAACGTCAATCCGGATGCTCATCTTGGCGTGACCAAGCTATGGGTGGATGTTCTGCTGCGTAACCCGTCGGGAGAGGTGCTTGGGGTTGCCGGCACCGGCCTCAACCTCAGCGGTTTCCTCAATGATATCGTCGACAGTGGCGAAGAGGGCATTACCAGCCTGTTCGTGAATCATCAGGGCGCGATACAGCTCTACCGTGACCAGTCGATGATCGATTTTGCCAGCTGACCAAGGATGACAGCGAACAAAGTCGCTTGGGCCAGATGATCCAGGCGGAAGACTACAGGCGCCTGCAGCTGGCGATGGCGCAGGTTAAGGCCGAACCCCAGAGTGTCGTCAGCCGCTTCGTCACCATTGACGGTACCCGCTATCTCGCCGGGGTGGCTTATCTGCCCGAGATTGACTGGTATGAAGTCACCCTGATGGACCTGAATCGCCTGCTGCCGCTGAGCCGGTTCAACTCCATCCTGATGATATTTGGCATTTCGCTGCTGATTACGGTACTGGTGTTCCGCATTGTGCTGGGGCGAGTGGTGCTGGAGCCCCTGCTGGCACTGGATCGGGCGATTCGCCGCTTCCGTAAGGGAGAGTACACCGGCGAGCCGCTGGATGTGCGTGCCAGTGGTGAAGTCGCTCGGCTGGTGGAAGAGTTCGAAAAAATGAGTCGTGAGGTATACGAGGCACGCACCAACCTTGAACAGAAGGTGCAGGAGCGCACCGAAGCCTTGAACCAGCTCAGCCAGACTGATCCCCTGACCGGTCTGTTGAATCGTCGTGGCATGGACCAGCGTTTGCAGGAAGAGCTTAAGCGCAGTGCCCGTGAAGGCCGCCCGCTGGGCATCATCTGGATTGATCTGGACCTGTTCAAGGAGATTAACGATCGTTACGGGCATGCCGTGGGCGACGAAGCGCTGGTGGTGGTGGCGACGGTGTTGCGCTCGGTATTGCGTGAATATGACGCGGCCTCACGCTGGGGTGGTGACGAGTTCCTGATCATGATTCGTGATGCCGACAGGGGGCTGATTGAACATATTTCAGAGCGTCTGCTGCGGGTAATCCGTGGTCAGGTAGTCAGAACACCCTGTGGTACATCCTTGTGCATGACTTTCAGTATCGGTGCCAGTCTGACCCACACCGAAGACCACGAAGAGGTGCTGCGACAGGCCGATGCCGCACTCTATGCGGCCAAGCAGGCAGGGCGCAATGGTTACCGCCTCTACACTGATGCGCTTGATGCCAAACCCGTCCCTGAGGCAACCGATCAGGCGGAGGATCTGGCTGAGAGCGGAGTCAAAACTCGTCATTAAGCCGGCTGATCAACTCCTCCCGCAGGCTTAGCCGTTTCACTGCATCCTCTCCCAGCAGGCGTGCCGTTTGCAGCAGCAGCGTTTCACTCAGAAACTGGCTTGCGATCATGCTGTTGGTATACAGCGGACTGTCACCGGAACCGATCAGGGCACAATCGGCCAGCTGTGCCAGTGGCGAGTGATGACTGTCAGTGACGACCAGCAGTGGCAGCCCATATTGATGGGCCACCTGAGCCAGCATTACCGAGTCGCGACTGTAGGGCTCCGAACCGAACATTACCAGCAGATCGCGCTTGCCCAGGTCGGCCAGCGCCTGAGCCTGACCTTCCCCGGCAGCCCCGACCACCGCTGTATCATCCCGAATCAGCCCCAGCATATAGCTGAACATGACCGCCAGTCCAAACGACTGACGACGTCCGGCAACGCGGATGCGACGCGCCTTCACAAGCAGCCGGGCTGCAGTCAACAGCTGTTCTTCATTCAGTTGGCTGGCGCTCTGAGTCAGGTTACTGACCTGGCGCTGAAGATGCTGACCCACTCGGCTGGCAATACTGGCGCTGTGATCGCTGCTCACCAGAGCACTGGCCTGAGCACTGTAATAGCGTCCGGGCTGACTCAGCGCCTGACGAAACAGTGACTGAAACTGCACGAACCCGGTAAAACCGAGCAGTTTGGACAGCCGGGTCAGTGACGCGGGACTGATGCCGGTGGCCTGTGCCAGCTCGGTGATGCTTTGTGTGGCCACCAGCCGTGGGTCGTCCAGCATCAAACAGAGTGCATTCAGCAGGCGCTTGCCCATCGGCAGCTGCAATTCGCCGCGTTTGAGCAGTGACGGCAGCTTGCGCAACTGCGCCAGTGTCGCAGGCGGGAAGGAAAACGGAGTGTTCATGGCATTTTCATTCCTTTTTATCCATAGCCGGGGTGGTGTTCCTATCCATATGAAAACAAAGAATAAAAAATGGTTTAAATAAACCGGATGTCGAGTTTATGAAAATAATTTTCCATAGTTTAGTTCATTATTGAAAAGATTTTCATCTGGTCCATATTACCCGCATATCAACACCCACAGGACCCATAATCATGTCTGTCGACGGCTATCTTCGCCCCATCAATCACTCCGAAACTTTGCTGATCAATGAGCGCTCCGGTGCGCTGGAAGCCACCCGCAAGGTGTTCCGGTTCGGTTTTGGCCAGTCCCCCTTTCCGGTACCGGCCGGTGTGTCGGCACGGTTGCGGGACCATGCCGAGGAGAAATCCTACCTGCCGGTACAGGGATTGAAAGCCCTGCGTGAGGCGGTGGCCGCGTTTCATCGTGAGCAGGATGGCGTTGACTGGCAGGCGGAGCGGGTATTGGTAGGCCCGGGCAGCAAGCTGCTGATCTATGCCGTGATGGCGGCCTTTACCCGTGCCGAAGTGCTGCTGGTTTCACCCAGCTGGGTTTCCTATGAGCCACAGGCGCATCTGGCCGGTCATGTGGTACATCGACTGCAGACCACTGCAGAAAGCCATTGGCGGTTGAGTGCCGAACAGCTGGAACAATTCTGTACTCAGCGTGAGCAGCCTGAGTTGCCGTTGATACTGGTGTTGAACTACCCCGGCAACCCCAGCGGCACTACCTACAGCGAAGCCGAGTTGCAGGCGCTGGCCGGCGTGATGCGGCGCCACAACATTCTGGTGATCAGCGACGAGATCTACGGCATGCTCAATCATGCTGGTCGGCACCGCTCGCTGGCGCGTTATTATCCTGAAGGTACGCTGGTGACCGGTGGACTGTCCAAGTGGTGCGGTGCCGGTGGCTGGCGTCTGGGTGTGATGCATGTGCCCGAGGCGCTCTCTGGCAATTTACTGCCGCGTCTGCTGGGTGTCGCCTCCGAGACCTGGTCCTGTGTCAGCTCACCGGTGCAGTATGCTGCCACCGAAGCCTATGCCTTTGGGCCTGAAGTGCAGGCCTATGTGGCACGTGAGCGCGAAGTGCTGAGTCTGATCGGCAACGCCGCCGCGGTCAGATTGAACGAGGCCGGTGTTGCCACTGCTTCACCTGAAGGCGGCTTCTACCTGTTCCCGGACTTTGCCGGCTGGCGCGAGCAGTTGGCACGGCGCGGAATTCACAGCTCGGATCAGCTGTGCACAGCGCTGCTGGAAGAGGCAGGCGTGGCTTTGCTGCCGGGCACGGCATTCGGCATGCCGGCACAAGAGCTGGTGGCTCGCCTGTCCTATGTGAATTTTGATGGCGCCTTGGCGCTGCAGCCGAATGTCGAGCTGGATTTGGTCGCTCTGCCGGTGCTGGAGGGCATTGCCGCCATCAACCACTGGCTGGCGCAGCAGGGGCAGGAAGCGGCCTGAATCGGAGTACAGACAGAAAAAAGCCCGCATGTCATAGTGTTTGCGGGCTGTATAAGTGGCAATGCACCGTACCTGATCAGGCGGCGCCGATCATCCGGCGCAGCACGTAGTGCAGGATACCGCCATGGCGGTAGTAGGCCAGTTCGTTGCCGGTATCGATGCGGCAGCGAACGCTGGCCTGAGCTTCACGCCCGTCAGGGTAGCGTATCTGCAGGTTCAGTCGCTGTTGCGGCTGTAACTGGCTCAGTCCGGTCAGGCTTATCTCCTCCTCACCGGTCAGGGCCAGCTGCTTGCGGTCGGTATCGACAAACTCCAGCGGCAATACCCCCATGCCCAGCAGGTTGGAGCGGTGGATGCGCTCGAAGGACTCGGCGATCACGGCGCGTACGCCGAGCAGGCGCGTGCCCTTGGCCGCCCAGTCTCGGGACGAGCCGGTGCCATACTCCTTGCCGGCGATCACCACCAGTTCATGCCCTTCCTGCTGGTAACGCATGGCAGCATCGTAGATTGAAAGCTGCTCACCACTGGGGAAGTGACGGGTTTCACCTCCCTCAACGTTGTCCAGCATTTCGTTGCGGATGCGTACGTTGGCAAAGGTGCCACGCATCATCACCTCATGGTTGCCTCGGCGTGAACCATAGGAGTTGAAGTCCTTCTGCTCCACACCCAGTTCCTGCAGGTAGCGACCGGCAGGGCTGTCCGGCTTGATCGCGCCGGCCGGGGAAATATGGTCGGTGGTGACCGAATCACCCAGCAGCGCCAGAACCCGAGCACGGGTGATCTCCTCGACCGGCTTGGGCTTTCGGCTCATGCCGGTAAAGAAGGGGGGCTGCTGGATATAACTGGAATCGGGCCAGTCATAGGTGTTGCCGGTGGCCACTTCGATAGCCTGCCACTGGGCATCGCCATCAAAGACCGCAGCGTATTCACGGTGGAACATTTCGGTGTTGACCTGCTCCAGCGCTTCGGCAATTTCGGCCTGGCTGGGCCAGATATCTTTCAGGTAGACCGGTTTGCCATCTCGGTCTGTTCCGAGCGGCTCATCGGCCAGGTTGATATCCACCCGACCGGCCAGCGCAAAGGCAACCACCAGCGGTGGCGAGGCCAGCCAGTTGGTTTTCACGGCCGGGTGTACGCGGCCCTCAAAATTGCGGTTGCCGGACAGTACCGATGCAACGGTGAGATCCTGCTCACGCACGGCGATCTCGATCGGCTCCGGCAGCGGGCCGGAGTTGCCGATACAGGTGGTACAACCGTATCCCACCAGGTTAAAACCGAGTTGATCCAGTGCCCTGTTCAGCCCGGCCGCCTGCAGGTATTCCGTCACGACCTTGGAGCCGGGGGCCAGCGAGCTTTTGACCCAGGGTTTGCGCGTCAGCCCCTTTGCCACCGCCTTCTGTGCCAACAGGCCGGCTGCCAGCATCACGCCCGGGTTGGAGGTGTTGGTGCAGGAGGTGATCGCCGCAATCACCACGGCGCCGTGCCGAAGCTTGAATCGCTCATCGGCGTATTCCACGTCCACTTCACCGGATGCACCGGGGGCGGGTTGTCCACCCTCGTCTTCCAGGTCACTGACGGCATCGGCCGGAGGAGCACTGAGGCTCAGGGCCATCAACTCATCAAAGCGGGATTTGAGCTGGCTCAGCGCGACTCGATCCTGAGGTCGCTTCGGGCCTGCCAATGACGCTTCCACGCTGCCCAGATCCAGTTCCAGTGTTGAGGTAAAAATGGGTTCATCGCCGGGGTTGCGCCACAGGCCCTGTTCCCTGCAGTAGGCTTCGACCAGTGTGACCTGCTCCTCGCTGCGACCAGACAGGCGCAGATAGCGCAGGGTTTCTTCATCGACCGGGAAAAAGCCGCAGGTGGCGCCGTATTCCGGGGCCATGTTGGCCAGGGTGGCGCGGTCGGCCAGTGGCAGTTGTGCCAGGCCATCGCCGTAAAACTCGACGAACTTGCCGACGACGCCATGCTTGCGCAGCATTTCGGTAACCGTCAGTACCAGGTCGGTGGCGGTGATGCCTTCGCGCAGGGCTCCTGTCAGCTTGAAGCCCACCACTTCGGGGATCAGCATGGAGATCGGCTGTCCCAGCATGGCCGCTTCTGCCTCGATGCCGCCCACACCCCAGCCCAGAATGCCAAGGCCGTTGATCATGGTGGTGTGGGAGTCGGTGCCCACCAGCGTATCCGGGTAGACCCAGACCTTGCCGTCCCGCTCCTCACGCCAGACGGTCTGACCCAGATATTCCAGATTGACCTGATGGCAGATGCCGGTACCCGGTGGTACTACGCGGAAGTTGTCAAAGGCGGTCTGGCCCCAGCGCAGGAAGGCGTAACGCTCGTGGTTGCGTTCCATCTCGAGCTTCACATTGTCATGAAAGGCATCAGGGCTGGCAAAGTGATCCACCATCACCGAATGGTCGATCACCAGATCCACCGGTGACAGCGGGTTGACCTGCTGTGGGTCGGCACCGAGCGCTGCAACTGCATCGCGCATGGCGGCCAGGTCGGCGACACCGGGAACGCCGGTAAAGTCCTGCATCAACACACGGGCCGGGCGGTAGGCAATCTCGCGCTCGGAGTGGCCGCCCTGATGCTGCCAGTCCACCAGTGCCTGCAGGTCTTCGATCTGCACCGCATCGGTATCGATGTGGCGCAGCAGGTTTTCCAGCAGCACCTTGAGTGAGCGGGGCAGGCGGCTGATATCGCCCAGTGCATCAGCGGCCCGCGGCAGGCTGCTGTAGGTGTAATGTCTTGATCCCAGTGTCAGGGTTTGTGTCACATCAGATGTATTCATGCTTGTACTCTCCTGCCGTTGGCATTGAGTATTTCGGCTCATTCATCCCCTTTGGCGGCCAGTTTGCGCGCCTGTTCGGCCCAATCCGACAACTGCAGCTGCACCATGCCGTTAACCGTAGAGGGCGGGTAACGCCCGTCACTGTCGGCAGCTCCGGCTTCCCGTTCAAACAGCAGCTCAATCAGCTGATCCAGCTGGCTGACAGCGTGAATGGAAAACTGCCCTTTGCGACAGGCCTCCACCACCTCTTCACTCAAGATCAGGTGTGGCTTGTTGCCGGCGGGAATGATCACCCCATGGTTGCCATCCAGCCCGCGTGAACGGCAGAGTTCAAAAAAACCCTCGATTTTTTCGTTGACGCCGCCGATCGCCTGAATTTCACCATGCTGATTGATGGAGCCGGTCACGGCGAAGCCCTGTTTCAGCGGCAGACTGGTGATGGCGGACAGCAGAACGCACAGTTCAATGGCGGAAGCGCTGTCGCCGTCCACCGGGCCGTACGACTGCTCGAACACCAGACTGGCGTTGAGCGATAGCGGTTGATTGCGGGCGTAACGGGCACCGATGCAGGCACCGAGGATCATTACGCCCTTGGAGTGCAGTGGCCCACCCAGCTTGATCTCGCGTTCGATATCCAGCATGCGACCACTGCCCATGCGGGCTGTTGCGGAGATTCTACTGGGCTTGCCGAAGCGCTGGTCACCGAGCTGGAATACTGAGAGTCCGTTTGCCTGGCCCACTGCGGTGCCGCTGGTGTTGACGATCAGGGTGCCGCGCTCGATCTGCTGTTGCAGCAGCTCGGAGTACTGGCTGCTGCGATAGCGTTGCAGATCAATCGCTTTCTGTACATGGTTGCGGCCGGTCAGTGATGCACCCTGACGCAGTGCCCAGAAGCTGGCCTCACGCAGCAGGTCGATCAACTGCCCGCGGTTGAGCGACAGCTTTTCGCTGTCGTCCATCTGACGAGAGCTGTGCTCAATGACGGCTTCCAGCGCACTGCGGTCAAAATGGGTCAGTCCCTCTTCGCGTACCAGCATGGCGATCAGGCCGATGAAACCTTCCAGGTTTTCACGTTCACGATCGAACCCCTCGGCAAAGTCGGCGTATACCTTGAACAGTGTCGTGAACTCGGGATCATAATGCTTGAGCAGGTAGTAGAGGCGACGATCCCCGATCAGCACTACGCGGACATTGAGCGGTATCGGTTCGGGCTCCAGTGAGCGGGTGCCGCTGATGCCGTACATCTTTTCCAGCGGGTCGATACGGATTTCCCGGTTGCGAAGGGCTCGCTTGAGGCCTTCCCAGGCAAAGGGAAAAGAGAGCAGTTTCTGCGCATCCACCACCAGGTAGCCACCATTGGCCCGGTGCAGGGCGCCGGGCTGAATCAGGCTGAAATCGGTGCTCAGGGTGCCGAAATGGGCCTCGTATTCGATCCGGCCGATCAGGTTCTGATAGCTGGGAATATCCTCGTACACCATGGGTGCACCGCCATTTTTTTCATGCCCCACCAGTACGTTGATCTGGTAACGGCGGAACTTGCTCGAGCGGGCGCGTTTGTGCAGCGGGGCGCGTTCCTCTTCCTCGGACGGCAGAAAGTCGTCCACGTTTTCGATCATGTCCTGATGAATGGTATCAAGGAAATTCAGTACCTCGGTGTGGCTGCCGTACTTCTGACGCAGGTTGTTCAGTGCCGGGTCGATGACGCCCTGAGTGGTTTCCTGCTCCAGCTCGCGGATGCGCGCCTGATGCTCCTGATGCATTTTCGGCACTTCGTGCACCAGCTCGGTCAGCTCCTCGTTGAGTTCGTCTACTGCGGCCTTGATCCTGTCCTGCTCTTCCTGCGGCAGCTTGCTGAACTGGTCCGGCGTCATCAGCTTGCCATCACGAACCGGCCCAAGGGTATAGCCGCCGGGGGTACGCATCAGCGTGATGCCGGACTCGCGTGCCTTCTGCCCAAGCGCCTTGAAGCTCTGTTCCTCTCGCGCCTGAAACTCTTCGTTCAGGGCCTGCAGCTGAGTGCGGTACTCGTCGCTCTTGAACTGCGCCGGTATGCGCATCAGAAGGATTTCGATCAGTTTGCGCAGGTCTTCATGCAGGTTCTGTCCCATACCACGGGGCAATACCAGCTTGAACGGCTGGTTGGGTCGGTCAAAGTTATGGATATAGCAGCAGTCGTTGGGCTCCTCGCCACTGGCAGCTTCGGCGCTGATGATACGTGATACCAGCTCGCGCTTGCCGACGCCGGTGGAGCCGCTGACAAAGATGTTGTAGCCCGGGTGGTCGATGCCGATGGCAAACTGGATTGCATCCAGTGCACGCGACTGCCCCAGGGCAGAATAATCCGGGGTGATGTCGGCGGTGGAGGTGACACCCAGCGCTTCCAGATCACAGCGGTGGCGTAACTGTTCGGGTTTCAGCAGTGTCTCTTGCATGTCAGCTTCCATTATTGCGGACTCAGAGTATCCATAAGGTTAGCAGTGCCAGCGCAACGGCGAGT